>JAABUS010000425.1_pt1 | contig 107840 bp, 89 predicted proteins | sample 5560161 | NCBI WGS metagenome assembly JAABUS01 (sample SAMN10711885, study PRJNA513376) | rock metagenome | isolation source: Antarctica rocks | place: Antarctica: Victoria Land, Trio Nunatak nord | collected 2016-01-04
GCCCAGCAGCGCGGGCGCCGTGCCGAGCAGGATGCGCGCGATGCCGCCCGGACGGTCGCGGGAGCCTTCGGCACCGCCGGTGCAGGCTCCCCGGCGGTGGCGCTGTTCGGATCGCCGGGGGCGGCGGTGGCGGGCGGCGGGGCGAATCCCTTTGGCGATGCGGCCCGCAACTTCCTCCCTCTCGCGCAGTTCGGAATGACCGGGGCGCGCATGTACGGAGTCGCGAAGTACATCCCGTACGCGCGCGCGGCCCAGAGCTGGAATGCGGTCGCTCCCGGCTCGCCGCTTGCCATGTGGGCGAACGCGCAGGCGACCGCCCGCTTGCCGACCTTCAACAACGGCCTGATCGGCCGTACCCTTGCCAGCCAAGGCGCGCGGGTGCCGGCGTTGCGCGGGGCCGCAAGCTGGTTGGGCGATGCCAGCAAGGCCACTCCGATCTTCCAAAGGGTCAGCATCGCGGGTGGGGCGCTCAGCACGGGGATGGACCTGTACGGGCTGTACAAGCAGGGAAATCCGGTGAAGGCCTTCAAGCGCAACCCCGCCGGCTACGCGAGCGACTGGTCACGTACGGCGTTCAGCGCCTCGAGCACGGCCTTCTTCGTCGCGCCGAGCCCCGTCACCGGCGGCCTGGTGATCGCTACGGGGGCGGCGTGGGCGACAACCGAGGCGTGGGAGCATCGAGAAGCGATCGGCCGCGCGGTGAGCACGGGCGCGGAGTACGCGTGGGACAACTCGCTGCCGGGCGCCGTTTGGAACAACCGGGAGGAGATCGGCCAGGCCTTCAATGACGGTAGGCAGTGGGCCGGGGAGGCCGCCGCGGATGTCCGGGACAAGCTCGACGCGGGCGCCGACTTCGCCCGCGATCGCCTATCCGAGGCGGGCGAGGGCCTGAAGGACGCCCCCGGGGAGGCGGTCGAGGGCGCCAGAGACCTCCTCGGCATCTAGCTTCAAGCCGTGGCCAAGCTCGACGCCTCTCGCACCGCGCTCGAGGTGAGCGATGTCGAGCTCGCCGTCGGCGCGATGCTCCTCGCTACCCCGGACCATCCGTCGCTCTCCAGTCCGGCTGCGCGTGAAGCGGTAGGTCGGCTGGAGGAGGCCGGGGTGGTCGACGACGGCCGCGTATCGGGCTACGCGGCCGAGCTGCTGTCGGTGGTAGCAGCGCCGAAGCTGGAGGTGATCGTCGAGAAGTTCATGGCCGAGCGCACGGTTGTGGACTACGCGTGGGCCACGGAAGCGCACGCGGTCTGGGGCGAGGCCACGCGCGATCGGGCACTGGAGCTGACGCCGGTGGAGCCGGGATTGATCCCGTGGGCGATCTCTCGCTCCGTCGGGCTCGGTCCCCGCACCGATGCAAGCTCGGATCTTCGTATTTCCCTACATAGCTCGACGCTCGACCGTGCGTTTGAGCTCCTGGCCACCGAGGGGAGGCAGGCTGCCGAGGATGCGCTGGAGAGCGATACCGAGCTCGAGCCCGACAGCAGGGGGGTACTGATCCAGCTCCTCCTCGATCGCCAGCTGTCGTGGCGGGCCTCCTCCTCCTGGAAGGACCCCGAGCGCGGGCAACAGATCGCATGGGTGGCGGTTATCGATGGGGGAGAGAGCGGCCTCTGGCTCTCCGACAACGACGAGGATCCGCGCGATCCGGTCGTATGGCTCGATCCGATCCGGCCAGGCGCCGCCTGGGACCAGATCGTCGATCTCATGCCGACTCCGCAGAACGGAGGGACCGCTGGGGCGGAGCGTGTCGAATCCCGCCCCTGACCGACTCTCGCACCCCCGCCCTCCCCTTCCGCCGGCGGATCTACCGACGCCACGGCCACCGGATCATGATCCCTCTGATCTACCTGGCTCCAATTGTCTTCTTCGGCATCTTCGCCCTGGACCTCGGGCCCGACGCTGAGCCGATCCCCACCAACCACAGGCTCGTCTACGCCGCTCTCTGTCTGCCCTGGATCGTCCTGGCGTTGCGAACGCTGCGAATCGGCGTGCTCCCCGGCCGCGATGGCCTCGTGATCCGCAACGTCATGCGCACCAGACGCGTGCCGTGGGCGGACGTCGAGCGCTTCGAGCTCGGAGACTGGGGCGGCTTCCCCTGCGGGGTGGCCCGCCTGGCCGATGGCGGCAAGGTGGTCATCTCCGCGCTCAACCCGCCGTTCGAGTTCCAGAAGGGGCAGCACCCGGTGGTCCCGCGCCTGCTCGCCGAGTTGAACGAAGATCTCGCGGCGGCTCGCGGCACCGGAGTCATCGCCCCGGTGACGCCCGAGCCGTGAAGACGGGGACGGCGCTCCCGTCTTCGCAGTCCTGATTGACACGTGCAGCGAGGAAGGTCTAGTCTCCGCGCCCGCGAAAAGTGCCCTCGAGCAGGGATGCTTTCGACAAAATGCGTTGGAGGTAACCGCCTTCCGACCGCTTCGACGGGGTGGTGAGCAGGGTGTCTGAAGATCATGTTGATGCCCTTCGTCGCGCTTACGCGGCGCTCGCGGAGGGGGACGCGTCCGCTGGGCTCGCGCTGCTCGACGACGACTTCGTATGGATTGAGCCGCGCCTTCGCGGCTATCCCCTGGGTGGCAAGCACCATGGGCGCGACGGCTTCGTCAGGGGCATCCTGCGCGCGGCTTCACGCTTCTGGGAGGAGATACGGGTCGAGCCCGAGGCGTTCCTGAGAGCCGATGGCCACATCGTCGTGACGGGGCGCCTGCGCGGCCGTGTCAAAGGTGGCGGCCGGGAGGCCACGACCGAGTTCGCGCACATCTGGAAGCTGAACCACGAGAAGCTGCTCCAGGGGCAGAGCTACACGGACATGAGCGCGTTCGTTGCCGAGAAGGGTCTGCTCGACCTCGTCGCCCTCGCCGACGCCCTGATCGACCATGCAGGCGCCCTCGAGGAGCAGTGGGCCGAGCTGGCCGGGGCCGAGGGACCCTCCGGGAACGAGACGGCGCGAGGCGGGACCCGGGGCCATCCACTCGCCAACGGATCGCGACGAGGTCGGAACAGCGATGGGGCACACGTGGTGCTCGCCTCGCTCGCGATGGAGGGCAGGACACGTGAGGAGGCCCGCGCCGAGCTCGAGCTCTTCGGGGTCCGAGCCGACGAAGATCTTCTGAGAGATCACTTCGGCCCAGTCGAGGACCGGCCGGTCGGCGGCCGCCGCTTCGTCAGGCAGCCCAAGGCCCCGGTCGGCGGCGACCGGGACTCAGATGACTGATTCGGCGGACCTGCCCGCGTGCTGACCGCCCTGCTCTTGTTCAAGCCGGCCCCGCCCGCGCACGGTCGCCGTGGCCCCTTCCGCGCCGAGCGCTTCGAGTACGTGGTGGCGAGTCGCGAGCTGGTGCTCCTGCGGCTGAGCGGGCGATGGCGTGCCCGCGACTCCGGCCCCCCGGCACGGGTGACGCTCGAGGCGAGTACGGGCTCGCGGCGCCTCACCTTCGCGCCGCTTCCAGACATCGGAGCGGCGAGCGCCGGACGGCGGGCGACCGGACGGCGGGCGACCGGACGGCGGGCGACCGGATGGCGGGCGACCGGATGGCGGGCGACCGGATGGCGGGCGACCGGATGGCGGGCATCGTTCTCGATCCCGCTCGACGTGGCAGAGGATGCGACCACCACGTTCACGCTTCGGGCCGACCGAATGGAGGTCGAGCTCCCGCGGCCGGTCGAGCGGGTAGCGGAGGGGGCGGCCGAGGACTCGCGTCACCCAGCACCGGCGCGCGGGCGGACGGCGGCGGCCGGCGACACCCGCGCGACCGAGATCGAGCGCGAGATGCGGGTCGAGGCGCGGCGCGCCCTCGGTGAGGCGCGCGCGGAGCTCGAGGCTCTCAGGGCCGAGACCGAGCAGCGGCGCGACGAGTGCTCGGCACTCCGCAGCCGCCTGGCAGCGGAGGAGGGGAAGCTGGCGCTGGCGCGTGCGGAGAACGAGCGCGGCGCGCTCAAGGTGCGCGCGGTCCGGCGTCGGATCGCCGATCTCGGCGACTCCCTCGAAGCTGCGCGGGCCGAGCGCAATGCCGAGCACCTGCGTGCCGACGCGCTGGCTCGGAGGCAGGACCGCCTCGAAGCCGAGGCCCGCAGCCGGGGAATCCGAATCGGGGAGAGCAGGCGACGGATCGTGGAGCTCCGCGACGCCCTAGCGGAGCGCGCCCTTGCCGGCGGCGCCGAGTCACCTGAGCACGAGCGCGACGAGAAGGTCGCCAAGCTTCGTGACGCCCTGGATGCAGCGCGGGCCGAGAGCGCAGTCGAGCGCCAGCGCGCCGCCGTGCTCGCCGGCCAGCTGATCGGCGTAGCCGAGGCTTCCCCGCCTGCAGGCAGGCGGCCCGCGCGTCGGGGCTTCGATCTCCCTCGGCCCCTCTCGGCGGCCGACCGTCGCGCCCGGGACGTGACCAAGGCAGAGCGCCGCCTGGCCGAGATCAAGGGCGCGGTCGAGCGCGCGCTGGAGCGGGACCCGGCAACGCCCTGAGCGGCGGGGCCGCCCGGGCCGTGAGCACACGGAGGGCGGCGCGCCGCGCCGGCCGTCTCTCAGTTTCGGTCCGCGCCCGCTGGGTACGGACCACCGCTCCGCCCGCGCGCGGCCCCTTACGAAGAGAGAGACCCGCATATGAAGGCAGTCACCTGGCATGGAACCCACGACGTGCGCGTCGACACGGTTCCCGACCCGACGATCGAGCACCCGACCGACGCGATCATCCGCGTCACATCGTCGGGCATCTGCGGATCGGACCTGCACCTGTACGAGGTGCTCGGCCCCTACCTCGACGTTGGCGACATCCTCGGCCACGAGCCGATGGGCATCGTCGAGGAGGTCGGATCCGAGGTCACCCACATTAGTCAGGGCGACCGCGTCGTGATCCCCTTCAACATCTCCTGCGGCCACTGCTTCATGTGCGACAACGGCCTCATGTCGCAGTGTGAGACCACCCAGGTGCGCGAGTACGGCACCGGCGCCGCCTTCCTGGGCTACACCAAGCTCTACGGTCAGGTTCCGGGCGGTCAGGCGGAGTTCCTGCGCGTCCCGCAGGCCCAGTTCGGCCCGATCAAGGTGCCCGAGGGGCCGTCCGACGACCGCTTCCTCTACCTCTCCGACGTCCTGCCGACCGCATGGCAGGCCGTCGAATACGCCGACGTCCCCGACGGGGGCAGCCTGCTCGTGCTGGGCCTCGGCCCGATCGGCGAGATGTCCTGCCGTATCGCCCAGCAGCGCGGCAGCGAGAAGGTGCTGGCGATCGACCTGGTGCCCGAGCGGCTCGAGCGCGCCCGCGCCCACGGCGTGCAGCCGATCGGCCTGGAGGAGCACGACGACATCGCCGAGTACGTGCGCGAGCTCACCGACGGAAGGGGGCCCGACTCGGTGATCGACGCCGTCGGGATGGAGGCCCACGGCGCGCCCGTCGGCAAGTTCGCGCAACGCGTCGCGGGCCTGTTGCCGGATGCGGTCGCCCAGAAGATGATCGAGACCGCCGGCACCGATCGGCTGAGCGCGCTGCACCTGTCGATCGAGCTGGTACGACGGGGCGGGACGATCTCGCTGTCAGGCGTATACGGGGGCGCGGCGAGCCCGATGCCGCTGATTCAGATGTTCGACAAGCAGGTCAACATGCGCATGGGCCAGGCGAACGTCAAGCGCTGGATCGACGACCTCATGCCGCTCGTGAGCGACGACGGCGACCCGCTAGGCGTCGAGAGCTTCGCGACGCATCACATGCCGCTCGACGAGGCGCCGCACGCCTACGAGATCTTCCAGAAGAAGGAGGACAACGCGTTCAAGATCGTGCTCAACCCCTAGATGATTGATTCCACGACCGCGTCTGTGCGGGGCCGCCTCAGGCCGAGCTGGGCAAGGACGCAGGGTGAAGGCCATGCTGGTGTGCATGGCCGAACCCGAGGACACAGCCCAGCGACGGCATGAGGCGGCATCCGCGCGGGCGGGGTCGTGGAATCAGTCATCTAGCCGGCCGCGGACGAGCGTCGGCGCACCACCGCCGCCGACGCTCCAACCAGCGGTTCTGGCCGCGGTCTCGGCGCGCCATGCCGGACTTTCGATTCGAGTTGCTCCGGCCGGCTTTGCAGGACCACGGCAGGGCGCCCCGCGCCGCCCACTGCGGAAAAGTGGCTCACACCGTAGCCTTCGGCGATGGCGTGGACCGCCGACCAGGTGCTCAGCCTGGCGCCGGACGACAGGGCCGCCCAGGCCGGGCGAGGACAGAGCTCCCCCGTGCGCTGGTCGGAGCTCGGTCAAGACGACCGCGCTCTTTGGGGGCTCTGCCAGGGCAGCGGTGCCAAGCCCTACCAGACCGCCGTCGACCTCGCCGAGCCCGCGTTCAGCTGCAGCTGTCCCAGCCGTAAGTTTCCCTGCAAGCACGGCCTCGGCCTCATGCTGCTCTGGGCCGACAGCTCAGATGCCCTGCCCGCCGGCGAGGCGCCTGGCTGGGCGAGCGAATGGCTGGCCGGGCGCGACCAGCGGGCCAGCAAGCGTGCCGCTCCCCAGCCGGGTGGGGAGGCCTCCGATGAGACCGTCGCCAAGGCGAAGGCCACCGCCGAGAAGCGGATCCAGCAGCGCGAGAAGCGGATCGCCGCCGGGCTCGACGAGCTGGAGCTGTGGCTCGGCGACCTCGTGCGCCAGGGGCTCGCCCAGGCGGAGCAGCATCCGCGCAGTTACTTCGAGGAGGCCGCCAAGCGGCTTGTCGACGCTCAAGCGCCTGGGCTCGCCCGGCGCGTGCGTCGGCTCGGTGAGGTCGTCGGCAGCGGTGACGGGTGGCCCGACAAGGCCCTCGCTGAGGCCGGGCTGCTGCACCTGCTCATCGGCGCCTACCGCCGCCACGACGACCTCCACCCCGCCCTCCGTGCCGAGGTGCGCGCCCAACTCGGGTGGGCCTCCAGTCAGGAGGACGTGCTGAGTGGCGAGCCCTTCGGCGATCGGTGGAACGTGGTCGGGCAGTCCGTCCGCGACGAAGACCGCCTGCGCGTACGACGCACGTGGCTGTGGGGCACCGACAGCCACCGATGGGCACTACTGATGGACTTCGCCGCCGGCATGCAGCCGTTGCCACCGATGTCCACACCCGGCCGCGCCATCACCGCGGAGCTCGCCTTCTACCCCGCGGCCTGGCCGCTGCGCGCCCTGATCGCCCGGCAGGAGGCCGTCGCCGACATCGCCGACGGCCTGCCTGCCCTGCCGACGGTCACGGCCGCCTACGAGCACCGTGCCCGGGCGCTCGCGAGCAGCCCCTTCGCCGACCGCGTGCCCGTCGCGCTCACCGGCACCGTCGTCTGCCACGCCGGCCGCTGGCATATGGCCGACGAGGCCGGCGCCGCCCTGGAACTGCACCCGACCTTCGCCTCCGGCGGCTACGTGTTGCTGGCCCTGTCCGGCGGGCGGCCCGTCCAGGTCTTCGGGGAGTGGCTCGCCGATGGGCTCCTCCCCCTTTCGGCTTCCGCGGGAGACGAGCTATGGCCCCTATGAGCTGGCCGGACCTCGTGAACTCCGCGCTGCTCGGCACTTCCCGCCGCGACCTGACCACGGGCGGCGCGACCCCCGAGCTTGCCGAGCTACTCGCCGACGGCGATGCAGGCCCAGAGCAGCTCCTCCTGCGCCGGGCCGCGATCCTTGGCCTCTACCGCCAGGCCGGCGCCGTGCCCGCCCGCGTCGCGGTCGAACGGGTCGGCGAAGCACCGGAGGAAGCTCGGCCGCACTGCGCCCCCGCGGCCACGGCGGACGCCGCGCAGATGCTCGACGGCCCATTCGCGGGCGCACTGCCGGAGTGGCTTGCCGCACTCGAGCACTCGGGGCAGATCCTGCGCCCCGAGCTGCTGCCGGCCGCCCTCACGGTCGCCACCGGCAGCAAGGAGCTCACGGCGCTCGTGAGCGCCGTCCTCGGAGAACGGGGACGGTGGCTGGCCGGCCTGCGCGAGGAGTGGCGGTGGGCCGCCGGTGGCGACACCGAGGAACGCTGGCAGACCGGCACCCGTGAGGTGCGCCGCCACCTGCTCGCCTCTCTTCGGGCCACCGACCCCGCCGCCGCGCGCAATTTGCTCATGTCCACCTGGGACGAGGAGCAGGCGCGTGACCGCGAGCTTTTCCTAAGCCTCCTAAAACCGCGTCTCAGCCTCGATGACGAGCCTTTGCTCGAACGCGGCCTCGAGGCCCGGCAGCAGGGCGTTCGTGTGTGCGCCGCCCGCCTGCTTTCGCACCTCTCCGACTCCGCCTTCGCCCGGCGCATGGCCGACCGGCTACGGCCTCTCATTCGCTGCGGCCGCCGGCAACTCACGGTCGAGCTCCCCGAGCTGACCGATGCCCTGCGCCGCGACGGCTTCACCGACAAGCCGCCCACTCCAATGGGCAAGGGCGGCTGGGTGCTGCTCCAGCTGGTGGCCGCCGCGCCCCTGGCGGTTTGGGATGAGGCCTGCGGTCGCAGCGGTGACAAGATCGTCGGCATGAAGGTCGCGGACGGGATGGGCGCCGTGCTGCGCGTCGGCTGGACCGACGCCGCCGCCCGCCAGGCGAATCCGGTATGGGCGTCCGCGCTGCTCGATGCGGGCAACGAAGGGCGTCCGTGGGAGCTCGGAGCGCTGCTCGGCGTTGTTGATCGACCGACCGCCGAGGCCTTTCTGGTCCGGCACCTGCGCGGCCGCTACGTCGACGAGCTCCCCGGAGAGCTCACCGGATCGTGGAGCGCGGAGTTCACCGCGCGTGCCTGGGACCAGGCCCTGGGCCTGACCTACGCGGCCGGATGGCTGCGCGCCCTCGGCCGGTGCGGCGACACCTCCGTGACCCAGCGCCTGCAGGCCGACCTCGCCAAGCGCGATCTTGACGGAGCGACCGGCGGTCACGCGCGGGACGCGCTCGCCCTTCTCACCTTCCGCCAATCGATGCTCACCCACCTCACGGAGGCCCCATGACCGACACGACCGCGCTGGTGCGCCCGCATGCCGAGCAGTCCTACGCCGACGAGCTCAAGGCGCTGCGCGCCGTCGACGACCGTCCGCGCCCGCCGCGCTGGCAGCTCTCCCCGTGGGGCGTCACGACCTACCTGATGGGCGGCACCCTTGCGGACGGCACCGTCATCACCCCGAAGTACATCGGTCAGCCGCGCAACATCGAGGTCGCCGTGGCCACCCTGGCCACTGACCGTGCGCTGCTGCTCCTGGGCGTTCCCGGCACGGCCAAGACATGGGTATCCGAGCACCTCACCGCGGCCATCTCCGGCGACTCCACTCGCACGGTCCAGGGCACATCCGGCACCAGCGAGGAAGCCATCCGCTACGGGTGGAACTACGCACGGCTGCTGGCGGAGGGACCGGTCGAGTCCGCCCTCGTGGCCAGCCCGGTCATGGAGGCCATGCGCGACGGCAGCATCGTCCGCCTCGAGGAGCTCACCCGGATCCCCTCGGAGGTCCAGGACGCCCTCATCAGCATCCTGTCGGAGAAGACGCTGACCATTCCCGAGCTCGGGACCGAGGTCCAGGCCGCCAAGGGCTTCAACGTCATCGCCACCGCCAACAACCGGGACCGCGGCGTGAACGACCTCTCGAGCGCCCTGCGGCGCCGCTTCAACACCGTGCTCCTGCCGCTGCCCGACTCCGTCGAGGACGAGATCGCGATCGTGCAGCAGCGCGTCGCGTCGCTCGGGGAGGCGCTGGAGCTTCCGGCGCCGCCGCCGGCGGCCGAGCAGATCCGGCGGGTGGTCACGATCTTCCGGGAGCTGCGCGGCGGGGTTACGGCCGACGGGCACACCAAGCTGAAGGCCCCGTCGGGGACCCTCTCGACCGCCGAGGCAATCTCGGTGATGACCAACGGCTGGTCGCTCGCGGCCCACTTCGGGGACGGGCAGGTCGGTGCCGGAGACGTGGCCGCGGGCATCACCGGCGCGGTCATCCAGGATCCGGTGCAGGACAGCGCGGTGTGGCGCGAGTATCTCGAGGCAGTGGTCAAGGAGCGTAAGGACTGGCGCGACCTGTACCGGGCGAGCAGCGAACTGCTTTGAAGCCGGCCGTCCTCGGCATACGTCACCACGGTCCGGGCTCGGCACGCAGCATGCTCGCGGCGCTGGACCAGCGCGCACCCGACTGCGTGCTCATCGAGGGACCCAGCGACGCCGACGTCCTCCTTTCCCTCGCCGCTGACACCGAAATGGACCCACCCGTGGCCCTGCTGGCCTATGCCGAGGCCGACCCTGCCCACTGCGTCTTCTATCCGTTCGCACGTTTCTCCCCGGAGTGGCAGGCCATCCGGTGGGCGCTCGCCCGGGAAGTCCCCGTGCGGCTCATCGACCTGCCCAGCGCCGAGGTCCTCGCCGCCGAGCGCGCCGAGGATGACGAGCACGAGGGCGAGCGCGGCGGGCGCGCCCCGGAGGCCCACACGCCCGACCTCGTACGCGACCCCATTGCCGCGCTCGCCCAAGGCGCCGGCTACGACGATGCCGAGCGCTGGTGGGAGGACATGGTGGAGTACCGCGGCGGCGACGACCTCGCCGTCTTCGACGCGATCGCCGAGGCGATGGGGGCGCTCCGCGAGCAACTCGGCGGCCACGTCCAGCGCTCGCAGGAGCAGCACCGCGAAGCGCACATGGCCGCGCGGGTTCGCCGGGCTGTCGCCGACGGCCACGGGCGCGTCACCGTGGTCTGCGGCGCCTGGCACGCTCCCGTCCTCGCCGACCCGGACCGCGCTCTCGAGCCACCCTCTGGCCCGCGCCCCAAGGGCAAGACGGTCGTCACGTGGGTGCCCTGGACCTATGACCGGCTCGCGCGCGGCTCCGGCTACGGCGCCGGAGTGCTCGCTCCCGGGTGGTACGAGCATCTATTCGACACCGACGACGAGCCGCTGCTGCGGTGGCTGGCCCGCGTGGCCGAACGGCTGCGCCACGAGGACACCGACGTGTCCACCGCCCACGTGATCGAAGCCGCACGCACCGCGCAAGCCCTGTCGGCGCTGCGCGGCCGCCCGCTGCCGGGCCTGCCGGAGATAACCGACGCGCTGCGCGCCGTCCTCGGCGAGGACTCCGACGGCATGCTCGCGCTGCTGCACGACGAGCTCGTCATCGGCCAGAGGCTCGGGCACGTGCCCAGCACGGTGCCCACCGTCCCCCTGCAGCGCGACCTCGATGCGACCTCACGACGCCTGCGGCTGAAGCCGGAGGCGGTCAGCCGCAACCTGGAGCTCGACCTTCGCAAGCCGGGCGGCCTGGAACGCAGCCGGCTGTTGCATCGCCTCGCCCTGCTCGGGCTGCCGTGGGGCGACCTTGGGCGGGTAACCGGCGCAAAGGGCACGTTCCGGGAGACGTGGACGCTCCAGTGGCAGCCAGAGTTCGCCGTCAGCCTCATCGAGGCCTCTGCGTGGGGAACCACCGTGGCCACCGCCGCCACGGCCCGCGCTGCCGACCTCGCGCGCAGGACCGACGCGCTGCCCGAGCTCACCGAGCTACTGGAAGCCGTCCTGTTGGCCGAGTTGCCCCCGGCAGTGGCCACGGTGCTCGCGCGCTTCGAGGCGCGCGCCGCGGTGTCCACCGACCTGCCGGCGCTGATGGGTGGTCTCCCGGCTCTCGCGCGGGCCGCCCGCTACGGATCGGTGCGCCAGACCGACGCGGCGGCGCTCGGCCGCGTGGTCTCCGAGCTCGTGGTGCGCATCGCGGTCGGGTTGCCGACCGCGGCCGCGGGCGTCGACGATGAAGCCGCGGCGGCGCTGGTCGTAGACATCAGCGCCGTCGACAGCGCGCTCGGCAACCTCGACGACCCAGCGCTGACTCGCGAGTGGCGTACCGCACTGGCGCGCACGGCCGATCGCAGCGACGCCCACGCCCTAGTCGCCGGCCGCGCCTGCCGGTTGTTGCGCGACTCAGGGGCGATGAACGCCGAGGATGCCGCCCGTCGCATGCATCAGGCGCTCTCCCGCGGCACCGCCCCGCTCACCGCCGCCGGGTGGCTCGAAGGCTTCCTCACCGGTTCCGGCGTGGCCCTCATTCACGACGCCGCCCTGCTGAGCCTCGTGGACGACTGGCTGGCGCCCGCCGCGCCGGATGCGTTCACCACGGTCCTGCCCATCCTCCGGCGCACCTTCTCGTCCTTCGCGGCCCCTGAGCGACGCCAAATCGGCCAGCGCGTCCGCTCCGTCGCACCGGGCGCACCGGGCGCACCGGGCGCCAGCATCGACGAGGACGACATCGACAGTGCGCGCGCCGCCCTGGTGCTCCCCGTGCTGCGCCAGCTCGTGGGAGTGGCGCCGTGAGCGGTGACGAAGAACGCCTGCGCCGCTGGAGGCTCGTGCTCGGATCGGAAAGCAGCGAGAATCTCGGAGTCGAGCTGTCCGGCGATGCCGTCGCGATGGACCGCGCGCTGACCGCGCTCTACGGGCAATCCGAAGGCGAATCGCGCCGCGGCGGACTCGGCGGCTCGTCGCCGGCCGTCGCACGCTGGCTGGGTGACATCCGCACGTACTTCCCCACCTCCGTCGTCCAGGTCATGCAGAGGGACGCCATGGAGCGCCTCCACCTGCACGAGCTACTGCTCGAGCCAGAGGTGCTCGAGGAAGTGGAGCCCGACGTTCACCTGGTGTCGACGCTCGTGTCGCTCAACCGGGTGATTCCGCAGCACACCAAGGCAACCGCGCGGCTGGTCGTGCGGAGGGTGGTCGACGAGGTCGAAAGGCGCCTCGCGCAGAAGACCCGCGCCGCGATCACCGGAGCCCTTGACCGCACGACCCGAACGAGCCGGCCGCGCCGGCTGGCCGACGTGAACTGGAACGCGACCATCCGCGCGAACCTCAAGCACTACCAGCCCGACTACGGCACCATCGTCCCCGAGCGGCTGATCGGCTCCGTCCGGCGCCAGCAGGCCATCAAGCGCGACGTCGTGCTGTGTGTGGACCAGAGCGGCTCGATGGCGTCGTCGGTCGTGTACTCGTCCATCTTCGCCGCCGTACTCGCGTCGATCCGGTCACTGCGCACCAGGCTCGTCCTCTTCGACACGGCGGTGGTGGACATGACCGACAAGCTCACCGACCCCGTCGACGTTCTCTTCGGCGCGCAGCTCGGCGGCGGCACCGACATCGCGCAGGCCCTGCGCTACTGCGAAGGGCTGGTCCAGCGCCCAGAGGACACCGTGATGGTGCTCATCTCCGATCTGTTCGAGGGCGGCGACGCCAAGCAGATGATGCGCAAGGCCAGGGAGCTCGCCGACAACGGCGTGCAACTCGTCGTGCTGCTCGCGCTCTCCGACGACGGCGCGCCGCAGTTCGACCACGAGCATGCGGAGTTCTTCGCGTCCATCGGAGCGCCCGCGTTCGCCTGCAGTCCCGACCAGTTCCCCGACCTCATCGCCGCAGCCATCGAGCGGCGCGACATCAGTGCGTGGGCGGCCAAGGAAGGCATCACCACGTCGCGCGCCGCGTAGCCCAAGTCGGAGGCTCGTGTGCTTTGCTTCGCGCGACTGAACGGGGTCGGTTGGGATCGTTGCACGCCGTTCCGCCGCTCAGGACGGCTTGCGCGCGCGATAGAGAGCAAGCGTTCCCAGGGGAGTGGCCAACTCCTGAGACAGCTCGGCCGCTTCCAGCCCGCCTTCCGTGAACAGCTCCGGCAGCGCGCCGCGCGCGTTCTCGGCGGTCACGTCGAAGCCATCGAACGCCCGAACGACGAGGAACAACGCCGCCATTAGCACGTTCGCCGGCTTACCCAAGTCGGCGACGTGTAGCTCGCCGGCGGGCTTGAGCACCCGTGCGATCTCCTTCACGGTTCGCCGTTTGTCGGCGCCTGAGAGGTGATGGAAGAACAGGCTCGATAGCACCGTGTCGAAGTGATCGTCCGGGAACGGCAGGGCTGTCGAGAAGCCCTCGACGAATCCGACATCGCAGCCGGAGCTGGCCGCCTTGCGACGCGCTTGCTCGAGCACGCCGGGATCGGCGTCGAGCCCCGTGACCACGGCACCCGCGCTCCGCTCCTTGAGCGAGATGGCAAGCGTCCCCGTGCCGGCGCCGACATCGAGCACCCGGTCGCCGACGCCCACGTTCGCCTGATCCAACAGCCGTCGCTTGAAGGCCCGCTCGCGCATCGTCACGCGAACCACCAGATCGAAGATCGGAGTGAGCGCCTTCCAACGCAGCGCCGGGAGGTACGCCGGCGCTGCTCCCGCGCTCTGCTCATGATCCGCCATCGTCGCCGGCACCGTATACCCCTACCGGGTACTTGTCAATGATGCTTGTGTCGCCCTTGCCCCCTCCTCCTTGACGTCAGCGCATGCTCAGCCGCGCGCCTCCTTCTCGGCCAGCTTCAGGCTGGAGGCACGCACGCCCTCCACGTGGCGGCGCTGGACCTCCACCGCCCAGTCCGCCAGCTCGCTCACGGACCGGTCGCCGATGATCCTCGCCATCGTCTGGACGATCTCCCAGTGGCCGAGCTCCCCGGCTTCGGCCATGGTGAGGAACTCGAACCCGTCGAGCGCCTCCTCCTCGCCCTCGAGGTAGGCCTCGCGCATCTCCGCCACCTCGCTCTTGGTCTCCCTGGCCTTGTCGCGGATCGCGGTCTTGCGCCCCTCGAGCGTGTCGACGTGGGCGTCTGTGCGGCGCTCGGCCTCGGCTGCATCCTCCCCCATCCCCTTCAACTGCCCGCGGAAGTTCTCGGCATCCTCCATGCCGGCCACCTGGGCGGTGGTGTCCTGTGCGGCCTGCGCGAGGCCGAGCACCTCGGCCAGCTTCTCGTCGAGCGGTGTCAGGTCGGCCATGTTTCTCTCCTCCGGGTGGGTGGGGTTCGGTTCTCGGTTGCCCGCATCGGCGGCCGGGGAAACGAGTGGGTGACGGGGGTCGCCGCGATCCCGCGGCGGTGTCCACGACGATCTCGCGGCGTTCGCAGGGACCGTCCGGGTCGAGCAGCGGGAGCGCGCGCTGGAGCACCTTGAAGGCGTGGGCCACTCCGCCCGGCGAGCTCGGGCCGTGGTACTTCAAGATGTCCTCGAACGAGAACGAGATGAGCCGCCCTCGATCGACCACCTCGATCGTGCTGGTCATGCGGCGGACCCTCTCACGGACTTCGCCCAACGCAGGAGCGCCGGGCCCTCCCCCTCCTCGTCGCGCGACCGGCTAGAAACCCAGCTTGCCTCCCAGACCGCCGGGAAGCTTCCCAAGGAGATCCTGGGGGTCGACGCCGAACTTCGAGAGGAGGCCGGCATCTCTGCTCGGGTCCACGTTGTCGGGCAACTCTTGGTCCGCCTGACCTGCCTTGTCATGGTCTCCTCGTTCGCGCAGGAGCTCGAGGATCTTTTCCTTTGGAATCTCCATCTGTCCTCCGATCTGGGTTGTCGAGGTCTGCTGCTAGACCGAGTCGCTCTTGCGGATCCGGGAGAACTCGCCTTCGTCGCGGTGGGTGCGCACCTCGCCGCCGCCCTGGCCCTCGGCCCAGCTCTTGCCAGCGGCCTCCGCCTCCGCCTGGGTGTCGTGGGTCGAGATGACGTCGCCGTTCTCCTGCTTCACGTTCCAGCGATCTCCCTCGGGGATGATGTGCACGTCGGGCATCTGGACGCTCCTTCGTTTGGGGGCTGATTCAGGTGACCGGAGTCTACGAGCTTGGGGTGGGCACGGGCCAATCGGCTACACGCCTGTGATCTCGAAACCGCGGCCGTCGGGCTCGAACAGGCGAGCCGTGCGGATTGCTTCAGCTCGAATCTCGCCCCGGGCCGAGCGCCGGATCTCCACGTGCGGCGTGACGGACAGCTTGACGGCGGCGCGCCCGCGTTGCAGCCGCCAGCTGGCGGCGACGCGGCCGTTGACGGTCACGGTCGCGGCCCCGCTGAGCGTGAGCTTCAGCGGCTGCACCTCGAGCGGGATGATCCGCTCACGGTCGGCATAGGCGAGCAGCGGCTGGTCCCAACGGGCCAGCAGGCGCACCGGCAGCGGAGTCGACGGCGGCGGTAGCGGCTGGTTCGGAAGATCGAGCAGTTCGGTGCCGCGCTCGTCACGGTAGGAGACGGTGGCAACGCGCTTCCATGCCTCGGCGAAGTCGCGCTGGGCGACGCCCGCCCAGGCGGCGAGGTCGCGTCGGCTGGCGGGGCCGAAGGCAGCCAGGTAGCGAGAAAGCACGAGCGTGGCCGCCGCGACAGGCTGGGGCAGGGGTCGCGGATCGACGGTGAAGGTTGGCCGCCGCCGGTTGCGCCGAAACCCGGCTGGCGGAGCCTGCACGAGTGGCAGCAGGGTCCGTGCGAAGATCACCGAGGTCCAGGGATCGTTGGACACGCCCTCGTAGCGTCCGACGCGCTCGCGGATCTCGTCGTTCGTGCGCGGCTCGCCCAGCCAGGCGGCGAGCTCGGCGGTCACCCGTGCCTCGTCCAGGTGTGGATAGGTCCTGCGCCAGGAGCGCATCCGCGCTTGGCGCGTGAGCTGCGCGTAGGCCGGATACTCAGCCGCTGCGGCCAGGTGCAGCGTGACGCGCATGATCGTCGTCTTCACCACCCGGCGGGAGCTGATCGCCGCCTCCAGTGCGTCAGGGTCGAAGCGATCGAGGCGCGCGGCCAACGCGACGTACGGCGCCGGCGAGTCCTGCCCCTGCAGCGGTGTCAGCCGGCGGATCGCCTCGGCGGGGGCCAACGGCTGCCGCTCGAGCAGGCTCTGGCGGGCCGTGAGCGCGGCGGTGAGCTCACGGCGGGTCAGCGTCTGCACGCGGTGAGGCTAGACCGGGGTGGCGCGAGCGGCCACGCAGCACCCGGCCGAGGCGCCGCCGGCGATCCAGCGGCCTCCCCGAGCGTCCTCAGGGTTCAGGCAGCGGATCCGGAGTGCTCCGGTAGTTCCGAATACATCTGCGAGCCCGGGGTCTCGAGCAGCTCCCCCGTCTCCAGCAGCGTCTTCAGGCCGGAGAGGATCATCGGCCAGCCGCCGTAGAGCTGCTCGTTCGCCCCCTCGCGGAGCTCGTCGTGGGTGACGGTCAGCCGGCACGAGGTGCCGACCGGCTCGATCTCCCAAGTCACCCGCGATGTCCCCTCGCTTCTCACGTCCTCGTCCCACAGGGCCACCATGCTCTGAACGAGCCGGCGCGGGGGCTCGACCTCCAGGATCTCCCCCTCCCCCAAGAGGCCGCCGGCGCCCGGGTGCGATTGCTCGTAGCGGGAACCGGGCGTCCAGTCCGATGCGACTTGCACACCGAACGTGTACTTGCTCCGTAGCTCACCGTCGGTGATCGCCTCCCACAGACGCTCCGGCGTCGTCTTGATGTAGATCTCGAACACCTTCTCCATCACGTCCTCCTCGATGCTCTTCTTGAGCCCAGTCAGCGCCGCTGCGAAGGGCTCGGCGTACTTGCTCACCCACCTGTCGTGGACGAGCCGGATCGGGACGGGGTTCAGGAAGTGCAGCTTCTCGCGGCCACGCCGCTTTGTGGTCACGAGGCCGGCCTCTTCGAGCAGCTCCTACCGGCCCGGCCGAAGAGGTTCCGTGGCCGAGCTGCGCGGGTCGATGAGGATCTTCGCGTGCGCCTCGGGCTCGGCCAGGGCGGCGAAGGCGGCGTCGACGCCCTCGAGGCCGACCTCGCCGGTGATGAGCGGCCGCGGGTCGACCTCGCCCTCGGAAAGCATGTGCAGCGTGTCGCGGAACTCGAGCGGCGTATAGCCGACCACGAAGCGCAGGTCGATCTCCTTGTTGATCGCCATCGCCGGCTCGAACCGGTCGGGACCGACGCAGACGCCGGCGACCACAACGTGCGAGAAGAGCGGTGCGCCGTCGATGATGCTCTCGATCACGCCGGGCACGCCCACGCATTCGAAGATGACGGGGTGCTTGGGCGCGGCCCCGAGTCTCTCGGCAAGGCGCCACGCATGCCACCACCCCACGGGCAGGCGGCCGAGCTTCTCGCGCGTCCCGACGGCGAGCTCGAGCGCCGAGGGGATGTCCATAAGGTGGCCGCGCCCCTCCACGGCGGAGAACGGAGATGCCTCCGCGGGGTCGACGACGACATCTGCCCCGCAGGCCTCGGCGAGCACGCGGCGCTCCGCCGAGAAGTCGCTGGCCACGACCGTGCGCACTCCCTTGGCCTTGAGCATCAGGATGACCCCGAGGCCGACCGGCCCGCACCCAATCACGATCGCCACCTGCTTCCTGCCGACCTCGCCACGGCGTACGGCGTGCAGGCCCACGGCCAACGGCTCGGTCAGCGCGGCCACGTCGGGCGCAAGGCCGTTTGGCACCGGCAGCATCATCGATTCCTGGGCGAGCAACTGCTCGGCGTAGGCGCCCGGCGCGTGCACGGACAGGCCGACCGTGTCGACGCCCTGGGCCCCTCGTATGAGCGGCAGCGCGACGACGGGCGCCCCGGTCGGCACGTCACGCTTGCAGCCCGGGCCGTACTCGGCCACCTCGCCGGAGAACTCGTGGCCGAAGACGATCGGTTCATTCGACCGGCCGAAGCGGTCGTAGCCTGCGCGCTCGGCAAGGTCGGCCCACTCGTCGAGGCCGTGCCGTGCGTGCAGGTCAGAGCCGCAGATCCCGCAGCGCAGCACCTCGAGACGCACCTGCCCGTGCCCGGGCGTCGGCTCGGCCCGCTCGGCGACCTCGAGCTCGGCGTTCTGGCAGACGACGGCCTTTATCGAGGGAGCCTCAGTCGCGGGGATCCGGCGCGTGACCCGCCGGAGAGGGGTGACGGGCCACGTAGCCGCTCGTCGAGCGGGCGTAGCCCCAGCGCGGGCCGCTTCCGGGCTTGACGCCCTGGCTGCCCGCGCGGCGGTCCCGGTAGCCCGTGTCGAAGCGCAGTCCCGCGACCATCAGGTAGGCGTGGCCCCCGTGGGCGTACACGGTTATCCAGCGACCCGGGCCGCGCTGGCCCCAGCTCATCAGGCCGCCCGAGGGGCGGGGCGCGTCGATCAGCCCGCCGCCGTGCAGCGCGTAGCTCACGGCGCCGGAGCAGTCGTAGCCCGAGTCCTCGAACTTGGCGTGTCCGCCACCGTAGCGGTAGGGCTTGGTGGCGATCCGGTTGGCCGCGGCGATCACGCTGCGCACCATCGAGGGTGCGTCGGGAGGAGGCACGGCCTTGCCGTTGACGATGCGTGCCTGCCCGGGCGCCGACTGTCCGGCGGCGGCAGCCGGAAGCAGACAGGCAAACGCCGCGATCAGCACGAGCAGCGCCATCGGATATCGGAGCGGTGTAGGCATCTCTTTCAAGCGCCTACGGGGTTAGCTGACGGGCTCGCGCTGAAAGAGCTTGCGCGCTCCCTCACAAGAAGGAGTTAGCCCCAAAACTGGGTCCCCCGCTCCGCAACTCCGCGGATTCGGCGTGGCGGCAAGCTAGCACACGGCCACTACGCCATCAGTCGGTGCGGACACGGAGTCAGTCCGGCACCGCGCCACCTCCGAGCGGGAACTAGCCGGTGAACCCCGGATCCACGCGGATCGCTCGCACCGTCGCGGCGGCACGCCGGAAGCCGGGCTTGGTAGCGCGGGCGCGCCAGGCACGCGGCGAGCCGAACCGCCTGACGATGAAAGCGCGGCCGCGTGCGTCGGTGCGAGCCGCCCGGCCGGCGAAGCGAACGAGGGCCCCGCGCACGGGCGCTCCGTGGGACGTGCCCCGCCGCACCCGGAAGGCGAACCTCACGCTCTCGCCCGTGCGGACCGTGCCCGGCCGGACCGACAACGCGAGCCGAGCCCTGCCGCCTCCACCCGGCCCCGGGCCGGGATCCGAGCCCGCCGCGAAGGGCCAGACGCCCTTGGCGACGCGCACGGCGTAGAACCCGCTGTTGCCGTCCGAGTACCAGATCTCACCGCGCTCTGGCACAAAGGACGGCTTCGACATGGCGTAGTTGCTCGGGTCCATCCCACCGGCGTTGGGGGTGGGCGGGGCGACGAAGTAGGCGATCTCCTTCGGCTTATAGGGGTCGCGGATGTCGAAGACCCGCAGGCCCGAGGCGATGAACGAGCACGCGACGATCCCGGGGTTCACCTCCCGGGGGACGGAGCAGTAGTGGCCGGCGTAGCCCTGCACCACGAAGCTCGCGCCTGGATCGCCCGCCAGCGCCGCTCGGTTCTCGCGTTGGTGGACCTCCAGGCGTATGTTCGAGATCACCCGTGGCGCCTTCTCGTCGGAGATGTCGATGATGCGCGCGGCGCCCACCCGGGGACCGTTGCCCGTGGTCGAGCCGTTCTCGGTCGCGGAGAACTCGTCGACCTCCACCAGCATCGGCTTGCCGCCGATCGTGACCGGCAGGGCCACCTGCGGGATGGTCACCTCCTTCCACGAGAGAAAGCTGACTTCGCGCGCCTGCGGGTTGGGCTTGCGGGACTGGATCTCGCTCACGTCGAGGATCAGCAGGCCGTCGTCGGCGGCGAGGTAGGCCCGGTTGCCGTCGTCGCTGAGGGTGAGCCCGTGTGACGAGTAGTTGCCCTCGAACAGCGGCACCGGGACCCTGGGGTTCGTCACGTCCACCGCGGTCACCGTCCCGGTGCCGAGCGACGTCGCGTAGAACGTGTTCCCGTCGAGCGTGAAGCCGCTCTCGTGGCCGAGCACCCCGACCGGCAGGCTCGACTGCAGCGCTGGATGCCGGCAGTCCTCGTTCACGTCGTAGATGTCGATGATGCCCGGGCCGAAGGCCGGGCTGCCCTGCACCGCCGCCAGCAGGCCCCGCTTCTGGTTGAGCAGAAGCGACTCGTGCGGCGACTGCATCGCGGTCGTGAGCAGGGTCGCGGTGCGCACCGGGTTGGCGGGGTCGGACATGTCGAGCACCGCCGTGCCGGTGGGCTGCAGGCTCAGCGTGGCCTCGAGGGCGTTGGTGGGGAACAGCAGCGTGGTGTCGTAGTACGCACATTCGCGCCCCGTCTTGTCGACGAAGCGCTCGACCTTGTAGCCCCCCGCCACGCCCTCGTGGCCGACCTGCGTGGTGTTGCACCGGAAGCCGTCGGCAGGAGCTCCGGCGGGTACGCGGCCCTGGATCCCAGTCTCCGGCTGCGATCCGGGGCCGCAGTCGGCCCGCGGGCTCGGCAGGAGTGGAGGCTCGGCGGCCGCGGTCGCCGTCGGGCGGGTGGCGGCCGACCCGGCCGTCGGCTCCGACAGGAATGTGCCCCCCGGCCCGCTGCCGGCGGTGCCCTCCAACCCGTGACCGAGGCTGGGGCTCGCAGCCACGAGCGCGGCCACCATGCCGACGCCCATGAGCGCAAGCGAATGGCGACCCCGGCGCATCAACACGACCTCAGCGTACCGACAGGAGATTGGAAGAGTCCCAGTACGGTGGGCGCGTGACCGCCAGGACCCCCGAGGCGCCGGCCCTCGCCGACGCGCTCATCCGCCTCCGGCGCGAGCTGGCCGGGCTCGAGCTCGGCCTGGAGCTTCCCGGGGCCGACGAGGGCCGCCACCTCCGTGACGAGCTCGTCGGCCAGGTCGACGACTATCTGCTCCCGCGCCTGCGGCAGATGGACGCGCCGCTCCTCATGGTGGTGGGCGGCTCGACGGGGGCGGGCAAGTCGACCCTCGTGAACAGCCTCGTCGGAAGTCAGGTCAGCCAGGCCGGGGTGCTGCGGCCCACCACGCGGGCGCCGGTGCTCGTGTGCCATCCGAGTGACCTTCACTGGTTCGAGGATGAGCGGATCCTGCCCGGGATGGCGCGTACGACGGGCGGCGCAACGAATTCCGGGGGCCTCCAGCTCGTACCGGCCGAGCGGGTGGCGCCGGGGCTCGTGCTCCTGGACGCTCCGGACATCGACTCGGTGGTGGAGTCAAACCGCGAGCTCGCGGGTCAGTTGCTCGCGGCCGCGGACTCCTGGCTCTTCGTGACCACCGCGGCCCGCTACGCCGATGCCGTGCCGTGGGACATGCTCCACGCGGCGCGTGACCGCGGCACCGGCCTTTCCCTCGTGCTCAACCGCGTGCCTCCCGAGGCCAGAAACGAGGTGGCATCGCACCTGCGCGAGATGCTCGCCGGGGAGGGGCTGCCGGAGGCCGAGGTGCTGGTGGTGGCGGAGACCGAACTCACGGACGGGATGCTCCCTCCCGAAGCCCTGGCCCCCGTGCGCGGCTGGCTCGACGCGCTCACGGCCGATGCTCAGGCACGAGGCGAGCTCGTACGGCGGACGCTCACGGGCGCGCTCGACTCCCTGGCGCCGCGTGTGGGCAGGGTGGGCGAGATCGTCGAGGCCCAGCTGGAGGCGGCCGACGAGCTTCGGAGGGCTGTCGAGGGGGCATACGGAACGGCTCTCGACGAGGTGGACGAGGCGGTGAAGAGCGGGTCGCTCCTGCGTGGAGAGGTGCTTGCCCGCTGGCAGGACGTGGTCGGCTCCGGCGACCTCATGCGTGCCCTCGAGAACCGCGTGGGCTGGCTGCGTGACCGCGTCCGGGCGCTCGTGACCGGGACCGCGCCGGCCGACACCGAGCTGAAGGCCGCGGTTCAGTCGAGCGTGGACTCGGTGGTGCACACGGCGGCCGACCGGGCGGCCGAGCGGGCGGCTGCGCGCTGGCGCCAGCACCCTTCCGGGCGTCCGCTCCTCGAGGGGGCACCCCGCCTCGACGCCGCCTCTTCGGAGCTGCTGCCTGCAACCGCCGAGGAGGTGCGGGCCTGGCAGGGACACGTGTTCGAGCTCGTGCGCGAGGAGGGCGAGAGCAAGCGCACGACCGCGAGGCTCGCATCGCTCGGGTTGAACGGCGCCGGCCTCACGGTGATGATCGCCGTGTTCGCGAGCACCGGTGGCCTCACGGGCGTCGAGGTGGCCGTGGCCGGGGGAACCTCGGCGCTCAGCCAGAAGCTGCTCGAGGCGATCTTCGGTGACCAGGCGGTACGGGCGCTCGCCGATCGCGCCCGGCAGGACCTGATCGCCCGCGTCGAGCGGCTGCTCGATTCCGAGGCCGCGCGGTACCTGGCGCTCATCGAGCCGGTCGCCCCCGATCGCGGCGGCCCTGAACGTCTGAAGGAAGCGCTCGGCGAGCTAGAGCGCGGACGGTGAGCGGCAAGCTCGACCGGCAGCTCGCCGCGCTTGCGGAGGCGGTCGAGGTAGCGGACGGGCGCCTCGACGAGGACGTGGTCCAAGGCGCCCGGGCCGTCGTAGGGCGTGCCGGGCAGCGGCTGGGGTTGGGTGTGGAGGCCACCGTGGTGGCGTTGGCCGGCCCGACGGGAGCGGGCAAGTCCACGCTCTTCAATGCGCTCGCCGGCTCGGAGCTCGCGACGGCGAGTGCCCGGCGGCCCACCACGTCCGCCGCCACCGCCGCCGTGTGGGGAGACGGTGGCGACCCGCTGCTCGACTGGCTGGATGTCCCCCGCCGGCACCGCATGCCCGGTGGCGCCCAGGACGGGCTCGTGCTCCTCGACCTTCCGGACTTCGACTCCGTGGAGGCCCGGCACCGCCTCGAGGTGGAGCGGCTGCTCGAGCTTGTAGATCTCGTGGTCTGGGTCGTCGACCCTCAGAAGTACGCCGACGGTGCGCTGCACGAGCGCTACCTGCGTCCGATGGCGGCCTACGCCGGCACGATGGTCGTCGTCCTGAACCAATCGGACCTCCTGAGCGAGGATGGCCTCGCGGCCTGCCGCAAGGACCTCGGCCGTCTGCTCAGCGCCGACGGTCTCGACGGCGTCCCGGTTCTGCCGGCATCGGCGCGCTCGGGCGAAGGGCTCGAGGAGTTGCGCGGTCTGCTTACAGAGAGGGTGGCGGCACGGCGGGCCGCGGTCGAGCGGCTGGCAGCCGACGTGAGCACCGTGGCCGCGGTGCTTGCCGGCGCCTGCGGGGAGCAGGCCCCCGGTAGGGTCGGCCGTGGCGAGCGCGAGCGCCTCCTCGACGCGCTGTCCGAGGCGGCGGGCGTATCGGCCGTGGCCCGGGCCACCTCCCGCGCTCACCGCCGTCGCGGCGCACTCGCCACGGGCTGGCCGTTCGTGCGCTGGGCGCGCCGGCTCAGGCCGGATCCGCTCCGGCGGCTCGGGTTGGGGGGTGACGCCGGAGAGGCGGAGCACACCTCGCTGCCCGCGGCCACCCCGGTGCAGCGCGCGCAGGTGTCGTCGGCCGGTCGCGCGCTGGCCGCCCGGGCCGCCGGCGACCTCCCGCCCCCGTGGCCGGGCCTGGTGCGCTCGGCGGCGACGGCTGAGGAGGATGGGATGGCCGAGCGCCTCGATCGCGCCGTGGCGGGGGCCGACCTACGTGTGAGCCGGCCACGCTGGTGGGCCGTGGCGGGCCTCCTCCAGACGATCCTCGCCGCCGCGGTGGGGCTGGGAGCGGCGTGGCTACTGGTCCTGGTCGCGCTCGGCTATCTGCAGCTCGGAGATGTGCTCCCGCTCCCCAAGGTCGAGGGAATAGCGCTTCCCACGCTTCTCGCGGCCGGGGGCGGGCTCGCGGGCCTGGCGGTTGCCTTCCTCGCGCGAGTCGTGAACGGGGCCGCCGCCAGGCGGCGCGCCCGCGCGGCCACCGCGTCCATGCGCAAGCGCGTCGAGGCCGTGGCCACCGACCTCGTGATCGATCCGGTCGAGGGGGAGTTGGCTGCCCACGACCGGCTGTGCGCCGCGGTGAAGGAGGCTGCCGACTCCGGTCGCCTCAAGCGCCGGCGTTCCGGCGGCTGATGTCAGGCCTTGATCTTCACCGGGGCACCGAGCGGAACCGTCTCGAGGAGCCAGCGGGCATCCGCGGAGCGGACGCGTAGGCAACCGAAGCTGACGGCCTGACCTACGCTGGCGGGGTCGCGGGTGGCGTGGACGGCGATCCTGTCACCGCCGGGCCATCCCGCCGGCAAGCTGGGCTGCCGTGCCGACAGTGCGAGAGCGCAGCACCCGTAGGGTGACTCGGGTTCCCGTACGTTCAGTCGGTCGGTGACTGCGAACTGGCCGGTCGGCGTGGGGACTCCCTCCTGGCCAATCCCGACAGAAACGCGGCGCACGACCCGCCGATCGCGCGTAACCACCAGCATCCGCTCCGAGAGATCGACCACGACGGAGTAGGGCACGCCTCCGACCCGCGCGTCGCTCTCCCGCATCCAGCCGGTCCGCCCGTTGCCGAGCTCGGGGGCGATCACGCGGAGCCAGCCGGCTCGGCGGCCGCGGATGGCCAGCACGGTGGGGGATCCGAAGCGGGTTCGGGTTTTGATCCGCGCGAGAGTGCGACCCCCCGGAACAGAGCGCAAGACGGTTGAGCGGGTGACCGTGGCGACGGGATGGCCCTCCACGTCCCGCGGAGCCTCGCTCTCAGCCGGCGCGAAGGGCGTCTGCGCACGCGCTTCCCCCCCGAAGCTGTTCCACCAGCGAAGGAAGAGAACGCCGGCGAGGACCAGCACGAGTACGGCGCCGGCGATGGCGCCGGTGCGTATGAGAGAGCGTTGCGCCATTGGTTCTGTGCCTCTTGTCGACCGGAGCAGCGTGCGACTGTAGTCGGGGGGGCCGCTGGCGGGCGGAGCGTGACACGGGTCTCCCATCGATCAGGGGGCGTTTCGGCGCCGATTCTTAGGATGATGGACCTGTGACGATCGAGACCCTACGGGCGCGCTTGTCGCCTGCCCTTCTCGACTGGTTCCGTGCGGAAATCGACAAAGGCGACGCGCCGGAGCTGCACTTGATCAACCTGACGCCAGGCGAACTCGTGCGCTGCTTCGCCGCGATCAACGACCTTGGTCCGCGATGGAATTGGCGGACGTTTTACATCGATGACGTCCCCTTCCCCCGGCGCATCAGCACCCCCCTCAGGGTACCCGCACCTGCCCGCGGTCAGCCAGCGAAGCTCGGTCGCTGGCGTCGCGCGCGGTCAGCCTTCTTCCAGCGCGCGCACGAGGGCAGCGCGCGACTGATCACGATCGGTCGGTGAACCTCTTGATGCGGGAAGACGACGGCACGCAGCCGCCGCCCGCGGGCACGCTGCACGTCTCGTCGTGCAGCGGTGGTGCGGAATGGGGGCGTGCGGTCGCGCACGACGAGGCTTTGGCCGAGCCGGAAGTCGACGCGCCGGACGCTGCGGCGCCGAGAGCGCAGAGCGATCCGCAGCCGGCCATCGCCCGTGCAACGACGGGCGAGCCGAAGCCTTAGCCGGCAGTCACCCCGGGGGCAGCCACTGGGCGCCGGAAGCGCGAGCGGGCTCGAGTGTTGCGCGACGGCGTCGGGATCGACGAGGAAGGTCGTGCGCTCGCGGACCGCCCGCGACGCCTCGCCGTCCACGGCGGCGTCGCTCGCGCGGACCAGCGGGACGCGCACCGTACCCCCGACGACGTCGACTCGGGCACCGCTGGTGCCCGGCGCGAAGTAGAAGTCGTCGGATCCGCTGAGCAAGACGGCGAGCCGATGACCCGCCTTCAGGCGCCAGTCTTGCGGATACAGGTCGAAGGCCACGCGGCCGTCGTCGGGGATCAGCGAGGCTCCCCGTGTCAGCAGCGTTGCGCGGTGCTCGCGATCGATGTCGTAGACGAGGGCGATGACGCGCGCGTTCTCGGCTTGCGGGCGGAGCGTCGCCTCGAGGCGCATCGTTCCGGCGACGTGCACATCGGCGGGAAGAGCCGAGCTGAACGTCCAGGCGCCGCGGCCGGTGGTCGAGAGCGGGTTGCAGCGGGCGTGGATCCCGTCGGGGCACCCGCCCCCCGGGTCGTCGCCCTGCTCGGCCTTGTTGCCTGCCGCGTCCGTATACGCGCCGGGTCGCAGCGCCAGCTCGGCGGAGCCCGCGCTGGGCGGCGGCCAGCCGGGTTCGGCTCGCCATCCGCCGCCGGCGCCTTCCTGGACCACGACGCGGGGCGCAGCGGCCACCGCGGCGCGGCCGGCGGGCTCGCCGCGGACGTGCGCGTCCAGCCAGTCGACCGCCTCGCCGACGAACCCGTCGCGCCCGACCGGCTCCGGCTCGTTCCAGGTGTTCCGCTCGCCGGGAACGACGTGCGGGAACTGGCCGAACCACGCTCGACGCGGGCCCGTCAGCCGGCCCCACACGTCGAGGAAGTTGTCCGGGCGCACGGCCGAGAAGTCGTCGCGGCCGTCCAGGAACCCATGCGCCCACAACACCGGAACCGCACTTCCGGCGACGCGTTTACTGACATCTCGCTCGCGCCAGAACGCGGTCGTGGGATCGCGATTGCGGGACTCCGCGATGACGCCGGCCGCACAGGCCGGATCACGCGTGGTTATCGCACCCCCGGCGGACGGGCCGAGCGGCGGGACGAGCGAGAGCCCCTGGTAGTAGGCCGCGATCCCCGGGCTCTGCACGTACTCGACGCCGTTCATGAACGCGCCGCGGTACAGATCGACGGCCGGCGCCATCACAACGGCCGCCTTCAACGCGGACGCTCGCTGGGCGAGCCCGACAAGGGCCGCGAAGCCGTCGTAGCTGTGCCCGACCATTCCGACGGCGCCGGTCGACCACGGCTGCCCGGCCGCCCAAGCGATCGCTGCGGCAACGTCCTGCTGTTCGCCGGGGCCGCCGAAGTCGGAGCAGCCCCCGCTCCCGCCGCTCCCGCGAAGGCTCACCTGGACAACGGCATAACCGCGAGCGATCGCCTGCTCGTAGAGCGAGCGGTACCAGCGAAGCACCTTGGGGCCGGCCGGCTCGAGCGGCGAGGGGGTGCCCAGGTAGGGACTGACGACGAGCATCACCGGCACACGGTCGCTGGCGTCTGCGTTCGATGGCCGGAACACGTCCGCGTGCAGCCGCGTTCCGTCGTCCGAGGCGAAGTAGGCCTCCGACCACGCCGACCCCGCCGGTGGCGCATCCGCCGAGGCCGGGCCAACCGGAAGGGCGCCGAGGGCGATGAAGCACGCCACCGTGGCGAGCGCGCGCCTTCCAGCTCGGCGGGTCGGAGCTTCCGTCATGGCGACGCCAACACGAGCGGTACATTACCGTGAGTAATGTCCCCTGTCGAGTCCAACCCAATACGCCGCGGCCGCGGGGCTCCGGGACGCCGGCGCATGCCGCGGCAGATGCGCGAGATCGAGATGCTCGCCGTCGCTCGGCGCATGTTCTCCGAGCGCGGTTACGCCGCCACGTCGATGGACCAGATCGCGGCGGCATCGGACGTCTCGAAGCCGATGCTCTACGCCTACCTCGGCTCGAAGCAGGAGCTGTTCGCCCGCTGCGTCGCGGAGGCGGGCGCCGAGTTCCGCGCGGATGTCCGTGCCGCTGTGGGCGATGTCGAGGACGCACCGCCTGACGAGCGGCTCTGGCGCGGGATGCTCGCGTTCTTCGGGCGGATCGAGAGCAACCGGGAGACGTGGGACCTGCTGTACCCGATCGACGGTCCGCCGCCCAGCGGCGTGTTGGGCGAGCGCGCGGCGCACGGGATGAGCGCGATGACCGAGCTTGTCGAAGGCCTGATGGCCGATGCGGCACGGGCGCGTGGCCTCGGCGAGGAGATGGTCGCGCAGACGGCACCCCTCGCGCAGGCCCTCGCTGCCGCGATGATGGCCCTCGCCGACTGGGGGCGGCGCCACCCGGACGAGCCGAAGGAGCTGCACGCGCTGCGAGCCATGAACTTCGCGTGGCGAGGCCTCGAAGGCCTTCTCGACGGACGGCTGTGGCTCCCCAGCGACTGAGCGGAGGGCCTCGAGACGGCTGACGGAGCGGAGCACTCCTCCAGCTATGCGGTTGACCTGACCCGTCGGCACACGAGGCAGTCGAAGGCCGGGGAGGGGATCCGAACGTCCGCCGATTCCACCTCGGGCCGCTCAAGAAGCCCCAACGGCTGTGTCTCTGACGCATAGTCTCCCTGATTGGACGGCTTATGGACCACCGCCCGCGCGCGAGCCACCGGGGAGGAATGAGCGACACCGACGTGTTCGGCCGCAGCGACCTGCACTACGCGGCTTTGCGCGGCGGCCACCAGGGCGTCGAGCAGATCGGCGCTGCCCGCGTTATCTCGTCCACGGCGCGGTTGAACGCCTTGGCGTTGGCTTTGGAGGGCTCGTTAGAGCCGCTGATCTTGCGCACGTACTGCAGTGCGGCAGCGCGTACCTCGTCCTCGGTCGCGGGCGGCTCGAAGTTGTGGAGGGTCCGGATGTTTCGACACATGCCGACAGCGTAACCGGCGCGAGCCGTCACCGCTATGACTCGGCTTCACCGCCGTCGTGGGATTGCGCGGCGCTTGGAGGCCGCGCATTCGAGGCACATCACGCCATCGGGCATCGCCCGCAACCGAGCCCGGTCGATCGGCTCATCGCCGAGCTGAACATCGAGGGCGCGTCGGTGATCGAGGATCGCCTGTGGCTACTGCAGCGCGGCAACACCGAGGACGGCCTCAACCTCGTGGCGGAGTTGTCGCTGCCCGAGGTGATGGAGTCTCTGCAGCGCGACCTGCGCATTGATGCCGACGAGCTCGCGGACGTGCGCTCCTACGATCTCGGCGAGCTCGACGGCGTCGAGCTGACCTTCAGCGACGCCACGCCCCTAGGGCGCGACGCCCTCGTGTTCACCGCCTCGGCCGAGCGCGACGACGGTGAGAATCCGCGGCTCGGTGGTCGGCACCCTCGACGCCGGGGGCGTGGTGCAGCGCCTGCGCACGATCGACCGTCGCTACAAGGTCGAGGGCGTGCACGCCTCGATCGACACGGGCGTGGCGGATTTCCTCTTCGTCTGCGACCAAGGACGAGCCCGACATGGCGTCGCCGCTGCTATCGGCCGCCATGCCGATCGAGGGGCGCTTCGAGCTGGAGCCGTCCGAGCGGCGGTAGGCCCTACTCGGGGTCACTGCAGCGTCGGGCTCGCGTGGCTCCTCGTCAGCCTCGCGATTGATCGCGCGCAGGAAGGCCTCGACCACGTGGGGATCGAACTGGCTTCCTGCGCCACGACGAAGCTCCTCCTGCGCGCACTCGGGTTCGAGCGCCGGGCGATACACCCGGTCGCTGGTCATGGCCTCGTAAGCGTCGGCGACCGCCAGAACCCGGGCCTCGAGAGGAATCTGGGATTCCGCCAGGCCGAAGGGGTACCCGCGGCCGTCCGGGCGCTCGTGGTGCGCAAGCATCCAGGCGCGCACGTCCGCGAGGTCCGGCTCGGTGACCATGCACGCACCCAACTCCGGATGGCGACGCATCTGCACCCACTCCCCCTCGTCGAGCGGGCCCGGCTTCTTCAGGATCGAATCGGGCAACGCGGCCTTGCCCACGTCGTGCAGCACCCCCGCCACCCTCAGGCGTTCGGCGTGCGCGGCGGACAGCCCCATCCCTCGTGCTATCTCGCCGCAGTAGCTCGCGACCCGCGAGGAGTGCCGCACGGTCGCCGGATCACGGCGGTCCATCCGCTCAACGAGTGCCAGCGCGCTTTCGGCGCCGGCGGCCGCGGCGGCCGGCGGGTCTTCAAGCGCTGCCATGAAGCTACAACGGCCAGGGCCACGAAGGTCAGGCGCTAGTTGGGGCCGTTCACCGCGCTGCAATGCCATGGTCACAGCTTCGTAGCTGCGCAGGGCTCTCACAACCGCCCCTGGGGTTTTTCCGGCCTCCCCCCGAGGTGCGCTTGCTCACCCCTTGGGTCACGACACCAGCACGCCAGGTGCTCCGCACCAAGCGGCAAGGAGGGGCCGCGAAGGTAACGCGCGCTAGTGGACCTCCACTAGTTCGGCAGGTCGCCCGCAAGGGCGGGGGTCTCAAACCCGGGCAGCCCTACGGCGGGCGCCCCGCGGCAACCCGGTAGCTCCCGCCACCGCCAGCAGGGAGGCGCCGACCGCGGCAGACTTGAAGGCGCCCGAAGCTGCGCCGAGCTTGCCGAGGCCGGCGGCGAGCCCCCCTCCGAAACCACCGCCGGCGCCGCCTCCTCCCCCACCGATCAGGCCGTGCAGGATAGTCGCGGCAGCCGCCACCTCGATCGGCGGCGCAAGCGCCCCTGGTGCGTGACAACCTCGCGATCGGCGAGCTCAACGTCATCGCCTACGCGGGAGTCCCGATCGTCGACAGCGAGGGCCATTCGATCGGCTCCCTCTGCGCAATCGACGGGCAGCCGCGTCACTGGCAGCCCGAGGACCTCGCTGTGCTGAAGGCCCTCGCGCCGTCCGTTGCACGACTGCCTGGCTGCGCCGGTTCGAGCGCTGAGCCTGAGACTGCCCGCGCAGGCTGAGCCCCCACGGCGAGTTGAGCCATCGCGTTCCTCGTGCCCGAGAACGCGTGTCCACTCGACTCCTCGAGCCCTGCTGGAAAATCCGCTCGGAAACGGCGTCCTGTCTCGGTCCGCGGCCGTCAGCGAACGCGGAAGAGCACGCTGCCGGCGCGTCGCCGGTTCCCCGCGCGATCGACCGGGATCAAGTATGCGCGGTAGCTCCCGCGGGGGATGCGGGTCCGCACGCGCAGCGACCACCTCCTGGCTCCGCGGGCGCGGATCCTGATGGGGCGGGTGCAGGCGCGACGACGCAGCTTGCCGCGGCGATCCAGGTAGCGGCAGCGCCCGTGCGATACGCGCCGGACCGAGATCAGTACCCGCGCGGGGGTCGCGGCTCGACCGCAGGCACGGTCAGACGCGCGGCCCCGCAGCAGGACCAACCGGCGCGTCACCCGCAGCCGCGAGCGGGGGGCGAAGCTCGCACCCGGCTTCGTGCGATCCCGGCAGCCGCCGGGCTCGCCGCCCGTTTCAGGGGTGCCGCCGGCTCCGGGCTTGCCGCCCTGATCGCCCCCTCCAGGGGCCCCGCCTTGCCCCGGTCCTGTGGCAGATGGACAGGCCGGACGGACCGTGTCGCCTCCGATGAAGGCCTCGTTTCCAGTCGGTGGGGAGGCCGGCGGCGTCGGCGCCGAACAGCCGTAGACGTGGGTGAAGTTGCGCGCAGACAGCGTCCCCAGCGTGTACCCGGGGTAGCTCCCGAAGTACTCGTCGCGCGTCCGGCTTGCCCAGCTGCGACAGAACTCGCAGCGCAAGCGGTGGAAGTTGCGCATGTACCCACCCTCGTAGATGCGAAAGACACTGTAGCCGTTGGGATATTCCTTGGTGGGACCGTTTTCGATGTACGGCAGCTCCACGCCGGTGGATGGGGCGTAGCTCACGTAGTTGCGATGCGTGTGGGAGTTGAGTACCCCCACGACGTTCGGAAAGCGCGCCATCAGGTCGAGGAACTCCTGTCGCCCCCGTTCCGGCCGCACCCCGAAGACGACCGGGGGGAAAGAGGTCGTGTTCGCGTACTCGGTGACGGGGTGGTGGAAGAAGATGAACGTCCGCTTGCCCGCCAGGCGGGCCTCCTCCAGGTCGCGCTCGAGGAACGCGCGCTGGGCCGGATCCGTGAGGTCACCGCTGCCGTCGCCGGCCTTCGCGGAGTCGAGCGCGACGAAGTGGTAACCGTTCGAGTCGAAGCTGTAGAAGACACGCCCTGCGGGGCGGTCCGGGAACAGAAGGCTGCGAAAGCAGTCCTCCTCCTCGCCACAGCGGGTCTCGCCCTTGTTCTGGCCAGCTCGATCGTGCGCGCCCCGGGCTACCCGCCACTCACCGCTCAGCTCGTCGAAGATGCCCTTCAGCTCAGCGACATCGTCGTACTCGGCGTGGCTCGTGTTGTCGGCGTTGAGGACGGTGAGGGGGATGTTGCGAGCGTTGAGCTCCGCCACGGTAGCTCTGGCCAAAGTGGCCGAGTACGGCGGCTCCGATGGACCGCTCGAGAAGCAGGGGGGCACCGACCCGATGGGCTGTGGAGCCGTGACCGCGGTGCCCGAGCAACCCTCGCCGATGTGGACGTCCGAGGCCACGGCGAACTCGAACAGCGGCTTGCCGGGAGGTGGCACGAGCGTTGTGAACGTCTCTGGGTTGGTAACCGAGACCGGCTGCTCGGCACCGCCGCTGCGCAGCGAATACGAATAGCGCGTGCCGGGCAGGAGACCGGTGACCTCGGCGTAGTGGAAGCGCGTCAGCTCCTCCTGCTTGGCGCACGGTCGGTCATCCACGCAGACCGTCGTGTCCGAAGGCTCCGCCGTGGTCCACGTCGCGGCAAACGACGTGTCGGTCACCGTCACGAGCTCCGCATCCGGCGGCGTCGCATCTGCGGCCGGACTCGCGATCGCGACAACCGCGAGGGCCAGCATGACCATCCGGGCCAGTCTTCGTCTGTGTCTCAACCGGGAGCTCCTGCCATGGCGGTCGCGCAAGCCGCGGCGATCATCACCGCGCTGCCGAGGTGTGAGCATAGGCCAGGTAACGGGGCGCAAGCCGCCATGGTCTTCGACGGCACGTTTCCCGCGGCGCGGAAGCCGGTCTAGCGGCGCCTGAGGATGCCTAACGCGTCGATGCGCACGTTGAAGCCGTGTGAGGCAGCTCGCTTCTTGTGCAAGGGCCTCACGGTCACCCGGTGCAGGCGAGTCGGCTTTGCACGCACGTGGAGCAGGCGCGCCCGATCGATCGTCTTGGGCGAGTAGGTGTCGATCACCCGTGAGCGTCCGTCGAAGGTGACCAGCGCCCTGCCGCCGAGCCGGCTCTTCAGCCCGACCAGGTAGAAGTCGCGGCCGCGGTAGGCGAAGCTGAGGCTCTGCGAGCGGGTGCGACCACGCTGGTAGGTACCAAGCCAGGCGAACGGGCTCGCCTGCTGGCGGAAACCACGGAAGCGCGCGGACTTGACGCGATCGTCGAGCGGCACGATCGTCGTCCGCGAGACGGCGCGCGAGACGTTGCCCACGCGGTCGATCCCGCGCAGGCGGAACTGGTAGGTCTTCCCGGGGCGCCCGTTGAACCGCAGCGCGGTCTGGCGGCGGGCCTTCGTGAGCGTGCGGTACTTGCCGGTGCGCGCACCCAGCTCGCGCACCTGGAACGCGAAGCGCGTGATGCCGGTGCCGACGTCGGAGCCTAGGAAGCGCAGGCGCATCCTGCCGCTGCGGAAGCGGTCAGATGCGAGCCGCGGTGCCACCAGCCTAACCGTGGGAGAGAAGGTGTCCTTGGCCCCGGGAGGCAGCGGGAAGACCTCGCCGAACGCGCCGCCGGGCGAGCCGCCGCTGGGCGAGCCGCCGCTGGGCGAGCCGCCGCCGGAGCCGCCGCCGGGCGAGCCGCCGTCGCCCGGGCCGGTGCCGGCTCCCGGCGGGGGAGAGAAGAGGTAGTCGCGCTTGCCGGTCGCAACGGCGAACGTCGCGCCGTCGGTGTCGAGCGCAACCTCCGGGGCGAGCTGCGGCTCGTTTCCGTCGATCCGCCTCACCGTTGTGCCCGCGGGCAGCGGTGCCTCGAGGCGCAACGCCCCGGCCCCGTCGCTCGCGAGCTTCACGCGCAGCGGCACCGCGCCGTCGAGGCGCGCCCGCCGGCCGTCGACGGTCCCGGAGCCGAGGTTCGCGAGGTCGAGCTCCAGCGTGTTCTCGGGCCGCCTGTTGGCCTCGGGTCCCCACGCGATGCCGTCGGCCGTGTAGGGGTTTGAACCGGGAATCGGAGTTCCGTCAGGCAGGTTCCCGCCCGGCACGATCGCGCCAGCAGTGGTGACCGCGCTGGTCCGAGGGTCCCCCACGCCGAAGGCGAGACTGCGCGCGGCGATGCGGCCGCGGTTCGATCCACTCGCGTCGCGTGCGCGCAGGCCGGATACCCAGTAGGCGTGATCGTGGACAAGTCCCAGCTCGGGGCGGTCGTTCTGGGGCTGGAACACGTAGTCGACCCGCCAGGGATCGCGCTTGACGCTCCCCTCGCCGAGGTGGTCGCGGGCTGGCCCCCACTCATCGAGGATCGCGAGCGTGAGGTGCTCGCCGGTGGCGAACGTCCATAGCTGGCTCCGGAGGCCGAGTTGGGTGAAGCGATCCTGCTGGCCGCGCGGGCCGGGATACGGAACGAGCTCGTCCACGGCTTGGGCCCAGTTGAGGAACGGCACCCAGCGCACATTCTCGAGCAAGGGTCCCGTCGGCTCCGAGCCCGAGCTGGGCGGGCCCACGGCGGTGAACGCCCTGCCGAAGAGGTCGGGGTACTCGGCGGCGAGCTTGTAGGCCCCGTAGCCGCCCATGGAGTAGCCGGTCAGCGCGACCCGCTCGGAGTCGAGGTCGAAGTGGCGAGCCACGTCCGCCCAGACCTCGAAGAAGTCCAGCTCCGACGTGTTCTGGTAGAAGCCGCTCTGGCTCCGGCTGAGGGGCGTCACCACTAGGTTCGCCCGCTCGTCGCCGAACTGCCGGAGCTGCGTCGGCGAGTACTCCAGGTACTGCGTGTAGTTGCCTCCCAGCGAGTGGAGCGAGAAGGTCAGACCGGGCCTGGCGGGAAGGCCCGGCGGCACTACGAGCAGGTAGGGCTGCAGGCGGCCGCCGAATGTCGGGTTGCTCGACTGCACGCCCTCGAACGGCTCGATCGCGGAGGCGAAGATACGCGCCTGGACCCGCCGGGGGCCGTTCACCGCCTGATCGACGCCGGTCATCACCTTCTCGAACTCGACCCGGCTGCGGAACCCCTTCGCGGTCGTGCCGGCTGCGAGAGCGCGTGCCTGCTGGAATTCGAACCAGCTCCCCGTGCCTGGGAAGGTGGTCGAGGGTCGCTGCGGGTCGCCGCCCGGCATCTTGGTGATCGAGTCCTGCTCGTCGAAGCGGAAAGCCAAGTTGAAGACCCCCGGGGCGCTGCGCGGCCCACCCGATGCGGGCGTGTCCGCGCCCGGGCTCTCGCCAGCTGGCGCGGGCTTCCACCGCAATAGGCCGGAGTCCCACAGCCCCACCCCCGCGACGTGGCACCAGCTGCGGTAGGCCGTCCCGCCAGGCCTCGGATCGAAGTCGCCGCCCCTAAGGGCGCGCGGAACGCGAATCGTCATCTGATTGCGCTCGGTATCCATCGATACCGCCCCGCCGGGCAGCGGGTCGACCGGGTCGCCGGCCACGTCGTAGCTCGTCGCCTCGCCGCCCGTCCCCCAGGCGGTGATGAACTTGTCGAGCCCCTGCGACGTGATGCCGGCCTCGCGCGGCCAGGTCTCGACGTTGTCGCCTGTGCAGTCGGTGTCGAGCCCGATACCGACCACCGCCGCATCCTCCTCGCGCACCGTGTTGAGCGTCACGCGGTAGACGACATCGGTATCGGTCACCGTCACGCGGAGCTCGAGGAAGTCCGCGGCATTGCGTGCGTAGCGAGCGCCGGTCGGGTACACCACGTCGCCGTCCGGCGGCGAGGAGAGCGTGTTCAGCCCCGGTGTGCTGAGCGACCGGGTGTCCGCGCCGCGATCGTCGTACAGATAGTCCTGATACAGGTACTCCCCGCCGCGGTAGGCATCCGTGCCCGAGACGAGCAGCGGCGGGGACGAGAAGGGCGCGGCGGTGCTCAGCTGCGGCGCCTGAGGCGCGTCAGCGTAGAGCGGGGCGGGCCCGGGGCGTGCGCCCGACGTGACGGCGGGAAGCGATGCGGCGTGAACCGACGCGCTCCAGGCGAGCAGCCCGAAAAGCGCCGCGGCTGTGACCCGCCGTCCTGCTGGTAGACGCCGTGAGCGCAGTCGATTCCCCCTTTGCTGTTGAGCCGTCGGTGCCCGGACTCCCCACCGCGGAGAGGCTACCGCGTCTTCGTCAGACGCCGGAGACCGCTGACGTCGTCGCGTAACCCCAGCGCTCCCCGAGCCCTTGCCGGCGGTCTGCCGAGGGGCGACCAATCGATACGTCCGGGTGGCCCTCCAGGCGCAGCCGGACCTGTCCTTCCTCGACCCTCGAGCTCCACCTCGAGCATCACCGAAGACGTGGCGCGTTGCTGCGAACCGAGGACGGGGCGGAGGGCATGATGTCCTTTATCGAGCGCCGTCCGGCCCGGTTCACCGGCCGCTGCCGCCGAGAGTCGCCTGTTCCCGTTCGGACGCGAGCCAGCACGGGCGCTTCGAAACCTCGTGGCTACGCCAGCGAGTCGATGCGCACCGGTCGTACGGCAGCAACCCCGCAAGCACGCAGTTGCGGACAGTCGGGGCGACTGGATTGCGTCCCCTTGGGTACGCGCGTCCACCGCCCCAAATGGGTCTCAGATGGGTCAGCTCCGGCGTGAGATCGACGCGCTAGAGATAGTCACCACCGCGCTGCTGGTACTTGCGGAGTTCCTCCGCGGCGTTCTTTCCGCCCGGGCCGTAGCCGTGCTTGTCGAGGAGGTCAGGAACGCTGCCGTACTCGACCTTCACAACGGCGGCCTCGGCTCGCTTGTCATGACCTGACACGAAGAAGGACCCGCGCGCCGCGGACTTCCCGCACCCGCACCAGCATTCTCCTGTGGGAAGGAGCTTCGTCATCTTGTCTCCATGGTCGGCGTTCTTGGAATACGTCCAAGGATAACATCCAAGGATCAATCCCAAGGATGAACTAATTTGTTCGCCGCGCGGGATCGGGCATTGCCGCGACCAGCTCTTCCTCAGCCGCGACCACGCGCTCCCCCACCGCCAAGAAGTCAGTCTGATCGATATGCGGATGCACCTTGAGCAGACCCGCGAGCACGCGAAGTAGCTGCCGCGCCGCGTACCACAGCCAGACGCTGTCCCAGAGCGGATCACGGTGAGGGCCGACTTGGTGCACTAAGCGGCCCTCATCGAACTTCGCCGACATGCTGGCGTACATATCGAACTGCCCGTGCGCCTGGCCAGACATCAGCTTCCACATTGGGTCCGAGTCGGGCTCGCCGAACGCGACACGCGGCCGGCTAGACCGACCACGACCCTCCAGCCAGTTCGCGGCGTATTGCCCTGACGCATCCTCAGCCACACGTTGAGCATGTCCAGCAACCTCAATCAGACGACGCACATCGGCTAACGCTTCCGGTGCGTAGCCGGCCCGAATAGTGAGTGCCGCGGCACGAGCGGCGCGCAAAGCCATCGCTGTGAGGGCACCCGCGGCCGTGTATCGCTCGGAGGTTCGAGGCGGTGCGTCGGGCGGAAGCCCGTTCCAGGCCGAGGCGGCAACGATAGGGGCAGCCACGTCTACTACCGCGTCAAAAAGATCGTCCGCCGAGATTTCTGCCCCCGCGGCGTCGAGCAAGCGCCGCTCGTCCCGGTCATACCGCTCATGTAAGGACTCAGCCATGGGCGCCAATGATCGTAGGCGGCGCGGTCTGACCTCCACGGCTCTACATGCACAACGAATCGCCGCTCGGGCCGCCTTGCGCGCGGGAATCGACCTCTGGGAACGCTACGAGCAACAGTGGGCCCTTCTCAGGGCCTCCGCGTGGACCGCCCCGGTGCTGCTGCCCCCGGACATGCGTGCAGTCGTCGACGAGCCGCGCATCCAATTCCCCGATTGGCATCCCTGGAGCAGCAAGGGCGTGCCCGACTTCGAGCCAGCCGGCCGACATCCCAGCTCGATCAAGGTTTCCTAAGCGAGTCGCATTCGTTCCCTGCCCCAGCTGCCGGACGCGCTACCGACGGCTGACCTGCGTCCGGGCTGACGCGTACCTTCGACGCCATGGAAGCACCTATACGTCGACCTCGGGCACCTGCCTGCCCGCGCGTTCCCTCCGGCGGTATAGCGAACATATGTTCGTTTCTACAGGAGCCGTAGGCTGGAGGTGGAAATACTGTGGCGTTGGCAGACCGGAGCCGCATCGAGTGGACAGAGGCCACGTGGAACCCCGTGACGGGGTGCGACGAGGTTTCGCCCGGCTGCGCCCACTGCTACGCCAAGACGTTCGCTGAGCGCTGGCGCGGTACGCCTGGGCACCCTTACGAGCAGGGCTTCGACCTGCGGCTGTGGCCCGAGCGCCTGGATCAGCCGCTCAAGTGGAAGCGGCCGCGGATGATCTTCGTCAACTCGATGAGCGACCTCTTCCACGAGGACATCCCGAACAGCTACGTCGGCAAGGTCTTCGACGTCATGGTGCGGGCGAAGCAGCACACGTTCCAGATACTGACCAAGCGCCACGAGCGCCTTGCCGAGCTTGCGCCGGATCTGCCGTGGCCGGAGAACGTGTGGATGGGCGTGAGCATCGAGAATCGCCGCTTCGTCCACCGCGCCGATTGCCTGCGTCAGATTCCAGCCGCGGTGCGCTTCATCAGCGCCGAGCCGCTGCTTGGGCCACTGGAGGGGCTTAATCTCGACGGCATCCACTGGCTGATCGTCGGCGGGGAGTCCGGCGCTCGCCATCGGGCCATGAAACTTGAGTGGGCTCAGGAGCTGCGCAACCGCTGCAACGAGGAAGACATCGCGTTCTTCTTCAAACAGTGGGGCGGCCGCACCTCGAAGGCCGGCGGTCGACAGCTCAACGGCCGCGTGTGGGACGAGATGCCAGAGCGGCTGCTGCTGGCCACCGTCTGAGACCCGCGCCCTAGTAGAGGAATCTCATCCGGGTGCCGGCCGTGAACGTGCCGCGCCTCTTACGTGCGCTCAGCACCTCCAGGCGCCCGGCCTTCTCTGCGGGGGCAAGCGTACGGCGCTTGAGATGCGAGCCCGGTAGGTAAGGGGTTTCGAGGAGCGTGAACCGGTCAGCCTCCTCGATCGTGAACGGCTCGCTGCGGAAGCGGGCCTGGAGCGCGCGCAGGAGCGGGGCGGTTTCAGGCTCGGGCTCAAAGAGCACCAACTCGCCGGTCGTGTCCGTGTAGCGCTCGCCTCCGAGCGGGTCCGCCCTCCACATCGCCTCCTTCATCTTCTCCAGGCCCTTTTCGCTCGCAGTCGTGAAGTACAGGCGGTACCCGTTTCCTTCCGAGGTTGGGATCTCGATGGAGCGAACGAGGCGATCGGCGGATTCGAACCTCAGCTGCTCCTGGAACAGCTCGTGGAGGCACTGCACGCGCGCCTCGCCGCTGAGCGACACGGCCTCCCGCCAACGGTCGCTGCCGAAGAGCGCCGTGAGCGCCTCCTCCTGCCCGGCACGGCCCACGAAGCGGTTCACGAATGGCAACGGCATGTAGACGAGCGCCTCGCAGCGATGGAAGGCCAGGAAGCGGCCAGAGAGGTCCATCGGCGCGCCGGTGTACCCGAACGGGTCGATGAACGCGAAGGTCGGCGCCAGCTGCGCGCCCCGCGATTGGATGTCGTCGAGGAGGTCCGTGAACACGTCCTGGAATCGCCCCTGCTCGATCTGGACGGTCACCTGACTCGGCAGCTCCAGGGTGGCCACCTCCTCCTTGAGGCGCCCGACGCGATCCGTCCGCTCCTCGATGAAGAGGTAGATCAGGTTCGCGGTGATGAGCTCCCGCTGATCATGCTCGAGGAACGCCTTGAGCATGATCAGCGGAGAGCCGTCCTCGCCGGTGGAATAGCGACCGGGCCCCGCGAACCCATCCACCAGCACCAGTTTTCCTGGTCCCAACGCGGCCCGGACGCGAGCGCTGTAGCTCAGGATCGGAAGCCATGCCTCCAGGTAGCGACGCAGGACGATGTGCTTGCCCCTGGTGTGCGAGTCCATCGGCCACAGCGTGTCCGTCGGCTTCGACATGGCATCGATTGTGCGGCGAAACGCGGCGGAAAGAGGCTGAAGCTGTTCCCGGCGCGCCTCGAGCCGACCTCCGGCGCGGGAGTTAGGCTCCGACGAGATGGTGCAGGAAGGACACCGCTACCGACCAGGAGACCGCATCCGCGTCACCGGTGGCTATGAAGGCGAGGACTCAGACTGGTTGCGGGGAGGCGACGGGTACTGCGGTGTTGTCAAGGCGATGACCGCCATGGCGGCGAGCGTGGCGCTCGACTCCGAGCTGGTTCTGGAAGCCGGCGAAGGCATGACCTGGCAGGACTTCGGTACCGGCTCCCCCACCTCTCTGCGCGACGTCAAGACGGCTCGCGGTAGGTGGCTGACGTTGATCATCGGTTGGGTCGGCGAGCAGTGGAGAGACCCGATCGCGCGACTCCACGTAGGGCTGTGCGAGCAGGAGCCCAACCTCTACGCGATCCCGAGCGGCGGCGGAATCGGTTACTGGGTTGAGTCGCACGCAGACTGCGTCCTGCTCGAAGCCGCGGAGTAGACACGCCCCATCGCCCGTGGGTCTCATTCGGACCCGCGCCGGGGGTCTCGGACGGGTCTCAAACCCTGCGGCGAGGTGCGGAGCGATGCGGATACCAACGGCTCTGGCACGCCGCGTGCGGCCCGATGCGGAGCCCTGCGGATCGCGGTGGTTAGTCGGGGCGACTGGATTTGAACCAGCGACCGCTCGGCCCCCAGCCGAGTGCGCTACCAGACTGCGCCACGCCCCGTCGCTGGCAGAGTTTAGGGGGACCAATGGGAAGCGGGCGACCGGACTCGAACCGGTACTAAGACCTTGGAAGGGTCTTGTGCAGCCGTTACACCACGCCCGCAGGTACGCAGCTTCAGATCCTAGCCCTCCGCCAGCCACCAGCCACTCAGGATCCACCCGTGGCTAGCATCAGCCCTTGGCACAGGGGGAGTGAGTTAACGGCTATACGCGCGGTCTCCAAAACCGTGAATCCGGGTTCGAATCCCGGCTCCCCCGTCTGCTGTGCCCCCGCTCGCTGTGCGGCAGCGCCGCTTCTGCCGAAGCCGTGCAAGAAGCCCTACCGGCGGTATCGTCCGGGCGTGCGGTTCGTCGACCTCTCCGGCCCCATCCGGCAGAGCCCTCCCGACCTGATCCCGCCGCTGCGCACGGAGATCACCTACTCCGGTCATGCCGAGGGCGCCGCGCAGATCCAGGCGCTGTTCGGAGTGCCGCCCGAGCTGCTGCGCGACGGCGAGGGATGGTCGAACGACGAGTTCACCAAGTTCGGCACCCACAACTCGACCCACGTGGACGCCCCCTGGCACTACAACTCGACGATCCAGGGGCGCCCGGCGCAGAAGATCGACGAGCTGCCGCTCGAGTGGTTCCACTCCGACGCAGTGGTGCTCGACATGGCCCACAAGGAGGACGGCGACGCCGTCACCGCCGCCGAGGTCGAGTCGGAGCTCGACCGGGTCGGGCACGAGCTGGCCGAGCTCGACATCGTGCTGGTGCGCACCGGCCGCGACGAGTTCGCCGACCAGGCCGACTACATGGCGCGCGGCCCCGGCGTGACCGCCGAGGCCACTCGCTGGCTCTTCGATCGCGGGGTGCGCGTCATGGGCGTCGACGCGTGGGGCTGGGACGCGCCGCTGCACATCCAGGCCCAGCGGGCGCTGGAGAGCGGGGAGTCGGGAGTCTTCTGGGAGGCACATCAGGCGGACCTGCCCTACTCGCAGATCGAGCGGATGGTGAACCTCGGCGCGCTGCCGTCCACTGGCTTCACCGTGTCCTGCTTCCCGCTGCGGATCGAGGGGGCGAGCGGGGCCCCCGCGCGCGTGGTGGCGATGGTGCCGTGAATCGGATCCTGATCGAGGGCGGCGCCGTCCTCTCCCTGGATCCCTCCGTGGGCGAGATCGATAGCGGTGCCGTGCTGATCGAGGACGATCACATCGTCGCGGTGGGGGCGGGCCTCGAGGCGGCGGACGCGGATCGCGTGGACGCAACCGGCTGTGTCGTGGTGCCCGGCTTCGTCGACACCCACCGCCATACCTGGCAGACGGCGCTGCGGGCGGTGTGCGCCGACTGGACGCTGATGGAGTACTTCCGCGGCATCCGGCAGACGTTCTCGCCACGCTACCGCGCCGAGGACGTGTACGCGGGCAACCTCGCCGGGGCGCTCGAAGCCCTCGACGCCGGGGTGACAACCATCCTCGACTTCTCGCACTGCATGAACAGCCCGGCCCACGCCGACGCCGCCGTGCAGGGCCTGCGCGACGCCGGCGGGCGCGGCATCATGGCCTACGGCTACTTCCCCTCGGGGGCGGCGGAGCCCGCCTTTGCCGACCACTCGGAGCGCATCGCCGACGCCCGCCGCGTGCGCTCGCAGCACTTCGCCGCGGGGGAGGGGCTCCTGGGCATGGGCATCGCCCTCACCGAAACCGGGCTGCTGCCCTTCGACACGACAAAGGCTGAGGTGGAGTCGGCGCGTGAGCTCGACGTGCTGCTCACCGCGCACACAGGATGCGTTTGGGGATCGATGCTGTGCATGGGGATCGACGAGCTCCACTCGCACGGGCTGCTCGGCCCGCAGCAGGTGCACGTGCACTGCAACGCCTTGTCCGACGGCCAGCTCGACCTGCTGGCCGAGTCCGGCGCGGCCGTCTCCTCGACGCCCGAGACCGAGATCCAGATGGGAATGGGCCACCCCGTCCTGCGCCGCTGGCTCGAACGGGGCCGCCAACCGTCGCTGGGCTGCGACGTGGTGTCCTCGAACTCGGGCGACATGCTCGCCCAGATGCGGTTGGGGCTCCAGTTCCAGCGGGCGATGGACAACGATCCGCTCATCGCGCGGGGCGAGACTCCCGAGGCGCTCGACCTCACCGTTCGCGACGCCCTGAGATGGGGCACCCTCGGAGGCGCGGAGGCGCTCGGCCTCGACGGACGGATCGGCTCGCTGACCCCCGGCAAGCAGGCCGACGTGATCGTCGTGGGAAGCGAACGCATGGGGATGGGCGCCCTCGCCGACCCGGCGGGGATGATCCTGCACGCCGGAGCCTCCGACGTGCGGGACGTGCTGGTGGCCGGAAGCTTCGTCAAGCGCAATGGGCAGCTCACGGGGGCGGGAGCCCCGCGCGCCCGCAGCCTCCTCGAGACGTCGCGCGAGTGGCTGTTCGAGCAGGTGCTCGAGGGTGGCCAGATCCTGCCCGATGCTCCAGCGGGCTTCATCGAGGGGCTGAACGCGATGGCCGAGCAGAACCTGGCGGGAGCGCGGTAGCCGCCCGCTGACGCATTCCGGCCCACCCGTGCCTCGCGGAGCGGTCGGACCAGTTGCGGGCGGGGGGATTCGAACCCCCAAGGCTCTCGCCACCGGCTCCTAAGGCCGGCATGTTTACCGTTTCATCACGCCCGCGCCCACGGGATCTTAGGTCCGTCCGGATGCGATGGAAGGATCGAACGTGTGTTCGGTCAAGAGGGGCAGCCGCACGACCTACGCACGCCGCCCGCCTGCGGTTTAGACTCCTCGAGCGATGGCTGCCGAAGTCGTGCTCACTCATCCGAACCGGGACAAGGCGAGCTCCAAGTCCACGAAGGCCGGCGTGGTGCTGCTGCTCCTGGTCAGCGCGCTGCTGATCGTGGCGGTCACCCTCGGAGGGTGGGAGCGGCTTCAGGGTGCCACGGGCGTCTCGATCGCCTACGTGATCATCACGCTCGTCATGGCGTTCTTCGTCCTTCGCTGGAACCGCGGCGTGCTCCCGCTCGCCGCCGGCCTCGCGATCATCTTCGCGGTCATCGCCGCCGTCTCCGTGCCCGCGTGGTTCGCGCGCGACAAGGCAGGATTTGCCGACCCGGCGCTCGAGCCCGGCCTGCTCGGATTGCTCACGCTCGTGCTGATCGCGGTTCAGGTGATGCTGATCCTCTTCGCGGTGGTCGGGTTCACGCAGGCATGGAACGTCGAGGTCGAGGTCCCGCGTGACCGCGCCGAACGAGGGGATGACGACCGCTTCGACTACGAGGACGAGATCGCCCGGGACGGGCGCACCGACGCTCGAGCCCAGCCCGGCACGGTCACCGATCCCCAGGACGACCGCGGTCCGCAGTCACCGGAGGCGGAGCAAGAGGGCGGGGCCGACACGGGAGACCACACCACCCGGCGCTGAGGGCCGGCGCCGAGCGCGGCGGGCTGAAGGCGCACGACCGACGCTCAAGCGGCAGGGCGTCGCCCCACCGAAGGACACTCAGATGCGGCGGGTGGGACTCGAACCCACACGCCCTTTCGGACAATGGATTTTGAATCCATCTCGTCTACCGGTTCCGACACCGCCGCAGGCCCGCCATTCTCGCATCACGGCGGGCCGCCCCTGCTGCCCCGCCTCGCCTCACCCCGGAGGCGCCTCCCCGCTCGCCCGCTCGTTCATCGCCGCGTACCCACCGAAGGCGATCGCCGCTGAGGCCAGCAGGCCGAGGAAGACGCCCAGCTTGCGGGTGACCTCGAGCTCGACGCCCGCGACCTCTTCGCCGTCGCCGGGCGTGAAGATCAGGCGGAAGAGCACGAGCACGACGGCCACCGCGCCGGCGATGGCCACGATCTGGTCGGGCGGGATCGGCAGCTCCGGAAGCTTGCCCGCGGCCCGCGCGACGGCCACAGCCACCGCCAGCAACGCGGCGAGGAACAGCAGCAGGTCGATCAGGCTGAATAGCTCCCACGCGTTTCCCGCCACGGGCTCCACACCGTCGGGCTCCGCGCCGTACCAGTTGAGGAACATGAAGAGAAAGAGCAGTAGACCGCCAACACCGGCGATCATCTCACCCAAGCTGATTCTCGAGATGTCCAATAAGCCCCCTCGCCTGATGGTGTTCGGACCACCCTAACCGGGACACGACTCGCCGTGCCGACGAATCGCGGGCCGCCCGCACGCGCAGACATACTGCCGCGGGTGGACCCGCTGCTCGAGATCGAGGACCTGGTCGGCTTCGAGGGCCGCTGGCCTGGAACCGACGCCGAACGCCGGGCCAGCGTGCACCTGGCCGGCAGGCTGGAGTCCCTGGGCCGCGAGTCCTCCGTCGAGCCCACGCGCGTCTCCCCCAACTACGCCCTCACCCACTTCATACACGCGCTACTCGCCGTGGTGGGCAGTGTGGTGTCGGTGTCGGAGCCCGCGGTCGGTCTAGCGCTAATCGCGGCCGCGGTGATATCGACCCTCGGCGACCTGACCGGCACCCTCTATCTTGCCCGCCGCCTGACCGGCCGCCGTGCCTCCCAGAACGTCGTGTCGCGCGAGCAGACCGGCAAGCCCGGCACGCTCATCCTCGTCGCTCATTACGACGCCGCCCGAACGGGCCTCGTGTTCTCGCCGAGCATCCTCAGGCGCGGCGCCGCGCTCGGCCGCCGCCTGCACCGTTCGCTCGGCGGGTTCGAGCTCATGTTCTGGCCGATGATCGTGCTGCTCGGCTGCGCGATCGCCCGCGTGACCGATGTCGAGTCCGTGGGTCTTTCGGCAGTCCAGTTCGTGCCGACCGTGATGCTGATACTCACGGCCCCGCTGCTCGCGGACATCGTCTTCTCCCCCGTCGTGCCCGGCGCGAGCGACAACGCCTCCGGCGTCGCCACCGTCCTGCGCCTGGCCGAGCGCTTCGAAGCCGCCCCGCTGGAGCACTACGACGTGTGGGTCCTGCTTCCCGGCGCCGAAGAGGGCCTGTTGCTGGGGATGCGTGCCTGGATGAAACGCCACCGCAAGGAGCTCGACAAGCGTTCGACCGTCTTCGTGAACGTCGACACCGTGGGTCACGGCACGGTGCGGTTCTTCACCAAGGAGGGCCTCGTGATCGCCCGGCGCTACCACCCGGTGCTCGTGAAACTGTGCCGTGAGATCGCGGCGGAGGACGGCGAGAACCGGTTCGGCGCGCGGGGCTACGCCTCCCGCTTCGGGACCGATGCACTGGTCGCCCGAGCGAAGGGCTTCCCCGCCATCACGATCTCCTGCACCGATCCGAACGACTACCCGCCGCACTTCCACCAGCCGACCGACACCGCCGACCGCATCGAGCCCGCGGCCCTCGAGCGCGCCTACGAGTTCTGCGCCGAGCTGGTCGAGCGGCTGGACGAGACGATCGGTCCGGCACTCGAGCCTGAGCCCTCGTCGAGCGCGGCGCGGATTCCGTCGATCGACTGAGGGTTCTCGGCGCTCGACAGGTCGCCCGGGTCCTCCCCCACCGCGACGGCCCGTACGGCGCGCCGCAGGATCTTGGCCGAGCGCGTCTTCGGGAGCGCATCGACGAGCACCACGCGCGAGGGCTTGAACGGGCGGCCGAGCTCGTGCGCCACGAGCTCCCTGAGCTCCTCGGCCAGCGCGGCATCGGCGCCGGGAGCGACGACGAAGCACCACACCGCCTCACCCTTCGTCTCGTCGGGCACCCCCACCACCGCGGACTCCGCCACTGCCGAGTGGGAGGCGAGCGCCGACTCCACCTCCGCGGGGCCCAGTCGCTTGCCCGCCACGTTGATCGTGTCGTCAGAGCGACCGAGCAGGAACCACTGCCCGTCCTCGTCGATGCGCGCCCAGTCCCCGTGGCGCCAGACGCCCTCGTAGGTCGACCAGTAGGTCTCGATGTAGCGCTCGGGATCACCCCAGATGCCGCGCGTCATGCCGGGCCAGGGCTGCTTGCACACGAGCTCGCCGACCTCCCCCCGCACCGGTCTCCCGGCGCCGTCGAACACGTCGACGTCCATGCCGAGCGAGGCGCCGCCGAGCGAGCACTCCTTGATCGGCTCGACGGGGAACGGCGTCAGGAAGCACGCCCCGACCTCGGTGCCGCCCGAGATGTTGATGATCGGCACGCCTCCGCCGGTGACCTGCTGCAGCCAGCGGTAGCCGTCGGGGTTCCACGGCTCGCCGGTCGAGCCGAGAATGCGCAGCGTCGAGAGGTCGTGCGCTGCCGGCCATTCGTCGCCGCGCGTCTTCAAAGCCCTTATCAGGGTCGGCGATACACCCAGCATCGTGACCCCATGGCGCTCGACCGAGGCCCACAGCCGGCTGGGGTCGGGCCAGTCGGGGGCGCCCTCGTACATCACCATGGCGGCGCCGCAGGCGTGGGCGCCGACCATCGACAGGGGGCCCATGATCCATCCCATGTCGGTGAACCAGTAGAAGACCTCACCCGCGTGCACGTCGGTCTGGTAGGCCACCTCCGAGGCGATCTTCACGAGGAAGCCGCCGTGCACGTGCACCGCCCCCTTCGGCTGCCCGGTCGTGCCGGAGGTGTAGGCGATCATGAACGGGTCCTCGGCGTCGGTGTCCACCGCGTCCACGCGCTCGCCCGCGTGAGGGGCGACGAACTCGGCCCACGCGACATCCCGGCCCGCTTGCATGGGCACCTCCACCCCAAGGTTGTCGAGCACAACCACGCGCTCGACGCTCGGGCACTGGGCCACGGCCTCGTCCGCGGTTGGCTTCATCAGGCCGTGCTCCCCGCGGCGCCACGTGCCGTCGGCCGTGAACAGCAGCTTGGCGCGCGCGTCCTGGAGCCGCGAGGCCACGGCCGACGGAGCGAACCCGGAGAAGATCGGCATGTAGATCGCGCCGAGCTTGGCGGTCGCGTAGGCGGCAACCACGGCCTCGGGGACCATCGGCATGAAGACGCCCACCGCGTCTCCCTTCCCCACGCCGGCGGCATCCATCGCCGCCGCCAGGGCATCGACCTGCGCGCGCAGGTCGCCGAACGTGAGCGATCGCACCGCGCCCGTCTCCGACTCGGCGATCAGCGCCGGGCGGCCGGCAGCGTCCGACTCCGCGGCCCAGCGGTCGACGCAGTTGGCCACGAGGTTCACGCGGCCGCCGCGGAACCAGCGTGCCCACGGCACGCCGTCCGAGGTGTCGAGAACGCGCTCGTAGGGAGTAGAGAACTCGAGTCCGAGATCCCGCACCGCGGCGTCCCAGTACCACTCGACATCCTCGATCGAGCGCCGGCGCAGATCGTCGATCGAGTCGATCCCGTGTGCGCGCATCAGCCGCGTGACGTTGGCGACCTCGACGTACTCGGGCGTCGGCTCCCAGGCGTGCTCGGTCATCGCGCGGGGCGATGCTAGTTCAGGCGGGAAATAGTCCACCGGCGGTGGTAAGACGACCGTAAGTTGCCCGCAAGAGACGCGTAACAGTGCGCACTTAGCTTGGCCCCACTAAGTGGCAGCGGGAGACGCGTCGGTCCGCCCTCCGTCGTCAGACGAACGAATCGATGGAGGCTCGAAATGAGAAGCAAGGTGAACATGAAGGGGCTACTCGCCGCAATGGCACTTGCCCTCGCGATACCGGTTGTGGCCGGCTGCGGCGGAGGCGACGAGGGGGGCGCCGCGCAAGGCTCACCCACCGGTGGAAGCGAGGGCGATGGCCCCTCGGAGGAGCTGCTCAACGAGCGTTCCAGCCCTCACCCGAAGTTCGCACCCGAGGGGCACAAGACGCTTCCCGACGAGAAGGTCGTGGTGGAGAGCGCCCTGGGCGTGAACCTCACCAACAGCTCGGTGACCCTGCCCCTGCACAAGGGCAAGTTCAAGGGACAGACGGTGTGGTACGTGATCACCGAATCCTCGGACTTCGGCCTGGCCAACGACCTCGACGTGAACTTCGCTCCCAAGCTCGCAAACATGAGCATCGGCTGCCCGAAGTGCGTGCAGGAGGTGACCATGTCGGGGACTCCGGGCACGCTGTTCGGGGAGGCCACCGTGAACTTCAAGGGCATCCCGAACTTCAAGCCCCGGCGCATCCTCGAGCCTGGCCCCGCGGCCGGCCCGAACGCCTTCCCCCCGGCGCAGGCCCAGCCGGGCGCCGTGGGTGACGCCAACTACAGCCCGTTTTTCCGCATCAAGGGCTCGGAGGCGGTCTACAACGCGCCGATCATTGCCGTCGGAGACGGCAACTTCGACGTCGATACCCACAAGAACACGGCAGACCGGGTTCTGTCGATCACGCCGCCGATCGCCGCGGACAAGACGCCGCCCGGTCAGTTCAAGCCCGGCACGGTGGAGATGCTGCTGGTTCGCGGTCGCGAGGCGGGCCAGGAGATCTTCTACATGAGCACGGAGGCCTCGACCCCGCAGGCCGCCACGCTCGAGCGGGCCACCTCGGTGCCCCTGCTGCAGAAGGCGGCGTTCGTGGGAGCCGACGACTTCCTCGGGTCGGCCAGGGAGCGCATCTTCCTGTTCACCAACGGCCAGACGGGTAAGGACAACCCCGAGTCACAGGGGCTCACCCACCTGATCGAGGACGGCCGCAACGACGAGGATGCGAGCCTGAAGAACCGGGCCCTGCTGGACGCTCTCGGCAAGAACGCGGGGGACGCCCAGAACATCCTCGGCGACTTCCCGTCGCTCGCGGATCCGCGTCACGCCACCGCCTACAGCCCGCTGTGGGACGCACAGATCGGGGAGTGGACCGACAAGGCGGTCAAGGAGGGACTGAACACGCGGCAGGACGACGAGAACGAGCTGCTCAACCTCGTCAAGAACCGTCCCGACCTGATCACCGGGCCGCTCGGCGGCAAGTACGGAGCCGGGAACTTCGTGATCAACTGCCCGACGATCGCCTTCACCAAGGAGGAGCCGGTGATCGCCAAGGTGACACCCGAGGAGGGCGGTCAGTTCTGAGCGCCGGCCCCGGCGGGGCCGAACGCCGCGTTTGGACCCCCGGGAGCGGCTCGTGCCGCTCCCGGGGGTCGTTCTCGGGCCGCTGGGCGGGACGACACGACAAGTAGGCTTCAGTCAGCCGCATGCTGATTGACACACGTGACAGCCACAGCGATCGGGACGGCCCCTCCCTGCCGCCGGCGGACGTCGTGTCCCTCACCGCCGGCGTGTCCCTGGCGGCGGCAGCGATCCACGCCGCCGCGGCCCCGGGGCACTTCGGGGAGCTGTGGCTCTACGGGATCCTCTTCGGGGTCGTCGCCGCCGCCCAGCTCGCTTGGGCGGTGCTCCTCTACCGTCGGCCGGAGCCCCGGCTCATGCGGAAGGCCGCCCTCGGCAACGCCCTGGTGATCGGGGCATGGGTCGTGGCCCACACGGTCGGTCTCCCGTTCGGGAGGGAGGGCGTCGAAACCATGGGCACGCTCGGGATCATGGCGACCATCGACGAGGTCTTCCTGGTGCTCACGCCCTGGCTTCTGCCCTGGATCGCGCTGAAGGGCAGCCGCGGAGAACGCCGCCGCTACGAGTACGCGGCCATCGCCCTGTGCGTCGCCAGCCTGAGCGCCGTGCTGCTCGCCGGCGGGCACCACTAGAGCGCCCCCCTCGCCGGCAGGGGCGGGGAGCGCCTAGACCGGCGTGACCGCGTTTCGCTTCGCCGGCCACTCACGCGCCTTCGAGGCACTCAGCGCGAAGCGCCGCGCGAGCTCCGCGCGCAGGTCCTCCGGCTGGATCACGGCGTCCACGACCAGCTCGGAGGCCAGGTGCAGCACGTCGATCTCCTCGGCGTACTCCGTGCGCAGCCGCTCCACGAAGCGCTCGCGCTCCGCCAGGTCCTCGATCTCCTGCACGCGGTTGTAGAAGACGGCGTTCACCGCGGCCTGTGGGCCCATCACCGCGATCCTCGCTCCCGGCAGCGCGATGCAGGCGTCGGGGTCGAACGCGGGCCCCGCCATCGCGTAGAGGCCGGCGCCGTAGGCCTTGCGAACGATCACCGACAGCTTGGGCACCGTGGCCTCGGACACCGCGGAGATCATCTTCGCGCCGGCCCGGATGATGCCCTGGCGCTCGACCGCGGTGCCGATCATGAACCCCGGCACGTCGGCCAGGAACAGCAGCGGGATGCCGAAGGCGTTGCACGTCCAGATGAATCGAGCGGCCTTGTCGGATGAGTCGACGAACAGCACCCCCCCACGCTGGCGCGGCTGGTTGGCCACGATGCCCACGACGCGCCCCTCGAGCCGGGCGTAGCCCACGATGAGCTCCTTGGCCCACCGCTTCTGCACCTCGAGGAGCGAATGGGCGTCGACCACGGCGTCGATCAGCTCGAGCATGTCGAAGGGCTTGTTCTCGTCCGCGGGCACGAGATCGCGGATCGCGACCTGCCCTGCGGGTGCGGCCGCGGGTGCCGGCGGTGGGGACTCGCGCCAATTCTGCGGGAAGTAGGAGAGGTAGCGCCGAGCGGTGTCGATGCCCTCCTCGTCGGTCTTCACCAGGAAGTGCCCCATCCCGCTCACCGAGGTGTGCATGCGCGCGCCGCCCATCTCCTCGAGCGTGACCATCTCGCCGATCACCATCTCGGCCATCCGGGGGGAGCCGAGGTACATCGAGGCGTTGCCGTCGCGCATGATCACGACGTCGCAGAAGGCAGGGATGTAGGCGCCGCCCGCCGCGCTCGGCCCGAACAGCACGCACACCTGCGGCACGACGCCCGACAGCTTGACCTCGGTGTGGAAGATCCGCCCGGCGTGGCGGCGGCCCGGGAACATCCGCACCTGCTCGGTGATGCGCGCGCCCGCGGAGTCGACCATGTACACGAGCGGCACCAGGTTCGTGAGCGCCCGCTCCTGGATGCGGATGATCTTCTCGACCGTGCGCGGCCCCCAGGAGCCGGCCTTGACGGTCGGATCGTTGGCCATCAGGCACACCGGGCGGCCGTCGATCGTGGCCATGCCCGTCACGACGCCGTCGGCGCCGAGGCCCTCCTCCTCCCAGTTGGCCAGCAGACCGTCCTCGGTGAGCGAGCCGGGATCGATCAGCCGCTCGACCCGCTCCCGCACCGGCAGCTTGCCCTGCTCGGCCGACTTCCGGTGATGGCGTTCAGGCCCGCCCGCCCGGGCGCGCTCGAGCGCCTCCCTTAGGTCAGAGCCCAAGCTCGACGGGAACCGGCTTCTCTCCCGAGTAGTCGTAGAAGCCCCTGCCGGACTTCTTGCCGTACCAGCCCGCCGAGACCATCTTGCGCAGCGTCGGAGGCGCGGCGAAGCGCCGCTCGCGGTACTCGTCGAACATGATGTCTGCGATCGCCTTGGTGGTGTCGAGGCCCACGAAGTCGAGCAGCGTGAAGGGGCCCATGGGGTGGTTGGCGCCGGCCTTCATCGCGGCGTCGATCTGCTCGATCGAGCCGGCGCCCTCCTCGTAGGCGCGGATGGCGTCCAGCATGAAGGGCACGAGCAGCCGGTTGACGATGAAGCCCGTCTTGTCCTTGGCGTGAACGGTGAGCTTGCCCACCCGCTCGCCGAACGAGAAGCCCGTGGCCAGGGTTTCCTCGCTCGTGGTCACGGTCTGCACGACCTCGAGCAGCGGCATCACCTGGGCGGGGTTGAAGAAGTGCAGCCCGAGGAAGCGATCGGCGCGCCCGGTGGAGGCCGCCTGGTCGATCACCGCGAGCGACGAGGTGTTGGTGGCGAAGATGCTCTCCTCCTTCACCACGCCGTCGAGCTCCTTCCAGAGCTCGAGCTTCTTACCCAGGTCCTCGGTGATCGCCTCGATCACCAGGTCGCAGTCGGCGAACGGCGCGGCCTCGAGCGTGCCAGTGATCCGGCCGCGGACGCCATCGGCGTCGGCCTGCTCCATGCGGCCCTTCTCGACGCCGCGGGCGAGTTGCTTCTCGATCTTCCCGATCCCCTTGTCGAGGCGCTCCTGCTCGCGATCGCGCAGCACCACCTCGTAGCCGGCCTGCGCCGCCACCTGAGCAATCCCGTGGCCCATCAGCCCCGCGCCGCACACGCCCACCTTCGAGATGTCCATTAGCCTCCGCCGCTGTCGTCGGTTCAAGCCTTCGAGCGCCGGGAGCCTACATGTCATTGGTGGAGACGGAGGACCGCGGCGCCGTGCGCCACGTGGTCATGACCCGCGCCGAGAAGCGCAACGCGATGAACGACGAGCTGGTGCTGGCGCTCGGCGCCGCCTTCGCCGAGGCGGCCGCGGACCGGTCGGTGCGGGTCGTGGTGGTGCGCGGGGACGGCCCCATGTTCTCGTCAGGCATGGACCTCGGCGGGCTGCGCGCGCTCTCCGAGAGCCCCGACTCGCTGCGGCCGTTCCGCGCGGAGGTGCTGCGCGCCTGGAACCTGCTCGAGGAGATGACCAAGCCCACCATCTGCCAGATCCACGGTGCCTGCATCGGCGGCGCCATGGAGCTCGCGCTGGCGGCCGACATGCGGGTGATGGCCGAGGACGCGGTGGCCGGTTTGGCCGAGGTACGGATTGGCCTGCTGCCCGACGTGGGCGGCTGCTCGCGCCTGCCCGCGGTGGTGGGCCTCGGGGTGGCGAAGGAGCTGATCATGACCGGCAAGGTGATCGACGGCCGGGAGGCCCACCGCATCGGGTTCGCCAACCGGATCGCCCCGGACGGTGAGCTCGACGCCGCCACGTCCGGCCTGTGCGACGAGCTCCTTGCCTGCGCTCCGGCCGCCGTGGGGCTGGCCAAGCGCGTGATGGACTCCGCGGCCAAGCCGGCACTCGCCGCCACGCTCGAGCACGAGGTCACCGCGCAGGAGCTGCTGGCCCGCAGCGAGGACTTCGCCGAGGGCGCCGCGGCGTTCTTGGAGAAGCGCTCGCCGCACTTCGCCGGGCGTTAGCGCGCTCAGCGTCTCGTCGGCGCTTTGCGAGGCGCTAGAGCGGCTCACCGTGTCCGTCGGTGCTTCGGAACGGCGCCGCTTCGATCCCTTGAGCACTCTGCTACCCCAGGGGGTCCCATAGTGCTCAAACGTTGCTTCCGCGCGGCGGATAGGCCTGCGCCGGCCGCAGAACGCAAACGGGGCGGCCCGAAGGCCGCCCCGCACGCGGATCGGTCTGTTCGGCGGGGAGCTAGTGCCCCGCGCCGCGGTCCTAGGTCTCCTTGGTGGGCAGCAGAGCCGCCAAGAGCGCCGCCGCGGAGAGCGCAGCATGCAGCAGGTTGGTCGCCGTGTTGACTGGGAACAACCCGAGCACGCTTTCGCCATCGATGAAGCCGAGCACCGTAACCAGCGCGTAGACGACGCCGAAGATCAGCGCCACGGTCCTCGCCAGGTTGGCCTTGGGCGATGCGAACAACAGCAGCGCACCCGTGGCTATGTGGATGATGTTCTCCCACCCGTTGATGAGGAAGCCGAGGAGCTCCGCCGGGCTGTCCTCCACGCTGTCCGGCAGGCTGAAGCTGCTGCCGTCCTCGACCAAGAAGCCGATGATGCCCGCCACCAGCAGCGTGAGGCCGACGATCAAGCAGAACAGCTGCGCCAGGCTCCGCTTCTTCCCCCCCTTACCGTCACGGTCAACGTCCCCGGAGGTATCGCCGGTGGTCCCGACCCTCCGCGCCCCTGTACTTCCTTCCATCACTTGCCTCCTGTATTCGCTGGAATCTAGAACCCGCCTGTGGTTACCCCGACGTGGGCACGCGTAATCCCGTACGCGCGAAGTCCCGCGCCGTTCCACCCGCCAAGCGGACGCTTCGTTCGACAGATTGCCAGTCGACCCGGTCGGCTGTGTCGGTCGGCAGATGGTAGTTCGTGAACCCCCCGTCCCGCGTCGAGACGATCGACACTGCGGGCAGCCCGGCCTGCACGGCCAGCACGGGATCCGTCCAGCCGCCGATACGCCAGCGGCGCGGCGGATCGAGACCCGCCAGGGCGGCTCCCCGGTCGGCCAGGGCCAGCACCTGCTCCGGGTAGCGCTCTCTGCGCACCGGTCCTTCGGCCGAGAGGATCGCCGGCTCCCCGGCCCCGAGGGTGTCGAGGCCGAGCACCAGGGTGGAGGCGGGATCGAGTTGTACGCCCTCGCGCCGGATCCAGGCCGCCATGCCACCCATGCCGGACTCCTCGCAGCCGGGCAGCACGACCACGACCTCGGTTCCATCGAGCCGACGATGCGCGAACTCATGTACGAGCGCCAACACGCCCGCCACGCCGGTCGCGTTGTCGCTGGCGCCGGGCACCGTGTCCGAGCGCTCGACATCGGCCATCAGGGCCACCTGACCGGCGAACAGCAGCACCGCGAGTCGCCGCGTGAGGCGCGGCGCCACCAGGGCACCGAGCGCGGTCAGGGCCAGGCCCGCCGTGATCGGCAGCGCGAACGAGCGCACCCCGCCCCTGCGCTCGGCGGCCGCACCCCCTCGGCCCGCGGCGAGCAGCCGGAAGATCAGGCCCGTGTGCGCCGCGTCGTGGTGCGCAACGAGCACGAGCGTTTGCCTTCGCTCACCCTGGGCGGGCACGCGGCCCACCACGGTCGTGCCCTCACCGGCGGGAAGCAGCGCCCGGAGCCACTGCCGGCGCCCGCTGAAGTCGAGCTCGTAGGAGGCGGCCGCGGCGAGGGCGAGGGCGGCGCCGACCGGTCCCCCCACGAGGGCCCCCACCGCACCCGCCGCGTAATGCGCGGCGTGGGCGGTCGCGAAGCTGCGCGAGTAGCGAAAGGTGAGGAGCCGGACATCGGCGGCGCCGATGCCGCTCAGGCGCCGGGCAAGCCACTCCGCCGACGCACGCTCGCCCGGCGTGGCGGAGCCGCGCTCCATGTCGGCCAACGTCTCGACGTCGCGCCGGAGCGATGCCATGTCGGGCGAGATCGTCGGCCTAGTGGTCCCTGACCACTGGATCCCCGGCCACCTGGTCCCCGACCACTGGGTCCCCGGCCACTGGGTCCCCGGGGGCCCCGCGCCAGTCGACCGGGCCCGCGCTGAGCAGGTGGCTCGTCAGCGACCGCCCGAGGGTGTCCTGCGCCCGCCGCGCGCACGCGACCAGTGCCTCCAGGTCGACCCCGGTGCGATGACCCATCTCGTGCAGCATCGACACGAGGTCCTCGGTCGCGATATTGCCCGTGGCGCCGGGGGGCACCGGGCAGCCACCGAGCTCTCCGAACGAGGACTCGAACGACCTGATGCCGGACTCGAGCGCCGCCAGGACGTTGGCGAGGCCCGCACCCCGGGTGTTGTGGAAGTGCGCGGTCAACTGCGCCCCCGGCAGCCGCCCACGCGCCGCCTCGAAGAACTCGCGCACCTGGCGGGGGTTGGCCATCCCCGTCGTATCGCCGAAGGCGATCTCCTCGCAACCGGCGGCGGCCAGCCGCTCCGCGATCGCGAACACCCGGTCAGGCGCCACCTCGCCCTCGTAGGGGCACCCGAAGGCAACCGAGATCACGCCCTCGCAGCGAAGACCCTCGGCGCGGGCTCGGCCCACCACCTGTTCGAGGCCGGCGAGTGACTCCTCGACCGATCGGTTCACGTTCCGCTGGTTGTGGGTCTCGGTGGCCGAGAGGAAGACGTTGACCTCCGCGAACCGATCGCGCAGCACGAGGGCCTCCTCCAGCCCGCGCTCGTTCGGGATGAGGACCGACACCGCGACCCCTTCGGGCACCTCCGCGGCGCTCAGCACCTCGCGGGCGTCCGCGAGCTGCGGGATCACGTCCGCCCGAACGAAGCTCGTGATCTCGAGCCGGCTGAGCCCGGTGCGCGCCAGGCACTCGATGAGGCGGACCTTCTCCTCGGTGGGGATGATCTCCGGCTCGTTCTGGAAGCCGTCGCGCGGGCCGACCTCGCGGATGTGCACGAAGTCCGCGCCGCGCGTGTCGATGCCGGCGCTCGCCTCGGGGAGGGCCACTAGATCATCGCCAAGCCGCCGCTCACCCCGAGCGTCTGTCCGGTCACGTAGGAGGCGTCATCCGAGGCGAGGTAGGCGATCGCGGCGGCCACCTCGTCCGGCTGGCCGATGCGGCGCATCGCGGTGGAGCCCACCATGCCCGCCACCAGCCGATCGCCGATCTCGCCGAGGGCCTCCGGGGCGGCCATCAGCAGCGGGGTCTCGATCGGGCCGGGAGCCACCGCGTTGCAGGTCACGCCGTAACGTGCGGCCTCGCGCGCCACGGCCTTCGTCAGCCCGATGACCCCGGCCTTGGCGGCGGAGTAGACACCCGAGCCCTGCGAGCCGACGCGGCCCGCCTCGGAGGCCACGTTCACGATCCGCCCGCGGCGGCGCTGCTGCATGCCGGGCAGCACGGCGTGGGTCACCGCGAGCACTCCGCGTAGGTTCACCGCCAGCACGCGGTCCCACATCTCCTCGTCGGTGTTCACGAAGAAGCCGAACTCGTCGTAGCCCGCGTTGTTCACCAGCACGTCGATCGGGCCGACCTCGGCCTCGGCTTCGGTAACGGCGCGGCGGACCAACTCGGTCGAGCGCACGTCGAGCTCGCAGGGGAAGCCGTCGATCTCGGCGGCCACCTCGCGCGCCGGCTCGACGTTCACGTCGCTGACCACCACGCGTGCCCCCTCGGCCGCCAGCCGGCGGCAGGTGGCGGCGCCGATGCCGCTCGCCCCGCCGGTGACGAGCGCCACGCGTCCCTCGAGCCTCATGAGCGGCACCCTAACGGCCCCCCGCCACCGACCGGCGGATAGGCTCGCCCGCCCGTGGCACCCTCCCCCGTCCCCATCATCGGCGGCACCGGCGCCCTCGGGTTCGGCCTGGCCCTGCGCCTCGCCCGTGCGGGGGTCCCGGTGGTGATCGGATCGCGGCGTCCCGAGGCGGCCGCCGAGTCGGCCGCGAAGCTGCGCGAGCGCGTCCCGAACGCGGAGGTCGAGGGACTGCCCAACGGAGAGGCCGCCTCGCGCGGGCCGATAGTGATCCTGTCGGTGCCCTTTCGGGCGCAATCGGAGAACCTGACCAACCTCAAGGGCGTGCTGGCCGAGGGGCAGACGCTGGTGGACGCCACCGTCCCACTGGCCGCCGCCGTGTCGGGCAAGGCCACCCGGCTGCTGGGCGTGCCGCAGGGCTCCGCTGCCGAGCAGGCGCAGGAGATGGTGCCCGACGGGGTGAACGTCGTGAGCGCGCTGCACACCGTGGGCGCCGCCCTGCTCGCCGACCTCGACCACGAGCTGGACGAGGACGTGCTCGTGACCGGTGACTCCCGCGCGGCCAAGGCAGGCGTGGCCGAGCTGATCGGGCGCATCCCCGGCCTGCGACCGGTGGACTGCGGGCGCCTCGAGACGGCACGCCTGGTCGAGGGGCTCACCCCCCTGCTGATCTCGGTGAACATCCGCAACAAGACCCACGCCGGCATCAGGCTGACCGGCATCGAGGCCCCGCGCTGGTAGCCGTGCTCGCCGGGGGCACCGGCGGAGCCAAGCTGGCCCGCGGAATGCTCGACGTGGTCGGGCCCGACGAGCTCACGGTGATCGCCAACACCGGCGACGACGTGGAGATGCACGGCGTGCACGTGTCCCCCGATCCCGACCTGGTGACCTGGTGGCTCGCCGACCTGATCGACGACCGCGGTTGGGGCATCGAGGGCGACACGTGGGCGGTGATGGAGGCGCTCGAGGCCGCGGGCCGCCCAACGTGGTTTCGACTGGGCGACCGCGATCTGGCCATGTGCCTGGTGCGCACCGAGGAGCTCGCGAACGGGGCCCGGCTCACCGACGCCCACGCCGAGGTGGTGCGCGCAAGCGGAGCCCGCGGCCGGGTCCTGCCCATGTGCGACGAGCCCGCCCGCACGTGGGTTCGGGCGAAGGGACGCTGGCGACCCTTCCAGGAGTTCATGATCGTGGACGGTGCCGGAACCCCCGTCGAGGGCGTCGAGGTGCGGGGAATCGAGACGGCGCACCCGACGCGGGAGGTCCTCGAGGCCCTCGACCGGGCCGAGGCCATAGTCGTCGGCCCGTCGAACCCGGTGATCTCGATCGGGCCCATTCTCGAGGTGCCGGGCATGCGCGCGGCCATCGCTGCCGCGCGGGCGCCCGTGGTGGCCGTCTCGCCCTTCGTCGACGGGCACGCGGTCAAGGGTCCCACCGAGGCGTTCTGCGCCTGGGCCGGGCTCCCGCTCGGCGCCGGAGCGCCGCTCGCGGCCTACGCCGGGCTGCTGGACGGCCTGGTGGCCGACGAGGCGCCGGAGGACGCCGCGGTGCCGGTGCTCCGGACCGACACGATCATGGACTCACCCGAGAGCCGGCGGCGCGTGGCGTCAATCACCCTGGATTTTGCGCGTTCCCTGACCTAGCCGCCCGGGCTGACGCCGGGGCGCTCGTTACAGTCGAGGCAGATTCGCATGCGCACCCTCGCCGTCCTCCCCGTGAAGGGCTTCGACGCCGCCAAGCAGCGACTCGGAGGCACGCTCGCGGGCGGATCGCGACGCGCGCTCGCGCAGGCGATGTTCACCGACGTCCTGGCCGCCCTCGGCCGGGCGCAGAGGCTGCAGGGCGTCGTCGTGATCACCTCCGACCGCAGTGCCGCCGCGGCGGCGCACGGTGGCACCACCCTGGTGCTCCCCGACGAGGCCGGCAGCGGACAGTCCGCCGCCGCGGCGATCGGCATCCGCCATGCGGTCGCCAACGGCTTCGACCGCGTTCTGCTCGTACCCGGCGACGCACCCATGCTCGAGGCCGAGGAGATCGACCTGCTGCTCGACCGCCTCGAGGACGAGGGTCTCGAGGCGGCCGTCATACCGGACCGACACGGCGAGGGCACCAACGGCCTGGTGCTGAGCCCGGCTGACGCGCTCGAGCCGGCGTTCGGGGTCGGCAGCCTCGAGCGGCACCTCGACCTCGCAAGGGCCGCGGGACTGCGCCACCGACTGGAGGCGGTCGGCTCGCTGGCTCTCGACATCGACACTCCCGAGGACCTCGCCGAGCTGTGCGCGCTGCTCGAGGAGCGGCATGGCGTGGCGCCGAGGACCCGTGGAGCGCTCCGGCAGCTCGATCGCTCGCGGGCTCTCGACCGGCTCCCGGCGGCGGGTCCGCCGGTGGCCCAGGCGCTTCAGGCCTGACAGCCGCGGCGCTCTCGCTCGTCGCCCTCGCGGGGATCCCCGAGGTCCGGGCGGGTGACGACCTCGCGGGGCTCCTGGCCGAGGCCGTGCCCGCCGACCTGTCGGACGGCGACGTGCTCGTGGTGGCCCACAAGGTGGTGTCGAAGGCAGAGGGTCGGCTGCGCCCCCTCGGGGAGGTCCATCCCGGCGATCGGGCTCGCTCCTTGGCGGAGCCGTGGGGCAAGGATCCACGTCTCGTGCAGGTGGTGCTCGACGAATCCGCCGAGCTTCTGCGCGCCGAGCACGGCGTGCTGATCTGCCGCCATCACAACGGGCAGGTGTGCGCCAACGCCGGAGTGGACCTCTCGAACGTCCCGGGCGACGACGTTGCCCTGCTCCTCCCCCGGGACCCGGACGCCTCCGCCAGGGGGCTTCGACAGCGGATCGGCGAGCTGAGCGGAGCGCGGCCGGCCATAGTGGTCGCGGATTCCTTCGGGCGCCCCTGGCGGTTGGGTCAGACCGACGTCGCCATCGGCGCGGCAGGAGTCCGCGCACTCGACGACTGGCGCGGCCGCCTCGACGCACACGGCCGCACCCTCGCGGCCACGGTCATAGCGGCGGCCGACTCGCTCGCGGCCGCCGCCGACCTCGCCCGCCTCAAGAGTTCGCGCCAGCCGGCCGTCCTGGTGCGGGGCCTCCAGCGGCTCGTCACGGCCGGGGACGGGCCGGGCGCGGCGATCCTCCGCCGGGCGCCGGAGCAGGACCTGTTCCGCTGATTCGTCGCGCAAGCGTCGTTGCGATTCCGCCTGCAAGCGTCCGCGGTGCCTGTCCAACCCGCACAATGCGCGTAAAGTCTTGGGACAACGGACAAGGAGAGCTTCCGGCATGCGGCTGTTCAAACAACTCGAAGACGCGGTTTCCACCCCCGAGAAGCGGGATGTGAGCGAGCGGGCAACGGTGCAGCCCGAGCCGCGCGAGCCCGACTTCTCCGATCTCGGTGGTCACGTCGCCGAGGTGCTCAACTCCGCCAAGCAGGCCGCCGAGCGCATCCGCGCCGAGGCCGAGGAGGACGCCGCGCAGGTGCGCGAGGCGGCCAAGGAGCACGCCGAGGCCCAGACTCAGGCCGCCAGCGAGCGGCGCGCGGAGGCCGAGGAGGAGGCCGAGCGACGCCTGTCGGCCGCCGAGCAACAGGCCGATGCGATGATCCAGGCCGCGGAGCAGGAGGCCCACGACTTCCGGGAGGCGGCGGTCGCCGGGCAGGATCGGCTGCGCGAGGAGACCAAGGCGCTCGAACGCCAGCGCGACCGGGCGATCTGGGAGCTGCGGGAGCTCGCCTCCCAGCTTGCCGAGATACTCGACGAGGCACCCGCGAGCCACGCCGACAACGGAGAGGGCATGCCGTTCACCCAGTTCACGAGGCCCCCCGAGGATGCGGACACGGTCGTCGAGGCGCCGGTCGAGGACGATGACACGCTGGTGGAGTCGACGAACGGCCGCGAGCGCTGATGGCGGAGCAGCAGGCAACCGAGCGCCAGTGGGACGAGTCGGGCGCCGACTCGCCGGAGGAGGTATCGGAGCGGGTCCTCGAGCCGCTCGATCACGCCTACGGCGAGGTCCGGGACCGGGTGCTCGAGGCGCTCAAGATCGCCCAGGGAGCGGCCGACCGGCTGCGCGCCCAGGCTCGGGAAGAAGCTGCGGAGATCCTGCAACAGGCTGACGAGGACGCGTCCGCGCAGGCCCGCGAGCTGGTGGCGGAGGGCGAGCGGCGTCAGGCCGAGCTGATCAGGTCCGCCGAGCTCAGGCACGCCGAGCTGATCGCCGAGGGTGAGAGCCGCCGCACCGAGATGATCGGGGGCGCCGAGCGTGAGCGTTCCGAGGCCGAGGAGCACGCCCGCAACCTGCGGCTCTCGGTCGAGGCGTACGCGTCGCGCCACCGTCGCGACGGAGAGGAAGAGGCCCGCCAACTCGTGCTGAAGGCCGAGGCTCAGGCCCGCGCAGCCCGCGAGACGGCCCAGGCCACCGTGGAGCAGGCCGTGGCGACGGCGAGCCGACGCCAGAGGGAGCTCACCGCCCAGACGCATGCCCTGGAGCAGCGCTGGCGCCGCGTTCTCGACGGGCTCTACGACATGACCGAGCAGTACGAGGAGCGTCCCGTCGGCGACGAGCGGCATGACGAGGACGCGGACGAGCACGAGTCCGGCCACGACGAGGAGCTCATCGCCCCCGGCGACGACGAGGAGCTGGTCGTCCCGCCGGACCCACCGCGGGACGAGTCGCTGAGGTAGCGCCCCGTCGCGCGCCCCTCGCGGCGCGCCGAACTACCGGTGCGGCGAGGAGGCGACGGTGGTCACGCCACCACGCCCAGCCTCAAACGCAGGCGCCGATTCGCTCCGCTCGCCGCGTCACGTTCTCGACGTAGCCCGCGGTCACCGGCGTGACGCCCCCGAGCGCCTCGACGGCGGCCGGCCCTCCGTTGTAGGCGGAGAGGGCCAGGTCGAGGCGGCCGAAGCGATCGAGCATCTGCTCGAGGTAGCGAGCACCGGCCAGCACGTTGAGATGCGGGAGGGCAACGTTGAGCTGGAGCTCGCGCGCGGTGTCGGGCATCAGCTGGAGCAACCCCTCGGCGCCGGCGCTCGAGCGGGCCCCGGGCTGGAACCTCGACTCCTCCTCCGCCACCGCCACCAGCACCGGCATCGGAATGCCGCTGTCGCGCGAGGCGTCGGTGAAGGCCTCGTGGAAGCGGTCGGGCACCGGGCACGCGGCCACGGTCTGCCCCGCTCGCAGCCCGACCTCGCCCTGCGACGAGGTGGCGCCCAGCCCGTTCAGCTCACCGGAGAGGGCGAAGGCCGTGGCGGTGACCGTCGCCGTGACCGTGAGCACCCACTTGACCACCCTCCGGCGCAGCGAACGGGTGCGGCGCGCCTCGGCCCGCCGGGCCGAGCTCGAGAAGCTCGCATCCATGCGACCGAGGTCGTGAAAGGGATCTTGCACGGGCACGAGACGGAGGGTAGCCCGAACAACCGGCGACGCTCGTGGAGCGCACGACGGCGTCAGGCCGGTACGGCGTCGTAGTGGCGCCTGATCCCATACAGCGTGGTGCGCTCGGCCGCCGGCCGGCCGGCGGCATGCGCCGCGCCGATCAGGTCCTCCGGCTCGAGCCGGGTGCCGTGATAGGAGCCCGCCATGCGGCTGATCGACTCCTCCATGAGCGTGCCGCCGAGATCGTTGACGCCCCAGCGCAGCGCCTCGGTGGCGGCGTCGAGGCCCATCTTGACCCACGAGGCCTGGAGGTTCGGCACCGTCTTGCCGAGCGCCAGCCGAAAGGCGGCCGTGTGCCGGAGGTTGTCCTCGCGGCCGATCTCCTCGACGCCGTGGGTGCGTCCGAGCAGGGTGTGGAAGGGGATGAACGACAGCGGCACGAACTCGGTGATCCCGCCGGTGCGCTCCTGCAGCTCGCGCACCACGCGCATGTGCTCGGCCAGCTCCCACGGCTCCTCGATGTGGCCGAACATCACGGTGGCCGTAGAGCGCAGGCCGCTTGCGTGGGAGGCCTCGATGATCTCGACCCAGCGCGCCACGGGCAGCTTGTTGGGGGAGATGCGCTCGCGCACCCCGTCGTGGAGCACCTCGGCCGCGGTCCCGGGTGTCGATCCGAGTCCCGCCTCGCGCAGCCGCTCGAACACCTCCCGTGGAGATAGGCCCGACACGCGGCACATGTGGTCGACCTCCATCGCCGAGTAGGCGTGCAGGTGCACCTCCGGCGCCACCTCGCGGGCCAGACGCAACCAGCCCAGGTAGTCCTCGAGGCCCCACGCCGGGTGGATGCCCGACTGCATGCAGATCTCCGTGGCGCCGAACTCGAGCGCCTCCTCGACCCGGCCCACGAACTCGTCGCGGTCGTGCTCGTAGGCGTCGGGCGAGCGGCGCCCCTGGCCGAAGCCGCAGAAGGCGCACCCGACGATGCACACGTTGGACAGGTTGATGTTGCGGTTGACGACGAAGGTGACCGTGTCGCCCGCGAGCTCGGTGCGCAGTTCGTCGGCCGCCTGGCGCATGTCCTCGACGGCCTCGGGGCGGGTCTCCGAGAACAGCGCGGTGAGCTCCTCCGCCGACAGCGCCGCGCCCTCGCGCCCGCGGGCGATCGCGTCCGGCACGAGCTCCCGGCGAATCGCGCGCTCCTCACGCCGCCCCGATCCGCGCCGGGGAATGAAGCTCCAGTACTTGAGCTTGATCGTGTCGAGGACACCCTGCTCGAGCCACTCGGGGTCCATGTACTGCGGGTACACGCACAGCCGCTCGGTGAGCGCGTAGCCGCGCGCGGCGAGCTCCTTGCGCATCCGGTGCGGCGACGGGAACGGGTGCTCGGGCGAGATGTGGTCGCCGTTGGCCGACAGCCCCCCGAGGTCGGTGGCGCCCTCCTCCACGAGCGGCAACCACCAATCGGACAGGTTGGGCGGGATCTGCACGCCGACATCGGGCATCAGCCGACGCGACTCGCGCACGAGCCGGCGCATGTCATCGAGCGACACCGGGTTGGCCCACGTGGGCAGCGGCAGCGGCTCGGCCTGGCCGGCGCGGCCACCCTGAGTGGCGTCGGCGATCTCCCCCGGCTCCTTGCCGTAGTAGGTCGGGTGCGGCACGTAGTTCTGGAGAATCACCTCCTGGAGATGCCCGTGCTCGGCGTGGACCCCCGCGAGCGCCTCGAGCGAGGCCATGCGCTCCTCCTCGCGCTCTCCGATGCCCACGAGGATCCCGCTCGTGAACGGGATCCGCAGCTCCCCGGCGGCGCGGATGGTCTCGAGGCGGCGCGCGGGGTGCTTGGTCGGGGAGCCGGCGTGCACGGTCTCCATCAGGCGCTCGGAGATCGACTCCAGCATCAGGCCCTGCGACGCCGTGACCTCGCGCAGGCGTCCGAGATCCTCCTTTGACAACACGCCGAGGTTGGTGTGCGGCAGGATCCCTCGCGCGAGCGCCCGCTCGCAGGCCCACGCGACGTAGGAGGTGAAGTCAGCGTGCCCGTAGCCCGCCAGGCGCCGGCGCACCTCGGCGTTCACCTCCGGCATCTCGCCGGTCAGGACGAGCAGCTCCTTGGCGCCGCGCCGCTCCGCCTGGTCGAGCAGCCGCTCGACCTCCTCCGGCTCGTGCAGGTGCGCCTGATGCGTTGCGAACGAGCAGTACTTGCAGTAGCAGCGGCAGGTCCGCGACAGCGACAGCGTGAAGTTGCGCGAGAAGGTGACCCGCCGCGGCATCCGTCCCGGAGTCTACGCAGCGGCCGGCGGCAGGCCCCGCCGCCGCGGCCGGCGTCGGCGTTTTTACCCGACGGGCCGCAGGCCGCTCCTTTCCCGTCCGTGGGATACCACCAGCCGCAAGCCCAAGACTGCTGCGAGCACTGCTCCCACCACCGGTGCGACCACGTACACGAGAAGGAACTCGACGATCCCACCGAACTCACCCGAGGCGAGCGCCGGCCCGAAGCTGCGGGCCGGGTTGAAGCCGGCCCCGGTGAGGGGGGCGAAGATCATCACGACCAGACCCAGCGTCGCGCCGATCACGAGGCCCGACCACTCCCTGGCACCGCCCGGATTCACGGCCACGCCGACGATGGCGAAGACGAGGAAGAACGTACCGATCGACTCCACGGCCATGCCCGGCAGGATGTCGCCGCCGATGCGGTCGTTGACCAACGTCGCCCCGTAGTTCGATCCCTCGCCCTCGTCGAGCAGGAGCGCCTTGGTCAGGAAGGCGCCGGCCACGGCCCCGATGAGCTGCATCGCGATGTAGATCGCCGCGTCGACGATCTTGACTTCGCGAATGGCGGTGAGCGCGATCGTGACGGCCGGGTTGAAGTGGGCGCCTGAGACGGCGGCGAGGGTCTGGATCAGCAGGAAGAGAACGAACACGTGCACCAGGCCGATCACCGAGAAGTCGACGAAGGGCTGCACCGGCGGCAGGCCGGGTCCGGCAGGCACGGCGGGCAGTACGTACAGCGACACGGCCGCCGTGATCACGAAGACCAACATGAACGTGCCGAGCAACTCGGCCACGTAGGCGCCGGGGCCGCGCTCCTCGGGCACGCCGTCGGGAACGAACTGGCCCACGGCACGGCGTCGGCCGCGAGGAAGTGAAGCTGCGGGGCCTTCGGCTCCGGCCGGGTCGTCGACAGGCTCCGCGGCGGCTGAGTGCGCGGTCTGGTCGTGTTCGTCTGGCACTTGGATTTCCTCCGTGGTCGCAGGGCTTTCGGCGGGTGGGCGAGCCTAAGCTGCCCAGGTGCGCCGCCTGACAAGCCTGACCCTAACGGCGGCGGCACTCCTTGCGTCGGCCTGCGGCGGCGGGTCGAGCGATGATCCGGTGCCGGTCCGCCCGCTGACGCTCGCGCTCGACTTCACTCCCAACGCGGTCCACGCCGGGATCTACACGGCCGTCGCCGAGGACCTCGACCGCCGGCACGGGATCGCGTTGAAGATCCGCGCCCCCTCGGCGTCGAGCGACTCGCTCAAGCTCCTCGAGTCCGGGCGTGCCGATCTCGCCGTGGTCGACATCCAGGATCTCGGGCTGGCGCGCGAGCGCGGCGCCGACCTCGTGGGTGTGGGCGCGTTGGTGCAGCGACCCCTGGCGGCGGTGATCGCGCGCGCGGGCGTCCGCCGCCCACGCGAGCTCGAGGGGCTTCGGGTCGGGGTCACGGGCCTGCCGTCCGACGAAGCCGTGCTGCGCGCGGTGGTGGAGGCCGACGGCGGACGCTACGAGCGCGTCCGGCGCGTGACGATCGGCTTCTCGGCCGTGCCGAGCCTGGTGGCCGGCAAGGTCGATGCCGTCACGGCCTTCTTCAACGCCGAGGGGGTGGCGCTGCGCGAGCGTGGCTTCGGCACACGTGAGTTCCGCCTCGAGGAGGCCGGCGCGCCGGCCTACCCGGAGCTCGTGCTGGCCACCACCCGCGAGCGCCTGCGAGAGCTCGACGGGCCGCTGCGCGCCACGCTTGCGGCCCTGCGCGAAGGCACGGAGGCGGCGGTGGATGATCCGTCCGTGCCCGTGCGCGAGATCGCTCGGGCCTCGGATTCACGGGAATCGCTGGTTCGTGCCCAGCTCGAGGCGATCCAGCCGGCGCTGAGGCCGCCGCTACGGCTCGACCGGGCCGCTCTCGAAGGGTGGGCCGATTTCGCCACACGCTTCGGGATCCTCAGCCGCCGGCCTGACGTGGCGCGCGCCTTTGCGTTCGGCCTGGCGGACGGCTGAGGCCGAGGCGCCCGGAATGGGGCGAGTCCCTCGTTACAGCAGCAGCCGCAGCTCGCGCCTCAGCTTGCGCGGGCGCGCGGCCAGGCGCCTCGCCGGCACGGCCACGTAGCGCACTCGTCCGCGGACCACGCCGAAGTGAATGCGGCCTGAACGACGAGCCCTGAAGAGCCCGGGCGCGACCCTCCGCGGCTTCCCGTACGCGCGCCTCAGCCGACGCAGTGGAATGCCCCGACCGACCCGAGTGCCCCTGCGCCGGACCGTCGAGACGATCAGCTGGGCCCGGCCGCTCGACGCGAAGGACACGAAGACGCTCCCCCCGCCCCGCACGCAATATCGGAACGAGCGACGGGTGCGCGTCTTGGGCGGGCCGGCCAAGCGAATAACCCGGCCCCTGCGGTGCCCGATCTGGATCCGGCCTACGCGGCGAGTCGTGGCAGCGACGGAACGGGGTAGGCAGCGCGGAGCGACTGCGCCGCCCTGGCCGCCCCCGGGAAGCGTCTCGGCGCCGGCGAGCGCCCCCGGCCCCCGCAGAGTGACCACCGCGGCGCGGCCGACGTTGGCCTCACCGTCAGAGCCGACCTCGTCGATCGCTCGCACGGCCACGAAGCGCTTGAAGCCAGTCGGCAGGGTAAGTGCCTGGGAGGCGCCCGGATCGCCGGGAGTGAGCGGCTTGCCGGAGCCGTCGAGGGGCACGATCTTCTCCTGATCGGAGAAGTTGCTTCCGGTGATCGGCTTGTTGGAGGTCGCGAGCTCGTAGCGCGCGGCGCGGCCGCAGAGCAGGTCGTCACCAGGGGCCTTGAAGGTCAACCTGCCGCCCACCACAGCGAAGCCGTTCGGCGCACCCGGCAGCACCGCGTCGCGGCGCTCGTCACCCGAGTTTGCGTTGTCGTGATGGAAGCGCGGCCACGAGCTGGGGGAGCACGCCGGCGCGTCGGTCCGGTAGGCCAGCATGAACCCGCCGCGAGTGACCGTGAAAACGGTCTTGCGAGCCGCGGGATCGGTCTCGATCGCGCCAAACGATCCGATCAGCGGGTTGGCAACGGTCCAGTCCGAGGTGAGCTTCGGCCAGCCCTCGTCGATCGGGGTGCCGACAGCGGTGAACCCCTGCAGGTCGAGCGACGCCGTCGCCGAGACGATCTCCTCGCCCGGCCGCCCGTCGAGGTCGCCGATCGAGGGTCCGGTGAGGAACTGGAGGTCGTTCACCGACGGCGGGAAGCCGGGCCGAAACTCGCCGGTGGCGGCGTTCCAGGCGGCCAGGAAGTCGCGTCCGCCCTGATACTCGGGGAGCGCTATGTCGAGCGCGCGCCTGATGCCGAGCGCCGGGGCGAGGAACGTGAGACCGGCCGCGGCGTCGTCGCCGAGCCGGCCGAACGCCGGGTGGCCGAAGGCCGGCACCACGGGGTTGTCCTCCTGGTCCACACCGGTGCCGCCGTCACTCCGAACAGAGCGATCACGCCCCTCGGGCGTCTTGCCGTAGCACGATGTCGCGTCCGGGTTCACGATGTAGCCCGGCCCGGCGTCGGGCGTGGTGCCGATCTTCGGTCCCGTGCCGCCGGTCACGCCGCAGTTGACCTCGCCGATCACCGGCGCGCCCGTTATGCCCTCTCCCACCACCGGAAGCACCTCGGTGCCCAGCAGACCCACCTTGAACGGCCAACCGTCGACGTAGGGCTGCGGCCCGCTCCTCGGGTCGCCGTCGCGGTCGCCCTCGGGCTTGATCGCGTAGAGGCGGGAGTTGCCCGAGTCGAGCACGCCGGCGGCAGGCACGATCTGCAGTGCGGCGGCGTTGAGAGGCGAAGCGTTCAACGGCCCCTCGTTGCCCTTGTCCACGGCGTACTCCTCGTTGGTGCCCACCACGATCTCGGGCTTGTCGTCCCCGACGATGCTGCCCACTGCCGGCGTGTCGATGATCGCGCCCTGGTCGAGCTCGGGACCCGCACGCGCCGGATCGAAGCGCACCGCGTCGGTCACCGCGTCGATCGAGGCCACCTTGTTGTCGCGGTCCACCACCAGCACGGGGTAGCCGGGCACCGCAGAGCCGTCGTCGTTCCAGGCGTACAGGTGCCGGTCCATGGCGGCAGCTATCACCTCCAGCCGTCCGCCATCGTTGCGATCGAGGTCGGCGAGCACGGGTGAGGCGATGAAGCCGTGCTGGGTGCGATTGGTCTTGCCGCGGCGCACGTTGACGAACGGCTCGAGCGGCTTGCCCGAGAACTCGAGCTTCGACTCCTGTGAGAACACGCGCTCGCCGCGAGCGTTCCAGGCCATGACCCTGCCCTCGAGGTCGTTGGCCACCACCTCGGGCGTGCCGTCGTGATCGAGGTCGCCGGCCGCGACCGAGCCGAGGATCGCGCCGCCGAAGTCGGTTGACACCTGCCCCGATTTGAACGCACGCGAGCCGGTGTGCAGGGGAAGCGCGCCCATGCGCACGGGCCAGCCGGGCAGCTCGGACAGGTCGGGGCGGTAGGCGTGCACGAACCCGTCGGAACCGCCGATCAGCAGCTCGTTGCGGTTGTCGCCGTCGAGGTCGACGAAGAGCGGTGAGGAGGCACCATCCCCGCCGAGGTCGCGCGGGAAGCCGGCCATCATGTCGGCGTCGCGATGGAGGCGGAAGTTGCGTCGGTCCTCGCCGGTGAGCGTGGTGGGAAGGGCACCAACCGTCCTCTGGCTCGTGACCACGACCTTCACCACGAAGCCGTAGGCGTCCACGTTCGGGCGCCCGTTGGCGGTCTGCGCGCCGGTGCCCGGCTCACGGCCGTCGAAGCTGTTTGCGTTGGCCGGAAAGCGCGACTTGAGGTCGTTCAGGTCGACGTCGCCGAGCGGACCGGAGAACGCCCCGCTGCGCGCCTGGCCGTCGCAATGGCCCGAGCCCACCGGCTTGAAGTCTCCGGGCGCCGGATCCTCGCTGGAGGAGTTGTTCGGGTAGGAGCCGGGAGCGGCGAAGAGCCGGCAGCGGTAGGCGCCCCCGCGGGCGTCCACGCGGCCACGGATCTGGACCTTCGGCCGGCTCGGGTCGATCAGCTCGTACCAGTCGGGGGAGTCGATCTCGGCCTCGGGCGGCAGCGTGCCGGCCACGGTCGTCTTCACCGCGCGGTTCATGTTCACGCGGCCGTAGCCGTAGAACTGGTCGTGTCCCGCGCGGGCGGGATACGAGCGCGAGGCCGGGGCCGGGGCGATCGACCCGTTGGCGCGGGCGTCCGTGCCGGGGATCGACCCGAACGGGTCCGTGCACGCCGGGGTCCGGTTGACCGTGCACGAGGGCTCCGGGAGAAATACATTCGCCAGCGGCACCACCGGCCCGAAGTTCACGTCGTCGGATTGCTGCGTCCCGCCCACCGTGCCCGTCGCCATCAACTGCCGCACCTCGTTGGCGGAGACGACGCACGGCCGTCCGTCGACCCGCTTGCAGGTGGGGTGGTCGGCGCTCAGAGCGCCCGCGTCCGCCTCGCGGGCGTTGAGCGCCGCCGCGTAGATCATGCCGGCCATGCCCGAGGCGCGGCCGGTGGCGTCGGACGAGCAGCTCACGCTCGGGATCGAGAGCGTGATCTTCGAGTTGAAGTTGGTGCAGCCGTTGAAGCTCAGATACGAATGCTTGGCCTGGTTCGGCTGCGGCTCGTCGTACTTCTTGATCGAGTTCACGAGGATCACGTGGGGGTTGCTCGAGGGCCAGTTGTTGTGCTGGGCGGCCTCGTCGGCCGCGGAGGCGATCACCGTGACGCCGTGGTCGTAGGCGTAGTTCACGGCCTGGGTGGCGAGCGTCGAGTTGTTCAGCGTGCCGAGGGCCTCCTGCACCACCAGCACGTCGTTGTCGACCGCATAGGTCACCGCCTGCGCGAAGCGGTTCACGTCCGCCACGAAGGAGTCGCCGACGCGCATGTGGATCACCGTGCAGTTGGGGCAGCTGCCCAGTTCGCCGCCGTTGTCGGCCTCGCTCGTGGAGTCCCTGGACTCGCCCGTGCCGTGGCCGTACTGCACGTCGTCATAGGGGTCGTTGTCGTCGTCGAGGAAGTCCCACCCGACCATGTCGTCCACGTAGCCGTTGCCGTCGTCGTCCCTGCCGTCGGAGAAGGCGATGAGGATGTCCTGCGGGTCGAGCATCGGATCGCCGGCGTTGGGGCTGCCGTTCGGGAAGTCGGGGCCGACGCCCTTGGCCGGGTCCGCGCTCACGCGCCGGTCGCACGCGAAGTCGACCACGTTGAAGACGCCGTCGCCGTTCAGGTCGTCGGGCGGGAAGCCGGAGCGGTTGGGCGCGAAGGTGCTGCAGTCCTGTCCCGGCTCCGTCGGCGTGGTGCGTGTTCTTTCGGGCCCCGGCACCTCGCCCGTGTTCAGGCGTGTCTTCTTGCGGATGTCCGTCATCGCCGTGGGGTCGTTCCACTTGATGCCGGAGTCGAGCACGGCGATCGTGACGTCCGGGCGGCCGGTGGTGGTCCTGTAGGCCGTCTCGGCGGTCGGATCCTTGTCCGCGAGGCTGGCGCCGCGCACGCCGAACAGCTCGCGCGGGTCGGAGTTGTTGGGCTCGTTCCCTGCCTCCTTGGTGGCCGCGTACATCCAGTCGAGCTTGCCCTGCAGGTCGTTCGGCGCCCCTGCGGGCTGGCGGAACTTGCGGTAGTCCGTTGGCCCGACGTCGGCGGGCTTGTAGGGGAATGCGGCCTGCGCCGCGGCGGTGGTGAGCGCGGCCAACAGGAGGGTGACGGCGACCGTCACCAACGTGCCCCTCATCGGTGCCCTCGCCAATCGTCGCCCACCAGCGATCATCCCCTCCTCCGCCCCCCCAAGAGTCGGGACCCTACCGTCTCGACCCGCCTCCGCGCGCCGCCGCATGACGGACCGCGACACGTATCGCCGTGCGTCCGACGAGTGGTCACCGGGGCCGAGGGCTACGCCTTCGACCCGGATGTCACCCGGTGAAGCGCGGCCTGCGCCGAGCGCAGCGCACGAACGTGCTTCGCGCCGTGCCCACCGAGAGCACGTGGCGACCCGGCCGCAGGCGACGGGTGGCGATCCTCACCCTGGTCGTGCCGGAGCCGACCGTGCGAACCCGCCGACCGTCGACCCGCACCGCCACGGGGGACCCGGCGGGAACGGTCACCCGGGCGGTGAAGCTGCGGCTGACGCACCGTCGCGGCACTCCCCTGATCCGCACGCCCGAGCCGCCGCCTCCGCCCCCCGCCTGCGCGGGGCTCACGAGGCTCACGTTGCCCGCGTCGTCGACCGCCCGCACCGAGAGGAAGCGGAAGCGCGCGCCGCCGGTGGCGGTCAGACGTTGGGTCTGGCCGGCCTGCGCGTCCACGGCACCCGAGGCCGCCAGCCGCTCGGCACGCGCGAACTCCGCGCCCGTGGTGATCGGGCGGTCCGACCCACGAACCTCGTAGCGCGTGGCCCGGCCGCACAGCAGGTCGTCGCCCGAGCCCGCAAAGCTGAGTGCGGCGTTGGGCCCCGAGCGGCGCGCCGCAACCTTGCCCGGCCGCGACGGCGGCCGCGCGTCGGTCCCGTAGTTGGCGGTGCCGAACTCGTCGTGGTGGGAGGTCCACCACTCCTGGTTCGTCGTCGTCTCGCCGGTCTGACATGCCGGGGCATCGGTGCGCCAGACGAACGAGAAGCCCTCGCGCGTGACGGCGATCACGTCGAGCTTGCCGTCGCCGTCGATGTCGCCCGCCGAGGGCGTCGGCTGCGTCCAACCCCCGGTGAACTTCGGCCACCCCGCCGGCTCGGTGCCGTCCTGCCCGTAGGCGTGGAGCTGGTAGAGCCCGGTGCCCACGAGCGCCTGGCGGCCGCCGCCCGCTCCGTCCACCTTGGCCACCGCCGGCTGCGATACGAGCTGGAAGTCGTCGGTGGCGGTCGGGAAGCCCGGCAGGTAGGTGCCCGTGGCCGGGTTCCAGGCCTGGACCGAGTGGTTGAAGGGAAGGTTCTGGTTCACGGCCAGGAGGTTCACGACCCCGTTCAGCGAGATGCCGCCCTTGATCACCGAGGGAGATCCAGTGCCGAGGTCCCCGATCGAGGGATAGTCCGCGAGGTTGAGCTGCGACGACGCGTCCGTGATGTTGGGGCTCGCGGTGCCCTCGTTGCTGAAGAAGCGAATCGCGCGGCCGTCTCCGTCGACCAGTCGGGCGTCGGCCGTGGCCGCCGAGAGCGCGACCTCGTCGTCGCCGTCGCCGTCCTGATCGAAGGCCGCCGCGTCGTGGCCCGGCACCACGAGGGGCAGGATGTCCCCCGCCAGCGTCCCCAGCCTGACCGGCCAACCGGCCACCCGCTTGCCGTCGCCGTGCAGGGCGTACACCACGTTCGAGCCGGTCGAGGCCTGCACCAGCGCATCGGCCAGGCCGTCCGGGGTGTCCGGGGGCTGTCCCTCCCCGCCGAGCACCTCGTTGGTGGCGGTCACGATCTCCGGGTCGTCGTCGCCGTCGAGGTCGGCGATGGCCGGCGAGGTGGCGATCTCGGCGCCGGCGTTCGCTCCTTCGGTGGAGAGCTTCGCGGGGAAGCCGGGCATCAGCCGGCCCCGTCCATTCCAGGCGTAGACGTGCGCGTCGAGCGCTCCGGCCACGATGTCGAGCCGGCCGTTCCCGTCCAGGTCGGCCAGGGCGGGAGAGCCGAGGAAGCCACGCTTGATGTGGTTCTTGCGGGTGATCTGTCGCTGCTCGGCGTCGAAGCAGGGCTTGACGACGGCCGGCTTGCACGGCGCCGAGAGCGCCGGCACCAGGCGCTTCGGGAAGCCGGCCACGACCTTGCCGTCGCGGTGCCAGGCGTAGACGCGCTCGCCTGCCGTGACCACTAGCTCCGGCTCTCCGTCCCCGGTCACGTCTCCGATCGCGGGCGCCCGCAGCGGCTCGCGCGGCTCCCCGGTCGCGCCCTCCGAGGGACGATCATGCGACTTCGCCTGCGAGTAGAGCTGGGTCTGCACGGGACGCCCGCCGTTGAAGGACTCGAGCGGCCGGCCCCGGGCGTCCAGGGCGTACAGCTCGCCGCTCGAGGTGCCGAGCACCACGTCCAGCGTGTTGTCCCCGTCCAGGTCGGCCAGCCGCGGCGGCGTCTCCCCGCCCGACCCCGTCACGAGCCGGTCGGCGCGAGAGCCCGTCCCGATGGGCTTGGGCCAGCCGGGAAGATTGCCGTCGTCGCCGTAGGCGTGCAGGGTCTTGCGGTAGCGGCCGATGTTCTCCGGGTCGCCCGCCTCGTGCACGGTCAGGCGGATCTGGAAGGCGTGGCGCTCGGGGTCCGGGTCGGGATAGGGGTCGCTCGGGAAGGTGTTCGAGGGCCGTCCCGCCGGCCGGCCGGCGTCGTTCGTCACGCTGCCGTCGCAGGTGCGGGCCAGGTCGGTGAGCAGTGCCTTCGAGAGGCGCCCGAGCTCGCCCGTGCGGGCACCGGTGCCGCCGGCGCCGGGAAGCGGCTGGAAGTCCGCGTCGCGGGCGTCCTGGCCGCAGGCGTAGTCGATCTGCCACGCCCCCACACCGCTCGCCGAGTGCGGCGCCGCAACCCGCCCCTCGATCGGGAGGCCTCCCGCGCCCACCCGGCCGACGTTCACCGGGGCAAACCAGTCGGGAGCGTCGATCTGGGCCTCGGGCGGAATGCGCCCGGCCTGCACCATGGCCATCGCCCCTGCCAGGTTCACGCGTCCGTAGCCGAAGTGGCTGTCCCAGCCGTCGTTCGCCCGGTCGGGCAGGCCGATCTGGCCGGTGTTCTCGGGTTGCGGGTCCTCGGCGCTCATCGTCAGCAGCTGGCGGATCTCGTTGCCCGACAGCGTCTTCGGGAAGCGGCTCTGGCCGCCGAACCGCTGGCGTCCGAACGACTGGATCAGCCCCGCCGCGCCGGACGCCTGCCCGGTGTTGGCCGAGCCGGTGGAGCCCACGAGCACGATGTCGGCCTTGCCGCCGTACTGGGTCAGGTTCGCGTTGCGGAAGAAGCTCGTGGTCGGCGGCTGCGACGAGGGCGTGACCGCACCGCCGGACGCCTGGCCGAGCAGGTCGAGGAAGGCGCGGCACTGGCTCGAGGACATGCCGCCGCCCACGCCGGGGAAGCTCGGGGTCTCGCAGTTCTCACCGGGCGCGCTGTCCGGCAGCGACCCTCCGACGTAGATGGCCTCGTTGTAGTTGGTGGGGTAGTTGTGGTTGGCGCTGTTGATGTCGCTCGAGACGAGCGTGAGCGTGACCCCCTTGCTGTCGGCGTAGCTGAAGGCCCGCCGGGCGAACTGCGAGTTCAGGAGCCCTCCGACCGCGCCCTCCACCACGCTCGCGCCGTTGTCGGCGGCGTACACCACGCCCAGCGAGTAGAGGTTGCTGTCGACCACGAACGTGTCCCACACGCGGATCGGCATCACCTGGCACCGGGGGCACACGCCGGCTTCGTCCTCGCCGTTGTTCGTCTCGCCCACGGCCTCCCGGGCACGGTCGGTGCCGTGCCCCTCGGCGCTGCAGCAGGAGGAGGCGTCGAAGGGGTCGTTGTCGTCGTCGAAGAAGTCCCAGCCGGCGATGTCGTCGACGTAGCCGTTCCTGTCGGCGTCGGTCTTGTCCGAGAACGTGGCGATCAGGTCCGAGCCGTCGAGGATCTTGTCCGACTCGGTGTCGCCCGCCGTCTTCGAAACCCGCAGGTCGGCGGCGTAGTCGGAGACGCTCACCCACCCGTCACCGTTCTTGTCGTAGGTCGCCGCGCCCTGGGGCTTCGGAAGCTCGGCGGTGTTCAGCCGCACCTTGTCCACGAGCTCCTCGTTCTGCCACTCGATGCCCGTGTCGAGGATGGCCACCGCCACGTCGGGGCTACCGGTCGAGTACTTCCAGGCCGTGTCCGCGCGCACTCCGGAGAGCTGCGAGCACTCCGGGTCGCCGTGATCGCGGTTGGCCTCGCGGCCCTGGGCGTCGAGCTGCGAGCAGTCGACGTACTGCGTCTTCGGGCCTAGCCCGAGAAGTCCGGTGCGCGCTGTGTCGGGGCTGAAGCCGAACAGGCCGAACTGCTCGTTGAAGTAGCTCGTGCACTCACGCTGGGGCGTGTCCTCGTCGTCCGGCTCGCAGCGGTCGAACTCCGGGTCGTTAGGAGTGTTTGCGCGGGGGCTCTCGGACGGGTCGCCGCCCGGGAAGCTGCGCTGTGCGAGCGCAGGCACGGCGGCGATGAGGGCGAGCAGGAGCGCGGCGACGATCGCGCGCGTGGCTCCCCGGTAAGTGCACTCCCCCCTCAAGGCAGGCCTAGGTTCTCACACGAAGCGGGCTTCGCGCGGCGGGTGCCGCGGTCTAGCGACGCCGGACGCGCTCGCAGCCGGACACACGGTCGCGGCGGTCTACGACTGCCACGTCGCGGCGGCCCCCTCCGCAACGCACCGTGTCCCGCGAGCCGCGCCTGGCGCTGATGAAGTCGTTGCCCGGACCGCCGTTCAGCCGGTCCGGCCCGGTCCCTCCGACGAGCCGGTCGTTCCCGCGCGCCCCGTTGAGCAGGTCGGCTCCGGGCTGGCCGGACAGGCGGTCGCGTCCGGGACCACCTGACAGCTTGTCACCGTCGCGCTCACCCAGGAGGCGATCGTTTCCGACACCACCGGTCAGGCAGTCGCGGCCACGACCGCCGCGGATGACGTCGTTGCCCACGAGGCCGAGGATGAAGTCGCCCACCGCCGTGCCGCGGAGCCGGTCCGCGATGGCGGTTCCGCGCTTCAGGTTCGCGCACGGCCCGGGCTTGAGGGTGGGGGACCCAGAGCCAGGCCCGGTGCCCGCGGGACTCGGGCCGGGTCCTCCCGGGCCGGGCCGCGGGGGCGCGGGCACGAAGGTGTCCCCACCCCCACTCCCGCCTCCAGCTCCCGCGGGCTGACGCTCGAGGATGCCCGCAGGGCCGAAGTTCGCGGGGCCTTCGGCGGGACCGTCGACGGCGCGGATCGTGACGCGGCGCGCGCCGTCGGGCACCCGGATGGTCTTCGTGAATGTCTCGCCGCCGGCCGCCGGGGCGCCCAGCGCCAACACCTCGCCGTCGATGTCCGCCACGTAACGCGTCGCGGTGCCGCAGAACACGTCATCGCCGGGCGAGCGGAAGCTCAGGCGGAACGAGTCACCGCTCTGCGGGGTGAGCGAGAGCCGGTCAGGCGCGGCCGGAGGCGTGCCGTCGGTGTCGTAGTTGCCCGTGGTCTGCTGGTCGTGGCGGAACGACGGCCACTCGGTCTGGCACGCCGGCGCGTCGGGCGCGTTCCACTCGAACAGGAAGCCCTCGCGGGTGATGCCGGCCAGGCGCCCGTCGTCGCTGAGCGCCGCGGGGGCGAAGAGCCATCCACCCGTGACCTTCGGGAAGCCGGGAGCGTCGCGGCCCGTCACCCCGTCGTAGGCGTGCAGCAGCCCGAGGCCGGTCCCGGCCACGACCGACTGGTTGCCGGGGCCAACGCGGGCGACGGTCGAGCTCGACAGGAACTGGTAGTCGTCCGTGATCACCGGATATGCGGGGAGCGTGGCGCCCGAGGAAGCGTCGAAGGCGCCGATCCGGTGGCTGTAGGGCACGTTCTGGCCCACCAGCAGCAGGTTCGCGGCCTGCTCGAGGTCGATCTGGTACTTCGTGATGTCGGGACCGCCCTGGCCGTCGATGTTCCCCACGGCCGCCGACTCGAAGAGGTTGAGCGCGCCGTTGGCGGTGCCCGCGTTCTGCTGCACCTCACGGGTGCGAACCCCGTTCACGCCGTAGAGGCTGAGCGAGCCGCCGGTGGTCGAGACCACGATCTGCTGCGCTCCGTCGACCTTCACCAGCGACGGATCGTGGCCCGGACCGATCAGCGGCAGCACGTTCTGGATGATGCCCCCGAGCTTGATCGGCCAGCCGTCGAAGAAGGGGCGGCCCGTCGAGGTGGTTCCCGTGGACTTGACGGCGTAGACCCGCGACTCGCTGCCGGCTGCGGCCAGAGCGCCGCCGAAGCTCACGTCGCCTCCACCGCCCGAGCTGCCGCCGTACACCTCGTTGGTGGGCACCACGATGTCGTCGCGGCCGTCGCCATCGAGGTCGCCGATCGCCGGATTGTTGATCGACTCGGCGGTCACCTTCTCGTTGGCCGGCTGGTCGGGATCGATCAGCCGGACCGGGAAGCCCGGGACGCGGGCCCCGTTGCCGCGGTAGGCGTAGAGTCGCCCGTCCAGACCGGGGATCACGACGCTGAGGGCCCTGTCACGCCCCTCGAGGCGGCCGACGGCGGCCGACGCCAGGAAGCCGCACTTCGGATGCCTGCCCGCCAGGAAGGTCCCCTCGCTGCGTTTGCCGGATTCCTTGCGCTGCTCCGAAAGAGCGCAGTTCGAGCGATCGGCGTCGGGCCGCACGGGGAAGCCGGGCAGCTCCTTGCCCGCGGCGTCCCACACGTACAGGCGCTCGCCGGCTGCGGTGATCACCTCGGGCAGCCCGTCGCCCGTGAGGTCGGCGATCGTCGGCGCCCGGGGCGCCTCGAGCGGCGGGTCGAGCGCCTTCAGCGCGGGCGAATCGAGATGCCGGGTGGCCGAGAACTGGGTGCGGGTGCGCACCGGCCAGCCCGGGAGCTCCGAGCCGTCGGGGCGGAAGGCGTGCACGACCCCGTCCTCGGTGGGCAGCACGAGCTCCTGCACGTTGTCGCCGTTCAGGTCGGCGTAGCGAAGCGGCGCCTCGCCGCCGGTGCCCAGGCGCTTGGGGAAGCCCGGGCGGAGGGTGGGATCGTCGAGCGCGGTGAGCACCTTTCGATCGACGCCCTTCAACACCGTGCCGTCGGCCGACGTGACCACGAGGCGGACGGTGAACTGGCCCTCGTAGGGGTCGGTGCGCGTCGGGTCGAGCCTCGGCCCGGCGGGATCGTCGCGGTCGGGCCGCGTGGCGCGCGCTGCGAGCTGCGCCCGGATCTGCGCGAGCGGCAGCGTGCCGAAGTCGCTGACCGCGGCGCCGGTCGAGCTTCCCGTGCGCACCTCGGTGAAGCTCGTGGGCGCCAGGCCGATGCCGTACTCGAGCTTCCAGGTGAAGTCGCCGTCGCCGATCGCCTGGCGCGCCTTGGCGAGACCCGTGATCCGGGCGCTGCTCCCGGTGAGCGGCGCGTACCAGTCCGGCGAGCCGATCGACGCCTCGGGCGGGATCTTCCCCACGGAAGCGGCCCGGACGGCCTCGCCCACGTTCGCGCGGCCGTAGCCGAAGTGGGTCTCGAAGCCGGGCTGCGCCGGGTCGGGGTTGCCGGCGCCCACCGTGTCGCCGGGCAGGATGTCCTCGGCGGTCTGCTCGAGCAGCTCGCGGGTCTCGTCCGCGCTCAGCTCGATCCCCTTCTCGCGCGCCGCGGAGATGACGAGGGCCACGGCGCCCGCCGCCTTGCCGGTGTTGATGGAGCCGGTGGGGCCCTGCATGGAGATCGACGAGTGGCCGCCGAACTGCGTGGTGTTGGCCCCGCGGAAGTAGGTCCTCAGGGGCGCCGTGCTGCCTGCGCCCGCGGCGCCCAGGATGCGCGCGAGCCCACCACGGATGCCGGGATCGTTCTCGTCGCTCGGCAGGTCCATGCCCAGCCCCTCCACGTCGGCCGCCACACCCTGGATCAGCATGGTGTGGCTGTAGGCCGCCGGGTAGTTGTGGTTGCCGGTGTTGAGGTCGTCGCCCGAGTACACCTGTGAGACCCCGTGCTCGTACGCGTACTGCGAGGCGGCCTCGCTGAAAGCCGAGTGGTAGAGACCGCCGTCGGCGCCCTCAATGACCTCCACGCCATTGTCGGTGGCGTAGGTCACCGCCATGAAGAAGTTGTTCTGGTCGGACACGAAGGTGTCCCACACCCGCAGGGGCACGTACTGGCACTTCGGGCACACGCCGATCGAGCCCTGCCCGTCGTCGCCCTTCTCCACTGCCTCGCTCGTCCGCCCCGATCCGTGGTTCTCGGCCGCGAAGTAGCTCGAGGTGTCCTGGGGATCGTTGTCGTCGTCGAAGAAGTCCCAGCCCGCGATGTCGTCGATGTAGCCGTTGGAGTCGTCGTCGGTGCCCTTGGAGAAGGCGCGGATCAGGTCCTGGCCGGTCGGCGAGGCCTTGCCCACGCGCGGGTCGTTCCTGTAATCGTCCACGTCGAGGGCACCATTGCCGTTGAGGTCGTAGCCCCCGATACCCGCGCCGGGTGTGAGAGGCTGCGGCAGCGGCAGCTCCTCGCGGTTGAGCGCCACCTTGTCGCGCACCCCGCCGTTGTCCCAGTTGATGCCGGTGTCGAGGATCGCCACCTCCACGTCGGGACGGCCGCGGCTGATCTTCCACGCGCCGGCGGCGTTGAAGCCGGAGACCTGGCCCCTGCCCACCCGCGGGTTGGCGGGGTCCGAGTAGCGGGCGGTGCCGCGAGTGCGCTCCGAGGCGAAGCCGAAGAGATCGAAGCGCTCGTCGAAGATGTTGGTGGAGGTGCCGCCGTCGGGCTCGGCGTTGTCGTACTCCGGGTCGTTGGGCGTGTCCTGGCGCTGGACGTTCGGCCCGTAGGGGGCGGGCGGCGGCAGGGTGTCGAGCTGCTGGCTCGGGTCGTTCGAGGCCGGAGCGTCGAAGCCGGCCGCGAACGAGACGCCGGTCAGGGCGAGGAGCCCTGCCAGGAGCGACACCAACAGCATTCCCCCACGACGCATCGCGAGGCAGCATAAGCCCGCTCCTTCACAACTGCGCCGCTTCGGGAAACCGCCGCGTGCTACTCCGGTCCGAGCGTCTCCCGGCGCATGCTGCCGCCGATTCGGCGCCACAGCGCCGGCGCCGCCACCCGCAACGGCCACACCGCCGCGTACGGGCGCGGCACCCAGCGCTCGGCCTTGCCGCCCGGCCCGGCGTCCACCACCGCCTCCGCCACCCGCTCCGGCGTCGAGACCATCCAGCGCGTGGCCGGGCGCGCCGTGAGGTCGGACTGCGGAAAGCCCTCGGTCGCGACGAAGCCGGGCTGCACGAGGCCCACGTGCACTCCGTGCTCGCGCTCCTCCAGGTGCAGCGCCTCCGACCAGCCCGCCAGCGCGAACTTCGACGCGGAGTAGGCGCCGGCGCGCGGCAGCGCCACACGGCCGGACACCGAGCCCAGGTTCACGATCGCACTTGGCGCGGAGCGGCGCAGGACCGGCAGCAGCGCCTCGGTCAGGCGCAGCACGGCGTCGAAGTTCAGCTCCATCGTGCGGCGCACGTTCTCGAAGCCCCCGTCTGGATCGCCAAAGGCCGCGCGCCAGGCGGAGCCTGCGTTGTTCACGAGCAGGTCGAGGCGGCCGAAGCGCTCCTGCACCGCGGCGTCCGCGCGCTCGGGCGCGTCGGGAGCGGTCAGGTCGAGTGGCAGCGTGTACGCATCCCGCAGCGTCGCCGCGAGTGCCTCCAGCCGGTCGGCCCGGCGCGCCACGAGCAGCAGGCGCCAGCCGTCGCGGTCGAGGCGGCGGGCGGTCTCCTCGCCGATGCCGCTCGAAGCGCCCGTGATCAGCGCAGTCTTCATGGTCTGAGCATTCCTTCCACCAGCGTCGCCATCTCGCGGGCCATGCGCGAGCGCGGCACCACGCGATCGAAGCCGGCCTCCTCGGCCCGCACGCGGGTGTCGTTATCGACGTGCGAGTAGAAGCCGAGGACGGGCACGTCGTCAAGCTCGGAGTCCATCCTCATCGCCTGCACGAGCGCCGCGCCGTCGTAGCGGTCGTCGGTGAGGTCCACCACCAGCAGCTCGGCCCCCGGCGCAGCGGCGCGCGCCGCGTCGGCAGTGTCGTAGCGCTTCACCACGTGGCCGGCGGCCCGCAGCCCGCCCTCGAGCTTGGAGCCGAACAGTAGGTCCGGGCACAGCAGCGCCACGCGCGCCACTACTGGTGGCGGCGGCGGGCGAACTCCTGCCGGAAGGACTCCGGCCGCCCCCACTTCGGGGTCACCTCGACGCGCCCGGAGCGCACCTCCCGCACGGCGATCTCGCCCTCGATGCCTTGGGCGTCGACCAGGCGAAGCGTGCCGCGGACGGTCTCCCAGGAGGCGGCGTGCCCGAACTCGTGCGCCACGAGCACGCGCCAGTGCCAGTCGTGCTTGGAGTAGGGCTGCCCGTTGACCTGCACCATCACCGTCGCCGCCTCGATGTAGCGATCCTCGTCGACGATCCGCAGGTCGAACTCGAGGTGCGTCCAGTCGGGCGGCAGGGAGTCGAGCACCCGCTGGAAGTCTTCGGCCAGGGCCACGGCCGGGACCTTAGTGGCCCACGCTGCCCCTCAAACGCCTACCCGAAGAACGTGTCGAACAGCAGGAAGCAGTTCAGCGCGACGATCAGGCCGGCCACCACCGAAGCCACCATGGTCGTGATCCTGCGGTTCACGAGCGAGCCCATGATGTCGCGGCGGCGCGTGAGGAGCACGAGCGGCACGAGCGCAAACGGAATCCCGAACGACAGGAAGACCTGGCTGATCACGAGGGATCGGCTCGGGTCGAGCCCGATGGCCAGCACGATCAGGGCCGGGGTCATCGTCACGAGGCGGCGGGCGGCCAGCGGCACCACGCCACGAACGCCGGACCGAGGAAGGGCAGCGTGCCGCGTATCCGACCGCGAGAGCTAAGGCCTCGAGCGCGCTCGGACCCGGGATCGCGACCTGGGCGCTGTCCTCGATGGCCGCGGTGTCGGCGGCCGTGGCGGGTGGTGGGTTCACGCGTCCACCTGCACGCGCATGGCCCGCGCGAGCGCCCCGCCGATCACGTGGCGCGTGCTCCCGAGCCGCACGAACAGCGGTCCGTCGAACGGCTGCTTCTCCACCACCTCGAGCCGGTCGCCGAGAGCGATTCCGCGGTCCCCCAGGTAGCGCAGCATCGCCGGGTCGGAGTCGGAGATGCGCACGAAGACCCCTTCGGCACCCGCATCCAGATCCTGGAGGCTCTCCCCCCGACGGTCCTCGATGCGCCCGTCGCGGGTGGGAATCGGGTCGTGCGTGGGATTGCCGGAATCTCGGACTGGCCGGGCGCAACACCTGGCCCATCGGCCCGTTCGCGGACGGCGTCCCACTCTGGGCCGTCTCTACCATCTGAACGGTGATCGCGACCAGCGAGTACGAGCGCCTGCGGGAGGCGGTCGGGCTGGTCGACCGCTCGTCGCGCGGCAAGCTCGTCCTGCGGGGCGGCGAGACGAGTGAGTTCCTCCAGGGCCAGTTGACCAACGACATCGAGGCACTGGCCGCCGGCGACGGCTGCTACGCCGCGCTGCTCAACCACAAGGGCAAGATGAGGGCGGACCTGCGCGTGCTGCGCGGCACCGACCAGGTCTGGCTCGACACCGAGCCCGAGGCACTCGGAGTGCTCATGCGGACGGTCGAGATGTACAGCCTGGGTCGCGACGTGCGCATCGAGGACGTGACCGCCGTGCGGTCGATCCTCTCGCTCGTCGGACCGGCCTCGGATGGGGCGCTGGAGGTCGCGCCACGCGAGGCGGAGCACGCGTTCGTCGCCGGGGATCACGGCGTGTACGTCCGCACCGACGTGGGGATCGACGTGATCTGCCGTGTCGAGGACGCCGACGCGGTGCGCGCGGCGCTCGGGGTCGAGGGCGTGTCCGAGGAGGCCGCCGAGTGCCTGCGCGTCGAGTCCGGTCGTCCTCGCTACGGACTCGATATCGGCCCGGAGACCATCCCGCAGGAGGCCGGGCTCAACGCACGCGCGGTCAGCTTCGACAAGGGCTGCTACGTCGGTCAGGAGACGGTGGCGCGCCTCTTCTACAAGGGCAAGCCGAACCGCCACCTGCGCGGCCTGCGCCTGTCCGCACCGGTCGCGCGCGGGCAACCGCTGCTGCTCGGGGACCGCGAGGTCGGAGCCGTCGGCTCCTCCTGCGTCTCTCCCGTCCACGGCCCGATCGGCCTGGCTCTCGTGCGTCGGGAGGCGGCACCCGGCCAAGTCCTGCGCGTCGCCGAGCGGGGCGTGGAGGCCGAGGTTGTCGAGCTGCCTTTCGGCCCAAGGGTCTGACCCCGCTACTTCCGCCCACTTCCGGACGTTGGGCCGGGAGCGGTCACGCGAGGGCCTGGGTCAATACGGTGATCGTCCGGAACGTTCGTGTAGGTTTCGCGCGCAGGGGATGGAACCAGTGTCCGAGGGAACGTGAGGCCGTGACGACGCGCAGCAGGCGCGTGCTCCTGCTCGCCTGCACATCGGTCGCCGTGACGCTCCCGGTGGCCGGGTGCGGCGGAGAGGACGACTACGTGCGCAAGCCGCGGCCGGCGATCACGCTGCAGCTCACCGGCGTGATCACCGAGGACGAGATCTCGATCCAGCCGAACAACGTGGGCGCGGGGCCGATCCTCCTCAACGTGTCGAACCAGACCGACGAGCCGCACACGGTCTCCCTCGAGGGAGAGGGCATCGCTCCCGAGCGGGTGGGTCCCATCAAGCCCCTCGACACGGCCACGATCCAGAAGAAGCTCGATCCCGGCACGTACGAGGTCAAGGCCGGCTCGAGCGCCGCCTCCGCGCGCCGAATCGCACCCGGCACGCTCACGATCGGTCAGCCGCGCGACAACTCGAGCGACGACCTCCTGCTGCCGTAGACGTTCACGCCGCCGTTCAGCCTCGTGGCGTCGACGTTCTCGCCGCGCCAGGGTCGCCGCCGGCCCCAACGGCCTCCTCGAGGAGACTGAAACGCCTGGCTGGGTAGGATCGTCCGCCCACCAACGGAGGACTCGCCCCCCATGGCCCAAGTTGACCTGACGAACGTGACCCACGTAGGCGTCGAGCCCGGCACGCTGCCGGACGCCATGGCGGCGTGGGTGATCCGCCAGGATCGCGAGGGCGAGCCGATCGACGCCTTCCAGATGGAGGAGATCGAGGTGCCCCAGCCGGGCGCCTTCGAGGTGATCGTGCGCGTGATGGCCGCGGGCGTGAACTTCAACAACGTGTGGGCGGCTCTCGGCACACCCGTGTCGGTCTTTCGCTCCCACCCGGAGGAGGAGCACCACATCGGCGGCTCCGACGCCTCCGGGATCGTCTGGAAGACCGGCGAGGGGGTGACCAAGTGGAAGCCCGGCGACGAGGTCGTGATCCACTGCAACCAGGCGTCCTACGAGGACATCGAGGTGCACGGGCTCGACCCGCTGGCCGCTCCGTCCCAGAAGATCTGGGGCTACGAGACCTCCTGGGGATCGTTTGCCCAGTTCACCAAGGTGCAGGCCCAGCAGCTCATCCCCAAGCCGGCGAACCTCACCTGGGAGGAGGCCGCGAGCTATGGCCTCACGTACTTCACGGCCTACCGGATGTTGATCGACCAGTGCAAGATCCAGTCCGGCGACCGCGTGCTCATCTGGGGCGCGGCCGGGGGCCTCGGCGTGTTCGCCACCCAGCTCTGCAAGCTCACCGGAGCCCAGGCGGTGGGCGTCGTGTCCTCGGCGGAGAAGGGGGCGCTGCTCGAGCAGATCGGGATCACCGGCTGGATCGACCGCGGGGACTACGCGGGCATGATGCGCAAGGGAGGCGAGTCGCCCGACGAGGAGAAGGCGCGCTTCAAGGAGTCACGCCGCTTCTCGAAGGCCGTGAAGGAGATTCTCGGTGGCGAGCCCGACATCGTGTTCGAGCACGTCGGACAGGCCACCTTCCCCACCTCGGTGCTCACCGTCAAGCCGTTCGGGAAGGTGGTCATCTGCGGGGCCACGTCGGGCTACAGCCTGGACTTCGACGTGCGCTACCTGTGGATGCGCCAGAAGCAGATCATCGGCTCCCACTTCGCCAACGCCTACGAGGCCAACCGCGCCAACGAGCTGATCGACCAGGGGCTGATTCGGCCCGTGCTCTGGCGCACGATGGGCTTCGAAGGCGTGGCGGAGGCCCACCAGCTCATGCGCGAGAACAAGCACCTCGGCAAGATCTCGATCCTTGTCGGTGCCTCCGAGGAGGGCCAGGGCAAGACGGCCGAGGGCCCGGGGGCGATTCGCGCCGAGGTCGGGGCCTAGACGTGTTCGGCCGGCCCGGTGGGACGTGCATGCAGATCACTTGGATCGCCACTCCGTTCAGGGGCGACAAGTTCGAGGAGATCTGGCGCCCCGTGGCCGAGGCCGTGCTCGACTACGGCGCGCACTCCCACGCGTTCCTGCGCTCGGCCGAGGACCCGCTGCGCTTCACGCAGCTCGCGGCGTTCGACTCGCGGGAGGACTGGGAGCGCTACTGGTACTCGGAGGAGGTCGCAGAGGCCCGCTCCACCGCGGCGGGCTACTTCCAGATTCCCGTCGTCCCGGTCTGGCACCGGATCGCCGGCACCGGATCGCTCGCCGGAGTCGACCCGGTCACCGGTTAAGCCCGCCGGCAGCGGTATCGCCGGGCGCCGCTCAGCCGCTGACGGCCACCCGGGAGATCTTCCATGCATCGCCGAACCGCCGCAGCCGCGGCGCCTCGGCTGCGCCCTCGAGGCGCACCGTCGCTCGATCGCCTTCTATCTCGACGCCGGTCACCTTCACGTCGCTCAGTGAGCGCTCGAGCTCGCGCTGATCGGCGTCCGCAAGCAGTCGCTCGAGGGCGTCCGCGCAGTCCGGTGACTCGAGCTCCGGGAAGGCCTCCCCGGCGAAGGCCTGCATGTCCCGTCTGACAGCGTCCGAGAGCCCTTCGCACGCCCGCGTATAGTCGTGCTCGAGCAGGGCTTGGAGGTACGCCCTGACCACCGCCTCCACGCGGCGCTGCTCGGCGGCATCTGCGGATGCGCTCATCGGGCCCGCCGCCTGCCGCCGTGCGCCTTTTGCCACTCCGCCAGCGCCCCCGGCTGAGCCCGGAGGTGAGGCGGCACGATCGCCCGAGGCCGGTTGAAGAGCACGACGCCGAGCATGCCCGCGAGCGGGAGGGCGCAGGCAATCAGGGACGGGACGACCGCCCAGTACGGGCGCACGAAGGGGCCCGACGGCTCCTCGGGGATCAGGAGGAGCACGACCGTCCCGATCAGCAGCACCGCGCAGCCGACCACGCCCACGGGCATCATCCGTACGAACCCTCGCCACAGTGCCGCGCCCCAGGGCCAGTAGGCAGGCGCGCGGTCGAAGTGGCGGAATTCGTGGCGCCAGACGCGCGGGAGATTGCGGAACGCCGCCACCGTGATCACCAGCAAGAAGCCGAAGGCGATCCAGTCGAGGATCGACATGCGCCGGCGTCAGCGGTGGCCGGACACCGGCATGGCGGCGCCCTCAGTCATCGCCGAAGATGAGGTCGCCGACCTTGTCGCCGACGAAGCCGCCGGCCGCGGCGCCCCCGGCGCCGCAGGCTGCCGCGGCCAGGCCGAAGGTCACGGCGCCGCACGCGGCGCCCGCCGCTCCTGCCCCGGCGGCCGCCCCGCCCGCCGAGAGGCCGGTCCGCGCAACGGTCTCCCCGACGCCGCGGCCCTGGGCCAGGTTCGAGCCCGCGTCCAGCGCCGGGCCCACGTACGGCAACGGCTTGGCCAGCCGGGAGAGCGGCTTGGCGACCTGGCCTGCGCGTGGCAGGTTGCGAGCCGCGTCGGACCGAACGGCGCGATCCGGAGAGCTACGAAGCTCCCGGCCGAGCCGCGAGGCGCTGCGCCTGGCGGTGCCGGCCGCTCCGTCCACGGCGTCGCTGCCCTTGCTGCCCAACAACAGTGGGAGCGTCACCCAGGAGGGGGCGCCCTCGCCCGTCGGGGAGGCGGGAGAGGCGGGAGACCCGAGCGCCGGCACCGGAGGCGTCATGCATCCCACCTCAGACAGTTCAGCGGCCACCTCCCGTGCCGCTTCGCGGGCATCCTCCTCGGCCTCGCGCCCGCGGTCACGCGCTCGCTCGAGATCCTCCCGGGCCTCGGCAAGCTCGCGGCGTGCCTGCGCCTGGTCCTGCTCAGCCGCCGCCCGGTCGAGCTCGGCGGAGGCGAGGTCGGCCTGCGCGATGGGTGCTGGTTGGCCTGCCGCCGAGGCCATAGCGATCCGCGAGTTGGCGGCATCGGCCGCGATCTGCGCGTTGCCGGCGCGGTCCCAGGCCGCCTCGGCGGCCAGGTTGGCGGCGTCGATGCGTCGCTGGGCGTCGCGGGCCTGGCCGATCGCGCGGCGCGCCTCACGCTGGGCGCGCTCGAGGCGCTCGGCGTAGCGCTCGAGCGCGGATCCGGCACGGTCGAAGGCATCTACGCCCTCACCCGCGACCCGCTGGAGGGCAAATGCGCCGCTCCCGAAGCTCGTGGCGGCGTCGCCACGCCAGCTGCCCACCTCCACCGTCACCGCGCTGAGTGACTGCGACATGCGCTGGAGGGACGCCGAGGACGACGTGTAGGTCGACGCGCCCGACCGCAGCTCTCCCGGCTCGCCCTCGGGCACGCTTATCCCGGCAAAGCTCTCGGATGGCATGCCTATCTCCGCCCCGGCATCGAGCTCTCGTCGGTGACCGTGTAGCTGCTGCCCGCCGCCGCGAGATTCGTGCCGAGAGCGCCGACCGCCTCCCCCCAGGGCGTCGAGGGTGTCCCCCCACTTGCCGGCCAGATCCGAGATGGCTCCGGACGCATCCGGCGAGCCCGCGCCCGCCGCGGTGCGGCCGGAAGCGGCTACCGCCGCGCCGAGCAGCCCAAGACCGCCCGAGAGAGTGGACACCGTTCCGCTCACTGCCTCGAGTTGCGCCGGCTCGACATCGATCTGGCCCATACCTACTCCTCCCGCTCAGGCCGCGCCGAGGCGGCCCGCGCCGCTCAGCGCCCGAAGGAGCCGGCGATCGCGGCCTCGGTGTCGGAGTAGTTGGCCGACGCCTGAGCGGTCAACTGCGAAATGCCCTGGAGGGCCTCCTGAATGCCTTTCGAGCTCTGCTGCCACTCGGCCCACAGCTCGTGGAAGCGGGCCTGCGCGACGCCCGCCCAATCGGAGCCCAGCGGCGCCACCTGAGAGGCGAGCTGTGACAGGGTGCCTTCGATGTTGGCCGCCCCGCTGGAGAGCTGGGATGACACGGACTGGAGCTGCTCGGGCGTAACCCGGATGTTGCCTGCCGCCATGATCGCCTCCCTTGTCTGCGGCTGGCTGCCGGCACGATGCACCGGCGCCCTGCCGACATGAAACGTTGGCGCGATCGTACCCCTCGAGCGCTGAAAAGCAAAGCCCCATCGAGGCCGCCCCGCACGAGGTCGTTTGTCCGCGGGTCCCGAGTCCTGTAAACCCCGTGGCATGGGAGGACGCCGTTCCGGGGCGACAGGTTCGAGGAGATCTGGCGGCCGGTGGCCGAGGCGGTGCTGGACCACGGGGCCCACGCGTACGCCTTCCTGCGCTCGGCCGACGATCCGCTGTGCTTCGTGCAGCTGGCGGCCTTCGACGCACGCGAGGACTGGGAGCGCTACTGGTACTCCGAGGAGGTGTCGGAGGCGCGCTCGACCGCCGCCGGCTACTTCCAGATTCCCATCGTCCCGGTCTGGTATCGCATCGCGGGCACCGGCTCGCTTGCCGGCGTGGACCCGGTCAGCGGCTGAGTCCCGGGGCGGGCAGCGCCACAGCACGGATTCCGAAGCGAGTGAACGTTTGTACGTGCCCTGGCACGTACGAGCGCACAGGCGTTCGGGCGGATGGTCGGTTAGCGGTTACCCCGTTGGCACCGATAGCGTCGGCTGTCGCGTCCCTGTGCCGCGCGGTTGCAGTTTCCGTCGGATCGGGTGCCGCCGCGAGGCCGGGCGCCGCGCTTGACCAGCAGCGCCGCCACGTCGCGAGCCTCGGCTCCGGCGGCGGTGCGTCCCACCACCCGCAGGCCGTAGCGCCCGGGCCGCAGCCCGCGTGCTCCGGTCACCGTGGCCCTCCCCGGCCCGACGCTACGAGTGAAGCGCCCCACGCGCCGGTGGCCGCGGAGCACCTCGACGCGCAGGCGTGCACGCTCGGATGCGAAGAGGGACACGCGCAGCGGACGGCCGGCGGCCACCGAGTACCGCGCGGCCGTGAATCCGGCGGTGAACCGCGCTCCAAGCTTCACCGTCGAATCGGGGGCCGGTACCGACGCGCCGCCCCCGGCCGGGCCGGGCCGCCCGCCCGCGTCGTAGAAGATGCCGATGCCGTTCGGGACGGTCCGCTCCATGCTCTGCCGCGGGCCACCCTCGACGCCCTCGCCGCCGTCCGACGTCTCGTTGATCAGGCTCACCGAGCCCGCCCCGGGCTGCCGCGCCACCATCGTGGCCGACCCGCCACCGTCCAGGTGCAGCGCCTCGACGGCGCCCAGGTCGAGCATGAGCTTGGCGAAGTCGTTCGTCCGGCTCATACCCGTGGTCATGACCTGCCTCCCGTCGACCACGACGAGCAGCAGGGTTCGACGGTCGGCTCCGGCGAAGCCGATCCCCGTGCGCGGGTACAGCGGGCGGTTCACGTTCTCCTTCGGCGTGTCCTCGATGAACTTGCCGTCACGCACGAGGTAGGCCACGCCGCCGACCGCGAACTTCAGCGGCGTCGGCAGCGGGAACTGGAAGGTCGGTGCGAACACCGCGCCGACGCTCGAACCGGGCTCGAGCGCGGCCAACCGCTGCGCGCCCCCCTCCCGGCCGAGTAGCTCGAAGCCGTCGGCGGGGATCAACCCGGCGCGGTGGCCGTCCTGCACGGATTGGACCACGCCGCCGCGCACGAGCGCGCTGCGCACCGGGCCCGAGCCCGCTTTCTCCACCGGCCGCTCGCGCGGCCGCTCGCCCCAGCGGCTCGTGTAGAGCCCGACGCCGTCAGCGGGCAGGCGGAACCGGTTCACGCCGGCGAGCGGGCTCGGCCCGCCGGGCAGGGAAAGGCTGCCGCTGAAGCCGGCGTCGCCGACCCGTCCCGACTCGTCGGCGACGATGCCCGCCGTCCTGACGCCACCGGTCTCCGAGTCGTCGTCGAAGGACTTGAGCAGCTCGCCGCCTGCGATGGCGGTGCCGTTCGGTACCTCCGAATCCCCCGAATCGAAGAAGTCGCCGTTGACGCCCGCGATCGCGCCGGAACGATCGGCCATGACGCTCGTCCGCTCGCGCTCGCTGACCACGCCCGGGAACAGGAGGTCCGCAGTGAGTGCCGGGCTTGCAAGGTCGGCGCGCAGGACGTGCACGCGGGCGCGCTCGCTGCCGAACACGCGCGTGAACTCCTCGAGACGCAGTCCGGGCGCGAGGGTCGTCTCCGTGCGCTCGACGTCCGTCGCCGGAGAGGGCGGCAGCCCGCGCGGAATGGGCAGGTTGCCGTCGCTCTGCGCCGCGGCGGTGCCCGGAAGCAGCGCGAGCATCACGGCAGCCACGGCGGTGAGGCGGATCATGCCGCCATGCAACACCTGATCCTGGTGCCGCGTGTTGCGATTCTGTGACCGTCGCGCGGCACGACGCGCTCACTCAGCCGGTCACGGCGGGGCGGGACCATCTCCCGCACCGCCGAGCCGGCGGAGTCGAGGCGTCTTTCTTCGAGCTTCTAGCGCCCGAAGGACCCGGCGATCGCGGCCTCGGTGTCGGAGTAGTTGGCCGACGCCTGAGCGGTCAGCTGCGAAATGCCCTGGAGGGCCTCCTGAATGCCTTTCGAGCTCTGCTGCCACTCGGCCCACAGCTCGTGGAAGCGGGCCTGCGCGACGCCCGCCCAATCGGAGCCCAGCGGCGCCACCTGAGAGGCGAGCTGTGACAGGGTGCCTTCGATGTTGGCCGCCCCGCTGGAGAGCTGGGATGACACGGACTGGAGCTGCTCGGGCGTAACCCGGATGTTGCCTGCCGCCATGATCGCCTCCCTTGTCTGCGGCTGGCTGCCGGCACGATGCACCGGCGCCCTGCCGACATGAAACGTTGGCGCGATCGTACCCCTCGAGCGCTGAAAAGCAAAGCCCCATCGAGGCCGCCCCGCACGAGGTCGTTTGTCCGCGGGTCCCGAGTCCTGTAAACCTCGTGGCATGGGAGGCGGCCCGCAGGGCATCATCGACGCCGAGCTGACGGCCGGCAACGGGGCCGGAGACGGCGGACAGGTCGCTCCCGCCGCCCCCGCGACCCCGCCGTTCCACCGCCCACCGCGCCTGTGGCCGGACCCGGTCCCGACGGGCGAGCTGCGGATCGTCGCGCCGCCGACCAAGCCCGAGCCGCCCTCGGGAGGGCTCATGCAGATGCTCTTCCCGGTGGTGGGCAGCTTCTCCCTGCTCGCGTTCGCCCTGGTGTACCGCAACCGCACCTTTCTCTACGTCGCCGTGGGCCTGGTGGTGCTCAGCCTCCTGTTCGCCGCGGGCATGCGCTACTCCCAGCGGCGGCAGGTCAAGGTGCGCCGCAAGGAGAACCGCAAGAAGTACACGAGCTACCTGAGGGCGACGGAGAGGCGCCTGGCCGAGCTGGCCGACCGTCAGCTCACGGTGGCCGACCGCCTGTATCCGGATCACGAGCGCCTGTGGGGCCTGGTGCTCCGGCGGCAGCAGATCTGGGAGCGTCGGCTGCGTGACGAGGACTTCCTTCGTGTGCGCCTCGGCCGCGGCAGGGTGCCGCACGTCCGCCAGCCGCGCCTCGACCTGGGCGACGATCCGCTCGCCGACCGCGAGCGCGACCTGGAGGACGAGGCGAAGACGATCTCCGGGCGCTGGAAGGGCGTCAACGACCTGCCGGTGGTGGTCGACCTGAGCGAGGCTCAGGTGGTATCGGTGGTGGGCGACCCCAGCCGTGCCCGGGCTCTCGCTCGCGCGATCATCGCCCAGCTCGCCGCGTTTCGCGCGCCCGGCGACGTGCGGGTGATGGCCGTCTACGACTCGGCCGCCGGGGACGAATGGGAGTGGCTCAAGTGGCTGCCTCACGGCCGCGCCGAGGTGCGCGCCCGGCAGGATGCCCCCGACCTGCTGCCGCCGCCCATTCTGCTGGCAGCCTCGCCGCAGCGCCTGGGGGACCTGCTCGAGGGCGAGCTCGGCCCGCGGCTCGAGCAGCTTCGTCGCATCGAGGAGCAGGGCCCCCTCACCCAGGAGACGGGCGTGACGGCTCCGCGGCTTGTGATCTTCGTCGACGGCTTCTCCCCGCACTCCTCGGCCGCCCGCCTACCCCAGCTCAGGGAGGCGCTCGACCGCGGGCGTCTGCTCAACGTGACCACGATCTGCCTGACCGACGCGCCCGAGCGCGAGCCGTCGGAGGCGGACCTGCGCGTCGTGCTCAGCGCCAACGGGTCCGCGACCGTGGAGGAGCGCTGGCCGGAGGTTCGACGCTGGGAGGGCGTGTGGCCGGACGCGGGCGACGTGGGCCTCTGCGAGGGGATCGCGCGGGAGCTCGCTCCGCTGCGCCTGGCGGACTCCGACTCGGAGCCCAACCTGGCCGACGGCAAGCGGCTGATCGAGCTGCTCGGCCACCCTGACGTGGCTGGCATCGATCCGGCCGAGACCTGGCGCCCACGGCCGCGCCGGGACGAGTTGCGGGTGCCGGTGGGAGTCGACAGAGACGGTGAGCCCGTGGTGCTCGACCTCAAGCAGCCGGCAGAGGGCGGGATGGGGCCGCACGGCCTGATCGTCGGGGCGACCGGCTCGGGCAAGAGCGAGCTGCTGCGCACCCTCGTGGCCAGCCTCGCAATCGGCCACTCGCCCGAGACGCTGGCCTTCGTGCTCGTGGACTACAAGGGCGGAGCCGCCTTCGCCGAGCTGGCGCGGCTTCCGCATACCGCCGGCCTGATCACGAACCTGCAGGAGGACCAGAGCCTGGTCGACCGCATGCGGGACGCCCTGCTCGGCGAGCAGGAACGCCGGCAGCAGCTCCTGCGCGACGCGGGCAACGTGGACGACGTGCACGCCTACCGCGCCGCCCGGGAGGCCGACCCGACGCTTCCGCCACTCCCCCACCTGCTGGTGATCGTCGACGAGTTTGGCGAGCTCCTGGCCAACCGCCCCGAGTTCATCGACCTGTTCCTCGGAATCGGGCGCGTCGGGCGCAGCCTCGGGATGCACCTGCTGTTCTCGAGCCAGCGGCTCGAGGAGGGGCGCCTCCGGGGACTCGACAGCCATCTCCGGTATCGCATCTGCCTGCGCACGAACTCGGCGGCCGACAGCAAGTCGGTGCTCGGCACCGCCGACGCCTACCTGCTGCCGCCCTTCCCTGGCGCGGCCTACCTGAAGGTGGACACCGGGCTCTACGAGCGGCTCAAGGTGGCGCTCGTTTCCACGCCTCACGAAGACCGGACGGCGGTGGTGCCCGCCGCGGCCGCCGTCGAGGTGTTCACGCCCGGCGCGGACGGGCAGCAGGAGGTGGAGGTCGAGGTCGAGGACCGTCCCGCCGAGGGTGGCGCGCGGACGGAGCTCGACGTGGTGGTCTCGCGGCTGGTGGCCGCGCGCGGCGAGCGGCGTGTGCATCAGGTCTGGGACCCCCCGCTGGGGCGAGAGATCAGGCTCGCGGAGCTCGAGGCCATCGAGCCCTGGTGGGAGCGGCCCGCCGGCGAGCGGGAGCCGACCCTGCGGGTGCCGGTCGGGCTGGTCGACCTCCCGCTCGAGCAACGCAAGGAGCCGCTCATGCTCGACTTCACGGGCACCGCGGGCCACCTCGCCATCGTCGGCGCACCGCAGAGCGGCAAGAGCATCTTGCTGCGCACGCTGATGTCGGCCCTCGTGCGCGCCTACACCCCGGACGAGGTCCAGCTCTACTGCATCGACCTCGGCGGCGGATCGCTGGCCACGTTCGAGGCCGCACCGCACGTCGGAGGGGTCTGCGGCAAGCTCGAGCGCGAGAAGGTCCGGCAGGTGGTCCGCCTGGTGCGGGCCATCATCGACGATCGGGAGACCGCCTTCCGGCGCCTGGCGGTCGACTCCATCGCCGACGTTCGGGCGCGGCGGGCGCGGGGGGAGCTCGACGGAGAGGATCTTCCCGACGTCTTCCTGGCGATCGACAACTGGGGCATGCTCGGGCGCGAGTTCGAGGACCTCGACCGCGAGGCCGAGCAGATCGCCACCGCGGGGCTCAACTTCGGTGTCCATCTCGTGATCACGGCCAACCGCTGGGTGGCGCCCGAGATGCGCCCGAGCCTGCGCGACAGCATCGGCAACCGCCTGGAGCTGCGCCTGAACGACCCGGTCGAGTCGGAGATCAACCGCGCCCAGGCGAAGACGCTGCCCGACGACGTGCCGGGCCGGGGACTGACCCGCGCGGGCAACCTGTTCCAGGCCGCCCTTCCGGACATGAGCACCGTGCTCGAGGCGGAGGAGCGCTGGAGTGGTGCGACGGCACCCCCGGTGCCGGTGCTTCCGCTGCGGGTCGAGGCGGCGCACCTGCCCGGCCCGGATGAGGATTCCGCGGCCGGCGTGCCGATAGGTCTCGACGAGTTCCGCCTCGACCCCGTCTACGTGAACCCGACCGGCGGCGATCCCCACTTCCTCGTGCTCGGCGATGCGGAGACCGGCAAGACGACGTTCCTGCGCCACTTCGCCCGCAGCCTCATGGCCCGCGAGACGCCGGACCGCGCCCAGATCATGATCGTCGACTATCGCCGTAGGCTGCTCGACGTGGCCGAGGGCCCACACCTGTTGGCATACGCCGCGAACGCGGCGATGACGGGCGAGGCCGCCGCCGAGGTCAAGCAGGTGCTGGAGGCGCGCCTGCCGGCCGCCGACGCCACGCGTGAAGAGCTTCTACGCGGTCCGAGCTGGTCGGGGCCGCGGGTGTACGTGCTGATCGACGACTACGACTTGGTCGAGAGCACCAGCGGCAACCCGCTGCTGCCGCTCGTGGACCTGCTGCCACACGGCCGCGACGTGGGCCTCCACCTCGTCCTCGCCCGCCGCGTCGGCGGCGTCGGCCGCAAGGCCTCCTTCGAGCCGCTCTTCCAGCGCCTGAACGAGCTTGGCACGCCGGGGCTCGTGATGAGCGGCGACCCCCAGGAGGGCTACGTCCTCGGCAACCAGCGAGCGTCGTCGCTGCCGCCGGGCAGGGGCTATCTGGTGAGCCGGAGCCGCCGCACAAGCCTCGTACAGACCGCATTCGTCGAACCATCGGAGGTCGCGTGAGCACCATCCTCGTAACCATCGCCGGGCCTGAGGATCGCGTTGACCTCTCGGTGCCGGCCGAGACGCCGATCGCGGCGCTCATGCCCACTTTCAGGGCGGCGGTCGGCGTGGACGACGCCCAGAACGGCTCGGGCTGGGCGATCGGGCCGGTCGGACAGCAGTCGCTGCCGGACAAGAGCACGCTGGCGGAGTGCGGCGTGGTGGACGGGAGCGTCCTCGTGATGCGGCCCCTCGAGTCCGAGGAGGCCCCGCCGCCGCCGCCCCCTCCCAGCATCCCCGCCGAGGAGTTCCGCAAGGACTTCGACAAGCGCGACCTGCAGCGCCGTGCCGGCTTTCCACTGCAGCGTGGAGCAGCGGCCCTGCCCGAGTGGCCGAACGTGCTCGACCGCATGACCGCCGCGGGCGGCGCCTTCTTCTCCTCGGGCGACTCCTCCACCAAGACGGGCCCGCCCGCCGACGAAGAGGGCGCCGTGGCGCGCCCGTCAGACCTGGCTGTCGCGCGCCCGCCGTCCCGCGCCGAGCGCGCGCGGACCAGTTGGCGCGACACGAGCTACCTGCGACGGCTTGACGCCATGATCGCCGAGCCGCGCCTGCGCCGCTGCGCCACTATCGCGGTCGTCTCCCCGAAGGGCGGGGTGGGCAAGACGACGATGACCGCCCTGCTCGGCGCCCTGCTCGTGCACGTCCGCCACGAACGCATCGTGGCCGTCGACACGAACCCGGACTTCGGGTCCCTCGGCCGGGCGCTGACTCCCGACCACCGTGTCTTCGTCGACGACCTCCTCGACGTGCTCGACCACCCCGACCTGACCGTCACGGAGCTCGAGCGGAAGCTCGGGCGCGGCTTCGACGGGCTGATGGTGCTGCCCGCCCCCACCGACCCCACGCGCATGGCGGCACTCGACAAAGAGGCCTACGAAAAGGTGTTCGACCGTCTCAAGACGATGGTTGGCGCGCTGGTGCTGGACTGTGGCACCGGGCTCCAGGAGCCGGCCGCGCAGGCGGCCATCGAGGCCGCCGATCAGCTCGTGCTGGTGTCCGACTCCGAGCCCTCGACCGCCAGCCTCGTGGCGGAGGCGGCGCAACTGCTGAAGCGCAGCGGCGCGCCGATGTTCCTCGTGGTCAACAAGCGCCCCCGCAAGGGCGCCCGACTGGACCTCGAACGGTTCTCCCGCGCGGTGCCGAACGCCAGGGCGCTCCTGTCTCTCGAGGCCGACCCCGTATCGGCGTCACGGCTCGCGGCCGGCGACTTCAGCTGGAACGACGCACCGTCCGCCTGGCAGCAGACGGTCCGGGAGCTGGCGGCGCTGATGGTGGCCGACTGGCCCGACCTGGGGTTGGCCTCCTGACGTAGCCGTGCCAGCGGCCTCGCGCTAGCGGTTACCTCGCTGGCAGCGGTAGCGCTGGGTGCCGCTGGTCTGCGAGAAGCGGTTGCAGTCTCCGCCGGAGCGGCCGTCCCCGCGCCCGGTGGAGCCGCCGCCTCCGCGACGCACGACGCGCACCGCGGCGGTACCCGCCACGAAGCCGCTCTTGGTGGCTCGGGCCAAGCTTCGCCCCGCCCTCGTGAAGCGTCGCGTGAGCGTGACGCGGCCGTCGGCGTCCGTTCGACCGGTCTTCCCGCCGAAGCGGATCAGCGCGCCGCCGACGGGCTCCACGGTCGCCGGCGCAAGACACCGAGGCTCGGAGTAGCCGCACAGAGGACCAACGAAGGTAGCCGTGAACGTGAACCGCTTGCGCGCCCCCGCCTCGACCGATCGCGGCCGTACGGAGAGACTGATCTTCGGCTTCGCGGGTGCCGCTCCCGCCGCGGCGGGGTCGATCGCGAACATCGGCACCACGATCTGCCCCCCGTTCGGGGCCTCGGCCGTCGGCAGCTCGAGCGTCAGATCCGACACGGCGACGGTGAAGGCCCCGTTGCTCGCGCGCAGGTAGCCGGTCCCCAGAGCGCCGCCCGAGGTCTGGGCGTTGTCGCGCCCGAGCAGCTCCAGCTTGGGCGTGTGGCCCGGCTCGAAGCGGTAGCCGTTGCCGTGGAGCTGGAAGGTAACCTGGCCGGCCTGGTTGTCGAGCAGCCGGTAGACCCCGCGGCTGATCAGTCGCTGGGTCCCGTCGGGGGCGACGTCCCAGAGTCGCGAGGCGATCTGACCGCCGAGCCCGGTCGTCTGGATCCGCGCGGTCACGGTCGGGCGTCCGAGCAGGGTGAAGCCCTGGCTCGGCGAGCCGCGGTAGGTGGCGGTGCCGGGGGCCGTCTCGTCCGGGATCGTCTGGCAGGCGTCGCTCGTTCCCCCCACGGGGTCGAAGCGGCGCGCGGTGTCGGGGTTGCCACCGGCGGAGCTCACCGTCTGCGCGGCGGCCGAGCCGATACGCACCGCGCCGGGATGCAGGCCGGCCCAGGTGGCGGCAGTGAACGGTCCGCCGGCGTCCGCGGCCTGCGGGCAGGTCTGGGTGAAGGCCTTGACGCTGCCGGGTGCGGGCGGGACCCCGACGCCCTTGAGGTAAGCGTCGAAGAACGCCGTGCCCTCGTCGTTGAAGGCGCGGTCGGAGTTCGCCTTGTTGGATCCGCGTGAGTGGCCGAGGTCGCTGTACTGGAGCGACACGGCAGCGCCGCGGTCGGCGGCGCGCACGCGGTTGTAGATGCGCAGGGTCTCGGAGACCGGGAACAGGTCGTCGGTCCAACCGGTCTGCATCAGCAGTGGTGATGGGCTCCCGGGGATCGAGGCTCCCGAGCGGAAGGTGTAGGTGGTGTCGGCGATGGCGCGCGCGGAGGCGTCCTCCGGCTCGCCTGCCTGAAGGCGCGCGAACTGCGTGGTGATGTCGGCGTCGCTCTCGGTGCAGGGAGTCGACCCCACCGCCTGGCCGCAGAAGTAGCCGCTGGCAGAGCCGAGCGCGAAAAGGCCCTGGACGTAGCTCGAGATCGGCACGCCGAGAGGCGACCTGCTCTCCTCGGGGCCGCTCACCTGGAAGTCCAGGTAGCGCCCGTTGGGGGTGAGCGACGAGACGAGGTCCGACCACGGCCACCTGGGGTAGGCGGCCGCGATCGCCATCGGCTTGCCCGCGGGACTCGTCCACGGTACGAACGAGCCGTCCGGCATGCGGATCCGGTCCTTGAGGAAGGCGAGCTGCATGCTCTGCCCGCCGCCGTAGGAGATGCCCGTGACCCCGTTGGCGGTCGGCTGCGAGACGCCCTGATCGGCCAGCATGCCGAGCAGGGTCTGGGTGTCTCGCACCTCGAAGCGGCTGTCGGCCAGGCGGATGAATCCGGATGCGCATTCGGTGCTCGGAGCCGTCTTCTGCTGGCCGCACGAGCGGCCGAAGCCACGCGCGCTGTAGTTGAGGACCGCGTAGCCGCGCTGCGCGAAGTGGACGTTGTTGTAGTGGAAGAGGGTCTCGGTCGTGGCGCTGTCGCCTTCGGGCGAGGTCTGCTCGAAGTCCCCCTTGTTGCCACCGAAGCCGTGCATCATCACGATCGTCGGGAACGGCCCGTCGCCCTGGGCGGGCAGGGTCACGTCCACGTCGAGGGGTGTCCCGTCGAAGGTCTTGACGCGCTGGGCGTCGCCCGTGGTCGGGCAGAAGAGCACACCGTTCTTCGGCTGGCAGTCGTGGCCGAAGGGCTTCGGCGGCGCGGCCTGAGCCGAGCCCGGCACGAGCAGCGCAAGCGCCATGGCGAGCATCGGCAACCTAGGGCGCATCAAGCATTTCCCCCCGCATTCGAATTTCCCTCCGCCGTGACCGGAACGTGACCGGAACGTGACCGAAGGTATCAACCTACTTCGCTTCCGGCGCCGGCTCAGCGGTTACCGGCGGCGACCCAGCCGGTGCGGATCAGGTCGCGGGCGGTCACCGTAATGCGTAGCGCAGGAACAGGTGGCCCCCGGACTCGAGCAGCCACGTGAGCTCCATGTCGACCGGGGCGGGAAGCGTCATGCCCTCCACGATCGTGAGCGGTCGGACGCCACCGATGAGCTTCGGGGCGAGGGACAGGAAGAGCTCGTCGACCAGGCCCTCGGCGAGTAGCGCTCGGTTGAGCGTCGGCCCTCCCTCGCAGAGGATCGAGCGCACGCCGAATCGAGTGCGGAGCTCTCCGAGCATGGCGCGCAGATCGAGGCTCCGCCCGGTGCCGCGACTCCCCCCCGCACCGCGGCTCCCGCCGTTGCCGCGGAGCCCGCCCGCGTTGCGGAGGTAGTGAACCCGCGCCGCCGCGCCATCGATCTCCACCTCCGAGGCGGTGAGGACCACGACGGTCGACTCGGGATCGCGGAGGAGCGGGACGGCCTCGAGCGGAAGGTCGAGCCTGCCGCTCACTATGCACGCGAGCGGATCGGGGCTCAGGCCATCGCGCTCGCGCTGCGCTCGGTGCGCCGGGTCCCGCACCAGCCGGCGATAGCCCTCGACCCGAGCCGTGCCAGCACCGACCAGGACGGCGTCGGTACGGGTCCTGAGCTGATGGAAGAGCTCGCGGTCGGCCCGGTTGCCGATGGGCCCGGCTCGGCCCTCGAGCGTCGCACGCCCATCCGCAGTCGAGACCATGTTGAGCACGACGTAGGGTCGGTCTTCCGGCGCGTCGGCCGCCGGCGCGACGACGCGGACGGCCTCGGCCGCGGTCACCGTCGCGGGGTCCGGAAACAGGCGCCGGTAGAGCGCGGGCTCCTCGCCCTCGGCGGTCATGCCTCGTGTCCCGGCTCGATCCGCCGCGCGCGGTGGAAGGTGAACTCCGCCTGAGGGACCTCGAGCTGCACCTCCACAGGATCGAGCACGAAGCCGACGTGATCGCCGAGCGGGAGCCGCTCGAGCACCGAGCCGACGAACCAGTTACGGCACTCGGCCACGATCGGCACGCCGGCGGGGCCTTTCCGCCACTCGCAGCGCGCAAACTTGTCGACCTCGTCCCCCGTCCGGCCCCCGAAGAGCTCGACGAGGGCGGTGGCCGTGGAGGGCACGAAGTGGACCGCCAGCGCGTCCGCGGCGCTCGCTGCGCGGTAGGTGCGGTTGGCCTTGGAGATGCACACGAGCAAGCGAGGCGGGTCGATACTGCACTGGGTAACGAACCCCACGAGGCATCCGGCAAGCTCCCCTGCTCCGGTGCGGGTGGTCACGATGAACATCGGGTAGTCGAGGTCGCCGACCAGGGCGTTGAACCGGGCGCGGACGTCGCTGTCAGTGCTCATGAGACGCACCCCTCACGGAGCCTGACCGAAGGGGCTGCCCGACACGCGGCTCGTCGGCGAGCTCGACAGTGCTCAACCCAGCGAGCGGTCGAGGTTGTAGGCGGCGCTGATCAACGCCAGGTGCGTGAAGGCCTGGGGGAAGTTGCCGAGCAGCTCGCCGCTCGGTCCGATCTCCTCCGAGTAGAGGCCCAGGTGGTTGGCGTAGGTGAGCATCTTCTCGAACGCGAGCCGCGCCTCATCGACCCGGCCCGCACGGGCCAGGGCCTCCACGTACCAGAACGAGCAGATCGAGAAGGTGCCCTCGTCACCCCGCACGCCGTCTGGCGATGCCTCGACGTTGTACCGGTAGACCAGGCTGTCGGACACGAGCTCGTCGCCTATCGCGTCGAGCGTGGAGAGCCACCGGGGATCGGTGGGCGCGATGAACTTGACGAGCGGCATCAGAAGCACGGAGGCATCGAGGACCTCGGTCCCGTAGTGCTGGACGAAGGCCTGCCGCTCGGCGTGCCATCCCCGGCGCATGATCTGGTGGTAGATCTCGTCGCGCGCCGCGAGCCATCTGACGATGTCGCCCGGCAGCCCGCGCTGGCGCGCGATGCGGATGGCGCGCTCGACGGCCACCCAGGACATCACGCGGGAGTACGTGAAGTGCTGGCGACCGCCGCGCGTCTCCCATATCCCCTCGTCGGCCTGGTCCCAGTTCCCGCAAACCCACTCGACGATACGGCAGAGGTCGTCCCACGAGTCGTGAGAGATCGGAGCTCCGTGCTTGTTGTAGAGGTAGACGGAGTCGATCAGCTCGCCGTAGATGTCCAGCTGCAGCTGGTCGGCGGCTCCGTTCCCAATCCGGACCGGTGCGGACCCGCGATAGCCCTCGAGGTGCCCGAGCACCTCCTCGGGCAGCCCGGCACGGCCGTCTATCCCATACATGATCTGGAGCGGGCCCTGCGCGTGGGCGGTCCGCTCTCGAAACCGGTCGGTCAACCAGCGCATGAAGGCCTCCGCCTCCTCGGTGAAACCTAGTCGCAGCAGCGCATACAGCGAGAAGGCGGCGTCGCGGATCCAGGTGTAGCGGTAGTCCCAGTTGCGCTCGCCACCGAGCCGTTCGGGCAGGCTCGCCGTAGGGGCGGCAACGATCGCTCCGGTCGGGCCGTAGGTCAAGAGCTTGAGCGTGAGCGCCGAGCGGTGCACGGTCTCGCGCCAGCGTCCCTCGTAGCGCGACGCCGACAGCCAGCGGCGCCAGTACGTGACGGCCCCGTCGAAAAGCTCGTCGGTTTCCCTGCGTGCGTACCGGCGCGGCTGGTGGCGGTCGTCCACCTCCTCGAGGACGAGCGCCGTGCAACCGCCCTCGGGGAGGTCGACCTCGCCTCGAACGCCGTGGGCCCAGGGCTCGAGCGGGATGTCGGTCACGAGCGCCAGGGAGACCGACGGCGCGGTGAACGTCGCCCCGTGCTCGCCGAGGCGCGTCTCGTGGTGGTCGCGGCCGTAGTTGAACCTGGGGTCCACCTCTACGGCGAAGCGCATCTGCCCCCGCACGCCGACCATGCGCCTGACGAGCCGGTGCCGATGCGCTTCCTCGGCCGTGGTCGCGACCGGCATGAAGTCCTGAACCTCTCCGACGCCGTCGGGCGTCAGGAAACGCGTGATCAGGACGTTGGTGTCCGGGAAGTAGAGCTGCTTGACGGTCCATTCACCACAGACGGGGGCAATGCGGTAGTGGCCGCCCCGCTGCCGATCGAGGATCCCCCCGAAGACGCTCGGGGAGTCGAACCGGGGGCAGCAGTACCAGTCGATCGTGCCGTCCGTCCCGACCAGCGCGACCGTGTGGAGGTCCCCGATGAGGCCGTGCTCGGCGATGGGGAGGTACTCGTTCAACGACGAACCGCTTGCGTGGCGGGCCCCGAGCGACTGCAGTCCTCGTACAACCGTGTCGCGCGCGGGTCGATCACGAGGCCGGGAGGGCGTGGCAACGTCAGGCCGACCCGAATACCGGCAGCCAGCTGCCACGCAGCTGCCCGGCCTCCTCCGAGGCCAAGAACGCGATCGCCGCGGCGGCGTCTGCGGGTGGTACCCACCGGGAGGGATCGGCCTTCGGCATGGCCCCCCGATTGGCCGCCGTGTCGAGGGTCGACGGCGCCACCGCGTTGGCGGTAACGCCCGTGCCCACGCTCTCCTCGGCGATCGTCTCGGCCAGCACCCCCACCCCGGCCTTGGCCACGGCGTACGCTGCCTGGCCGGCCCGGCCGCTGCGGGCGGTCCGGCTGGACACGAGCACGACTCGGCCCCAGTCGCGCTCCCGCATCGAGGGCAGCACCGCGCGGCAGCAGATGAACGCCGAGCGCAGGTTCACGTCGAGCATTCGCTGCCAGGCCTCGATCGAGTGATCATGCACCGGTTCCCCGCCGGCGTAGGCGCCAACCAGGTGGACGAGGACCTCGATGGGGCCGAGTTGGCTTGTTACGTCGTCGACGAGAGTCCCCACCGACGCCGGGTCGGTCACGTCGGCGCGCGTGAGCGTCAGCCGCTCGGACAGGGGCCCGAGCTGTGCCCTGAGCGGGTCCAGCCCTGCCTCGTGCATCCACGTGGCCGCCACCCGATGCCCGTCCTCGAGGAAGCGACGGGTAACGGCGCCGCCCAGGGCGCCCGTTCCCCCGGTCACGAGAACGGTGCGACTCACCGCGTACGACCGTCCTGCGCCGCCCGAGCCATCACTTGTCACCCGGGAAGACGTCGGTCTCCGACTGCTCCCAGACGGGTGAGTCGGCGGCCGTCTCGACGTTGAAGCCGTAGTCGTAGACCAGGGAGCCGCCAAAGGCCGCGCCCAGGGAGACGAGGGCGGCCACCAGGAGCGACGGCACCAGCACGGCGAGCTCGGCGTAGCCACCGCTTCCATGCGACAGCCGGATGGCGATGTCGACGAGCACGATGACCGTGACCGTGACCATGATCGCCATGTGCGTGTTCACGGTGCGCCACGCCTGAGTGTGCTTCGGCGTCGATTGCAGGTAGTCGGCGAAGCCCGTCACGATCGCGCCGAGCGATACGACGGCCCCCGCGATGATCACGAACGTTCCTGCGCGGTAGAAGTCCGTGGCGGTCCTGCTGGCGTCCCCGGCGATGAACGAGATCAAGTCGAACACTCCGACGAGGACGTAGCAAACGATCGGGAAGTCGGTCAGCGGCGGATGCGTCGGCTTGCCGGAGAAGCCGCGCAGGCCCTTGAACTTGCGCCCGCTGTACGTCGTGGCGGGCTTGAACGAGAACAACCGTGGCATGTCTCTCCTCCTCTAGCTGGAAGTCCGAAGCCCGGGCACGTCCGGGTCCAGGTCGATTCGCACCGTGCGTAGATCGGTGCCCATCGCGCGCACGACCGCCGCGTTCAGCCGCAGGCCGATCTGCCGCTGACGCGCGCGCGCATCGTCGTCGACCAAGAAGTGAGCGGTGCCGCTCCGCCAGCGACCTCCCGCCTTCACGCGCACGCGTGGATTGGCGAGCAGGTTCAGAACGTAGGCGGCGCGCGGACCGTGCTCGGCGACGATCCAGAACGTGTCGCGGTCGAGACCGTTGCCCACCGGCGTGCGCCGGGTCCGGCCCGACCTGCGACCGGTCGTCTCGAGGATCGCGTAGGACGGCGGGGCGATGCCCCTGGCGACCGCCCATCTGACGATCGGGTTGACCAAGTACTTGCCGAGCGCGGTGCTCAGGCGCAGCTTGCTCACCGGCTCTCCCCTCCGCTGGCCACACGCTCCGCGTCAGGGGCCTCGAGCCGCGCGAGCCCCGACTCGATGCAACGCAGCAGCTCTGCGTAGGAGTCGCAGAACGACTCAACCCCCTCACGCTCGAGCCGCCCCGTGATGGCGTCGAGGTCGACGCCGGCCGCCGTCGCCTCCTCGACCAGCCGCTCGGCCACCTCCACGTCGATCTCGACCGCGCGCGAGGCGTCGCCGTGATCGGCAAAGGCCCTCAACGTCTGCTCGGGCATCGTGTTGATCACGCCGGGCGCGATCAGCTCCTCGACGTAGAGCACGTCCGAGTAGCTCGGATCCTTGGTCCCGGTGCTCGCCCAGAGTGGTCGCTGAGCGCGCGCGCCCTGACGCTCGAGCGCTCGCCAGCGGTCGGTCGAGAAGCGCGCGAGGTAGCGGCCGTAGGCCCTGTGGGCGTTCGCGATGGCCACGCGGCCGCGAAGCGGTGAGCCCTCCTCCAGCAGCGGGTCGGCCTTCGAGTCCACGCGCGAGACGAAGAACGAGGCTACGGAGGCGATGCCCTCGAGCGACTCACCGGCGCTCGCCCGTCGCTCCAGGCCCCGGAGGTAGGACTCCATGACCTGCTCGTAGCGCCCGAGCGAGAAGAGCAGCGTGACGTTCACGCTGACTCCCCTCGCGGTCAGCTCTTCGATCGCCTGCGGGCCGGCCTCGGTGGCGGGCACCTTGATCAGCACGTTCGGAAGGTCGAGACGCTGCCACAGTTCGAGCGCCTGGGCCACCGTCGCCTCGGCGTCGTCGGCGACATCGGGCGTGCACTCGAAGGAGACGTACCCGTCCTCGCCGGATGTCGCATCGTAGACCGGCCGCAGCACCGTTGCCGCGCGACGGATGTCCTCGAGGCCGAGCTCGAAGAAGAGCGCCTGCGGGTCGCGTAGGCCGCGGCGGGCGGCGGCGGCGAGCTGCTCGTCGTAGCGGTTCTCGGCGCCCGTGATCGCCTTGGCGAAGATCGTGGGGTTCGAGGTCGCTCCCGTAACGCCGTAGTCGCGCACGTGCTCCTCGAAGGCTCCGCTCTCCAGAAGCTCGCGCGACAGGGTGTCGAGCCAGATGGACACTCCGGCCTCGTGCAGTCGTTGCAGGTTGTTCATCGTGTCTCCTATTCCGATAGCCGGTCAGCGCGCCACGCCGGTGAGCGCCAGGAACTCCTGGCGGGTGCGGGGATCGTCCCGTATCGCGCCGTGCAGCGCCGAGGTGACGGTGCGTGAGCCCAGCTTCGCCACGCCGCGCAGCGACATGCACATGTGCTCGGCCTCCAGCACCACGCCCACCCCGCGCGGGGCGAGCCGCTGCTCGAGCCACCCCGCCACCTGGGTCGTGAGGCGCTCCTGCACCTGGAGGTCGCGAGCGAACAGATCCACCACCCGTGCCAGCTTGGAGAGCCCCAGGATGCGCCCGCCCGGCAGGTAGCCGACGTGCGCGACGCCGTGGAACGGCAGCAGGTGGTGCATGCAGAGCGAGTGGAAGGGGATGTCTCTCACGAGCACGAGCTCGTCGTAGCCCTCGTCGTTCTCGAACGTCGTGGCGTTGAACGCCGCCGGCGTGAGCAGCTCGGCGTAGGCCTTGGCCACCCGGCGGGGGGTGTCCTCGAGCCCCTGGCGCCCGAGATCGACGCCGAGGGCCGACAGAAGGTCGCCGGCCGCTCGCTCCGCGGCCGGGAGGTCCACCCGCGCCGCCGCCGGAACCACCCGCACGGGGCTGGGGTCGATCGGTGGTTGGGGTGCAATCTCGATCATCGGGCTGGGGGGTCCTTAGTGTCGGGACGCGCGCGCTTCTTACCGGCGCCGCTCGAGCAGAGGCCGCGCGGAGCCCTGCGGCGTTTACTCCTTGCCTACGTCCCGCGAGCGGGCGAGTGCCGCCTCCACCCACTCGTCGGGTGGAGTGGGTGATGTGCCCTCGGCGGAGCGGTAGAGCCGGCAGGAGAGCCCGAAGTCGCTTCGGCTCGCCGCCCCGGGCTCCACGTCCTCGCCGTCGATGCGAAGAGTCGGGGAGCCGAGGAACCGCTCCCTAAGCGCCGCCTCGTCCGTCTCGATCCGACGCAACTCGACATCTACGTGCACGCCTGCGGCGCCGACCAGGGCGCGGAGGCGCGGCAGGTAGGCCCGGTGGCTCGGGCAGCCATCGAAGTAGAGGATCTCGATCTTGATCGAGGCACTCTAGGTGGGGCCGTCGAAGGGGCGAGTGAGTCATCGTGCGCAGTGCTCCACCGAGCCAACGGAGGCGAGCACCCGCTAACAGCGTTCCGTAAGAAGTCATCACCACCACGCGCAAACGGGCCAGTGAGCCCTTCCGTTGAGCACGCAATCGCTCCGTTGACCGAGGTCACCAACCGAACGGGCCGCGATGGCCGCTCCTACGAGATCGCGGCCACGGGAACCGTCGCCGCACCGGCCGCCGTCGTGTTCGCGTTCCTCGCCGACCTCGAGAACCATTGGGCCATCGCCGACCGCTTTGTCGAGGTGGAGACCCTCGAGGGACCTGCCGGGGCCCGCGTGGGCGGCGTCGTGGCAATCCACGGACCGCTGGGCGTACGGCGTCGAGCCGAGACCCGCGTGCTTGCGGTGCTCGGACCGCACTGGATGATCGGAACGGCCGCTATCGGCGGGCGCACCCGCGCCCGGGTCAGATGGTCGCTCGACGACCGCGGGGCGACGACCCGCGTAGAGCTGGCGGCAAGCGTCGAGGCGGCCGGCACGATGGACCGGCTGCTGCTCGCGAGCGGAGGTCGGCAATGGCTCCGGAGGCGCTTCGCCGGCGCCCTCGTCCGGCTGGCCACCCACTTCGAGGCCACGAGCCCGGCCCGCCGATCCGATGATCAGGGCAGACCGAAACCAAGGAGAGCAAGCGATGAGTGACAGGACCTTTGTGATCGCCCCCACCTGGGCGCCCTGGCTGCGAGATTTCGTCGTGCCTAATTTTTAAATTCTCGCGAACACGATCTTTGTGTTAGGCTACCCAGCATGAGAGATTTGAGACGACGGGATCTTCTTCGAGGTGGTGCGCTGCTAGGTCTCGCCGGAGGCGCCGCGTTGGCCGGGCGGGGTGTGGGATCAGCACCGGCGGCGGCGGCGGATCACGCGGGGATGGGCGATGCCAATGGCGACGGAATCACGATGGGACACAGCGGTGGGACGAGCGGCCCGACCTTCCGCAAGGGCGAACGGGTGGATCACGGGGCGAACGGCTTCAACCCGACCGAGGTGTTGCGGGATTTCGACTACGGCAAGACACGCCGGCT
>JAABUS010000426.1_pt1 | contig 107743 bp, 115 predicted proteins | sample 5560161 | NCBI WGS metagenome assembly JAABUS01 (sample SAMN10711885, study PRJNA513376) | rock metagenome | isolation source: Antarctica rocks | place: Antarctica: Victoria Land, Trio Nunatak nord | collected 2016-01-04
GTTCAGCTTCGTGATGACCCTCGACGGCGTCGGCCCGTGGCCTCCAATCCAGGAGAGCCACGTGGAGATGGACGGCGCCTGGGCGCTGTACGAGGCGTGGGTGAAGCTGCAGCTCGGCGACGTCGACTCCGCCCTCGTGTACTGCTACGCGAAGTCCTCACCGGGGGACCTGCCCATGGTGATGACGCGCCAGCTCGACCCGTACTCGGTGGCCCCGCTCTGGCCCGACGCCATCAGCCTGGCCGCCCTCCAGGCCCGGGCCGCGCTCGAGGCGGGCACGATCACCGTCGACGCCATGGCCGAGGTGGCGGCCCGGAGCCGCCGTGACGCCATGGCCAACCCCAAGGCCCAGCTGGCGTGGGACCGTCCCGCCGCCGACCTGCTCGCCGAGCCCGAGACCGTGGCCCCGCTGCGCCGCCACGACTGCCCTCCGATCAGCGACGGGGTGGCGGCGGTGGTGTTGGCCGCCGGCGACGTCGCCCGCCAGCACCACGAGCGCCCGGCCTGGATCCGGGGCATCGACCACCGGATCGAGCCGATGGCCCTCGGCCTCCGCGACCTCACCACGTCGGCGTCGACCCGCCTCGCCGCGGAGCGGGCCGGGGTGCACGACGGGCCGGTGGAGGTGGCCGAGATCCACGGCCCGTTCACCTCCCAGGAGCTCATCCTGCGCTCGGCCCTCGGGCTCGACGACACCACCGTGACCAACCCGTCGGGGGGAGCGTTGGCGGCCAACCCGATGATGACGGCCGGGCTGATCCGCATCGGGGAGGTGGCCCGCCGCATCTCCGACGGGCAGCACTCCCGGGGGGTGGCCCACGCCACCTCCGGCCCCTGCCTCCAGCAGAACCTGGTGTGCGTGCTCGACGCCGAGGCCGGAGAGGACCGCTGATGGGCAAGGGACGGGTGGCCGTGGTCGGCATCGGCCAGACCCACCACCAGGCCACGAGGGGCGACGTCTCCATGGCGGGGCTGGTGCGGGAGGCGGCCGGGCGCGCTCTCGCCGACGCCGAGATGGGCTGGTCCGACATCGACGCCGTGGTGATCGGCAAGGCCCCCGACTTCTTCGAGGGCGTGATGATGCCGGAGCTGTACCTGGCCGACGCCCTCGGTGCGGTGGGCAAGCCCCTGTTCCGGGTGCACACCGCCGGCAGCGTGGGCGGCTCGACCGCCCTGGTGGCCACCCAGCTCGTGCAGGCCGGGGTCCACGAACGGGTCCTGACCGTGGCCTTCGAGAAGCAGTCCGAGTCCGAGGCCATGTGGGCCCTGTCGCTGCCCATACCGTTCCAGCCGCCGATGCACGCCGGTGCCGGCGGCTACTTCGCCCCCCACATCCGCAGCTACGTGCGCCGGGCCAAGGCGCCCGACCACATCGGCATCCTCGTGGCGCTCAAGGACCGCCGCAACGCGCTGGGCAACCCCTACGCGCACCTCCACGAGCGGGACATCACCTTCGAGTCGGTGCAGGAGTCCCTCATGCTGTGGGACCCGATCCGCTACGCCGAGACGTGCCCGTCCTCCGACGGTGCCTGCGCCATGGTGCTGGGCAGCGAGGCGGTGGGCGACGCCGCCGCCGCCGACGGCACCGCGCCGGCGTGGGTGCACGGGACGGCCATGCGCAGCGAACCGACCATGTCGGCCGACCGCGACCCGGTGCTGCCCCTGGGCCAGCGGGAGTGCGCCCTCGACGTGTACCGCCAGGCTGGCGTCACCGATCCGCGACGCCAGATCGACTGCATGGAGATCTACGTGCCGTTCTCATGGTTCGAGCCGATGTGGCTCGAGAACCTCGGCTTCGCCGCCCCCGGCGATGGCTGGCGGCTGGTGGAGGACGGCGTGACCGCGCTCGACGGAGACCTGCCGGTGAACATGTCGGGCGGGGTGCTGTCGTCGAACCCGATCGGCGCGTCGGGCATGCTGCGCTTCGCCGAGGCTGCGCTCCAGGTGCGGGGCCGGGCCGGCGAGCACCAGGTCGACGGGGCCCGCCTCGCCCTCGGCCACGCCTACGGCGGGGGATCGCAGTTCTTCGCCATGTGGCTCGTCGGCGCCGAGAAGCCCTGAACCGCCGACGCCGGGAGGTAGGCACCATGGGTCGACTGGACGGCAAGGTCGCCATCGTCACCGGCGCGGCCCGGGGCCAAGGCGAGGCCGAGGCCCGCCGCTTCGTGGCCGAAGGGGCGAGCGTGGTGCTGGCCGACGTGCTCGACGACGACGGGCGGGCGGTGGCTGCCGATCTCGGCGGCGCGGCCCGCTACGAGCACCTCGACGTCACCGACGAGGAACGCTGGCAGGCGGTCGTGGCCGCCACCGAGGACGCCTTCGGACCGGTGTCGGTCCTGGTGAACAACGCCGGCATCCTCGCCTTCAGCCCGGTGTACGCCCAGGCCGCAGCCGAGTTCCGCCGGGTGCTCGACGTGAACCTCACCGGCGCCTTCCTCGGGATCAAGACGGTGGCCCGCTCGATGCGCAAGGGCGGCGGCGGGTCCATCGTGAACATCTCCTCCACCGGCGGGATGGAGGGCCTCCCCATGCTGGCGGCGTACTCGTCGAGCAAGTGGGGCCTGCGGGGGCTGTCGCGCACCGCCGCCCTCGACCTCGGGCGCCAGGGCATCCGGGTCAACACCGTGCACCCCGGGGGAATCGACACGCCGATGACCCGGGCCGAGGGCGTTCCCGACGACGAGATGGGGATGTTCTACGAGCGGCTGCCGATCAAGCGCATCGGCACGGTCGACGACGTCGCCGCCATGGTGGTGTTCCTCGCGTCCGACGAGGCCGGCTACGTCACCGGCGCCGAGTTCGTGGTCGACGGCGGCCACCTCGCCGGCGACGCCGGCATGCTCGACACGCGGTAGCGGGTGGAGGCTCCCGGGTAACGTTCGCCAGCGGGGGACCGAGCGGTCGTCCTCCCAGGAAGGCACGGGTGGGCGAGCAGACACTCACCTTTGCCGACCCTGACGGCTACGCGGTCACCGTCGACGACCGGGCCTGACGACGGGAGGGTGAGGACCATGAAGCACCTGACGTCGAGGGTGAAGGTGCTCGGCCCCTGGTCGCTGGTCACCTCCAGAACATTCTGGGAGGGCTTCACCCCCGCTGCGCTTGCCCCTCAGAACACGGCGAACGAGCTCGCCACCGTCTTCCGGGTGGAGGGCGACTGGTCTCGCGCCGAGGCGACGGTGAGTCTGTCCGGTAGCACCGCCCGCCTCGAGGTGGCCGGCGACGGCGATCTGGACGCCGCCGCCACGCAGGTCGCCCGCATGCTGTCCCTGGACGTCGACGCCGGCGCATGGCCCGCCGTTGCCGACCGTGATCCGGTCATCGCCGACGCACAAGAGCGCCTGCCGGGGCTGCGCCCGTGCGGCTTCCACTCCCCCTACGAGGCCGCAGTGTGGGCCGTGCTGTCCCAGCGCGTCCGCGTGACCCAGGCCGCCCGGCTGCGCCAGGAGCTCCTCGCCCGGCACGGCGACGCCGGCGCCTTCCCGGCTCCAGAGGCGCTGCGCACGCTCCGGCTCGATCTGCCCGGCCGCAAGGCCGAGTACCTGCAGGCCGTTGCCGATGCTGCTCTCGAGGGCCGACTCGACGGAGCGGTTCTGCGATCCATCGACCCTGACGAGGCGGTCCGCGCCGGGCAAGAGGTCAAGGGGCTGGGGCCGTTCGCCGCCGAGCTCGTCGTCCTGCGCGGCGCCAATGCGCCCGACGCCCTGCCCAGCCACGAGCGCCGGCTCGACGGAGAGGTGACCCAGCTCTACGGCGCCGACCGGAGCCTGACCGAGGTGGCCGAGGCGTGGCGGCCCTTCCGCACCTGGGCCGTGCTCCACCTGCGCGCTCTGGGCGAGCACCGCAGCCAGGAGATCATCGGCTGATCCTCGACCACCTGCCCGCGCTGGGTCACGGCCCGCGGCGCCACGAAAGGGTCGCTCAGGCTGCGCGGGCGGGCAGCGGGTCCTTGCGGCAGAACGGTGCTGCACACCGCCCGAAACGTGAACGTGCGTAGCCCAGGCAATCCTGGTCGTCAGCGCACATCCAGCAAGCCTCAGCACCCGGTAGACCATCTCGGACCGCTACGTCCCCTTGTTCACGTCTACGGAGTGGGGCTCACCCTGGCGTACGCCCGGGCCGCTGCGGCGTAGACCGCTTCAAGGTCGGCACCGGGGGGGAAGCGATCGGCGAGCTCGAGGTCGACCAGGCCCTTCATGGTGGCCCAGGCGGCACGAGCCACGGCCAGGTCGCCGTCACAAGCGGCGACGAGCGGTGCCGCGGCGCGGTCCTCTAGACCGATCGGCAGCTGTGACCGGTTCAGGGGCCGGTCGTTGAGCAGCCGGTGCATGTGGGGATGGCTCAGTGCCCACGCCCGGTAGGCGCCGGCCAGGGCCGCGAACGTCGTGGGCACGCCCTGGAGGGCGTCGGCCTGCTCGGTGAGGCCGACGAGGGTGAGGGCGTCCTCGACCGCGGCCTTGTCCGGGACGTGCTTGTACACCGAGGGGCCGCGGATGCCGACGGCTGCTCCAAGGCGGCGGATGGTGATCGCCTCGGCGCCTTCGGTCTCGAGCAGGTGTCGCGCGGCAGCCACGAGCTGCGCGCGTCGGTCCACACGGGGGGTGGTTGATGCGGTCGCCGCGTCCGCCGTCATTGCGGGAGGTGGGTGGTCTCGACGCGCTGCTTGAGCGCGTTGTTGAACGCCTCGAACCCGGCGTGTCAAGGCCGTCCATCGTTGCGCGGACCGAAGTGATAGTGCTGGCGCAGTGGACGATCGTGCCGACGATCTCGGTCTTGGTCGCTCGAGGACTGTGATGCGGCCGGCTCGACCCGTCACGCAGGCCCTCCCGACGCACTCACTCGTAGCGATGCTGCGCCTTGTCGAAGGTCGGCCGGCTGACCCGTAGGACCTGCAAGTAGCCGAGACGTTCCCGGGTCACCTCCTGGGCGTGTTGCCACCACCGCCAAGCGGTGGCGGATCTTGCGCTGTTGCTCCCGTTCGTTGAAACGGGTCTCCATGTCACGAGAGATCCCGACCTGTAATCCCCCTCTTCCGGCAGAAGCCGCAGAGAAGGGGCAGGACCGATGCGGCGAGGAGCGCCTTCGTCACGCGGATCGCCAGGAACAGCCGCTCGGGATCGCGGAACAGCACGTGGGCCGGGACCAGGACGATGGGGTACCCGAACGAGAAGTACGGGAAGTTGGGCAGGATCCATGGGGGACCGCGGCCGGCCAGGTACCTGGCGTTGCCGAGGTGCCGGCCGAGCCACAGGTGCAGTACCACCGACCCCACCGCACCGCCGGCCAGGAGGATCACGCACCGGCGGGAGCGCGACGAGGACGGCTGTGGACCTGACCTCGAGCTGCTGATCCCCGGAGGCCAAAGGCCCGATGCCGCCCTGGGTCAGCGGGTGTTGCGGGCCGAGGCGGTGGCCTTGGCGGGAGCGTCGTCCATGCGGTCCTCCCACAGCGGTGGCGGGAACACCAGCCGCTCGTCGCCCACCGCCGTGCCCTCGGCGTAGAACTGCGACGCCCACTTGCGGAACTTGGTGAACGGGCCGTCGTTGTCGGCCAGCGCCGGGCGCACCAGGTGGGCCTTGTGCTCCCAGATGGGTCGGTCCTCCTGCACCTGCTTGTCCACCTCGGCGACGAAGGCCCGGCCCACGTTGGCGGTGGTGGCCTCGTCGCCCATGGTCCGGAAGCGGAAGTTGAACCGGATCTCGCAGCGCTCGGCGTCGATGGGCGTGGTGGTGGCCAGGTTGACGGTGTCGATGATCCCGGTGAACCACACCACCGACAACCCGGGCCCCCACGCGTGGGTGTCGATGTGGCCCTCCATCACCCCTCGGGGCGTGGGGAACTTCTGCGACGACTTCATGTCCGACTCGTACCCGTCGGTGACGTAGCCCTCGATCTCGGGCACGGTGGCGGTGTTGTGGACGTAGCGGAAGTGGGCGCTGTCGACCCCGTTCTCCGCCATCTCCTGCCAGCAGGCGTCGATGCGGTAGTCGGTGCGGATGACCGTGGAGAAGTCGGGGTGGTCGCCGAACTCGCCGATCTCGGGCACCTCCCACATCGGCGCGGAGCCCGACGGGTGGTACCACGCCATCACCAGGCCGTTGCGCTCGACCACCGGAAAGGTGGCGACGCGGGCCTTGCGGTTCGTGCGGTCGCTGTAGGGGATCTCGGTGTTGGCACCCTCGCCGTCGAACTTCCATCCGTGGAAGGGGCACACGATCTGGCAGCCCTCCACGGTGCCGCCGTGGCCGAGGTGCGCACCGAGGTGGGGACAGAAGGCGTCCTGCACGTGGACGGTCCCGGTGGTGTCCCGCCAGGCGACCAGGTGGCGCCCGAAGTAGTAGAGCGGCTTCGGCTCACCGGCGGGGAAGTCCTCGGGGTAGCCGACCTGGAACCAGCCGAAGGGGATGGGGAAGGGGTACCGGTCCACCGGGCGCTCCTGGCCAGAAACTAGAACACGTTCCAGCATAGGCCCTTGGCGCTACGAGGCACCGTCCAGCTTGAACACCCGGACGGCGTTGTCCCGCAGGAACTTCGGCCACACCTCCGCCTTGAACGGGACATCGGGGAGCTCACGGAAGATCCGCTCGAGGGACAGGCCCATCGGGAAGTACCCGGCGTACATCACCTTGTCGGCACCGCGGGTGTTGGCGAAGTCGACGATGTCGGCGGGGTAGTACCGGGGGGCGAACGCGCTCGTGGAGTAGTAGAGGTTCGGCCACTTGAGCAGCAGCTTCACGGCGAGGTCAGCCCACGGCTCGGCGCCGTGGCGCATCACGAACCGCAGCTCCGGGAAGTACCAGCACACCTCGTCGATGCGCATCGTGTCCTGGCAGGCCGACGGCACGCGTGGGCCGCAGATGCCGGTGGTCACGCAGATGGGGATGTCGAGCTCGACGCACTTGGCGTAGAGAGGGAAGAAGCGCTTGTCGTCGATCGGCACCTGGGGCAGGTACCCGGCGGGGAAGGCCATGGCCGCCTTGACCCCGAGGGTCTCGTACGCCCTGACCAGGTCGCGCACGCCGTCCATGCCCCGGTTGGGGTCGACGCTGGCCGCCCCGAAGAAGCGGTCGGGGTGTTGCTCGACGGCCCGCACGTCGTCGGTGCGGTCGAGGCCGACCCCGACCATGGCCTTCTCGATGCCGAAGCGATCCATCAGCCGCAGTGTCTCGCTGACGTGGTCGACCTCGGGGGGCAGGTGAGGGACGTCGCGGAACATGTACTGGGCCGGGAACGCGTCGTCCTTCGACGACTCGCGGAGCTGGGGCCGGAGGAACTCGTACCAGTCCTCCTCGTGCCCGTTCGGGATGCCCAGCATGAGGTCGATCACGCCGACGTCGGTGGGCATGGCCATCGTTCGAAACGGTAACAGGTTCTCGTTTTCCGCCCGGCGCTACCCTGGCCCTGATGGCACCCCCCGACCTGAAGCTGGGTCTCGTCCTCGGGTACTGGTTCGCCGGGCCGCCCACCGGGGTGGCCGAGCAGGTGGCCATGGCCGAGGAGCTCGGCTTCGACTCGCTCTGGACGGCCGAGGCCTACGGGTCGGACTGCTTCACGCCGCTGGCCTGGTACGGCTCGCAGAGCAGCCGGCTGCGCCTCGGCACCGCCGTCTGCCAGCTGTCGGCCCGGACGCCCACGGCCACGGCCATGACCGCCCTCACCCTCGACCACCTCACCGGCGGTCGGATGATGCTGGGCCTCGGGGCGTCGGGCCCCCAGGTCGTCGAGGGTTGGTACGGCGAGCCGTACCCGAAGCCGCTGGCCCGCACGCGGGAGTACGTCGACGTGGTGCGCCGGGTCCTCGCCCGCGACGAGCCGGTGGACGTCCAGGGTGAGCACTACCAGCTGCCCAACCGGGGGCCGGGGACGACCGGGCTGGGCAAGCCCCTGCGGTCGATCACCCACCCCCTGCGAGCCGACCTGCCCATCCTGCTGGGCGCCGAGGGGCCGAAGAACGTGGCCATGACGGCCGAGATCGCCGACGGCTGGCTCCCGATCTTCCTGTCCCCCGCCATGGACGGCTTCTACCGGCAGTGCCTGGCCGAAGGCTTCGCCCGCCCGGGCGCCCGGCGCTCGCTGGCCGACTTCGAGGTCCCGAACCTGGTGCACGTGGTGATCGACGACGACGTCGAGAAGGCGGCCGACACCGTCCGCATGTTCCTCGGCTTCTACATCGGCGGGATGGGCGCACGCGAGGTCAACTTCCACGCCGACGTGTTCGCCCGCATGGGCTACGAGGCGGAGGTCGCGAAGATCCAGGACCTGTTCCTCGCCGGGCACAAGGACGACGCCATCGCCGCCGTGCCCCTCGCCCTGGTCGAGGACGTGGCCCTGGTCGGCCCCGCCGACAAGGTGCGGGGGGAGCTCGAAGCATGGCGGGAGACGGTGATGACGACCATGCTCGTCGCCGGTCCTCCCGAGCACCTGCGCACGGTGGCCGACCTCGCCTGGAGCTGACGGAGCCGCGACCGGTCGCCCGTGCGGGCGCGGGCCTAGCGTGGCGGAGTGGACGTGGCGGTGGGCCCGGTCTCCTCGGCGAGCGCGCTGGCCTTCATCGGCTACGCGCGGGACGTCATCGACCGTGGCGCGGCGGCCGGCGATCTGCCTCCCGACGTCTCGGGCGCCTTCGCTGACTACCTGACCGAGTGGGAGGGGTTGGCCCGGACCGGACCGGAGTTCACCTGGGTGACCACGGTGCCGGTGGAGGTGGCCGAGTACCTCGTCCACGCGTTCTACCGCCTGGCGCTTCGCCTCGCCGACGCCGCCCGGGCGACCGGACCGGCGTCCCCGCCCGCCGGTCGGCCGTTCTACGAGCTGCTGGTCGACGGCCTGCTCGACGGGATGGCCGGCGAGGGAGCCTCGGCCGCCGAGTTCGCCGAGCACCTGCGCAGCTTCTGGCCGGGGGAGCGGTTGGCGTGAGCTCGCCCGCCGGGCGTCAGGAGGGGTCGGAGGCGGGCACGGCCACGATGGTTCGGGTGGCCCGGTGGCGGGCGAGGCGGGCGTCGGCGGTCGCCAGCCGCGACGCCGCAGGGGTGTCGGCGAAGTCGTAGACCGCCCGCTCCAGCTGGATCGCCGTCGTCGATCCGGCGAGCCAGGTGAACAGTTGATCGGCGGCGTCGCCCACAGGATCGCCCAGCAGCCGGCGGTCTGAGCCGTGCTCATCCGGGTCGAAGGCGACGCCGCCGAGGAGCTCGGCCAGGTGGAGGGCGGCGGCCAGCCGGACGTCAGGGTCCTCGGCGCTGAGTCGCCGGTGCCACTCCGACAACGGCGGCCCCAGATCGGCCGAGGCGGCGGCCAGGGAATCGAGCCGCACCGCCACCGAGGGGGGCGCCGTCCCGGGCCGCTGGTCCAGGCCCTGGGCCCACCAGGCCTCGAGGAAGGCGGCGACGGCGTCGCGCTCAGGCGTCGGCCACGTCGTCCAGAGGGCACGGGCCAACTTCCCGGCCACCACGGTCGGATCGATGCCGGGAACGGGCGCAGCGACCAGGGCGAGGAGCCGCGGGAGGAGGCGCTGGAGATCGGGGACCTCGCCCCAAGTGGTGAGCGCCTTGCGTGAGTAGCGGGCGAACACGGCGATCGGGATGTCGTCGAGGTCGCCGCCCAGGGCGAGGACGTCGTGGTCCGTTACGCAGTGAGGGCACGCGGGCATGCCCGGTCGGTACGGTCGGTCGCCGAAGACGGCGGCCAGGTCGGCGAGGGCGGTGCCGACGTCGGTCCCGACGCCGGTGGCGGCGACGCTCATGCCGGTGCGGTGGTGACCGGCCGACCGAGCTTCTTCGACTCGTCGACACCGTCGGGCGTCTTGACGACCTGGCCGAGGATCAGCACGTGGTCGATCCCGGCCGACGCCTGCGCCGGATCCTCGACCGTGGAGCGGTCGATGACCTTGGCCGGGTCGAAGATGGTGATGTCGGCGTCGGCCCCGAGCTGCAGGCGGCCCTTGCGACGGAGGGCCGGCACCCTGCGCTCGAGCCGTTTGGCCGGCATGATCGTCATCTTCGCCAACGCGTCGACCAGGCCGATCACCGGCTCGTCGCGGACGTAGTGGCCCAGGGTCCGGGCGAAGCATCCCGTGGCCCGCGGGTGGTTGTTGCCGTTGGTGAGGATGGCGTCGCTGCCGATCATCACGATGTCCGAGCGCAGGGCGGTGCGGACGTCCTCCTCGGGTATGGCGTAGGCGGCCGCCAACTTGTTCTCCCGCTGGTACTGCTGGAAGGTGGAGGCCGTTAGGCGCTCGGACGTGCCGGCGATCTGCAGGTCGCCGTAGCTGATCCGGAACCGCTCCTCCCAGCCGGGGGCGAACCGAGTGGATGCCAGGTAGGTGGCCCAGAACGTGTAGGGGTACATGCAGGCGGTGACGTCGTACCCGGCCCGCCGGGCGTCGGCGATCTGGGCCAGCGAACCGGCCATGTCGAAGGTTCCGCCGGTGCTGATGATGTGCTCGACGTGCACGGCCGCCCCGGTCTCCTTGGCCACACCGATGATCTCGTCGAGCGTCTGGCGGTTGGTGCCGATCGCCGAGTAGCGGCCGTGGAAGAAGCACGGCACGCCGTGCGCCTGGGCGATGCGGGCCAGAGCGGTCATCTCGGCCAGGGAGGTGCCCGGGGCGTACTCGGGCTCGAAATCCACGCCGATCCAGCCGTCGGCCAGCTGTTGCTCGAGCATGGCGCCCATCTCGCCCACCTGGCTGAGGGACGCTTCATCGCTGGTGCCGAGTCCGAGGTGCGTCGACCGGATCCAGGGGTGGTCGAAGGCTCCTCCGAAGTGGACGACGCAGTTGTCGGTGAAACGGGCGAAGAAATCGGCGGCGTTGGCGTTGATGCCGTGCATCCCGAGGTTGGTGGTGACGCCGTCGGCCACCTTGAAGCGGGCGCCGTAGTCCTCGGGCTCGTAGGAGAGGAGGTCGATGAAGCCGGGGGCCACGACCTTGCCGGCGGCGTCGATGCGGGCTCGCCCCTCGAGCGTGCCGGTGCTGATGGTGACGATCTGCTCGCCGTCGATGCCGACGTTGGCCTCCCCGTCATAACCGGAGTCGGGGTCGATCACCCGCCCCCCGGCGACGACCAGGTCATAGACGTGCCGGTCCGGCGGCGGGGGAGCGGCACCCTCGAGGGTGGCGGGCACGGCCGGGCCCCCGGACGTCGGCCCGCGGGGGGAGTCGCCGCCGTCGGTGGCCGTGCGCCGCCGGCCGAAGCGGGCGAGGGCGGCGACGTTGGCGGCGGTGTAACCGAGGGCGACCAGCAGCTTGCGCCGGTCGGGCGACGGTGGCGGGGAAGGACGGAAAGCCTCGGCCACTAGCCAGAATCTACCGAGGTCCGCGCCCTGCCTCGACGCCGCCGGCGCGGCGGCGGCTGGCGCCCGTGACTGCGGCGCCGAGCAGGCACAGCCCGACACCGAGGGCGAGCAGCCCCCCGAGGGGTGCGCCCGTGCGGGCCAGCGCAGGGCGCGGGGGCGTGACGACAGTGCTCGGCGTTGCCACCGGGCCGACCGTGGTCGGCGGCGCCGTGGTCGGCGGCGCGGTGGTGGGGGGCGCACCGCCGGTGGTCGGCGGCATGGTGGTGGTTGGCATGGTGGTGGTCGGGGCGGTGGTGGGCGGCGCGGTGGTCGATGGTGGGGTGGTCGATGGTGGGGTGGTCGATGGTGGGGTGGTCGATGGTGGGGTGGTCGATGGTGGGGTGGTCGATGGTGGGGTGGGTCGGGCCCGGTTGTCGACGCGCACCCTCGCCGACCCCCCGGGAGCCAACTCGAAGTCGACCGGGTGGTCGAGGGCCACGAAGCCCGACGGGGCCTGCACCTCCACCAGGCGGTAGCGCCCGGGCAGGAGGTCGTCGCGGACGGTCGGCGCGCCGGTGGTGCGGATGGGCGGCAGGGCCGTCTCGAAGGTTCCGTCGCCGTCGGCGTCGTAGGCGAGGGTCAGGCGGGCACCGGCCAGCGGCCGACCGGTGTCGGCGTCGACCTTGACGATCGATGCCCGACCCCGGACGGCGGCGTTGGGTGCCCGGACCACGGCCCGCTGCCCGGGGGACAGGGTCACGGGCCACGGCCCGGCCGCCTGGTAGCCGGGTGGGGGCGAGGTCTCGCGGACCAGGTACCGCCCGGGCGGGAGGGTGGCCGCCGGGGTCGTGCCGCGATCGTCGGTCACGAGCTGGGCGACCACGGGACCACGGCGCCCGTCGGCCCTCACCGCCACCACCTCGAACCGGGCGCCGGTGAGTGGGACCCAGGCCTCGGCGTCACCGACCTTGCGCACCCGCACGGTGCCCGGCGGGGGCGGGGCGGCCGGGAACGTCGCCCGAGCGCGGACCTCGACCCGGCCGGGACGGATCACCCGCTGTGCCGGAGCCCGGGTGGGGGCGTAGGCGGTGAGGGCGAGGTCGGGCGCGGTGGCCACCGCCTCGATCACGTTGTCGCCGGCCCCGGCCCGGAACGCGAGCACGGCCTGCCCCCGAGCGTCCGTGATGACCGTCGTCGGGCCCGCCGCGGTGGCGACGGCCAGTCTGAACCGCAGCTCCACGCCGGCCACGACCTCCCCCCGACCGTCGGTGAGGGTGGCGGTGGCGACGCCGGGGGCGCCCGGGGCCACCGGATGGGCGGACAGGGCGAGCCGGTAGGGGGAACGGAGGTGGCGATGGGCCAGGGCGTCGTCGACCGCCTCCCGGGCGGAGGCCACGACGGCGGCCGCCGAGGCCCCGAACCCCTCCATCCCCGCCGGCGTGAGGAGGTGGACGTCCAGCGGGCCCGACGGGTAGTGGGCACCGACGATGTGGTGGGCGGCGAGGGCGATGCCGGCGGCGCCGACGGCATCGGCGCCCTCGCCGCCGCTGCCGACCAGCCAGGCCAACGCAGCCTTGGTCTCGGCGGCCATGCCGGGCAGTTCGGTGGGCTGGTAGGCGAGGTCGGCGTCCGGGGCGACCAGGCCGCTGTCGATGCACCAGGTCGGCCCGATGCCGGCCAAGGAGAAGCTGCCGAACCAGCCCGGGTCACCGTCGACCCGGCCTTCGAAGCCCTGGTGGTGGACGACGTCGGCACCCACCCCCGAACCGGGGGCGAGGGCGAGCGAGGCGGACAGGATGACGGCCAGCGCGACGGCGGGCAGCGCGCGCCGGCAGCGGCGGAGGACGGACATGAGCGCGACCCCTTCGGGAGAGCAGGTGGGGTCGGCGCCTCACGGTGCCGACGACGGCCGAGGGCCGCTCGTGGCGGCCGAGTGTGGCACCACCACGTTCGCAGGGCAAGGACTTGTCAGGCACCCGCGGTCGGTTCGCTTGGGTCAGCCGGGACGTGCAGACCCCACGCATCGAGGACCTCGCCCACGGCGGCCAGGTCGGCTGCGCCCACGAACGCGGCGAGGTCGGCGAGCAGCTCGAACGGGTCGGCGTGCCGGCCGAGCAACCAGCGGGCGAACGTGCCGTCGTCCATCCAGGCCGCCACCGCCGGGGTCACCTCGTGCTCGAACGCCCCGGTGACGGCGGCGGCGCGCACCTCGCCCCAGCCGACCGCCTCGACGCGCCGGCCGGCCTGGATGAGCTGGCGTCGGCTCGGCGGGCGCGCCCGGCCGGAGGCGGGATGGCACCGCGCCAGGGCGGGCCAATCCCACACCCGCGCCGGATGGCGGAGGGTGGCGAGGAGGATCCGCTCGAGCCAGCTGCCGGCCACCCACGCCGCTGGTGAGCACGGCGGCGGCGGGGTGGGCAGGCCGAGGATGCGCCGGCAGGCGTCGTCCACGTGGCCCTCCGGCGTGCCCGGGCGTAGCACCGGACCCTCGCCGTCGAGTGGGCGCACTCGGCTGGCACTGGCGCCGGCGCGGTCGACCACGTGCAGGACGCGGACGCGCGTGGGCTCGGTGTCGCCGGCCGGATCGGTCGACCAGGCGGTGCCGTCGGTGGCGAGTCCGACCCCCTCCCAGTCGGACTCGGCCTCGAGGCCGAGGACGGCCTCGACGGGGTGGCGGTCCCGGGGGAGAGCGAGCAGGCCGACGGCGAAGCCGTGGTCGTCGGCGTGGAGGCGGATCAGCTGGGGGCCGGCGTGATCCTGCAGGGACTCGTCCAGCCGGTCGAGCAGGCCCGGCAGCAGGCGCTCCCGTGGTGCGATGTGGGCGGGCACGGGCATGGCGGTCTCCGACGGTGTGGGGCTGTCGGCGACCGGGAACCCGAGGGATCGCGAACCTCGACCTCAGTCTGCCCGGGGGGTGTGACAGTGCTGGTCTGGTCCGCCTCTCGGCGGACCCCGCTTCGCGGATCCGGACGTCAGCGGTCCGCTGCTCCGCCTCGCGGACTGCGCAGCGTCGGGCCTCGGTGCGACTGCCCGACCGGGTTCGACGAACGCGCCCCGTCAGGCGGTGGCGGAGTCGAGGCCGTCGGCCACTGGCGCCAGTCGGTCGACGAAGCGGCTGGCTGACGGCCATCGCCGTTCGGTGAGGACCCGGGCGAGGCGGGCGTCGGAGGAGGCGTAGGCGTGGAGCGCCTCGCGGCTGAGGTCGTGGATGCGGGCACGGTCGACCTCGAGCGGGGCCAGACCCACCAGCCGGGCGATCGACTTGAGCGAGCACGACACCCGCAGCGCCTGGCCGACGTCACCCCGGTAGAGGCGGTAGGCGTCCACGTGGCCGTGGCCGTACCAGGCCCCCCGGTAGGACCCCCGGTGGCGGGGGAGCGGTGCCCTCGGCATGGACATCGACGGGTCGAGCTGGAGGCGCAGGCCGAGGTCGAGGCCGTGAACGGCAGCCCGGTCGGCGATGAAGGGCAGGTCGAAGGCGGCACCGTTCCAGGTGGCGATCACGCCGGGAGGGAGCTCGGCCAGGCGCTGGTCCACGTCGAAGAGCAGCGTTGACTCCCGCCCGGAGAACACCTCGTCGTGGCCGGGACTGGACAGGGCGATGGTGAGCACAGGCGCCACCCGTGGATCCAGCCCATTCTCGGTGGTGTCGGTCTCGATGTCGAGCCCGTACACGGTCGGCCGACGGCCCATCTGGCCCCCTCCTTCACCCGGTCGGCACCAGGCTAGGAAGGGTCCCGGCGCAGGTGGCGGATGGTGCCGGCGGGAGCTGGGTCAGATGGCGTGACGGCGGCTGCGGCCGCCGATCGGGGCGGGCACCGAGTAGCCGGCCGTCGCCCGCTCCTCTTCGGACTCACCGCCCCAGAACCCGTACTCCAGGTTGAACCGGGCGTGACGCCGGCACTCGAAGATCACCGGGCAGATCTGGCACACCAGCCGGGCCGCCCCTTCGCGCCGGGCCCTGGCCTGGGGCCGTTCGGCGTGGGGAGCGAAGAACAGCTCGGTGAGGCCCCGGCACGCACCCTGGTCCATCCATCCCGGGCGGGTCGGGAGGGGGGCGGGCGCCGAACTTCCCGCTCCTTCGTCGGCCCTGATCTCGACGTCGACCTCGACGGCCATGGATCTGTCTCCAGGGGTGGAGCGGGGTGTCGACAAGGGTACGGAGCCGATCCCGGCGGCGGCCGACGGTCGGGACGGTTTCCTGCGATGGCCGCCATCTCCCCGGCGAATGGCCCGGCGTCAGTCCTCGAGAAGGCTGGTCACCAGGGCGGCCACCGGACTGCGCTCCGAGCGGCTGAGGGTGACGTGGCCGAACAGGGGGTGGCCGCACAGGGCCGAGATCACCGAGGCGATGCCGTCGTGGCGACCGATGCGCAGGTTGTCGCGCTGGGCGACGTCGTGGGTCAACACCACGCGACTGCCCTCGCCTAGCCGGGACAGCGCGGTGAGGAGCACCTGGCGCTCGAGGTTCTGGGCCTCGTCGATGATGACGAACGTGTCGGTGAGGCTCCGCCCCCGGATGTGGGTCAGCGGCAGGACCTCGAGCAGGTTGCGGCCGAGCACCTCCTCGACCACCGCCGGCCCAGCGATCACGTCGAGGGCGTCGAAGACGGCCGCCCCCCACGGTGACATCTTCTCGTCCCGGTCGCCGGGCAGGAAGCCGAGCTCCTGGCCGCCCACCGCGTACAGCGGGCGGAACACGAGGATGCGCTTGTGGCTCTGCTGCTCGAGCACGGCGTCGAGGCCGGCGGCCAGGGCGAGCACGCTCTTGCCGGTCCCTGCGCTGCCGCCCAGGCTGACGATGCCGACGTCGTGGTCGGCCAGCAGGTCGAGGGCGATGCGCTGCTCGACGCTCCGGCCCCGGACGTCGAACAGCGAGCGGTCGCCCCGCACGAGGTGGACGCGCTTGTCGGCCCCCACACGGCCCAGGCCGGACTGGGACCCGCTCACGAGGGCGACGCCGGTGTTGGCCGGCAGGTCCCTCGCCTCGGCGAGGTCGACCACCCGTTCGGTGAACAGCTCGTCGACGTCGTCCTGGTCGACCTCCAGCTCCCGGAACCCGGTCCAGCCCGAGTCGTGGACCTGCTCGTTGCGGTACTCGTCGGCCTCCAGCCCGACGACGCTGGCCTTCAGGCGTAGCGGCAGGTCCTTGGTGACGACGGTGACGGCCCTGCCCTCGGCGGCCAGGTTGGCGGCCACGGCGAGGATGCGGTGGTCGTTGTCGTCCGAGCGCAGGGCGACGGGGAGGCCGGCCCGGTCCTGGTGGTTGAGCTCCACCCGGATGGTGCCTCCGTGGTCGGTCGCCGGAAGCGGATCGGTGAGCGACCCGTGCTCGACACGGAACCGCTCGAGGAGGCGCAGCGCCTCGCGGGCGGCCCACCCGAGCTCGGCGTGGTGGCGCTTCGCCTCGAGCTCCGTGAGCACCACGATCGGCAGCACCACGTCGTGCTCCTCGAACCGCAGGAGGGCCCGCGGGTCGGACAACAGCACCGAGGTGTCGAGCACGTAGGTGTGCGGGCGGGCGTGCGCAGAGGGCGGTCGGTCCACGAGGTCGCTTGTCACCGGGCACCATCCAACCCCTCTCGGGGCCGGGCGGCGCGGATGGGTGGACCGGGGCCCGGTCGCTAGCGTCGCCCCCCGCCATGGCCACGTTCGTGCTCAGCTTCGGGGTGATCTTCGTGGCCGAGCTCGGCGACAAGAGCCAGCTCATGGCCATGGCCTTCGCCACCCGGTTCCCGGCCTGGCGGGTGCTAGTCGGCATCACCGTGGCCACCGCCGTCACCCACGCCCTGTCGGTGGCCGTCGGCGCGCTCGTGGCCGAGCACCTGCCGACGAGGGCGATCACGGTCGTTGCGGGCCTGGCCTTCCTCGCGTTCGCGGCGTGGACGTGGCGGGGTGACGACCTCGACGACGAGGACGAAGCCGCCGCCGCCCGGGCCGGTCGGCGTGGGGCGGTGGCCGCCACCGCCGCCATCGGCGCCACCTTCTTCCTGGCCGAGCTGGGCGACAAGACCATGCTGGCCACGATCACCCTGGCCACGACCCACGGCGCCGTCGGCACCTGGGCCGGTTCGACGGTTGGCATGGTGGCGGCCGACGCCCTCGCCATCGGTGTCGGCCGCCAGCTCGGTGCCCGCCTCCCCGACCGCGCCATCCGCATCGGCGCCACCGTGGCCTTCGTGGTGTTCGGCCTGGTGCTGGTCGCCGGCGGCATCGCCGGATAGCAGCTCTCGCACCCCGCATGCTGTGCGAGCATCGGGCGGCCATGGCCCTCAGCTCCCAGCGCCACCTGTTCTCCATCCCCGACGACGTCGCCTACCTCAACTGCGCGTACATGGGCCCGCTCCCCACGAGCGCGCTGGACGCCGGCCGCGAAGGCCTGGCCCGCAAGGCCGCTCCCTGGGAGATCACCGGCGACGACTTCTTCGCTCCCCAGGAGCAGATGCGTGAGCTGCTGGCCGGGCTGCTCGACGGTGACGCCGAGGGCGTGGCCGTCACGCCTTCGGTCAGCTACGGCCTGGCCACGGCGGCGGCCAACCTGGCCGTCGGTCCGGGCCAGCAGATCGTCGTGCTGGCCGATCAGTTCCCGTCGAACGTGTACGTCTGGCGGGAGCTGGCCGAACGCCGTGACGCCTGGGTCCACGCCGTCGACCGTCCGCCCGACGGCGACTCGACCGCGGCCATCCTCGCCCACCTCGACCGCACCGGCGACGAGGTGGCGGTGGTCGCCCTGGACCCGTGCCACTGGACCGACGGCGCGGTCGTCGACCTGGAGGCGATCGGAGCCCGGTGCCGCGAGCTCGGTGCCGCCCTGGTGGTCGACGTGTGCCAGGCGCTCGGGGCGCTGCCTTTCAGCGTGGCCGCCGTGCAACCCGACTTCGTCGCCGGTGCCTGCTACAAGTGGCTGCTCGGCCCGTACAGCGTGGGGTTCCTGTGGGCGGCGCCGTCCCGACGTGCGGGCTCACCGCTCGAGCACAACTGGATCACCCGGGCCGGGAGCGACCGCTTCTCTGCCCTCATCGACTACACCGACGACTTCCAGCCGGGCGCCCGCCGCTACGACGTCGGCGAGACGTCGAACTTCGCGCTCCTCCCCGTCGCCACCGAGGCCCTCCGGCTGGTGACCGGCTGGGGGGTCGGCGCGGTGGCCGCCCACGCCGCCCACCTCACCGCCCGGATCGCCGAAGGCGCCGCCGACCTCGGCTTCGCCGTCGCCCCGCCCCACCTCCGGGCCGCTCACCTGATGGGACTGCGCCGGCCCGGCCTCGACACCGGCCGGCTGGCCGCCGCCCTCGCCGCCGAGCGGGTTCACGTCAGCATCCGGGGCGACGCCGTGCGGGTGTCGGCCCATGTCTTCAACACCACCGACGACGCCGACCGGCTGCTCGCCGCCCTCGGCCGAGCGGTGGCCTGACGCCGTGCGGGCGCCCGCCTGCGTGTTCTGCCGGATCGTCGCCGGTCAGGCCGAAGCCCACATGGTGCTCGACGACGACATCGCCATCGCCTTCCTCGACACCCGCCCGTTGTTCGCCGGCCACACCCTGCTCGTGCCCCGGGCCCACCACGAGACCCTCGCCGATCTGCCCCCCGAGCTCGTCCAGCCCCTGTTCAGCCGGGCCCAACGGCTGGCCCGCGTGATGGAGGAGGGCTTCGGCGCCGCCGGCACCTTCGTGGCCATGAACAACCGGATCAGCCAGAGCGTGCCCCACCTCCACGTCCACGTGGTGCCCCGCCAGCCCAAGGACGGCCTGCGGGGGTTCTTCTGGCCGCGGACGCGCTACGCCGACGACGACGAGGCGGCAGCGGTGGCGACCCGGCTACGGGCGGCGCTCGCCGCCTAGGAGCGACTCCGCCCGGACCTGCGCACGGTGGCCTTGCGCACGGTCGCCTTGCGCACCGGCGCCTTCGCCTTCGTCGCGTTCGGCGTCGTCGTTCCGGGGGCGCTCTCGAGCTCGGCCGCCGCCTTGACCAGCTCCTCGAGCGCGTCGCCGAGGCCGTCGGCGATGGACCACACGTCGTCGACCAGGTCGGGGCAGGCCAGGAGCCCGAAGTCGAGGCTGTCCTGGTAGCTCATCACCGTCATGTTGAGGCCGCCGCCGTCGAAGATCGGCCCCATCGGGTAGTTGGCCACCAGCTCCGCGCCCGCCGAGTACAGCGGGAAGGGCGGGCCGGGCACGTTCGAGATCGTCACGTTGAACAGCGGGCGGTGGCGGTCGGCCATCCTTGTCCGCGAGTAGAGGCGAACGGCCCGGGAGAACACCGCCGGGGCGGCGAACTCGGCCCAGTCGGTGAGCAGCTCGGCTCCGATGGCCGAGGTCTGCTCCTTGGACCGGCGCATGCTCTCGTGGATGGCGAGCAGGCGCACCATCGGATCGTCGACGTCGGTGGCCAGCGAGGTCAGCATGGACGTGATTCGGTTGCCCATCGCCGCCTTCTCGTCCTGGGCCCGCACCGACATCGGCACCATGGCCACCAGCGGACGGTCGAGCTGCTCGCCGCGGGCGTCGAAGTAGCTCCGCAGCGCTCCCGCACAGAGGGCCAGCACGACGTCGTTCACGGTGGTGCCGAACGCGTTCTTGACCCGCTTGACGTCGCTCAACGACAACGTCGTGGCGGCGTAGCTGCGGTGGGGAGTGAGCGCGGCGTTCAGCGAGGTGTGGGGAGCGCTGAACGGCGCCGGCGGGGGCGTGACCTCGGCTCGGCGGTTGGTGGCCCGCAGGTTGAGCGCCGTGCCCACCGTGCGCCGCGCCGCCCTGGCCGCCCGGAACGGCTGGCGGGAAAGCGAGTTCACGGCGTAGCCGACGAGCTCGGCGGTCCGAGGGCACCCGGTCGGGCCGCCACGGTTCCTCCGGCGGGGGCGCCTCGGTCACCTCGGGGCTGAGGTCGACGAGGGCCACGGTGATCTCGTTGCCGGAGGCGCCGTCGATGGCGGCGTGGTGGACCTTGGTGAGGATGGCGACGTGGCCGTGCTCGAGGCCCTCGATCACCCACATCTCCCAGAGCGGTCGGCGGCGGTCGAGGGGGATGGCGACGAGGTGCGAGGCCAGCTCGCACAGCTCCTTCATGCCGCCGGGCGACGGCACCGCGATGTGGCGGATGTGCCAGTCGAGGTCGAAGTCGGGATCCTCGATCCAGACCGGGTGGTGCAGCCCGAAGGGGACCTCGACCAGGCGGCGGCGGAACGGAGGGGCCAGGTGCAGTCGCGCCCGGATCATCTCCTTGATGTCGTCGATGGACCACTCGGCGCCGGGCGGAGGCTCGTAGATCGCCAGGCCGGCCACGTGCATGGCCGAGGTCGCGGTCTCCATGGCGAGGAACCCGGCGTCGAGGCCGGTCAGGCGGTGCATGGCGGTCAGGCTAGGACCGTGACCGCGGTCACGGAGCGGGCGGAGGGGAAGCTCGGAACAGGTCCATCGCCGGCTCGAGCCCCTCGATGGTGATGTCACCACGTCGCCCACGCTCCCATCGTTCCCTGGGCAGGGTGAAGCGCAGGCACCGGACCGGCAGGTCGCGGCGTACGTGGAGCCCTTCGCCGTTGGGGACGTAGCCGAGCGACCGGGTGACGGCGAGGGAGGCGGGGTTGTCCTCGAACGCCTCGGTGTCGGCCCGGTCGGCGCCGAGCCCGGCGAAGGCCAGGTGCAGCACCGCCGCCCGCATCTCCTTGCCGATGCCGGCGCCCTGGTGCGCCCGCCCGACCCACGAGCCGGTGTCCACGGTCCGGACCGTGGCGAAGTCCTTCGCCTCGACGCTCTGCTGTCCGACGAGGCGCCCGTGCTCCCACGCGCCGAGGGCGAGGTGCCACGCCTCGGGCGTCCACTCCGCCCGCATCCGCCAGACGTACTGGAGGGTCTGGCGTTGCAGCAGGGGCGGCGGGGCGTCGGTCCACGGCATCAGGAACGGCATCTCGTCGGGGGGGTGCACGCCGCGACCCACGAGGTCGGCGAGCTCCGCGAGGTCGTCGTCGGTGTGCACCCGGAGCTCGAGGCGGCGGGTGCGGACGCGGAGGCCGAACAGGGGCCACCACTCCTCGAGGGTCGACGGATCGGCCATGGACGTAGGGTCCCAGGATGGCCTGGCTGTTTCCACGGGTTTACGACCGCCTCACCGCCGCCACCGAGGAGGCCTGCTTCCAGAGCTGGCGGGCCGAGCTGCTGGGCGACGTCGAGGGCGACGTGCTCGAGATCGGCGCCGGCACCGGGAACAACCTCGCGCACTACGGCCCCGGCGTCACCCGCCTGGTGGTTACCGATCCCGAGCAGGCCATGCTCGATCGCCTCGTCCCGCGCCTCGCCCGCGTCCACCGGGGAGTCGACGTCTCGGTGAAGCGGGCCGGAGCCGACGCCCTCCCGTTCCCCGACGCGTCCTTCGACGTCGTGGTCGCCACGCTCGTGCTGTGCTCGGTTCCCGACCAGGCCGAGGCGCTGGCCGAGGTGCGGAGGGTGCTGCGGCCGGGCGGTCGGCTGGTGTTCCTCGAGCACGTCGCCGCCGAGGGCCGGCCGTCCCGCCTGGCCTGGCAGCACCGCGTGGAACCGGTGTGGAGGCGCGTGTTCGCCGGTTGCCACCTCACCCGCCACACCGCCGAGAACATCGCCGCTGCCGGCTTCACCCTCGACGAGGGCACCGTGAAGCGGGAGAGCGCCCGCAAGGCCACGCCCCTGGTGCGGCCCACCGTGCGGGGCGTGGCCACCCGGGCATAGGGGCCGCCCCCGCTCACCCCTCCAGGGTGACCGAGGGCTGACCGGCGGTGACCACGAGGCTGGCGGGCAGGCCCAGCAGGTCGATGGCGTCGCGCCCGAGGCCGGCGGCGGTCACGGTCACCACCTCGCCCTTGCGGTCGCCGGCGAGAACGGTGAGCTCGAGGGTCGTGGACCCGTCTCCCCCCTCGGCGGCATCGACCACGATGACGTCGTAGGTCCCGTCGGCCAGCACCGCCGCAGCCTCCCAGACCGACGGCCCCGGCGGGGCCGGGCAGACTCTGCCCATGGCCGACGCCTCCGCCTACGCCGCGCTCCTCGCCGACCTCGCCGCCGAGCACACCGCCCTCGACGAGGTGGTCGCCCCGCTACCGCCTTCGAGGTGGGATGAGCCGACCCCGGCCGAGGGCTGGTCGGTGCGCGACGCCATCGGCCACCTCCACCACTTCGATCGGGCCGCCGCCCTCTCGGCCACCGATCCCTCGGAGTTCGCCCGCCAGCGCGACGAGCTGGTGGCGGCGTACGCGGAGCCCGGCGGGCCCGACCGCCTCACGCTGGGGTTCGCCCGCGCCGCCCGACCCGACGAGCTGCTGGCGGCGTGGCGGGAGGCGAGGGCGGCGATGCTGGCCCACTTCGCCGCCCTGCCCGCCGATGCCCGCCTCGAGTGGTACGGCCCGCCCATGAGCGCCATGTCCTTCGCCACCGCCCGCCTGATGGAGACCTGGGCCCACGGCCAGGACGTGGTCGACGCCGTCGGTGCCGACCGACCGCCCACCGACCGGCTCCGCCACATCGCCCACCTCGGGGTCCGCACCCGGGCCTACTCCTATGCGGTGCGGGGCCTGGAGGCGCCCGCCGGGGACGTGCGGGTGGAGCTGGCGGCGCCGTCGGGAGCGGCGTGGGAGTGGGGACCACCCGACGCCGCCGACTCGGTGGTCGGCCCGGCCGTCGACCTGTGCCTGGTGGTCACCCAGCGCCGCCACGTCGACGACACCGCTCTGGTGGTGAGCGGCCCGCTCGCCGCCGATTGGATGGGCCTGGCCCAGGCGTTCGCCGGCGGCCCCGGGCCGGGCCGCACCGCCCGCTCTCGCTAGCGCGGGCGGGCCGGGACCACCGAACCGACGGACGCCTCGGCGGCGGCGAGGTCGTCGCCGAGGCCGACCGAGCAGGTCAGGAGCATGTGCTCGTAGTGGCGGTCGGCCTCGGCCCGCACCGGGAAGAACCCGTCGAGCTCCAGGCTCACGAGGCCGTGGGCGGTGGCCCAGAGGCGGACGGCCAGGTCGTAGGGCGGGGCGGGGTCGAACCGTCCGGCGGCCACGCACCTCTCGGCGGTGTCGGCCAGGTGGGCGAGGGTCGGCCAGCCGTAGCCGCGGTCCTCGGCGGTCGGGGCGTAGTCGGGCATCGTCCGCCCCCCGAACATGACGGCGTAGAGGTGCGGGTTGGCGAGGGCGTTGCGCCGGTAGGCCCGGGCCAGGCCGGTCAGGTCGGTCACCGGGTCGTCGGTGCGCCGGACCCGCGCCATGCGTCGGGCCAGGCGGTCGAACCCCTCGATGCACATGGCGCGCACGAGGTCGTCCTTGCCTCCGAAGTGGGTGTAGACGGCGGTGGTGGACGTCCCCACCTCGCGGGCCAGGCGGCGGGTGCTGATGGCGGCAGGCCCCTCCTCGGCCAGCAGACGGGCGGCCGTCTCGGTGAGCGCCCGCCGGACGTTGGGGTCGGCCTTGCGGGGCATGCTTGACAGGGTAGCGAAACGGCGTTACTAATTGTTTCACAACGCCGTTACGGAACGAGGCCGATCATGAGCGTCACCACCAACCGCTACCTCACCGAGAACTACGCACCGGTGCGCGACGAGGTCACCGCCTTCGACCTTGAGGTGACCGGCACGGTGCCGGCTGCGCTGGAAGGCCGCTACGTGCGCAACGGCCCGAACCCGCTGACCGCGCCGGACCCGGCCGCCTACCACTGGTTCACCGGCGACGCCATGGTCCATGGAGTGCGCCTGCGGGACGGCAAGGCCGAGTGGTACCGCAACCGCTTCGTCCGCTCCGACCGGGTGGCCGGGGCGCTGGGGGAGCCACCGGTGGCCGGCGAAGCGCACCGCGGCATGGACACGGCGAACACCAACGTCATCGGCCACGCCGGCTCCACGTTCGCGCTGGTGGAGGCCGGGGCCCGCCCCGTGGAGCTGTCCTACGAGCTGGATACCGTGTGTCGCTCCGACCTCGGGGGCACCCTCCCCAACGGCTACACCGCCCACCCGAAGCGGGACCCCGACTCGGGCGAGCTCTTCGCCGCCGCCTACCACTGGGCGTTGCCGGGGGTGCAGTACATCGTCGTCGGCCTCGACGGCCGGGTCCGCAAGCTGGAGACCATCTCGGTGCCGGGCGGCCCGATGATGCACGACATGTCCATCACCGCCGCTCACGCCGTCCTCTACGACCTGCCCGTTACCTTCGACCTCGACCGGGCCATGGCCGGCGGCAGCTTCCCCTACGGGTGGAACCCCGAGTACGGCGCGCGGGTGGGTGTGCTGCCGCGCGAGGGCACCGATGCCGACGTCACGTGGTTCGAGGTCGAGCCCTGCTACGTCTTCCACCCCCTCAATGCCTACGACGACGGCGATCGCGTCGTGCTCGACGTGGTCCGCCACGAGCGGATGTTCGACCGCGACCGATCCGGTCCGAACGACGGACCGCCCTCGCTCTGGCGCTGGACGGTGGATCTCGCCTCTGGGACGGTCACCGAGGGCCAGCTCGACGACCGCCCGGTCGAGTTCCCCCGCGTCGACGAACGGGTCGTCGGTCGGGCCCACCGTTACGGGTGGGCGGCTTCCCTCTCGAGCGGGACCGACGTGGGCTTCGACGGGAGCAGCGTGGTGAAGTACGACCTGTCCACCGGGTCCGCCGAGGTCCACGACTTCGGGGCCGGCCGCTCCACCGGCGAGGCCGTGTTCGTGCCGGCCGACGACGGTGCCGCCGAGGACGACGGCTGGACCATGTCCCTGGTCTACGACGCCGGCACCGACCGGACCGACCTCGTGATCCTCGACGCCGCCGACGTGGCCGCCGACCCCGTAGCGACCGTCCACCTGCCCGCCCGCGTTCCCTACGGCTTCCACGGCAACTGGATCGCGGACTAGCTGTGTTGGCTTCGACCGTCCTTCGGACGGCCCCGCTTCGCGGATCCGGGTGTCGCGCTGGGTGCTGCTCCGCCTGGCGGCTGCGCAGCGTTGGCTTCGCGCCTAGAGGTCGGCGAGGAGCTTGAACTGCTCGGCGGCGGCGACGCCGGCGGATCGGCCCGCCTCGGCGGCGCGGTCCTGCACCCGGCGCCGGAACCGCTGCCGTCCGGCGTCGGCGTCGGCGTCGGTGATGCCCATGGTGGACTCGAACTGGCTCCGGTGGGCCTCGAGGGCAGCGACCTTGGCGTCGACCTGACCGGTGACGTCCTCGGCGTGATCGGGCTCGTCCGCCTCGAAGAGCAGCAGCGCCGAGGGCCGGTGGTGGGCCATGCCGTGCTCGGGGAAGAAGTGCGGGTCCCTCGCCGCGACGACGCCGTCGACCACCAGCCAACCGGCGTGGCGGTGGTCGGGGTGGAGCCGGTAGCGCTGCCAGGGGTCGTGGCCGAGCACGACGTCGGGGCGCAGCTCGCGGATGCAGCGGGCCACCGCGCCACGGGTCGCGAGGTCCGACTCCAGCTCACCGTCGACCCGGCCCAGGAAGGCGACCCTCCCGGTCGCCCCCAGCGCGACGGCCGCAGCCCGCTGTTCCTGCTGCCTGGTGGCGACGAGGGCGGCAAGGTCGGCGGCGGCATTCCACGTGCCCTTCGACCCGTCCGTGCACACCACCATCGAGACCTCGCAGCCGGCCGCCGACCACTTGGCCAACGTGGCGCCGGCACCGAACTCGATGTCGTCGGGGTGGGCGCCGACGGCCAGCGCCCGTTCGGGGACAGGTAGATCCCGCGACGTCAGGGGCACGGCAGCTCCATCGGCGGGTCGTAGTCCAGGTCGGCAGGCAGGTCGACGTCCCACCCCAGCGCCGGGTCGCGGACGACCCGTAGGGCCAGGCCCAGCCGCGCCGCCTCGTCCCGGTGGCGCGAGAAGGATCCCGGACCGTAGGCGAAGCGGAAGCCGGCCGTGGTGGGGACGCACGCCACGTTCGTGCCGTCATCGTGCCGATCGGGCACGAGGGTCACGCCGTCGAAGTCGCCCACCCAGGCCAGGGACGTGGCCAGGGGGAGGTCGGCGTGGGCCACGATCACCGTGGCCGTGCCCTCGGCCGCCAGCACGGCCACTCCGTCGGTCACGGCACCGTTCAAGCCCCGGCCCGGGCGCCAGATCACCCGTGCCCCCACCGTCGCCGCCCACGCCCGCACCTCGGGGTCGTCGCACACCACCGCCACCGGCAGGGGAGCAGCCGCGGCCACCACCCGCCCCGCCATGTGGCGGGCCAGGGCCGAACGATCGGCGGCGTCGAGCGCCGGGGCCAGGCGGACCTTGGCATGGTGGAACGCCTTCACCGGGACCAGCACGCGAACGGCACCCGCCTCGGTGGAGGTCACTCGTTGCTGGTCGAGAACCCGCAGGTGGACCTGGCGAACGTGTCGATCGCAATCGCCGCCTGCCCGGCCGCCAGCACGGCAGGGTCATCGGAGACCTTGCTGACGAAGTCGTCGAAGCTCGTGCTCGACCGGGCCACGGCGATGGTCGACCGGGTGAAGTCGCGCACCTTCGTGAGGTCGTCGACCAGGTCGTCGGGGGCCTCGGCGATGGCGTCCTCGTAGGCGACGACGATCCTTCCCGAGACGTCGATGAGGGTGGCCTGCACGGTGGGCCAGTCGGCGTTCCCTGAGAGCTCCCCGGAGAACTGCTTGTCGAGGTCGCTGATGGTCCGGAGCGGGCGGCACACCGCATCGCCGGCGGGTCCGGCCCCCGTGGTGGTCGTGGCCGGCTGGGTCGTGGTGGTGCTGGCGGTGGTGCTGCTGGCGGTCGTGCTGCCGGTGCTGTCGGTGGTGCTCCTGGCGGTGGTGGTGCTGCTGGCGGTGCTGGCGCCCGCCGTCGATGGCGAGCCCGTCGAGCCGGTTCCGTCCGTTCCTTCCTCGGCCGTGACCCCGCACCCCGCGGAGACGGCCAGGAGGATGGCGAACACGAGGGGGACGAGGCGGCGGCGCAAGGGCACAACTGTGACAGAGAAGCGGCAGTGCCCGCCCCTGCCCGTTCGGGTAGAGAGAGCCGGTGCGCGCCGGTCTCCCCGCTGGTCTGGCCCGCCGGCTCGACCCCGGCGCCCGCTACGGGCTGCGCCTCACGCTGCTGGCCGTGGCCGTTGTGCTGGTGGCCGTCCCGTTCGGGCTGCTGCTGGAGCAGGTGGCCAGCGAGGGCCGTCTGACCCGCCTCGATTCGAGCCTGGCCCGCACCCTCAACCGCCAGGTGGACCCGCACCCCCTCGCCGTCGACCTCATCTCCGCCGTCAGCTTCCTCGGCAAGCCGGTATGGCTGTTCGTCGTGGTGGGTGGGGCGGTGCTCTGGCTGCTGCGGGGGCGGCGTCAGAAGCTGGCGATCTTCCTCGCCGTGACGGCCATCGGTGGGGGACTGGTGGACTCGGCGGTCAAGCTGGCGGTGGGGCGGCCCCGACCTGTGGTCACGAACCCGATCGTCACCGCCGCCGGCAAGAGCTTCCCCTCGGGCCACGCCATGAGCTCGGTGATCTGCTACGGCGCCCTGATGCTCGTCTTCCTCCCGATGGTGGCGCCCCGCTTACGCCGGCTGGTGGTGGTCCTCACCGGGCTGCTGATCGCGCTCATCGGTGCCTCGCGCCTCGCCCTCGGCGTCCACTTCCTGTCCGACGTGGTCGCCGGCTTCGTCCTCGGCGTGGCGTGGCTGGTGGCCTCGGTGGCGGTGTTCGAGGTGTGGCGCGAGGAGCGCGGGCGCCTCCCCACCGAGCCCACCTCCGAGGGCGTGGAACCCGAGGAGCTGGCCGGATCGACCGCACCGGCGGAGGACGTGGGCGTCGACGACCGGTAGGTTCTCCGGACCATGGACATCCGGGTCGCCGTCATCGGAGCGGGCTCGTGGGGGACCACGGTGGCCGCCCTCGCCGCCCAGAACACCCCGACCCTGCTCTGGGCCCGCCGCCCCGAGCTGGCCGAGGAGATCGACCGGGACCACCGCAACGGCACCTACCTGGCCGACTTCACCCTCCCCGAGCGCCTCCGGGCCACGGCGGACCTGGCCGAGGCCGTGTCGTCGGCCGACGTGATCGTGATGGGAGTCCCCTCATCAGCCTTCCGGGAGACGCTGGTGGCCGTGTCTCAGCACCTGCGCCCTTGGGTGCCGGTGGTGAGCCTCACCAAGGGGCTCGAGCAGGGCAGCCGCATGCGGATGAGCGAGGTGGTCACCGAGGTCGTACCGGGCCACCCCGTCGGCGTGCTCACCGGGCCGAACCTGGCCAAGGAGATCCTCTCGGGCCACGCCGCCGCCAGCGTCATCGCCATGGACGACCACAACGTGGCCCGGGCTCTGAAGGGCCTCTTCTCCACCGAGCTGTTCCGGGTGTTCACCAACGAGGACGTGATCGGGTGCGAGCTGGGGGGCGTGCTGAAGAACGTGGTCGCCATCGCCGCCGGCATGGCTGACGGGCTCGGTGCCGGTGACAACACCCGGGCGGCGGTGATCACCCGGGGGCTGGCCGAGTCCGCCCGCCTCGGTGTGGCCCTGGGCGGCGAGCCCGTCACCTTCGCCGGGCTGGCCGGGATGGGTGACCTGGTCGCCACGTGCATCAGCCCCCAGAGCCGCAACCGCTCGGTCGGCGAGCAGCTCGGCCGCGGCCGGACGATCGAGGAGATCATCGCCTCGATGAACATGGTCGCCGAGGGCGTGAAGACCTCGCGCGTCGTGATGGAGCTGGCCGACGAGCTCGGCGTGGTGATGCCGATCGCATCCGAGGTGAAGGCGGTCTGCCACGACGGCCGCACCCCCGAGGAGGCCTACCGCGGCCTGCTCAAGCGGCCGACCGGCCACGAGGCACCCCGGCGCCGTCCCGGCTGATGGGCCGCCGCGCCCGCCGCCCGACGGTCTCGCTTCCCGAGCTCGCCGCCGCCGGTTGGGTGCTCCCGGTCACCGTCGCCGGCAGCGCGCCTCCGAGGGCGCCGACGGCGGTGGGCACGATCGGCTCCGGGCCCCTCGCCGCGGTCGACGGCCGTGGCCTGGTGAGCCCGGCGGGGGAGGGGTGGTCGCTCGACTGGTGGGTGGGAGCGGACGACCGCTGGCACCGTCCGACGGCCGAGGGCGCGGTGCGCCAGCGGCTGATCGACGCTGCGCCGGTGGTGGAGAGCGTCGTGCGCATCCCCGGCGGCGAAGCGCGCCACCGCGCCTACGGGGTGCGCGTCGGCGACGACGACGTCGTGGTGGTCGAGGTCGAGAACGCCTCGTCGGTGCCATTCGCCCTCGCTCTCGCCATCCGACCGTTCACCGCCGCCGGCGTCGGGGCCGTCAGGAGCATCAGCCTGGAGGCCATCGGCGGCGGGCGGGGCCGCGACGTGGCCCAGGTGGTCACCGTCGACGGCCACCCGGCGCTCCTTCTGCCCCGGGCGCCGGCCCGGGCGGCGGCCGGCTCGTCCGCCGTCGGTGACATCGCCGCCGAGGTCGGCGAGGGTCGCGCCGGGACGGCCTTCCCGGGCGCGCACGACGAGGTCGGTCAGCTCGCCACCGCCGCGTTCCTCTTCCCGGTGCCCCACCGCACCACGTTCCGGGTGGCGCTCCCGGTCGGCCCGGCACCGGGGGGGCGGGCGCCGGCGTGGCCCGGGGCCCTGCCCGACGCGGCGCGGGTCGCCAGCGGCTGGGCCCGCCAGGCCGGACGCGCGCCCCGCCTCGAGATCCCCGACGCCCGGGTGCTCGAGGGCGTCGAGGCGACCCGCCGGGCGCTCCTGCTGGCCGCCGGCGGCGAGTCGATCTCCGGTGACCTGGCCGCCATCGCCGCCCTCGTGGTCGCCCTCGACGGCGAGGGCTTCGCCGACGAGGCCGCCCGGCTGCTCGCCACGTGGCCCGACCGCCTGGCCGGTGCCCGGCTGACCGCCGCCACCGCCACCGCCGTCCTCGGCGCGGTGGTGGACCACTGGCGCCTCACCCGCCACACCGGCCTGGCCGAGTCCCTGCTGCCGGAGCTCGTCACCGCGGTCGGGGTCATCGAGCGTGACCCGGCTGCGGCCGGCGCCCAGGCCAGCGTCGCCCTCGCCGGGCTGGCCCAGCTGCTGGCCGCCCTAGGTCAGGCCCGCGCCGCCCGGCGGTTCTCGGGTCACGGGACGCGCTCTGCGCCGTCCCATGACCCGAGAAGGGCGTGGGAGGCGTTGGCCGGTGCCACCCGGTCGGCTTCGCCCACCTGGACGTGGACGGACCCGTCTGGGGCGGCGTCGTTCCTCACGCTCGTGCGGCGCGTCCTGGTGGACGACGACGGCGCCGACCTGGCGGTCCTGCCCGCCGGCCCGGGACCCTGGTACGGACAGGGCGTCGAGCTGCACGGAGCGCCGACCGCCGCCGGCCGCTTCTCGTTCGCGGTGCGCTGGCACGGCGACCGACCCGCGCTCCTGTGGGAGTTGCAGCCCCACGCCGACCTCGATGTCATCGCCATCACCGCGCCGGGCCTCGACCCCGGCTGGCGCACGACGGACCGGCGGGGCGACGCCCTGCTGGCGCCGGTGCCGGCCCCGGCCGGTCTGGCGCCGCCGTACGAGCCCGTGCCCGCTGGGATGGGATCGGCCGAAGCCGTCGCCCCCCGCTCCCTCCTGCCGATGCCAGGGGGTCCATCTGACCCACCGTCCTCGCCGCCGGGCTCGGCCGGCGAACCGGGTCGGTCGTTCTCGTGAGCGGCCCGACCGCCGAGCAGCCCGCCATCCGATCCGTGCTGGCCGCGTCCGGCGTGTCCGAGGGGGACATTGCAGCTGCGGCCCGCGCGGGCACCCTCCGCTACCTCGCCCTCGACGAGCTGGTCATGCCCGACGCCGCCCTCTACGACCTCGACGAGGTCGGCGAGCGCTCGGGCATGCCCGTCGACCAGATCGCCCTCCTCTGGCGGTCGCTCGGCTTCCCGGACCCGGGCCACGGCGACCGCATCTTCACCGAGACCGACGTCGACATGCTCAACACCGTCGCCCGCCTCATGGACGTGGGCGTGGTGGACCCCGAGGTGGCGGTCCAGATGAGCCGGGTGATCGGTTCATCCCTCTCGCGGGTGGCCTCGGCGATGGTCGACGCCTTCGGGCGCGACGAGGAGCACGGGACGGGCGAGGACGAGGACTTCGCAGTGTTCGCCGACGCCCTCCTGCCCACCATGCCCAGGATCCTGGACTACGTGTGGCGTCGCCACCTCCAGGTGGCAGCCCGCCGCCGGGTCGCCCGGGAGGCCCAGAACGACGGCCACCCCGACCACAAGACGGTGGGATTCGCCGACCTCGTGGGCTTCACGGCGCTGAGCCAGCAGCTCGACGACCACGACCTGGCGCGGGTGGTCGACCGCTTCGAGGCCATCGCCTACGACACGGTGACGCGCCTCGGTGGGCGGGTGGTGAAGATGATCGGTGACGAGGTGATGTTCGTGGTCGACGACGTGAGGGCCGCGGCCGAGATCGCCCTCACCCTGGCCGAGGCCTACGGCGAGGACGACTCGCTCTCGGATGTGCGGGTGGGCATCGCCCGGGGACCCGCCCTCGAACGGGAGGCCGACTACTTCGGCCCCGTGGTCAACCTGGCCAGCCGGATCGTGAACATCGCCTTCCCCCGGTCGGTGGTGGTGTCCGAGGACGTCCACGCCGTCCTCGAGGACGACCCCACCCTCGCCTGGCACCCGATCCGGCCCCGGCGGCTCAAGGACATCGGTCGGGTGCCGTTGTGGGCCCTCCGACGGGCCGACCCGGCGCCCAGGTAGCCTGGCGGCCGTGCGCACCCGGGTCCTGGTCGTCATGCTGCTGGCCCTCGGCGTCCTCGCCGTCGGCGTTTTCGGCGCCACCACCGCGACCGGCCCCGCCGTCCTGGGCTCGGTGCGGGTCAGCAGTGGCGCGGCGGCACCGGCCACGGTGCAGGGGGACTGGGAGGCGAAGCTGGAGCCGAAGCCGAAGCCGGAGCCGGAGCCGAAGCCGACAACGCCGAAGCCGACAACGCCGAAGCCGACAACGCCGAAGCCGACAACGCCGAAGCCGACAACGCCGAAGCCGGCAACGCCGGAGCCGGAGCCGGAGCCGGAGCCGGAGCCGAAGTCGGCAACGCCGCCGGCCGCACCCCAGATCACCCATCCCAGCTCCTTCCTCGTGGCCGACGCGATCGTGCCTTCCGTACCGCTGTTCGACGCGCCCGACCGCCCCCGCGCCGACGGCCGGGTGATGGACAACCCCACCTGGGAGGGCCTGGCGGTGGTGTTCCTCGTGAAGGAGCAGCGCCCAGGGTGGATGCGGGTGCAAGTGTCGGCCCGGCCCAACGGCCTCGAGGCGTGGGTGCGGGAGTCCGACGTGGCGCTGCGCCAGGTGCCGAACTGGATCCGGGTCGAGCTCGGCGCCCGGCGGGCCACCGTGTACCACGCCGACACCCCGCTGCTGCAGACCACGGTGGCCGTCGGCCGTCCCTCTGCGCCCACTCCGACCGGGGGCTACTTCGTCGACGGCATCGTGCGCCTCGCCGGCAACGGCCCCTACGGCGTGGCCCAGATGAGCATTAGCGCGTTCTCCGACATCTACCAGCGCTTCGGCGGTGGCGTCGGCCAGATCGCCCTCCACGGCACAAACGCTCCCGGCCTGCTGGGCCAAGCGGTCAGCCACGGTTGCGTCCGGTTCGACAACGCCGCCATCACCCGGATGCTCGAGCTCGCCCCCCCCGGCACCCCCGTGGAGATCCTGCCGTGACACTGGCTCCTCCTCCGCTGCGCTCCTCCGGAGCGGCTTCGCCATCCGGCTTCCAGTAGCGGCGCTGCTCCGCCTGGCGGCTGCGCAGCTTCGCTGAGTGCTCCCCCGGAGCTGGCTCCGCCGATCCGGCTCGCACCCCCGGGGCTGCTCCGCCTGGCGGCTGCGCAGCTCGCTGAGCGGGCTCAGCGGTCGAGGCCGCAGGAGTCGAAGCCCTCCACCACGCCCTGGCGGAGCGAGGCGACGAGCTCGAAGGCGGCCCCCTCGTCGCCACCGCTCGAACCGGCGGACCCGCCGAGGTCGATCAGGGCGAGGATGGCCTCGTCGAGGTCACCGGGGGACAGGCTCAGGGGTCGGTCCTCGGTGCCGCCCTCGTTGAACGCGGAGGCCAACCAGCCCCCGCTCATGCACGCCTGCTGGAGGAGCTGGCCCGTCTCGTCCCGGCCCTCGTCGGCGCCCACCTGCTCCTGGGCGAAGGAGGCCCAGATCATCCCGAGGACCAGGCCGGCGGCGCTGTCGCCGATGCGGTCGGACAGGTCGGTGAGGAGGGCGGAGGTGTCCTCGTCGCCGAAGACGTCCTCGGCGGTGGCCCCCGAGAACTGGTCGACCACCCGCCCGTAGAAGGCGTTGAGGTCCTCCACCACCAAAGGCACGAGCTCTTCGAGAGGCAGGTTCCCGTTGTTGGCCAGGTCCTCCTCGCTCGTGAACGGCAGCTCCACGATCGGCGGTGGGCTGTCGGCGTACCGGGCGCAGTAGTCCGCCCCCCGGTCGAAGCCCTCCTGCAGGGCCCGCACGCGGTCGAAGCCCGAGCCGTGGGCGCCCGGGTCGTCGGCCGAGCTGCCCGGGTCGTCGCGGAACTCGACCACCGAGGAGAGCGAGGCGTCGAGGGGGTTCGAACCGGCCAGCTGGTCGAGGGAGCCGGGGTCGTCGAGCAGGTCGGCCAGCCAGGCGCCGGCGAAGCAGTCGGCCTGCTGCTCGGCGATCACGTCCGGGACGTCGACGCCGCCCTGGAACTGGGCGATGTGGCCCCACTCGTGGGCCAGCACCACCGCCGCCGCCACCGGGCCGAAGCGCTCGTCGAGGTCGGGGATGAGGCCGGCGTCGTCCCACACCACCAGCTCACCCTCGGGGCACGGGGCGGCGAAGGCGTTGCCCTCCACGTCGTCGTAGGTGATCTGCTCGCCGTCACAGGTCGGGAGGTCGGTGTCCGGGGTGGCGGCGATGATGCGGTCGGGGTCCACCGGCTCGTACTCGAGGCCGTAGACGTCCGGCAGCGTGTCCTCCCAGAACGCCTCCACGTCGGCGGCCACCGCGCGCAGGTCCTCGTCGTCGATGGGGGGCTCGGCCGTGGTGGGCGTGGTGGTCGGAGGCTCGATCTGGCCGGGACCAGCCGGGCGGCGGCCGGCGCCGGTGCTCACGGCGGCGCGGTCGATCCCGCACCCGGCCAGGAGCCCGGCCACGACGACCAGCACCGCCGGGATCATCCATCTCCGTTGTCTCAACCTGTCCTCCTCGGCCGGCGCCCCGCAGCGTAGAAGGACGGGTACGACGCCGGCCTGGTTCCCCGGTCAGGCTCCGAGAGCGGCGAGGGCCAGGGGCTCGCGCCGGGAGCGCTTCAGCTCGGCGAACCCCTCGAAGCGGGCCAGGGTGGCCACCGCATCCCAGAGCTCGACCGCCTCGTCGTCGCCCGGCACACGGCTGATCACCGGCCCGAACAGCGACAGGCCATCGGGTGGCCCGTAGGTGATGATGGGCGTGCCCACGTCCTTGCCCGTCCGGCGCAGGGCCTCGTCGGTCTCGGCGCGGATGACCGGATCCCAGGTGTCGTCGCCGACGGCCCGGGCCAGCTCCACGGGGAGGTCGGCGGCGGCCAGCACCGGTTCCACCGAGGCCAGGTCGCCCCGCCGGCGCAGCGTTCCCTCCAGGCCGCCGGGCGCGTCCCAGATGACCGCGCCGTAGGAGGCGTAGAGGCGACCGACGGCTTCGTTGCCGTGGCCGTCGCGTGTCGCCGCCGCCACCCGCAGCAGCTCCAGGCCCCGCGTGTGACCGTCGACGTAGCCCGGGGGGAACTCCTTGTCGTAGTCCCGCTCGGCGTTGACCATCCGCAGCGAGATGAACCGCCAGTCGACCTCCAAGTCACGGAGCTCGGCCACGCGTGCGACCCACCGTGAGGTCACCCACGCGAACGGGCACACCGGATCGAAGAAGAAGTCGAGGTCGGCCATGCACGGTCGAACCGGCGGGAGCCGCACAACCTTCCCGGCGGCGCGGTAAACCCTGCGCGGGTGCCGGCGGTGTGTGGGGTGTGCGCGCGATGGTGGGGACGAGGCTCGAGCCGGTGACCGATGACGGGCCGGAACCGCTTCCCCTCACCCCGAGGCCCGCCTTCGACGACTTCTTCCGGGCCGAGTACCCGCGGATCGTCGCGTTGGTCCTCGCCCTGTCCGGCGACCACCAGGGCGCGGAGGACGTCGCCCAGGAGGCGCTCCTGCGGGCCTCGGACCGGTGGGATCGGGTCGGGAGCTACGACCGGCCGGGCGCCTGGGTGCGCCGGGTCGCCCTCAACCTGTCGCTCAACGCCCGGGCCCGCCGCCGCTCGGAGGCCGCCGCCGTCAACCGCCTGGGCGCCCGCCCGCCGCTCCCGCCGGCCGACGCCGAGACGGACGGCTTCTGGAACATGGTGCGCCGCCTCCCGCCCCGACAGGCCGCAGCCGTCTCGCTGCACTACCTGGAGGACCTCTCGGTGGCCGACGTGGCCGCCGTGCTCGGCTGCGCGGAGGGCACCGCCAAGGCCCACCTATCCAAGGGTCGCGCCGGCCTGGCCCGCCTGCTGGACGAACCGGAGGACCGACCATGAACGTCGACGACCGTGGCCGCCGTGCCGCCGAGGCCCTGCACCGGTCCGTCGACGGTCACGTCGACGTCGAGCTGGCCCTGCAGGCGGCGAGCGTCACCGCCACCCCCGCCCGCCGCCTCCGCTCGATCGGTTGGGCGCGGGTGGCCCTCCCCGCGGCGGTGGTGCTGGTGGCGGTCACGCTGCTCGGGCTGGCTGCCCTCAAGAGCCCGTCGGGCCGGCTCGGGGTGCAGCGCGACGACGCCCTCGAGCGCAAGATCGAGGCCCTGCCGGCCGGTCCCCTCGACGGCAAGGAGTCCCTGCGCCTGCCTCTGGTGGCCGAGCCCCAGCACGACCTGCGCGACGGGCAGGTCATCGTGATCGGCGGCCGGGGGTTCGTGCCCGGCGAGCAGGTCGGGGCGGTGATGTGCAGCTCCGAGGCCGACACCGGCGACGCCGGCGTCGACGCCTGCGACCTGGGCGAGGGCTTCGCCAACGTCACCTCCGGTACCGCCTCGCCCGAGGGGATCGTCCGCATCAGCGTGGCCGTCCGGCGCTACATCCAGACGCCGAAGTACGGCCGGGTCGACTGCCTCTCGGCCGCCGAACGTTGCCTGGTGGCGGTGGGCGCGAACAGCGACTACGACCGCTCGGGCGGCTCCTACGTGAACTTCGCCGGGGCCCCACCGTTCCCCACCCCCTCGGCGGCGGTCGCGCCGTCGACGAACCTGCGTCCGGGCCAGGAGGTGCGGGTGTCGGGCACCGGGCTGCTGGCCGGCCGCCAGTACCAGGTGCAGCAGTGCGCGGGGAGCCGGTGCGTGGCCCGGGCCATCGTGAAGGTGACGGGCTACGGGACCGTCGACCTGGCCCTCGCCGTGTACCCGGCCGTCCGGGACGACGAGGGCACGGTGGAGTGCGCCGACCGGTGCACGGTGAGGATCACCGGCAACGGGCCCCCGGTTGGCGCCTCCAGCGCACCCATGCCCGACGCCGTCCCCATCCGGTTCGACCCCGCCGCCCCGGCCGTGCCCGTCCCCCCGCCCACCACCGTGCCCCCGCCGAGCACCACTGCATCCACGGTGCCACCGGACCGAGGAGTTCCCTGCCCCCCGGAGCCGGATCCCTCGTGCTTCCCGCGTGGCACCGTCATGCCGTCGACGACATCGCGATCGGGGACAACCGCACCTTCGCCCACCACCACGGCGCCGCCCACCCAGTCGACCGCCACCCTCCCGTCGTCCACTACGACCGCCCCCTGAGCCGGCGGCGGCCGGGGCCCTTGCGCTGAACCGGCTCTGGGAACCGGCGAGGTTGGTGCACGTGGTCGGCGCTGGTCCGACTTCGCGCCCCGGCCCGACCGGGCGCACCAACCGGGCCGGCGAGGTGGGTGCACGTTGGGTCGGCCATGGTCCGACCCAACGCACCAGCCCGACCTGGCGCACACACCGGCCCGACGTCGGCGCGACCACCTCTGCACCCCCGGCAGTAGCACGTCCGCCGACCCCATCCATCGCCCTGAGCGACGGCGCCAGGGCGTCGACCGGTAGTTTCGGGGCGTGAGCGTCGCCCCGCCGACCGTGCCACTGGTCGGGGGCCCCGGCCTGGCCCAGGAGCGCCGGCTGGTCACCGAGATCCCCGGGCCGCGGTCGGTCGAGCTGTTCGACCGTCGCCAGCAGGCGGTGGCCCGGGGGATCGGCACCGTCCTGCCCGTGTTCGTGGCCGCGGCCGGGGGCGGGGTGCTGGTGGACGTGGACGGCAACTCCCTGATCGACCTCGGCTCGGGCATCGCCGTGGTGAACGTGGGCAACGCCGCCGAGGCGGTGGTGGCCGGTGTGGCCGCCCAGGCCGCAGCCTTCACCCACACCTGCTTCATGGTGACGCCCTACGAGGGCTACGTGGCCGTGTGCGAGGCGCTCAACCGCCTCACCCCCGGAGACCACGAGAAGCGGTCGGCGCTGTTCAACTCCGGGGCCGAGGCGGTCGAGAACGCGGTGAAGATCGCCCGCATCGCCACCGGCCGGCCCGGGGTGGTGGTGCTCGACCACGGCTACCACGGCCGCACCAACCTCACCATGGCCCTGACCGCGAAGAACATGCCCTACAAGCACGGCTTCGGGCCCTTCGCCCCCGAGGTGCACCGGGTGGCGATGGCCTACCCGTTCCGCTGGCCCACCGGCCCGGAGCGGTGCGGGCCGGAGGCGGCGGCCTCGGTGATCGACCACGTCACCACGAACGTCGGCACCGAGAACGTGGCCTGCCTGGTGGTAGAGCCCATCCAGGGCGAGGGCGGCTTCATCGTCCCCGGCGAGGGCTTCCTCCCGGGCCTGGCCGAGTTCTGCCGGGCCCACGGCATCGTCTTCGTCGCCGACGAGATCCAGACCGGCTTCGGGCGCACCGGTCGCTGGTTCGCGTGCGAGCACGAGGGCGTGGTGCCCGATCTGATCACTATGGCCAAGGGCATCGCCGGCGGCCTGCCCCTGGCCGCCGTCACCGGCCGGGCCGAGCTGATGGATGCCGCCCACAGCGGCGGCCTCGGCGGCACCTACGGCGGCAACCCGGTGGCCTGCGCCGCCGCCCTCGGTGCCATCGCCACCATCGAGGCCCTCGACCTCGTGGCCGCCGCCGGGCACCTCGGCGAGGTGATGTGGTCCCGCCTCCACGCCGTGGCGGCGGCCGACCCCGGCATCGGCGACCTCCGTGGCCGGGGCGCCATGGTGGCCATCGAGCTGGTGGCGCCGGGCACCGTCGAGCCCGACGCCGCCCGAACCTCGGCGGTGGCGCGCGCGTGCCACGCCCAGGGCGTGGTGGTGCTCACCGCTGGCACCTACGGCAACGTCCTGCGGTTCCTCCCGCCGCTGGTCATGGGCGATGCGCTGTTGCACGAGGGCCTCGACGTGGTGGCCGACGCCCTGGCCACGGTCCCTCCGACCGCGTCGAGCGGGTCCCACTGATGTGCGACCTGCTGTGCGCCCTCGGACCGGCGACCGAGGGTGGCGTGACGCTGTTCGCCAAGAACAGCGACCGCCCGCCCGCCGAGGCCCAGGCGCTCGAATGGAACCCGCCCCGAAGGGAGGCCGTCACCCGCACCACCTACCTCGAGCTGCCCGGGCCGGCCAGCCCCACCCTCGGCTTCCTCGGCTTCCGCCCGACGTGGATGTGGGGGGTGGAGCAAGGCGTAAACGAGGCCGGGGTGGCCGCCGGCAACGCCACCATCTACACCACCCTCGATCCCCGCCCCTTCCCCGACGCGCTGACGGGCATGGACCTCGTGCGCCTCGCCCTCGAGCGGGCGACGTCGGCGGCCGATGCGGTGGAGGTGGTCACCGACCTGCTGGAGCGCCACGGCCAGGGCGGCTCGGGCCACGCCGGTGAGCGGCGCCCGTACTGGTCGTCGTTCCTGCTCGCCGACCCCGGGCGGGCCTTCGTGGTGGAGACGTCGGGGACCACCTGGGGGGCCGAGGAGGTCGGCACCGTCCGGGCCATCTCCAACCGCACCACCATCGCCGCCTTCGATGCGGAGCACCGTCACCCCCGCCAACCGGTCGAGGTGCTGGTCGACCCCCGGCTCGACGCCGGGCGTGGCTGTCTCGCCGCGCCACCTGTGAGCGCGGCCGGCCTGCGCCGCCACCTGGGCAGCCACGTCGGCGGGGACGACGGTTGGACGGTGTGCATGCACGTGGACGGTGTCGAGGCCACCACCGCGTCGATGGTGGTGCGGCTGCCGGAGTCGTCGGCCGGACCGCCGGTGGCCTGGTGCCTCCTCGGTTCGCCGTGCACCTCGGTGTACGTGCCGATGGTGGTGGGCCACCCGCTCGGGCCGGTCCCGGCGTGGGAGCGGTTCGCCGCCCTGGCCCCGGCCGCCCGGTCCCGTCTCGATGCGCTGGAGGCCGAGCTCGACGCCGGCGTGGGCGGGGCGGCGTCCGCCCGGGCCGACTGGAACGCCTCCGCCTGGGCCCGGGTGGCCGATGTCCTCGACACCGTCGACACCGTCGCCGCGGGAGGGATCCGTGCGGGTCGCGTTCGGTACTGACGAGCGGACACCGCTGACCGACGCCGTGCGGGCCCGCCTGGAGGCGGGCGGCCACGAGCTGGTCACGGTGGTGGAGGACGAGCCCTGGCCCGACGTGGGCCGTCGGGTCGGTGAGGCGGTGGCGACGGGCTCCGCCGATCGGGGCGTCGTGTGCTGCTGGACCGGCACCGGCGTCTCCATCGCCGCCAACAAGGTCCCGGGCGTGCGGGCCGCGCTGTGCACCGACGCCGCCACCGCCGAGGGCGCCCGCCGTTGGAACGACGCCAACGTGCTCGCCCTCGGCCTGCGGCTCACATCGACGGAGGTGGCCGGCGAGCTGCTCGACGCCTTCCTCTCCACCGAGGCCGACCCCACCGAACAGGCCAACGTCGACCGGCTCTCCTAGATTGCCGCCATGCCGAAGTACGTGATGCTGTCGACGCTGGGACCAGAGGGCTCCGCCCGCCTCCGGGAGAGCCCCGAGCGCCTCAAGGAGGTCAACGCCGACGTGGAGGCCATGGGCGTGAAGGTGCTCGAGCAGTTCGCCCTTCTCGGCATGTACGACTTCTTGAACATCCTCGAGGCACCTGACGAGGTGACCATGGCCAAGGTCGCCACCACGCTCGCCGCCCGGGGCACGCTCAAGACGCTCACCCTCACCGCCATCGACATCGACGAGTTCATCGCCCAGCTCGGCCCCGGCTGACCGGATCAGAACCACCACATGGTGCGGTGGCGCTCACGGCGGACGTCGCCGAACGCGATGGTCGCGGGGAGCAGGGAGCCGTCCGAGGACCGCCGGATCTGGTAGCCGTCGGTCTGCACGGCTTCGACCACGAAGCCGTTCGCCCAGGAGCGGTCGAAGGCGGTGCGGACCTCGACCCTCGTGCCGGGCGTGACCTGTCCCCGCTCGGTGGTCTCCGGCGGGTCGGCCATCGCTGCGGAGCCTATGCCCGTCGGTCCCGGTCCGGCTGGGTACCCGCCGCCGGTGCAACGTTCGGGTCGAGCGGCACCGAAACGGTCGATCCCGCCCGAACGACGGCGATCGTCGCCCTCTGCGCATCGACGTCACCCGTCGACGGTACGGTCCGGGTGATGGATGCCGACGAGGTGAGGCTGACCGAGTGGACGGCGTGCGGAGGCTGCGCCGCGAAGTGGGGGGCGGCGCCGCTCGGCGACCTCGTGCGGGCCCTGGCCGGGCGGGCCGATCCTGCGCTGCTCGTCGGGCTGGCGCCGTTCGACGACGCCGCCGTGTACCGCCTGTCCGACGACGCCGCCTTGGTGTCGACCACGGACTTCTTCCCGCCGCTCGTGGACGACCCCGCCGACTTCGGCGCCATCGCCGCCGCCAACGCCTGCAGCGACGTGTTCGCCATGGGCGGCCGGGTGGTGCTCGCCCTCAACATCGCCGCCTTCCCCGAACGGCTGCCGACCACGGCGGTGGCCGCCATCCTGGAGGCGGCGGCCGAGGTGGTGGCCGAGGCCGGGGGCACGGTGGCCGGCGGCCACACCATCCGCAGCGAGGAGCCCATCTTCGGGCTGGCCGTGCAGGGCCTCGTCCACCCCGACCGCGTGCTGCGCAAGGGTGGTGCCCGCCCCTGTGACGTGGTCGTGCTGTCCAAGCCCATCGGCACCGGCATCGTGCTGGCCGGGGCCGACAAGGACGACGTGGCCGCCGCCATCGCCCGCATGCGGGCCCTGAACAAGGCGGCGTCGGAGGCGCTCGTGGCCCTCGGCGGCGCCGTGCACGCCACCACCGACGTCACCGGCTTCGGGTTGGCCGGCCACGGTTGGGAGGTGGCGGAGCGCTCGGGGGTGGGCGTGGTGATCGACACCGGCGCCGTGCCCCTCTACGCCGGCGCGCTGGCCGCGGCCGAGGCCGGTGTGCGGACGGGGGGCGACGCCCGCAACCGCGAGCACCTCGCCGGTCGCGTGCTGGGCCGCGCCCCTGACGCCCTCGACGCCTTGGCCCACGATCCCCAGACCTCGGGCGGCCTGCTCGCCGCCGTCGACCCCGGCGTCGTCGCCGACGTCGTGGCCGCCGGCTTCACCGTCATCGGCGAGGTCGTCGGCGGCGACCCCCGCGTCGAGCTCCGGTAACCGCCCGGGAGCCGAACCGACGAGTTCGGTTGGGGAGCGCGTCAGGCCCGGCCGGCCACCGCCGCCAGCACGGCGGCGACGGCCACGGCGCCGGCCAGGCGGGACACCGAGGTGGTGCCGGGGCGGCGGCCGATCCCGCCGGTGGCGTCGACCCCGCCGATCGCCCCGACCGAACGGCGCGACAGGATGCATCCGGCCGATCCGATGGACAGGATCGACCCGGCTGATCCGACCGAGAGGATCGATCCGGCCGATCCGACGGACAGGATCGACCCGGCTGATCCGATCGAGAGCAGGGAGCCGGCCGACGCGATCGAGAGCTGGGCGCCGGCCGACAGCACCGACAGGTCGCTGCTGACCGACAGGACCGACCGTCGGGAGTCGAGCGAGGCCCACCATTCACCCATGTTCCTCCTCCGCTTCGCTCCCCCGGAACGGCTTCGCCATCCGGGCGTCATCATGTCGGCTGCTCAGCCTGGCGGCTGCGCACCGTAGCTTCACCGGCCGGCCACTTCGGCGTCGACCTCGGCCTCCATCGTGGTCAGGTCCTCCACGCCGGCCACGGCGATGGCACCGGCACCGAAGCGGCGCCGCTGGCGCCGCTCGAGCCGTCGTGCCACCCGCGAGAGCAGGTAGTTCACCGCGATGTAGATCATCCCCACCACCAGGTACATCTGGAGGTTGTTGCCGAACTGGTTGCCGAGCCCGTCGGCCCGCCGCAGCAGCTCGTCGTAGAAGATGGCGGTGCCGAGGGCGGTGTCCTTCAACAGGGTGATCAGCTGGCTCACGATGGCCGGCAGCATCCGCCGCACCGCCTGGGGCACCAGCACAAGGCCCATCGTCTGCCAGTACGAGAGGCCGAGCGAGAGTGCCGCCTCGCGCTGGCCCCGGTCGAGCGACAGGATCCCGGCCCGAAAGATCTCGGCCAGGATGGCCCCGTTGTAGAGCATGAGGGCGATGGCCAGGGGCCAGAACGGCTCGAGGTCGTAGCCGGCGAACTTCACGAACTTGGGCATGAAGAAGATGAGCAGGAGGAGTGGGTAGGCCCGGAACACCTCGATGACGGCGGTGGCCACCCAGCGCAGCGGCGCCGTGCGCGACAGCCGGGCCAGGGCCAGGGCGCCGCCGATCACGGCCGCGAGGACCCCCGCCACCGCCGCCACCTTGAGCGTGTTCACGAGGGCGAGCCCGAGCGCCCGGATGGTGTCGAGCTCGGTGAACGGCTTCCACCGGGCCGCCGCGAACTGGCCCTTGGTGAGCAGCCGGCTGAAGGCCACGGCCAGCAGGGCGGCGATCACCACCACCGCCACCGCCGTCACCACCTGCACCCGCCGCCGCCCCCGCGGCCCGAGCTCGTCGGCGATCACCGGCGCGGTCATCGGATCGGCCTCATCGGCGGATGGCCAGACGGCGCTCGAGCACGGAGAACACCCAGCCCGACGGGAGCAGCAGGATCACGTAGCCGATGCCCGCCGCCACCAGCAGGGTGATGGCCTCGGCCTGGGCCTCCCCGATCTGGTTGGCCACGTAGGTGAGCTCGAAGGTGCCGATGGTGGCGGCGATGGCGGTGTTCTTCACGTGGGCGCTGAACAGGTTGCCGATGGGTTGCACGACCGTGCGCAGCGCCTGGGGGAGCACCACGATGCCCAGCACCTGGAAGAAGGTGAGGCCGATCGACCGGGCCGCCTCGGCCTGTCCGGCGGCCACCGAGTTGATGCCCGAGCGGATGGTCTCGGCCATGTAGGCCCCGCTGTAGAGCGACATGCCGATCAGGGCGGACTGGAACGGCGAGAACAGCAGCTCGACCTTGGGCAGCCCGAAGTACACGAGGAACAGGAGCACGACGAGCGGGATGTTGCGCATGGCCTCGGTGAACACGGTGGCCGCCCGCCGCAGCGGGCCGACGGGGCCCACACGGCAGGCTGCCAGCACCAGGCCCACCACGAACGCCCCGCCGAAGCCGAGCAGGGAGAGCTGCACGGTGAGCCAGAGGCCCCGCAGCAGCGTGCCCAGGTTGTCGAGGACGAGGTCCACGGCCCGACGCGGTCGGTCAGGGCTCGATCGCCGGTGGCTCCACCTTGCCCGGCCGGATCTGGCCGACGGTGGCGGCGTAGGCCTTCTGCCACTCGCCGTTCCCCTCGATCTTCTTCAGGAAGTCGTTGACCCGGTCGCGCATCTCGTCGTCGCCCTTCTTCACCCCGATGCCGTAGGGCTCCTCGGTGAAGGGCTTGCCCAGCACCCGGAACGCGCCCTTGTCCTGGTCGGCGAGGCCATAGAGGATCGAGTTGTCGGTGGTGACGGCGTCGACCCGGCCGTTCTTCAGCTCCTCGGCGCACTTCGAGTACGTGTCGAACGGGCGGGAGATGTCGGCGTCAGGCGCCTCGTCCTTGATGTTGTCGATGGACGTCGAGCCGGTGACCGAGCAGACCTTCTTGCCGTTGAGGTCCTTCACCGACTTGATCGAGTCGTCGTCGGCCTTGACCATGATGTCCTGGCCGGCCTCGTAGTAGGGCCCGGCGAAGCTGATCTTCTCCTTGCGCTCGTCGTTGATGGTGTAGGTGGCGATCACCAGGTCGACGTCGCCGTCGATGATGGCCTGCTCCCGGATCTTGGAGGGCGTCTCCTTGAACTCCACCTTCGAGGCGTCGCCGACCAGCTCCTTGGCCAGGAGCTTGGCGATCTCCACGTCGAAGCCCTCGAAGTCGCCCGACGCCGTGCGCAGGCCGAACCCGGGCTGGTCGTACTTGATGCCCACCACGAGTTTGTCCCGGTCCTTGATCTTCTGGAGGGTGGACCCGCCACCGCCGCCGTCGTCGTCACCGCCGCAGGCGGCGGCGAGCAGGATGAGGGGCACCAGGAGGGCGAGGAGGATGGCGGATGGACGTCGTCTCGGCATGGGGGAAACCTTTCGGTGGGATCAGTGGGCGAGGATCTTGGACAGGAAGCTCTGGGCCCGGTCGGTCTCGGGGTCGGAGAAGAAGCGGTCGGGCGGGGCGGTCTCGACGATGGCGCCCTCGTCCATGAACACCACCCGGCGGGCGGCGCCCCGGGCGAAGCCCATCTCGTGGGTCACCACGATCATGGTGGTGCCCGCCTCGGCCAGGTCGATCATGACGTCGAGCACCTCCTTGATCATCTCGGGGTCGAGCGCCGAAGTGGGCTCGTCGAACAACATGACCTTCGGTTCCATGGCCAGGGACCGGGCGATGGCCGCCCGCTGTTGCTGGCCACCCGACAGCTCGGCCGGGTACTTGTCGGCCTGCGAAGCGATGCCCACCCGGTCGAGCAGGGCGCGCCCCCGCTCGTCGGCCTGGCTCCGGGAGAGCTTGCGGACCTTCACCGGGCCGAGGGTCACGTTCTCGAGCACGGTCTTGTGGGCGAAGAGGTTGAAGGACTGGAAAACCATGCCGATGTCGGCCCGCAGACGGGCCAGCGCCTTGCCCTCGGCCGGGAGGGGTTGGCCGTCGACGAGGATCGTGCCCTTCTGGACCGGCTCGAGCCGGTTGATGCACCGACACAGGGTGGACTTGCCCGACCCGGACGGGCCGATCACCACCACCACCTCACCGGCCTCGACGTCGAGGTTGATGTCCTTCAGCACGTGGAGCTCGCCGAACCACTTGTCCACGGCCTGCACCGACACGAGTGGCCCGCCCCCGGCCGTCACCCCATCGGTGCCTGACGTCACCGCCGCAGCGTAGGCCCAGCGGTACGGTGGCCGCTGTGGCTGCCCTCAGCACCGCCCCCCGCCTGCGCAAGGCCCTCAAGCGGGCCGCCCCCGGGCTGTCCGTGGAGCGCGAGCTGTGGGACGCCGGGGACGACGTGGTCGTAGGCGTCGACGAGGTGGGTCGTGGCGCGTGGGCCGGGCCCCTCACCATCGGTGCCGCCGTGCTCCCCCGTGACCGGCGGGTGAACAAGGTGCGCGACTCCAAGGCGCTCACCGAGGCCGAGCGTGAGGCGCTCTTCGACCGGATCGCCGGGTGGTGCGCGGCGTGGGCGGTCGGCCACGCCTCGGAGGAGGAGTGCGACGAGCTGGGCATGTCCGAGGCCCAGCGGTTGGCGGCCCGTCGGGCCATCGATGCCCTCGGCGTGCGCCCCGACCGGGTCCTCGTCGACGGCAACTGGGACTTCGTGGGCGGCGGCATCACGTCCCGCATCGTGCGGGGCGACGCCACCTGCCTCTCGATCTCGGCGGCGTCGATCCTCGCCAAGGTCAGCCGCGACCGGATCATGCGCGACGAAGCCGACCACCACCCCGGCTACGACTTCGACACCAACAAGGGCTACCCGTGCCCGCGCCACAAGGTGGCGCTACGGGGCATGGGCCCCTCCGCCATCCACCGCCGCAGCTGGGTGTTCATGGACCACCTGCCGTGGACCGGGGTCCCCCGCTTCGTCCCACCCCCACCCCTCGAGCTCCAAGGGGCGCTCTTCTAACCCCAGCCGGGCGGGATCTTGGGCGGCGGGCCGGCGGGGGGCGGGCCGGACGACGGCGGGGCCCCGGAGGGCGGAGGAGGTGGGCCGTACCCGGGGGCCGGTGGTGGTCCGGCGCCGTAGCTCGGCGCCCATGGCGGCGGGGCGGAGCGGGACCGGCGCTGGGAGCGGACCACGAGCACCACCACCAGGATCACCAGGCCGACGCACAGGACCCCGCCGATGGCCAGCCCCACGAGCACGCCGACGCCCATGCGGCGCACGTCGTCGCCCAGCTCCTCGTCGTCGAGGTCGGCCGGCCGGGGGCCGAAGCGCCGCTCGAGCTCGGCCCTGGTGGACGTCTGGTCCCGGCCGTCGAGCTGGAGACGGAGGCGTTCGAAGCGACGGGGGAACTGGGTCCAGGCGATGCGGGCGGCCCGTTCATCGGCCTCCTCGGGGCTCATCGTCGAGGGAGCGTCGGCCGCGACGAGCAACGTCTCGGGCCCCGAGGCCTGGTCGATGTTCACGGTGATGTCCGTGAACCCCGCTTCCTGCAACGCCGACTGGAGGTCGACGAAGGCGCTGATCGTGCCGCAGCCGAGGGTGAGCAGCGCGACGGCCACGCACAGCCCGGCGGCGACGAGCGCCCGCTGGGATCGGCGCCACGTCGGCATCGCCGCAGCATGGCTCATCGGTTCGTGAGCGTCTCCCGGAAGGGCGCCTTGGCGTTGTCGCCGGGCTCCTTGGGCAGGCCGAGCACCCGTTCCCCCACGATGTTGCGCATCACCTCGTCGGACCCGCCGGCGATCCGCATGCCAGGGGTGCCGAGCACGAAGTGGCTCCACGCGAAGGTGCCCCACTCACCGGTGTCGGCGAGGAGGCGGGGACCGAGCACCCGGCTGACGAACGAGGCGGTGGCGGTGAGGTTCTCGGTCAGCGCCAGCTTGGCGATCGACAGCTCGGGGCCGGGGAGCTGGCCGGCCTTGATCTTGTCCAGTGCCCGCTGGTTCGTGAGCTTGGCCACCTGGTAGCTGCAGTGGAGGCGCATCAGCTCCTGGCGGTGCACCGGGTCGGCGGCCAGGTCGAAGTGGCGGAGCATCTCGGCCAGGCGGCTGGTGTTCGCCACGCCGAGGCCGCCACCTCCACCTCCGCCGATGGAGGCCCGCTCGTTCATGAGGGTGGTGAGGGCGACGGTCCAGCCCTGGTTCACGTCGCCGAGCCGGTGGTCGTCGGGGACCCGGACGTCGTTGAAGAACACCTCGTTGAACGACGCCCCACCGGTCATCTGGCGCAGCGGCCGCACCTCCACCCCCGGCGCCCGCATGTCGACGACGAACCCCGTGAGCCCGCGGTGCTTGGGCTGGTCGGGGTCGCTGCGGCAGATGACCTCGCCGATGTCGCTGTACTGCGCGCCCGAGGTCCACACCTTCTGGCCGTTCAGCAGCCACTGCTCGCCGTCACGCTCCGCTCGCATCTGCAGGCCGGCCAGGTCCGAGCCGGCGCCGGGTTCGCTGAAGAGCTGGCAGCCCACCACGTCACCGCGGTACATGCCGGGCAGGTAGGCCCGCTTCACGTCGTCGGTGGCGTGGGCGAGGATGGTGGGAGCGACCATCCCCAGCCCGATGCCGAAGAACCCCTGCGGCGGCACCACGTAGCGGGTCTCGAGCGAGGTGTAGAGGCGCTCGTGGGCAGCGGAGAGCCCGCGGCCGCCGAGCTCGGCCGGGCCGGTGATCCACCCGAGGCCGGCGTCGAACCGCTGCGCCCGCCAGGCCTTCGCCTTGTCGAGCTGGCGCAGCTCCTCGGCCGGGTCGATCTCCTCGAACAGGGCGATGTCGTCGTCGCCCTCGCCCCAGACGAAGTCCCGGGCCGGCGGCCGGGGTGTGGCCGACGCGTCGAGGAAGGCGGTGCACTCCTCGGCGAACTCGTCGAGGGACGGCTCGGCGGCGACGCCCGGAGGGCTCGTCGCGCTGGTCGTGGCGGTCATGGACGCTCCCGGGACTTGACTGCCCGGTCAAGGTACCGGCCTCGGGGTCTGGAGTCCACGTCGCCCCGGGTAGGGACCAGCCATGCCCGACGACTTCGATCCCGATGCCGCCCAGGAGCGCCTCGACGACCTCGGCGACGACATCTCACGTGCCCGCGACCGAGCCGAGGATGACGTGGAACCCGGCGACGGCGAGCGCACGTTCGCGGACAGCGGCGCCACCGAGGAGGACGACGACCAGACCATCGTCCCGCCCGGCTGATCCTGTCCTCGCTGACCGGGGCCCGATGAGTCCCGTCGCCCGGGCCGGGGCTACCTTCGCCGGGTGGCGCGCTTCGGACCCCCGGCCCTCGCCGCTCTCGTGGTGTGGACCCTCCTGACGTGGACCACCCGGCTCCCGCTGGCGTGGGGTGACGCCGATCTCGACCTCCCCGGCAAGCTGGAGGCCACCGTTCCCGTCGTCGTGTTCGTCGGCGTCGCGGCGGCGACGGCAGTGGCGGGGTGGAGGCGGTCGACGATGGTCGGCCGTGTCGGCGCCGCGCTGGCCGGCTGGTCGATCGCCTACTGGGCCGTCCGCCTTCCGCTGATCCTCGGGCACGACCACCCCGGCGCGTTCAAGGCGGTCCACGCCGGGCTGGCGGCGGTGGCGGTGGGGTTGTCGACGGCCACGCTGGTGGCGCTCAACCGTGCCGCCCGCCGGACGGTGTCGCGTGCTCGTCCGGCACCGGAGCCGGCTGCCCGAGGCTGACGTCGAGGGCCAGCGTGAGGCACCGGCACCCGCCGCCGGCCTTGAGGAACTCGCCCACGTCGCAGGTGACCACGTCGAACCCCCACGCCTCGAGCTGGCGGCCGACCCGCGGCGGGGTGTTCGCCATGACCACGGTGGAGCCCACCACCACCGAGTTGGCGCAGAACGACAGGGCCTCGTCGTCGGTGAGCCAGAGCGGCTCGGGCACGAGCGCCTCGACCACCGTCCGTCCGTAGCGGTCCCACCCCATCGGGGCGGCCATGGCCCGCCGGTCGTCGAGGGGGCAGAACGTGATGTCGATGTGGTACAGCCGCTCGTCGACAAGCTCCACCGCCCGCACCGGCGCACCGGTGAGCCGGGCCAGCTCGGCGGTGGCGGGTAGGTCCGAGCGGAACCGGTAGCCCGACAGCAGCGACCCGGCGAAGGGCAGGGCGTCGCCCGCCCCCTCGTGGGCCAGAGCGGCCGGCAGGCGGTCGACGGTGAACCCCTCGGCCTCGAACCAGGCGGCGAAGATGTCGGTCTCGGGTTGGCGCTCGGGGTACCGGAAGTGGGCGGGCACGAACTGGCGGGTGCCGTCGGCGCGGCAGTTCACGATGCCGGCGTTGGCGGTGAAGACCATATCGGGCACCGAGGCGTCGGGCTCGGCGATCACCACGTCGGCCCCCGCCGCCCGCAGGGTGGCCACGAGCCCATCCCACTGCTCCTGGGCGCGGTCCCGGTCGACCTTCACCTCCTTGTGCATCCACGGGTTGATCTCATAGAGCACCCCGTAGTGCACCGGAGGGCACATCAGGTACCGCCGCCCCCATGCCAATTGGGGCTCGGGCGGCCCCTTCGGGGCCTGCTCACCCCGGCTTCGCCATCCGGCTGTCATCGGTTCGGCTGCTCCGCCTGGCGGCTGCGCCGCGTTGTCTGCTCCGCCGTCCGGCGGAGCTGGCTTCGCCGATTCGGCTGTCATCGGTTCGGCTGCTCCGCCTGGCGGCTGCGCAACGTCATGGGCCGAGCTCGGCGGCGAGCTCGTGGAGGAACAGGCCGGCGTCGGTGACGATCCCGTGGGCCTGGTGGGATCCGCGGTCGGCCAGCTTGGTGACCACCGCCGGGTTGATGTCGATGCAGAACGTCTCCACGCCGGCCGGGAGGATGTTGCCGGTGGCGATGGCGTGGAGGGTGGTGGCGGCCATGAGGGCGACGCCCACCCCGTCGATCAGCTCCCGCATGCGGTCGGCGGCGGCCACGACGTCGGTGATGACGTCGGGCAGCGGGCCGTCGTCGCGGATGGAGCCGCCGAGCACGAAGGGCACCCCGGCCTGCACGCACTCGTACATCACGCCGCCGTCGATCCACCCGGCGGCGACGGCGTCGGCGATGGAGCCGTGTCGGCGCACCTCGTTCACCACCCGGAGGTGGTTGCTGTGGCCCCCCTCGGTGGGTGCCCCCTCGGCCACCGACACCCCGAGCGACGTGCCGAGGACGTTCGACTCGATGTCGTGGGTGGCGAAGCCGTTGCCGGCGAACAGCACCGAGATCCACCCGCCGCGGACCATGGCCGCCACGGCCGGGCCGCCGCCGGTGTGGACCACCGCGGGGCCGCACACCGCCAGCACGCGGGCGCCACCGTCGCGGGCGGCGCGGACGCGATCGGCCACTCTGCGCACGGCCAGGCCCTTGGGCTTCTCCGAGGAGACCTCGGAGTCCATGAACTCGAACACCGACACGCCCCTGGGCGTCTCCGGCGCCCGCACCCGCACGCCGGCGTTGCCCACCACCACCATCTCTCCGGCCCGCACCCGGTGCATCGGTGCGGTGCGCACCGTGGGCGGCTCACCCGCGCTCACGACCAGCCCGCAGTCCATCTCCGGGTTGGGGACGGTGATCCACCGCCCTCCCACCCGAACCTCGGTGGCCAGGTTGGTGGTGGAGTGGAAGCCGGCGGGGAGCACGCCGTCGAGGTCGGCCGCCTCGACCACGGCGTCGCCGGTGGTGAGCGGGTTGGCGCCGTGCACCTGGAGGAGCTCGGTCAGGCGGCCGAGAGCCTCGTCGTCGCCGGCGGTCACCTCGATCACCGCCCGGCTGGGGTCGGTGGAGGTCTTGCCGATCTCCACCTCCACCAGCGTGTAGTCGGCGCCGGCCTCGAGGATGAGGTCGAGCACCTTGGCGAGGATCAACGAGTCGACGATGTGGCCTTCGACCCGGAAGGTCTCGACCGCTCCCATCACTCGACCTGGGACACCGGGGTGTGGTCCTCGCCGACGGTGGGCTCGGTCTTCAGGGCGCCCTCTCGGTTGTCCCACAGATCGCGCATGATGACCTGGATCACACCACCGGCCGGGATGGCCAACAGGGCGCCGAGCAGGCCGAACAGCTCTACCCCGATGAGCACGCTCACCAGCACCGCCAACGGGTTGATGTTGACCGTCCGGGACATGATCGTGACCTGGAGGACGTGGTTCTCGAACTGCTGGTAGAGGATGAAGAACACGATGCCGGCGATGCCCGCCGGCGTGGAGTGCAGGAAGGCCAGCGCGATGGTCGGCACCGCCCCGAGGGTGGCGCCCACGAGAGGGATGAGGTCGGCGAACGCGACCCAGAGCGCGAGCACCTCGGCGTAGGGCACGCCGGCGACCTTCAGGTAGATGTAGGCGAAGGTGCCGGCGATGAGGCTGATGGCCAGGTTGCCGGCCATGTAGCCGCTCACCGCCCGGCCGGCATCGGCCGCCACCCGCCGCACCCGTTCACGGTGCCGGGCGGGGACGAGGTTGAGGGCGGCGCTCCCCAGGAGCGGCCCCTGCAGCAGCATCAAGAATGTGAGGACGAGGACGGTGACAGCGGCGAAGATCCCGGTGAAGAGGCTCCGCACCACGCCGAGGGCGGGCGTGCCCAGGTTGCGGGCGTTGGCCTGCAGCTCCTTCTGGTTGCGGTCGACGTAGTCGTCGAGGTCGTAGCGCTTCACCAGCTTGCCGATCTCGCCCCGGCCGTCCCGGGCGTCCCTGACGTACTGCGGGAGCTCATCGGCGAACTTCTGGCCCTGGTCGACGATGGGCCGGACGAAGGCGTAGCCCAGGCCGCCGATGGCGCTGAAGCCGATCACGAAGACGATGGCGGCGGCCAACCCGCGGCGCATGCGGCCACGGTGCTGGAGGATGTCCACCGCCGGCGTGAGCACCACGGTGAAGAACAGGGCCACCACCAAGAGGGCGAGGATGCGCCCGAGCGCCATCACCGCGAAGATGCCGAACCCGAAGAGCGACACGACGCCGAGGACGACCGCGGTGATGCCGGCTACCCGCCTCCACTCGCCGGGTCCGAGAGTCGATGGCACGGCCGAACGCTACCGGCAACCGCTCGGTAACCTTCGCCCATGGGCCAGCCGATCGTCGTCGCCGAGAAGCCGTCCGCCAGCCATCGGGGGGTCGTGCGGTTCGAGACCAACCGGACCTTCAGCGGCATGGGCCACGAGCGCTACTCCAGCCCCCCTGACGACGCCGCCACCCGCCCGCCCGACGAGCTGGCTCGTCGCCTGTTCGCGCTGGGCGGGGTGCTCCGGGTGCACGTGAACGGCAACATCATCACCGTGGACCTCGAGAAGGGCCACACCAGCGAAGGCATGGCCACCATCATCGAGGACCTCTACCGCTTCTACCGCGACCCGGCGGCCTGACCTGGGGACGAACAGGGCCCTCCGGTCGGGTCGCTTTCCGGTCGTGGCCGTGGTGGTGGCGCTGGTCGCGGTGGCGGCGATCGCCGCGGTGGCCGGTGTGGTGTTGTCGCGGTCGGACCCCGACCCTCCTTCCGCCGTCGAGGTGGTGGTGGCCGACGCGGCGTTCCCCGTCGGGCTCGCCGCCCTGGGCGACGGTGGGTTCCGCTACGGCGAGCGGGTCACGGGGCGAATCCGTGAGGTGACAGCCGCCGGCCGGTTGCTCCCCGCGCCGGTGGCGGTGGTGGCGGTGCGGGCGTCGCCGGGCCAACGCGGCCTGCTGGGCGTGGCCGTCGACCGGCGCGACCGCACGTACGCCGCCTGGACCCGGCGGGGTGACGGCCGGCTGGTGGTTGGCCAGGTGGCACCCGGCCCGGCCCGGCTGGTGTGGCGGGGACCGCCGAGCACCGACCTGGCCAACGGCGGCCACCTCGTGTCGGCCCCCGACGGCGACCTGGTCATCGGCGTCGGGGACCTCCAGGACCGAGCCGCCTTGGACGACCCCGACGCCCCGAACGGCAAGCTCCTGGCCCTCGATCCCGACGGCCCGGCCGATCAGCGGCCCCGCGCCCTCTCGGCGGGGTGGAACAACCCGTTCGCCTTCACCTTCCTCCCCGACGGGTCGCTGTGGGTCGCCGACAACGCGCCCGGCCGGCAGCCCGAGCGCATCGGTCGCGGTGACCGTTCCCGTCCCCGGGTCGAGCTCGGCGGCCGGCGGGCTCCCGCCGCGCTCGTGGCCCTCGGCCCCGGTCGGCTCGGGGTCTGCGGCGTGCTCGATCCCGTGGTGCGGGCGGTGGATGTCGACGTCGACGGACACGGGCCGGGGCGTCCCGGTCGCCCCCTGGCCACGCCGTGCTCGCTGGGCGCAGTGGCCCTGGCCGACGGCCGGATCGTGCTGGCCACCGAGGACAGCCTGGGGGTCTGGTCACCGGACCGGTAGGCAGTTGCGGGCGCCGAACAGGTGTTCGATACTGGCGGGGATGGCAGATGTGCACGTGATCGGCGGCAGGGTCCGCCCGGTCGCCCTCGCCGGGGAGCGGACCCTGCCGGTCATCCCCGCCCTGGCCGGCCTGGTGCCCGGGGGTGGGCTGAGGCGGGGGTCGGTGGTGGCGGTGGCCGGGACGGGGGCCACCTCGTTGGCGGTGGCGACCTTGGCCGGGGCGTCCCAGGCCGGCTCGTGGGCCGTGGCCGTGGGCGTGCCGACGTTGGGGCTGGCAGCCGCCGCCGAGCTTGGCCTCGACCTCGAGCGGCTGGTGCTGGTGGACCCGCCCCCGGCGACCCAGTGGGCCACGGTGGTGGCCGCCCTGGTGGATTCGTTCGAGCTGGTGCTGACCCGCCCGGTCACCCGGGTGCGCCCCGGTGACGCCCGCCGCCTGGAGGCACGGGTGCGCGAGCGGGGCGGGGTGCTCTGCCACCTCCCGGGCCCGACCTTCGGCCGGGACCGGGCCTGGCCCTCGGCCCCCGACCTCTCCTTCGCCGTCACCGCCAGCGAGTGGCGGGGGGTGGAGGCGGGACCCCTCGGGGCCGGCCGGCTCCGATCCCGCCGGGTGGTGGTGGAGCTGACCGGCCGCCGCCAGGCGGCCCGCCCTCGCACCGCCGAGCTCTGGCTCCCCGCCCCCGACGGCACCGTGGCCCTCGCCCGCCCGATCCCCACCGCCCGCCCGGCCGCCGACGCGCCGGCCGTCGTGGAGGAGGCGGGATGAACGCGAAGAACGGCGGGACCGGGCGTCCCGACGCTGCGCAGCCCGCCAGGCGGAGCAGCGGGGAGGGTGGCACCCGGATGGGCGAAGCCCGCTCCGGGGAGGCGAAGCCAAGGAGGAGCACCAGCACCGCGGGGCCCGACGCTGCGGAGTCCGCCAGGCGGAGCAGCCAGGAAGACGACACCCGGATGGGCGAAGCCCGCTCCGCCGGAGGCGGAGCCAGGACGCTCGTGGCGTGGTGCCCGGACTGGGCGGTGGTGGCGGCCGGGGTGGCGCTCGACGAGCCCGTCCTGGTGCTGCACGCCAACCGGGTGGTGGCGCTCTCACCGGCGGCCCGCCGGGAGGGGGCGGCGGTCGGCCTGCGCCGGCGGGAGGCTCAGGGCCGGTGCCCCGACGCCGAGGTGCTCGCCCACGATCCGGCCCGTGATGCCCGGGCGTTCGAGCCGGTGGTGGCCGCCCTCGACGCCCTCTGCCCCCGGGTGGAGGTGGTCCGTCCCGGCACCTGCGCGTTGGCCACGCGGGGGCCGTCGCGGTACCACGGCGGCGACCAGCGGCTGGCCGAGCGGGCCGGTGAGGTGCTGGCGACGGCCCTGGGGGGCCGGGCACCGGTGCTGGTGGGGGTGGCCGACAGCGCCTTCGCCGCCGGCTGCGCCGCCCGCCGCGCCCGCCCGGGGTCCCCCGTGGTCGTCGAACCCGGGGAGGCGGCCGCGTTCCTGGCCTCCTGGCCGGTGACGGTGCTCGACGAGCTCGAGGGCCTGGGAGGGTCGCCGGTGGGCACGGTCGAAGGGCTCACCGACGTGCTGGTTCGCCTGGGGCTCCGCACCCTCGGCGACCTCGCCGACCTGGCTGCGGCCGACGTGATCGCCCGGTTCGGCCCTGACGGCGACCTCGCCCACCGCCTGGCCCGAGGCCTCGATGCACGCCCGCTGGCCGCCCGGGCGCCCGCTCCCGACCTGGCCGTCACCACCGAGCTCGACCCCCCGGTGGAGCGGGTCGACACCGCTGCGTTCGTAGCCGTCTCCCTGGCCGACGAGCTCCACCACCGGCTGGGGGAGCGGGGCCTGGCCTGCACCCGGCTGGCCATCGCCGTGGAGACCGAGCACGGCGAGCAGCTCGAGCGGTGCTGGCGCCACGAGGGCACGCTCGGGCCCGGGGCGGTGGCCGAGCGGGTGCGGTGGCAGCTCGACGGCTGGTTGACGGCTTCGGCCGGCCGGGCCGTCGGCCGGCCCACGGCCGGGCTCACCCGGCTGGTGCTCACGCCCCTAGAGGTGGTGGCGGCCCGGGGCCGCCAGCTCGGGTTCTGGGGCGGGGAGGCGCGCCTCGACGAGCGGGCCGCCCGGTCCCTCGCCCGGGTGGCCGGCCTGCTCGGCGTCGAGGCCGTCACCGTGCCCGAGTGGCGGGGCGGGCGCGGCCCGGGCGAGCAGTTCGCCACCGTGGCGGCGGCGGCGGTGGACCTCACCGAGGGCCGCCCGGCGGCCCGCCCCGGGTGGGTGGGCGAGCCGTGGCCTGGGCGGCTGCCGGCCCCGTCACCGGTGGTGGTCCACGCCGACCTCGGCCCCGTCGACCTGGTCGACGCCGACGGAGCCCCGGTCGGGGTCACCGGGCGGGGCGCGATCACCGCCCCGCCGGCCCGGGTGGCCGTGGGCGGCGCCGGCCCCCAGGCGGTGACGGCGTGGGCCGGGCCGTGGCCGGCCGACGAGCGCTGGTGGGACCCTGACGCCCACCGCCGCCGGGCTCGGGTGCAGGTGGTCGACGCCACCGGCGCCGCCCACCTGCTCGTCGTCGAAGGCGGCCGTTGGTGGCTGGAGGCCAGCTACGACTGAACCCTCGCTCTCGACCGGGGCGGCCATTCACCCCCTCGCCGGGCTCGTGCGCTCGGTCGGGTTCGTGCCTTGGGTCGGGTCTCAGCCGACCCAGCGCACCACCCCTGTCCGACGAGGGTGGTGCGCGGCGTCGGGTTCGTGCGCTTGGTCGTCCTGCGGGCGACCAGCGGCACCCGCCTGGCGGCGACGACCGGTCAGGCGATCGGGGTAGCCCTGGCGTCGGATGCGACCTCGCCGTTGGCGAGGGTGCCCGGCGCCTTCGTCTCGTCGTCGGTGCCGGCGCTGACGTCACCGTTGCCCGTGCCGCCGGACAGCAGGTTGCGGGCCATGGAGAGGCCGGCTACGCCCTGGCTGAGGGCCTGGGCCAGGGTGTCGGAGAGGCCCTGGGCGCCGTTCAGCACGATGAGCTGGTCGATGCCGCCGAACGGCTTGGCCGCCGCCTCGACGATCTCGGGCCACTTCTCGGCGAGCTGTTGGCCGATGACCGCGTCCTGGTTCTCGGCCAGAGCGTCAGCCCGGGCCTTGATGGCCTCGGCCTCGGCCATGCCCCGAGCCCGCACCGCCTCACCCTCGGCCTTGCCCTTGGCCTCGGTGGCGAACGCCTCGGCCCCACCGATGGCGCGGGTGGACTCGGCGTGGGCCGCAGCTTCGAGGCGCACGTGCTCGGCCTCGGCGTCGGCCCGCAGCTTCACCCGCTCGGCGTCGGCCCCGGCGGCCACCTTCACCTGCTCGGCCTCGGCGATGGCCGCCAGCTCGACCTCCTTGGCCTTGGCCTCGGCGCCGGAGATGCGGGCGTCGCGCTCGGCCTTGGCCAGGGTGGTCTGCTGGTAGGCCTTGGCGTCGGCCGGCTTGCGGATCGTGGCCTGCAAGCGCTGCTCCTCGCGGTGGGCTTCGAGCTCTGCCACCCTGGTCTCCTGCACCACCACCTCCTGGTGGGCCTGGGCGTCCGAGAGGGGACCGGCCTGCTTGGCCTGGGCCGAGGCCTGGTCGATCTCGGCCTGGAAGCCGGCCCGCTTCACCTCGCTCGTGCGCCGGGCGTCGGCCATGAGGGCCTCGGCCTCCTGCTCCTTCTCGGTGGCCTGGCGGTCGGACTCGGCGGCGGCGATGCGGGCCAGGCTGGCCACGGCGGCGGCGTGGGGGGCGCCCAGGTTGCGGATGTAGCCGGTGGGGTCCTCGATCTCCTGCACCTGGAGGGAGTCGACGATGAGGCCGAGCTTCTCCATCTCCACGCCGGAGGACTCACGGGTCAGCTGGGTCAGCTTCTCGCGGTCGCGGATCATCTCCTCCACCGTCATGTTGCCGACGATGGCCCGCAGGTGGCCGGCGAACACGTTGTGGACGCGGTGGTCCATCTGCTGCTGCTGGTCGAGGAAGCGGCGGGCGGCGTTGGAGATGGACGAGTAGTCGTCGCCCACCTTGTAGATGACCACGCCCCGGATGCCGAGGGGGATGCCCTGGTGGGTCACGCAGTCGATGGCCAGCTCGGCCTCGCGCAGGTCGAGGGACAGGCGACGCACGGCCTGGACGCCGGGGATGACGAGCGTGCCCTTGCCGGTGACGATCTTGAAGCCGAGGCTGACCTCCACGTCGGTGCCCGCCGCCCGGTTGGCGGCGGTGGCGTCGCCGTGGTCTCGCAGGCCCGAGATGATGAGCGCCTCGTTCGGCTCGGCCACCCGCCACATGGCCTTGAAGATGACGAAGAGCAGGATGACGACGGCCAGCACGGCGCCGCCGATGATGTAGGTGGTTTCCATCTTCGGTCCTCCGGCGCTACAGCGGGGTCACGACCACGGTGCGGGGAGGGTGGTACTCGATCACCAGCACCCGGGTGCCGGTGGTGATCTCGTCGTCGCGGTCGACGGCGTAGGCGTGGAACGCCTCGGTGCCGCCCCGGACGGGGATCATCACCTCGCCCAGGCGGTCAGTCGAGATCCGGCCGGTGACCCGACCGGTCTTGCCGACCATCCGATGATCCGCCATCCTCGACTGCTCCCGTGCGCCTCGTTCCCGCCGATCGGTGGAGCGCACGAACACCGGTCGGTAACGCACTGTCTACCCGTCCCTGGGGCGAAGTGACACGCGGTCAGCGCCGAGTGCCGGCCGCCCGGGCGTGGCGAACAAAGGTTCGTTACACTGCGCACCCCTTATGGGGTTCAACAATCCCCTCGTCTCGTGGTCGGAGTTGGAGCGCACGCTGTCGGGCCGGCGCGCCCCGGAGCGGCCCGAGGGCGCCAACGGGGGCGACAGCCCGGCCTGGTCGGCGCGGCGCCCGGCCTACCAGGCACCGGCCCGCCTGGAGCGACCCTCTTCCGGCGTCGCCTACGCCGAGCTGCACTGCCACTCCAACTTCAGCTTCCTCGACGGCGCCTCGCACCCCGAGGAGCTGGCCGAGGAGGCGGCCCGCCTCGGCCTCGAGGCCCTCGCCCTGACCGACCACGACGGCTTCTACGGCGTGGTCCGCTTCGCCGAGGCCGCCGGCGAGATCGGCCTCCCCACCATCTTCGGCACCGAGCTCACCGTCGGCGGCGCCGCCCGCACGCCGGCGGGCGAGCCCGATCCCCCCGGCACCCACCTGTTGGTGCTGGCCCGCGACCCCGTCGGCTACGCCCACCTGGCCCGGGCCATCAGCCGGGCCCAGCTGGCGGGGGAGAAGGGCGCCCCCCGCCTGGCCCTGGCCGACCTCGCCGACCTCGCCGACCACGCCGGCCTCGCCGGTGGATCGGGCGGGGCCGCCGACCACTGGCTGGTGCTCACCGGGTGCCGCAAGGGAGCGGTGCCGTCGGCCCTGGTGGCCGACGGTCCCGCCGCCGCCACCCGGGAGCTGGGCCGGCTGGCCGAGGTGTTCGGGCGCCACAACCTGGCCGTCGAGCTGTGGGACCACGGCGACCCGCTCGACTCGGCCCGCAACGACGCCCTCGCCGCCGTGGCCATCCGGGCCGGGGTCGATCTCGTGGCCACCAACAACGTCCACTACGCCACCCCGGCCCGCCGGCCCCTGGCCACCGCCCTGGCCGCGGTGCGGGCGCGGCGCAGCCTCGACGAGATCGAGGGGTGGCTGCCGGCGGGGGCCGGAGCCCACCTGCGCTCGGGGGCCGAGCAGGCCCGCCGCTTCGCCCGCTGGCCGGGGGTGGTGGAGCGGGCGGCCGAGCTGGGCCGGGCCTGTGCCTTCGACCTGCACCTGGTGGCCCCGGACCTGCCCCCGTTCCCCTGCCCGCCCGGCCACGACGCGATGGGCTTCCTGCGCCTCCTCGTCGAGGAGGGCGCCGCCCGCCCCGAGCGCTACGGCCCCCGCACCCACGAGCGCGTCCCCGGCGCCCACCGCCAGCTCGACCACGAGCTCGACCTCATCGAGGCCCTCGGCTTCCCCGGCTACTTCCTCATCGTCTGGGACATCGTCCGCTTCTGCCGGGAGCAGGACATCTACTGCCAGGGGCGGGGGTCGGCGGCCAACTCGGCGGCCTGCTACGCCCTCGACATCACCAAGGCCGACGCCGTGGCCCTGGGCCTGCTGTTCGAGCGGTTCCTCTCCCCCGAGCGCGACGGCCCGCCCGACATCGACCTCGACATCGAGAGCGACCGGCGGGAGGAGGTGATCCAGTACGTCTACGCCCGCTACGGCCGCGAGAACGCCGCCCAGGTGGCCAACGTCATCACGTACCGGGCCAAGTCGGCGGTGCGGGACATGGCCAAGGCCCTGGGGGCGGCGCCCGGCCAGCAGGACGCGTGGTCCAAGCAGGTCGACGCCTGGGGGGCGGTGGCCAGGACGGCCGAGGACCCCGGCCACGACATCCCGGCCGCCGTCCTCGCGCTGGCCGCCGAGGTGGAGCACTTCCCCCGCCACCTCGGCATCCACTCGGGCGGCATGGTGCTGTGCGACCGCCCCGTGGTGGAGGTGTGCCCGGTGGAGTGGGGCCGCATGGCCGACCGCAGCGTGCTGCAGTGGGACAAGGACGACTGCGCGGCGGTGGGCCTGGTGAAGTTCGACCTGCTCGGGCTCGGGATGCTGTCCGCCCTGCACTACGCCGTCGACCTCGTCGCCGCCCACCGGGGCTACGAGATCGACCTGGCCACCCTCGCCCAGGACCCCGAGGTCTACGAGATGCTGTGCCGGGCCGACTCGGTGGGCACCTTCCAGGTGGAGTCCCGGGCCCAGATGGCCACCCTGCCCCGGTTGCGGCCCCGCACCTTCTACGACCTGGTGGTGGAGGTGGCCCTCATCCGCCCCGGGCCCATCCAGGGCGGGTCGGTGCACCCCTACATCCGGCGCCGCAACGGCCAGGAGCCGGTCACCTACCTGCACCCGTTGCTCGAGCCGGCGCTGCGCAAGACCCTCGGAGTGCCCCTGTTCCAGGAGCAGCTGATGCAGATGGCCATCGACATCGCCGGCTTCACCCCCGGCGAGGCCGACCAGCTCCGCCAGGCCATGGGCTCGAAGCGGTCCCGGGAGCGCATGGAGCGACTGCGAGCGCGGCTGTACGACGGCATGGCGGAACGGGGCGTCACCGGGGCGGTGGCCGACGAGATCTGGGAGAAGCTGGCCGCCTTCGCCAACTACGGCTTCCCCGAGAGCCACTCGGTGAGCTTCGCCTACCTGGTCTACGCGTCCTCCTGGCTCAAGCGCTACGAGCCCGCTGCGTTCTGCGCCGCCCTGCTCAACGCCCAGCCCATGGGCTTCTACTCGCCCCACACCCTCGTCCAGGACGCCCGCCGCCACGGCGTGGAGGTGCGCACCCCCGACGTGAACGCCTCGGCGGCCACGGCCACCCTCGAAGCCCCGGCCGGCGAGGCGGGCGGCTCGGGTCCCGGGAACCGGCCCGGGGCGCCACCGGCCGAGTGGGGCCGGGGCGGGCCGGTGGTGCGCCTCGGCATCGGGTCGGTGCGGGGGGTGGGCGAGGACCTGGCCGAGCGCATCGCCGCCGGCCGGCCCTATGCCGACATGGAGGACGTGGCCCGGCGCACCGGCGCCGGCCTCGGCGTGCTGGAGGCCCTGGGCACGGCCGGGGCGTTCGGGTGCTTCGCGCTGGCCCGGCGGGAGGCCCTGTGGGCGGCGGGGGCGGTGGCCCAGTCCAAGCCCGACCGCCTGGCCGGCGTGGTCACCGGGGTCGATGCGCCCACGCTCCCGGGGATGTCACCGGCCGAGGAGGCCACCGCCGACCTGTGGGCCACCGGCGTGTCCCCCGAGGGCCACCCCACCCGGTTCGTGCGCGGCCACCTCGAGAGCCTCGGCGTGGTCTGTGCCGCCGACCTGGCCGCCGCCGAGACCGACGGCCGGGTGGCGGTGGGCGGGGTCGTCACCCATCGCCAGCGCCCGGCCACCGCCGACGGCACGCTGTTCGTGAACCTGGAGGACGAGACCGGCCTGGTCAACGTGGTGGTGTCGAAGGGGTGCTGGGCCCGCTACCGGCGGGTGGTCCGCTCGGCACCGGCCCTGCTGGTGCGGGGCCGCCTGGAACGGGCCGAGGGCGTGGTGAACGTGGTGGCCGAGAAGATCGAGGCCTTGCCCCTGGCGGCCCCGACGCGGTCGCGGGACTTCCGGTAGCAGCGCGAGCGTCGCCTTCAGAGCTTCACCGCCGCCACCATCGCCGAGGCGAAGGTGGCCAGGCAGGCCACGAACGTGAACACCACGATCCGGAGCTGGTCGCGGAGGCCGTCGCTCAGCTGGGCGCTGAGCTGGGAGCCGAGCGCGTTCAGCTTCGTGTCGAGCAGCACCTCGAGCGTGTCGAACCTCCGGTCGACCGCTTCGAACCGGCGGTCGACGGCCTCGAAACGGTGGTCGATGGCCTCGAACCGGCTGTCCAGCTCACGCCGGAAGGAGGCCAGCTCCTGGTTGGTGGTGACGTCCATCCATCCGATCGGCGGCAGGTGGCCCATCAGCGTGGCCGCCTCGTGCTGGCCGAGCACCTCATCGAGGCGCTGGTGGAGGCGGTGCCGGTCCCGTTCATCGATCGCCATCATCGTCGCGTGGTCGGGCGGATCACAACGGGGAGGAGTGGTTCCAACCTACCGAGGGGGTACGACAGGCCCGGTGCGGCGACGACTGGTGGTGACAGGGCGGGTGCAGGGCGTGTGGTTCCGAGACTCCTGCCGGGACGAGGCCGAGCGGCTCGGTGTGACCGGCTGGGTGCGCAACCGCGCCGACGGCGCCGTGGAGATCGAGGCCGAGGGCGAGCCCGCCGCGGTGGCGGCGCTGGAGTCGTGGGCGCACCGGGGTCCGCCCCGAGCCGCCGTCGAAGGGGTTTACGGCGATGACGTGGAGCCGGTGGGAGGGGGCCGCTTCGAGCTGAGGCCCTGACCACCGGGCGCCGGTCAGTCGGCGTAGTAGTTGTCGGCGCCGATGCGCTCGACCTCTTCGAGCCAGCCGGTGCCGTAGGCCTCGGTTGGGGCCTGGATGAGGTCGGTCAGCTCCCCCTCGCCGGTGGTCTCCAGCGACCACGCCTGGCGCTTGTAGGACCAGCTCGACGGATCCAGCTCGTGGGCCCGGCGCCACCACCGCCGGGCACCGTCCCGGTCGCCCCGGTCCCAGCGGTGCTGTCCCAGCTCGAAGCAGGCGGCCGCCTCGGCCTCGTCCCGGCCCACCGGTCGGCTGTGGGCGGCCACCTCCTCGGGGGGCACGGCGAACCGCGACTCGGCGCCGTGGCGAACCCAGTCGGCGACCTCGGCGGGGTAGTCCTCGCCGCGGTCGGGGATGCGCTTCACCTGGCGGAGCATGCGGCTGATGCGGTCGTCGCCCTCGGGGTCGGGCAGGTCGCGCAGGGGGCTGCGCTCGATCTGGGCGGCATGGGCCGGGCGGGCGATGCGCCCCTCCTCGTCGACCCACACCGCCATCGGCACGTTGACGAAGCCCAGGTGCTCGACCGTCTCGTGGGCGGTGTCGACGAGGACGGGCAGGGCGAAGCCGTCGGGCACGAACGGCGCCACCGCGTCCCGCCCACCGGTATCCAGGGCGACGGTGACGATCTGCACGCCGAGGGGCTCGAGCTCCTCAGCCAGTGCCTGCCACCCGGGCAGGCTCGCTCGGCACCCTCACCAGCTGGCCCACGCCACGAGCAGCGCCTTGCGGCCGTGGAGGGCGGAGAGCCGGAAGGGGTTGCCGTCGAGGTCGGAGAGCTCGAGGTCGGGCACGTCGGGCCCCTCCAGGGCATGGCCCCCGGCCCGGGGACCGAGGGCCCAGACGCCGGCCTCCTCGTCGGCCACCAGCGCCATGCCGGCAGCGTCGGCCACGGCGGCGACGTCGACCTGGCCCGCGACCGCAGCGCCGTCGGGCAGCGGGATGCAGGCGTCGCCCCGGCACAGGCCGCGGTCCTGCACGTGCCACCCGGTGCCCGCCTCGAAGTCCTCCACCGGGACGGTCAATCGGTCGAGCAGCACGCTCGGACCGTACCTCGGGCCGCCACCGAGCCGCACCCCGGGGGCGCCCGGCGCCCGTTGATCAGCCCGGCTCGGGAACCTCGACCGCGGCCTGGTAGGACCGGGCCGACCGGAGCACGAGGTCGACGTAGAGGCCCGAGTGGTTGTACGCGAGGTAGGCGCGACGGAGTCCCCCATCGGAGCGCAGGTCGCCCGATGCGGAGCAGAGGTACCGGGCGGCGGCGGCAGCGGCGTCGTAGAGGTTGTGCGGGTCCACCGTTCCGTCGCCGTTGCCGTCGGTGCCCCAGCGGGCCCACGTCGACGGGATGAACTGCATGGGTCCGACGGCGCGGTCGACGCCGGCGTCGCCGTCGAGGCGGCCGCCGTCGCTGTCTCCCACCCGTGCGGTGCCGTCGCCACCGGCGAGCGGGATGCCGATGATGGGGCGGGTGGTCCGGCCCCGGGCGTCGAGCGTGCTCCCCCCACTCGTGCCGTGCCCGCTCTCGGTGCGACCGATGCCGGCCAACGCCCACCATGTCGCCGGGCAGGGGGCCGCCCGGGCCGCCTTCCAGTACGCGTCCAACGCCACCAGCGGGAAGTCGGCGCCCACGACCTCGGAGAGCACCCGGGCGTCGAGCACGCCCGCCCGGGCGCCGTCGCGATCGGCCGTGGCAGCGTAGACCCGGTCGGTCTGGCGCGCCTGCTCGGCCCGGGTGGAGGTGATGCGGCCCAGCACCCCGGCCAGGCTGGCCGCCACCCGGCGGTGGTGCTCGCGGGCGCCTTCGAGGCGGTCCACCGCGGCGGCGACCCGTCGCTCGGCGGCGCGGCGGTCCCGGACCGCCGCCGCCAGCTCGTCCACCCGTTGGGCCACCCGCGCCACCTTGTCGTCGCTGACGGCCGCCCCCAGCACCTGCCGACGGCCCTGGTCGAGGCGGCGGCGGGGATGGCCCTCGAGCAGCGACGACCCCGGGTCCTCGGACCGGATGTAGCGGTCCACGGCGACGGTGCGCAGCACGGCCCGCGCCTCGGCCAGTCGGCTACGACTGGCCCGCTCGACGTCGACGGTGCCGGCCAGGTGCTGCCGGGCGGCGTCGAGCGCGGCCTCGGCGGTGGCGATGGCCGTGCGCGCCGCCGCCAGGTCGGCTTCGGTGCGGGCCCGTTCGGCCGCCAGGTCCTCGAGCACACGGCCCAGGCGGGCCAGCTCGTCGACGGCGGCCTCGAGGCGGCCCGAGGCGCGCTCGAGGGTGCCTTCGGCCCGCCGCAGGGCCGGGCCGGTCACGGCGACGGCGGCCAGGGCCGGATCGATCCGAGCGCCGGTGCCCGCCGGCACCTCGGTGCGGGCGGCCGCGGCCAGCTGGGGCGCGCCGGCCAGGACCACGGCGAGCGTCACCATCACCGTGGTCCGCTTCACCCGTCGACCGACCTGGTCGCCGGGGCGGCGGGAAGGGGCGTTCACGCCCACCTCATCGGCAGGGAAGGTGCCAGGGACGAGCGCGTCGGCGGGATCGATGGAAAGGCCCCGGGCATTCCGACATCGTGTCAGCACCTGTGCCGTGGTCGGGCGCCCCTGATAGAACCGGCCGATGCCGACCAGCGTCGGGGTCGGGCCCCACCCCCGGCCGTGGCCCGATGACGACCGTCTGGACCCGGACCTCCTGGCCGCCGGAGATCGGCGCAACGTGGTCGACCGCTACCGGTACTGGCGCCACGACGCCATCGTGGCCGACCTCGACCGCCGTCGGCACCGGTTCCACGTGGCCATCGAGAACTGGGAGCACGACCGCAACATCGGCACGGTGGTGCGCACCGCCAACGCCTTCGGGGCCGCCGAGGTCCACATCGTCGGTCGCCGGCGCTGGAACCGGCGGGGGGCGATGGTCACCGACCGGTACCAGCACATCCGCCACCACGCCACCGTCGAGGAGCTGGCCGGGTGGGTGGCGGGGACAGACCTCACCGTCGTCGGGATCGACAACCTGCCCGGCTCCGTGCCGTTGGAGTCCACCGAGCTGCCTGAGGAATCCCTGCTCCTGTTCGGCCAGGAGGGCCCCGGGCTGTCCGACCCGTCTCGGAGCGCGGCCTCGATGGTGTGCTCGATCGCGCAGTTCGGCTCGACGCGGTCGCTCAACGCCGGCGTGGCCGCGGGGATCGCCATGCACGCGTGGATCCGCCGCCACGCCCGGCCGTTACCGTCTGGACCGTGAGCGACAGGAACTCGTCGAAGCGCAGGCGGGCCGCCCAGAACAAGGCGGCCCGGGAAGCGCTCGCCGCTCGACGGGGCCGCGCCGCGGGCGCGGGTGCCGCCGCCGGCAAGGACGCCCGGACCGGCGGGGGAGCGAAGGGAACACGAGGTTCCCGCTCGGCCAGGAGCGGCACCAGGGGCGCCGACAGGGAGCCCGCGGCGGACGCGGACGACACGGCCGGCTCGGTCAAGCGGCCGTCGCGACGGCCCACCACCGCCCCCCTCGCCGAGTCGACCAACCCGATCGCTCGGCGGCTGGCGCCGATCCTCGCCGTGCCCGGGGGCCGTGCCGTGCTGTTCGGCTTCCTCTTCACGCTCGTCGGCGGCGCCCTCCTGCTGGCCGTGCCCGTGGTCCCCCAACCGGTGCTCGACGTTCCCGCCGACGTGGTCGCCGGCCTGCGGGCCGACGGTGACATCCCCAAGGCCAAGGCCCCCGACGACGACCCCGTCTACCGCAACACCTACCTGACCGAGGTGGCCGGCGCCGGCGCCGCCATCGTGGTCATACCGGTGCTGATGGCCGGGGCCGCCTTGGTGTCGGCCCGTCGCCCGAACCGCACCCGCGCCTTCACCATCGCCGCCTTCTCGCTCGTGCTGTTCATCGTGTTCATCCCCTTCCTCGGCGTCTACTACCTCCTCAGCGCAGCCGGCGTCGGCGTCGGCGCCTACCAGGCCCGCCGGGCCGACCGCGAGGCCGCCGCCGTTGCCGAGCCCGACGACGACGACGAGACCTGAGCGGTGATCGCCCTGCGGGTGGTGGCGGTGGCCGCCGGGGCGGTCGCGGTGCTGGCGGTCGCCCTGTCCGCCGTGCGCACCGTGGTCCTGCCGCGCGGGCACCCCGTGTGGCTGTCCCGCCAGTTGTTCGTGTTCCTGCGCAAGCTCTTCGACCTGCGGCTGCGGTGGACCGACACCTACGCGGCGCGGGACCGGGTGATGGCCCTCTACTCCCCCATTGGCCTGATGTTGCTCCCCATCGTCTGGGTGGCCGGCGTGGTCGTGGGGTTCACCGTCATCTTCTGGGGCATCGAGGCGCACGGGCTGCGGTCGGCGGTGGTCCTCAGCGGCTCCTCGATCACCACGCTCGGGTTCTTCCCCCCCGACGACCTGCCCACCGACGCCGCCGCCGTGATCGAGGCGGTGATCGGCCTCGGCCTCGTCGCCCTGCTCATCAGCTACCTGCCGTCGATCTACGCCTCGTTTCAGCGGCGCGAGCTGCAGGTCGCCATGCTCGAGGTGCGGGCCGGGGACCCGCCGTCGGCGGGGGAGATGATCAGGCGTCACCACGCCATCGGTTGGCTCGACCGCAGCGACAGCCTGTTCGCCACGTGGGAGGAGTGGTTCGCCGACATCGAGGAGACCCACACGTCCCAGCCGTCGCTGGTGTTCTTCCGGTCACCGCAGCCGGGACGGTCGTGGATCACCGCCGCTGGGGCGGTGCTCGACGCCGCCGCCCTCATGGCCTCCACCGTCGACACCGCCCCCGTGCCCCAGGCCCAGCTCTGCCTCCGCGCCGGGTACCTGTCGCTCCGGCGCATCGCGGGGTACTTCTCCATCCCCCATGACCCGAACCCCTCGCCGGGCGACCCGATCTCGGTCGCCCGCAGCGAGTTCGACGAGGTCTGCGCCGGCCTGGTCCTCGGACCGCTCGGTCCGGTTCCGGGTCGACCCCCTACGCCGGTCTAGTTCAACGCTGCGCAGCCGCCAGGCGTAGCAGCTTGCATGTGACAGCCCCGTGGGCGAAGCCCGCTCCGGGGGAGCGAAGCGGAGGAGGAGCGTCAGACATAGCCCCGGAGGCGGGCGGCGTTGGCCACCCGGTCGATGCCGATGGCGTAGGCGGCCTGGCGGAGCGAGCAGCCGTAGCGGTCGGCCGTCTCCCGGGTGGCGGTGTAGGCGGCGGTCATCACGTCCTCCAGCTCGTCGTTGAAGCGGCTCTCCTTCCACGTGAACTGCTGGATGTTCTGGGTCCACTCGAAGTACGAGCCGACCACCCCGCCGGCGTTGGCCAGGATGTCGGGGATGACGGCGACGCCGCCGTCGGCCATGAGCTTGTCGGCTTCGGGGGTCACCGGCTGGTTGGCCGCCTCGAGGACCACCTTGGCTCGCACCGAGCCGGCGTTGTCCTCGGTGATCACCTCGCCCAGGGCGGCGGGCACGAGGACGTCGCAGTCACAGGCCAGCAGCTCGTCGTTGGTGAGCTCCTCGCCACCTTCGATCTCCCTCAGCGGCTGCCCCGCCCGGGCGAGGTCCCGCAGCGCGTCGACGTCGAGCCCGTCGGGATCGTGGACCCCGCCCTGCAGGTCCGAAGCCGCCACCACCTTGGCGCCGCGGCTGGCCATCTCGTGGGCGAACCAGGACCCGACGTTGCCGAACCCCTGCACCGCCACGCGCATGCCCTCGAGCGAGCGGTCGTGGTGCTCGGCCCAGGCGGACAGCACGAACACGCAGCCGCGGCCGGTGGCCGCCTCCCGCCCGGGGGCACCGCCCAGGTCGAGCGGCTTGCCGGTGACGCAGGCCGGCGTGTAGCCGGCCTTGGACGAGAACGCGTCCATCATCCACGCCATGACCTGGGCGTTGGTGTTCATGTCGGGGGCGGGGATGTCGCGGTAGACGCCGAGCACGTGGCTGATGGCCATGGTGAACCGGCGGGTCATGCGCTCGAGCTCCGAGGCGCTCAGCCCGGTGGGGTCGACCTCGATGCCGCCCTTGGCCCCGCCGAAGGGGACGTTCACGAGCGCGGTCTTCCACGTCATCAACGACGCCAACGCCCGCACCTCGTCGAGGCTGGCCTCCGGGTGGTACCGGATCCCTCCCTTGTAGGGCCCCCGGGCGCCGTTGTGCTGCACCCGGTACCCCCGCACCACGAGCAGGTCACCGTCGTCGAGGCGGACCGGCACCTGCACGGCCAGCTCCCGGTAGGCGGACGTGAGCACCGGGTAGAGCTCCTCGTCCAGGTCGATGATGCGGGCAGCGTCGGTGAAGTAGGAGTTGACCGCGTCGTGGGCCGATCGCTGGGCCATGTCGTCCCTCCCCCGATCGCCGGGGCGGCGATCCCGCACCACTCTGCCCTCTGCCGGCCGGCGGTGCCCGCAGACCGACGTCTGCCCCGGCTCGGCTCAGGCCACCGATCCGGCCGGCGGGACCGGCGGCAGCTCACCGGGTGGCGCCGCCGGTGGGGCAGGCGGAGGCGCGGGCGGAGGCGGTGGGGCCACCGCCGCCGGTGGGGGTGGGACCGGGGCCGCGACCGCCGGCGGGGAGACGTCGGCGCGGCGACGGGCGGCCCGCTCGGCCCGCTGGCCCCGGCCGTCGTCGCCACCGTCGGGCTCGTCGCCCCGGAACAGCTCGGCGATGCCGCCGAGGGAGCCGAGCACGCCACCCATGTCGGCGGGCACGAAGATCTTGGTGGCCTTGCCGTTCGCGATGCGGCCGAGCGCTTCCAGGTACTTGATGGCGAGAAGGTCGGGCGACGGCTCGCCCTCGTGGATGGCCCCGTAGACCGTGCGGATGGCCTCCCCCTCACCGGTGGCCACGGTGAGCTGGCGGAAGCGCTCGGCCTCGGCCCGCTGCCGGGTGGCCTCGGCCTCGCCCTGGGCGTTGAGGATCTGCTGCTCGCGGTTGCCCTCGGCCTGGAGGATGGCGGCCTGCTTCTGGCCCTCGGCGGTGGTGATCGCCGCCTCCCGTCGCCCCTGGGCCTCGGTCACGACCGCCCGCCGGGTGCGCTCGGCCCGCATCTGCTCGTGCATCGAGGCGATGACGTCCGGCGGTGGGTCGATGCGCTGGATCTCGACGCGGCCCACCCGCACGCCCCACTTGTCGGTGGCGTCGTCGAGGATCTGGCGCAGGTCGAGATTGATCTTGTCCCGGCTGGTCAGGGCCTCGTCGAGCTGCATGTCGCCGATGACGTTGCGCAGGTTGGTCTGGGCCAGCTTGGTGATGGCGAGGATGAAGTTGGCCACGTTGTAGACGAGCCGCTGGGGATCGGTGGGCTCGTAGTAGATGACGGCGTCGACCGACACCACCACGTCGTCCGAGGTGATGACCTCCTGGGGCTGGACGTCGACCACCTGCTCGCGCATGTCCACCAGCCGGATGGTCTGCACGAACGGGATGATCAGGCGCAGACCGGGGTCGACGGTCTCCTGGTACTTGCCGAGCATCTCCTTCACGCCCCGCTGGAACGGTCGCACCACCCGCACGCCCGAGACGACGTAGATGAACAACAGGACGGCCAGGACGATCAGCACGGCGAGCAGGGCGGCGCCCATGGGTCACTCCTCGGTGGTGGATCGGGGCAGGGGATCGAGCGGGGCGACGATCACCCGGGTGCCCTGCACGTCGACCACCTTGACCCGGGTGCCGGCGGGCACTTCGTCGCCGCCGGTCGCCTCGGCCCTCCACTCCTCACGGTCGACCTGCACCAGGCCGAGGCGGTGGTCGGCGGGAATGGGCTCGAGCACGGTGGCCAGCTGGCCCAGGAGGCGCTTGGAGCCGATGCCCTCCTGGGACGGTCCACGGTCCAGCCGGCGGGCCAGGGGTCGCATGGCGGCGAAGGACGCGGCTGACACGGCGACGAAGGTCGCCCACTGCACCCACAGGTCGGTCCCGGCGAAGGCCAGCGCCGTCGCCACTGCCGCCCCGACCGCGAACGGGGCCAGGAAGAACGTGCCCGAGATCAACATCTCGCCGCCGGCGAAGACCGCCGTGGCCGCCAGCCACACCCAGCGCCAGCTGTCGGCGTCCATCGGCCGAGGCTACGCCGTACTGGCTTCGCTCGTCCCTCGGCTTGCCTCGGTCCGAGCCGGCTTCGCCGATCCGGCTCTCGTCGACGATGCTGCTCCGCCTGGCGGCTGCGCAGCGCTGGCTTTGCGTCGTCGGCCGGTACGTTGGCTCCGGTGTCTGACCGGTTCTGCCTCATCTCCGTGCACGCCCACCCTGACGACGAGGCGTCCAAGGGGGCGGGCACCGTTCGCCGCTACGCCGACCAGGGCGTGCGCACGGTGCTCGTGTGCTGCACCGGCGGGGAGGCCGGCGACATCCTGAACCCGGCCATGGACCGCCCCGAGGTCCGGGAGCGCCTGGCCGAGGTCCGGATGGAGGAGCTGGCCCGCTCGGCCGAGATCATCGGCTACGACGACGTCGTTCTGCTGGGTTACCGGGACTCGGGCATGCCCGACAGCCCCGAGAACGCCGACCCGGGCTGCTTCGCCCGCGCCCCGCTGGAAGAGGCGGTGGGGAGGCTGGTCGCCATCCTGCGCCGTGAACAGCCCCAGGTGGTGCTCACCTACGGCGACGACCAGCAGGGCTACCCGCACCCCGACCACCTTCGGGTGCACGAGGTGACGATGGCGGCGGTGGACGCCGCCGCCGACCCTGCGACCCACCCCGAGGCGGGCCCGCCGTGGTGCGTCCAGAAGGTGTACTACTCGACCTGGTCGCGGGCCCGGATCCTCGCCCTGCACACCACCTTCGTCGAGCTCGGACTCGAGTCGCCGTTCGACGAGAAGTGGCTGTCACGCCCGTCCCAGGACGACCGGATCACCACTCACGTCGACGTCACCGGCCTCTATGACGTGCGGGCCGGCGCGTTGCGGGCCCACGCCACCCAGATCGACCCGGAGTCGCCATTCTGGTTCGGCATCCCCGACGACGTGGCCGCCTCCGTGCACCCCCAGGAGGACTACATCCTCGCCCGCAGCGAGGTGCCCACCGATCTCCCCGAGGACGATCTCTTCGCCGGCCTGCGCTGATCGCGCCGTCCCGGGCAGGTGGGTACGCTCCCGGTCGACCCAGCCAGAGATCTCGGAGGCCCGCGATGGCGAAGTACCTGTCCCAAGAGTGGCTCGACCTGCAGAAGGACCTGGCCCAGGAGTTCCCCGAGCGGCCCGGTGCGACCGCCCGCATGCAGTACGTGGTCACCGGAGCCCCCGAAGGCGATGCGAAGTACTACACCGTGATCGACAACGGCAAGATCACCGAGAACTCCCTCGGCGAGGACGACCAGGCCGAGTTCACCCTCACCAGCACCTACGACGACTCGGTGAAGGTCCTGAAGGGCGAGCTGGACCCCAACGCCGCGTTCATGCAGGGGAAGATGAAGGTGACCGGCAACATGGGCAAGCTCATGTCGCTCATGCCCCTGACCCAGAGCCCCGAGTACAAGGCCATCCAGGCCAAGGTGGCCGATCAGACCGAGTACTGAACCTCGGGGCTCCGGCTCCCGCCGCCGGCGCCTGGCGTGCGGTCGGCGCGCTGGAGGTCGCGCAGCGGTCGGTACCCGATGCGGTGCACCCCGGCCCGCTCGAGGGTGACCGCCAGCTCGCTGTCGGCGGTCATCAGCTGGTGGTCGTCGACCCGGCCGGGCCAGTCGGGCGAGAGCGCCCGGAGCTCGGGCGTGTCGAGGGCGGGGTGGACGTACAGCTCGGTCACGCCGGGGCGCAGCTCCCCGACGGTGCGCTCCACGGTGCGACGGCTACCGGGACCGTCGCGCACCACCACCAGGTGGTCGGGGAACATCACGCCCTCCTCGGCGGCCAGGCGGCGGAAGGGGAACCCCACCGACCGCTCGGTCGAGCGCCCCGACAGGCGGACGGGCAGGCCGAAGTCGACGGCGAGGTCCAGGTACACGTCGAAGAACTCTGGCCGCATCTGCAGCGTGCCGAGGTGCGAGTCGAGGTGGGTGACGTCGAAGCCCCACAGGATGGCCCGCTCGATCTGGGCCCGGAGCTCCCGGCGCACCTCGTCGAGGTCGGCGTGGTCCCACACGTCCTGCACGGTGCGAGGGAAGCCCCCGTCGCCATCGAGCAGCGACGGAGCTCGGGTGATCGGACCCCACCGGTACAGGTCGTGCTCGGCGTTGAGGGTGAGGTGGACGCCGACGTCCTCCCCCCGATAGCGGGCGGCGGCCTCCCGGGCCCAGGGGCACGGCACCATCAAGGTGGCGCTGGTGGCAAGCCCCTCTCGCAGGGACTCGTAGACGCCGCCGTTGGCGGCATGGCACGAGCCCAGGTCGTCGCAGTTGAGGATGAGCAGCCGGGCATCGGGCTCGTACCCGAGGCGTTCGGCGAGGGAGGCCACCCCTCGACGTTACCGGCCGATCACGGCGGCTCCCGGGTGTCGCCGGCGCATGCGGACCACAGGCCCAGCCCGGCGGCACGGGCCTCGGCCGCGGCGGCGGCGAAATCCCCGCGGTAGGTGACGTTGGGGGCCAGGCTGAGCGGCCGGGCGTAGCCGCCGGCCACGAGGTCCAGGTTGACGAAGCGGCGGTCGGCGCTTCGCCAGAGGTACAGGAGGAGGCGCCCGAAGTGGTCGCGTGCCTCACGGTCCCGGGCCACCGACACGGCCGTGCCCTCCGGCAGCAGCGTCTTCAGGTGCTTCGACGCCTCCGGGCCGAAGCACTGCACCGGGGTGTCGGGCTTCACCGTCTCGGGGGTGTCGATGCCGATCAGGCGCACCGGTTCCTCGGCCTCGCCGAGGCGGAGCACGACGGTGTCACCGTCGACGACGCGGTCGACGACGGCTCGGCCGGGGGGGACCGCCTGCGAACGGGTGAGGCGGCCACACCCAGCGAGGGTGCCGGCCAGGGTGGCGGCCAGGATCACCAGCAGGACGGCGACGGACGGGGTGCGGCGCACGGCGGACCTCCGGATCGATGACGTGGAGGCGGCGACCGCCGCGAGGCCTCAGGGCGCCGAGGCGGCGGCGGTGAAGGCGATGACGGCCACGGTGAGGATCGAGCCGAGCACCATGAGCACCATCGAACGGGTCTGGGCGGCGATGATGGCGGCGAAGTCGGTGCGGACGGCGCCGAAGCCGTCGTGCATCTCGGCCCGGAGCCGGTCGAAGCCCCCGTCCATGCGATGCTCCAGGCGAACGGCTTCGCTCCGGATCTCGGCCCGAACGGCGGCCAAGCCCGTGTCCAGGTCCCGCCGCAACCCGTCGAGGTCCCCCCGCATCACCTGCAGGTCCCCCCGCATCACCTGCAGGTCCCCCCGCATCACCTGCAGATCGCCCCGCATCACCTGGAACTCAGCCCGGAGATCCTCGACGTCGCTGCGCAGGAGCACGAGGTCGCCTTGGCGGGCCACGTCGCTCCAACCGACCGGGGGCAGGTACTCCATCATCGTGGCTGCCACCCGCGGCCCGTGGGCCGCCTCCAAGCTCTGGTAGAGCTCGCGTCGTCGTTCTTCACTGACGGCCATCTTGGCCTCCGCATCGGCGGGCGGGCAACGCCCATGGTCGATTCGGGGGGAAATGGGATGTTGGGAGAAGTCAGTCGAGGCGTTCGATGATGGTGCCGGTGCCGAGGCCGCCGCCGCAGCACATCGTGACCAACCCGTAGCGCCCACCGGTGCGCTCCAGTTCGTGCAGGGCCTTGGTGAGCAGGATGGCGCCGGTGCCGCCAAGGGGGTGGCCGAGGGCGATGGCACCGCCGTTGGGGTTGACCCGCTCGAGGTCGGCCCCCGTCTCCTTGGCCCAGGCCAGCACGACCGATGCGAACGCCTCGTTGATCTCGATGGTGTCGAAGTCGGCCATGGCCAAGCCGGTGCGTTCGAGGAGCCGGGCGGTGGCGTCGATCGGCCCGGTGAGCATGAGGACGGGGTCCACCCCCACCAGGCACGTATCGACCACCCGGGCCCGGGGGCGGAGGCCTAGCTGACCGGCTCGCTCGGCTGTGGTCATCAGCACGGCGGCGGCGCCGTCGGAGATCTGTGAGGAGGAGCCGGCGGTGTGGACGCCGTCCTCCCGGGCCACCGGCTTGAGACCGGCCAGCTTCTCGAGAGAGGTCTCCCGGAGCCCCTCGTCACGGTCAACGCGATGGGTGGAGCCGGTGGGCTTGGAGTCCTCGTCGAGGTCGGGGGCGTCGATGGCCACCACCTGGGATCCGAAGCGGTCCTCCTGCCACGCCGCCGTTGCCCGCTCCTGGGAGCGGAGCCCGAACCGGTCGGCGTCGTCGCGTCCGATGCCCCACTTCTCGGCGATGCGCTCGGCCCCCTCGAACTGGGACGTGAACTCGTAGCGGCCGAAGTAGGTCTTGGGGATGGGGCGGCCGTACTCACCCCGGGAGTTGGAGCCGATCGGCACCCGGCTCATGACCTCCACCCCGCAGGCGAGGGCCACGTCGACCACGCCGGCGCCCACCAGGCTGCTGGCCACGTTGGTGGCCTGCTGGGAGGAGCCGCACTGGGTGTCCACCGTGGTGGCCGCCACCGACTGGGGTAGGCCGGCGGCCAGCCATGCGGTGCGGGCCACGTTGAAGGACTGCTCGCCCACCTGGCTCACGCAGCCGCCGACGACCTGGCCCACGGCCTCGGCGTCGACGCCGGAACGGTCGATCACCTCGCGCTGCACGGCGGGCTGGAGGTCGGCCGGGTGCATGGTGGAGAGACCGCCGCCACGGCGTCCGACCGGCGAGCGGACGGCTTCGACGATCACCACATCGCTCATGGCCGCACCCTAGGGCTCCTGCGCCGACGGCCGCCGCCGGTGAGCGCCTGGAGCACGAGCAGCAGGGCGCTCGCACCGAGGAAGGCGACCACGACCGACCAGGGGCCGAAGTCGGTCATGCCTCGTTCACCGGCGGCGTTGAACAGGGCTCCACCGATGACACCGCCGAGGGCGCCGACGGCGGTCGTGCCGAGGCAACCCCGCTTGGGAGCTCCGGTGGCGGCCGGGGCCAGGGTGCCGGCGATCAGGCCGACCGCGATCCAGGCGACGAAGGACACTCACGCCGCCGAGCGGTGCTGGGTGCCGGGGTCGTCGGGGGCGGGACGGGAGGCGGCCAGGGCGGCTCGGGCCTGGGCGATGCCCCGGCGCCCGATCTCCCGGGTGCGCTCGTCGATCCGCCACTCGGGGATGGTTTCGATGAGAACCAGCTGTCGTGCCATGGGTCAAGTATCCGCGGGGGGTGTGACAGTTTCGGCCGCGGCCTCCACGCAGGGGAACGTCGGCGAGAGGAGGGTCATTTCCGGCCCAGGCTGTGGCGATCGTCACGCGGACTAGTCCATACTGACTCGTCTTCAGCGACGGCGCCGACCTCTACATCGGCCAGGCGGCCCACTGCTCGGGCACGGGCGCCGCCACTGACACGAACGGGTGAGCCTCGGCACCGAGGGCAACGGCTGGAGCCACCCCGTCTACACGCTCACCCCGGGCATCCCCGGCGACTCCGGCAGCGCCTTCCTCACTCCCGGGGCCAGGGCATCGGGGTGCTCTCGACCCTGGCCATCGCCCCGCTGGCCGGCAGCAACAACGTGTCCGACCTCGGGCACATGCTCGCCTACCTGCACGCCCACACCGGGTTCGGGGGCGTGCAGCTGGTGAACGGCACCTCGGCCTTCCGCGCCAGCCTGATCGGCCTCGTGCCCCTCGGCGGCTAGGCCGTCAGGCATCCCCGCCACGCCGGAGCGTCGTCGCCGGGAGGGCGACGCCGTCCAGGCCGGTGAGCACCCCGTCGTCGCCCTCGCACTCCGTACGATCACCAGGGTGACGGTCACGACCGACCCGTACGACGAGGACGTGGACGTGCGAGGCCAGACGACGGCTTACGGCCGGGCGGCGGTCGACCTGCTGGCCCGCCAGGTCGTCGACCTCAAGGCCGGCGAGCCGCTTGCCCCGGTGACGGTCCTCGTCGCCTCGAACTACGCCGCCGTGGCCGCCCGGCGGGCGCTGGCCGCCCGTCCCGGCGGCGTCGCCAACGTCTCGTTCCTCACCCTCCACCGGCTGGCCGAGCGACTCGGCGCCGCCCGGCTCGCCGCCGCCGGCCGCCGACCGGTGTCGGCCCCGGTGGTCGGCGCCGCCGTGCGCGCCGTGCTCGCCGCCGAGCCGGGCATGTTCGCCCCGGTGGCCGACCATCCCGCCACCGAGCGCGCCCTGGTGGCGGCCCACCGGGAGCTGGCCGCCGTCCCGGGCGCGGCGCTGGACGCGGTCGCCGAGCGCTCCTCGCGCGCTTCGGACGTCGTGCGCATCCATCGAGCGGTGGGGGCCCTCCTCGGCGGCAACTGGTACGGCGAGCACGACCTGCTCGGGGCGGCCGCCGAGACCTGCGCCGGGGGAGCCGCCGGCCAAAGCGGCCCGGTGATAGCCCACCTGCTGGAGGAGATCCCGCCGGCAGGGGCCGAGCTCCTCCGCCGGCTCCGGCCGGTGCACGTCAACGTCGGCGTCACCGGCGACGACGATGCCGACGGCCCCATCCTCGCCGCTCACCGGCGAGCGGGCGTGGAGGTGGCCCTGCGGGAGGTGGAACCCCGTTGCGCCACGAGCATCGTGAGCGCCAGCGACCCCGACGACGAGGTCCGGGCGGCCGTCCGCTTGGTCACCCGCTGGATGCACGATGGGGTCAACCTGGGTCGGGTCGCGCTCGTCTACGGGATGCCCGCCCCCTACGCCCGCCTGGTGCACGAGCAGCTGACTGCCGCTGGCATCCCCTGGAACGGCACCCCGGTGCGCGAGGTCGGTGACCTCCTCTTCGGCCGGACCCTCCTCACCCTCGTCGCCCTCCCCGACCGCGACTACCGGCGCCCGGACGTGCTCGGCGTCCTGACCTCGGCTCCGCTCCTCGACGGCGACCATCGGGTGCCGGGGCGGACGTGGGAGCGGGTCTCCCGCGCCGCCGGCGTGGTCGGCGGTGACGACTGGCGCGATCGCTTGGCCAACCTCGCCCGGTTGCAGCGGAGTGAGGCCGAGTCCATCGAGGCCGAGAGGGAGGGCGACTGGCGGGCCGACCGCAAGCGCGGCGACGCCGACGCCGCCGACGCGCTGGCGTCGTTCGTCGGGCGGCTGCGAGCCGACCTCGACCGCGGGGCGACCGCCCACTCCTGGGCCGCCCTGGTGGGTTGGGCCCAAGGCCTCGTCGCCACCTACCTCGGGGACGAGCGGCGCCGGGTCAGGTGGCCGGAGGAGGAGCGGCTGGCCGCCGAGCGGGTCGAGGCGGCGCTCGAGCAGCTCATCGGCCTCGATGCGCTGGAAGGGCCGGCCCCCACCGTCGGGGTGTTCCGCCGGGCTCTCGAAGGGGAGCTGGAGCTCGCCGGTCGTCGGGTTGGCCGCCTCGGCGACGGCGTCCTCGTCGGGCCGGCGTCGACCGCGGCGGGCCTGGTCCTCGACCGGGTCGTCGTGCTCGGCATGGCCGAGGGGGTCTTCCCGCCCCGCCGACTGGAGGACTCGCTGCTCCCCGACGTCGAGCGGGCGGCGGCGGGCGGTGCCCTGGCGCTCCGGGCCGACCGGGTCCACGACGACCGTCGTCACCTCCTCGCGGCGATGGCATCGGCCGACGAGGCCGTGCTCTGCCAGCCTCGTGGCGACCTCCGACGCTCCGGTGAGCGGCCCGCGTCGCGCTGGTTGGTGGCGGATGCCGCCCGGCTGTCAGGCGTGCCCGGGCTGCGGTCGGGCGGCATCGCCGAGCACGCAGGTGCCCCTTGGCTGGACCACGTGCCGTCGTTCACGAGCGGCCTCGTTCGCCTCCACCACGCGGCATCGGAGCAGGAGCTTCGACTCGCTGTCATCGCTCGCCTCGCGCTCGACCATCCCGCCCTCACCGCCGACCGCCCGCTCGTTGCCGCGCTGGAGGTGGTCCGGGCCCGGCGCAGCGACCGTTTCACCCGGTTCGACGGCAACCTGGCGGCCGTCGCCGTCGAGGTCGGCCGCCCGCCGAGGACGTCGGCCACCCGCCTGCAGACGTGGGCCGATTGCCCCCACCACTACCTGCTCCAGTACGTGCTCGGAGTGCAGCCGGTGGAAGAACCCGAGCGGCTGTTCATGATCAGCGCCGCCGACAAGGGCCGCCTCATCCACGGGATCCTCGACCAGTTCATCGGTGCGGCGATCACCGACGGGCACCCCTTGGACCGCTGGACCCCGGCCGATCACACCCAGCTCCGCTGCGTCGCCGAGGAGCACTTCGCCCGCTACCAGGCCGATGGCCGCACCGGGCGGGCGCTCTTCTGGCGCCGCGACCGCAAGCAGATCCTGGCCGACCTCGAACGGTTCCTCGAGCAGGATTCCGAGCGCCTGGCCCAGGGCTTCCGCCCCTTGGGCACCGAGCATCCCTTCAGCGAGCTGCCGGTGAGGTTGCCCAGCGGTCACGTGCTGCTCGCCGGGGGCAAGGTCGACCGCGTCGACCGCCGGCCGGACGGCTCGCTGGCCGTCCTCGACTATAAGACCGGAAAGCCCGAGAAGTACAAGGGCCTCTCGGAGACGAACCCGCACAACGGGGGTCGGTGGCTCCAGCTCTACCTCTACGCCCTGGCTGCCGAGGCGGCGTTCGCCACCGACCGGCCGGTGTGGTCGGCCTACTGGTTCAACACCAGCAACGGCCGCTTCAAGGAACATGGATACCTCGTCACCCCCGAGGTGGGCGCCGAGGTGGCCGACGCCATCGACGCCATCGTCGAAGGCATCGCCGCCGGCATCTTCCCCTCCCACCCACCGGAGCCGTCGAGCCGGACCAACCACGTCGACTGCTGGTACTGCACGCCCGACGGCCTGAGCGTCGCCGATCGCTACAGGGAGTGGAAGCGCAAGCGGCGCGACCCGGTGATGGCCGGCTACGTCGGCCTGGCCGATCCGGAGGTGCTTCGATGACGACGCGTGACGACGAGGCGCGCCGGGCTGTGGTCGAGGACCTCCACCGCACGCTCTTCCTGGAGGCGGGGGCCGGTTCGGGCAAGACCTCCTGCCTGGTCGCCCGGTACGTCGCCCTCGTGGAGGACGGTGTCCCGGCCGATCGCATCGCCGCCATCACCTTCACCGAGAAGGCTGCCGGTGAGCTCGTCGACCGCATCCGGGGCGAGCTCGAGGACCGGGCGCGGGCCGGGAACGCCGCTTGCTCCCGGGCACTGGTGGTGATCGACCGAGCGGCCATCGGCACCCTCCACGCCTTCGCCCAGCGCATCCTCAACGAGCATCCCGTCGAGGCGGGGCTGCCGCCGCGAGTCCAGGTGCTCGACGAGATCGCCTCGCAGGTGGCGTTCGAGGCCCGATGGGAGGAGTACGTCGACGCGCTGCTCGACGACCCGTGGTTGGAGCAGCCGTTGCGGCTGCTCCTGGCCAGCGGGGCCGACCTGCATCACCTGCACGACGTGGCGGTCGCCTTCGACGACAACTGGGACCTCGTGGAGGGCCGCGCCGGCTGGAAGCCGCCGGAGGTGCCCACGGTCGCCGTCGAGGCCATCCTCGCCCGGCTCGACCACGTGTTGGCGCTGGCCGAGCACTGCACCGCCCACGAGGACCTGCTCCTGCTCCACCTGCAGGGGACGGTCACCGACTTCGCCCGGCAGCTCGCCGACGCCGTCGACGACGACACCCGTCTCTCACTCCTGCGCCAGAAGCTCAGCGCCAGGAAGGGCAAGAATCCGAACTGGGTGAGCATCGGCGTCGACGTCGTGAGGGACGAGCTGGCGGACATCGACGCCGATTGCGAGCTGCTTCGCCGGTCGGTGCAGGAGGGCGTGCTCCAGGTGCTGGCCTCGTCCCTCGCCGGCTTCACCGTCCGGGGCGCGAACGCCCGCCGGGGGGCGGGGGAGCTGGAGTTCCACGACCTCCTAGTGCTGGCGCGCGGCATGCTGCGCGACCCCAGGCGGGGGCCCGCGGTGCGGGCCGCGCTGGCCGAGCGGTACCAGCGGTTGCTGCTCGACGAGTTCCAGGACACCGATCCCATCCAGATCGAGCTGGCCGCGCTCATCGGCTCCGACGACCCCGCCGCCAGTGGCATCGAGTGGCCGCGGATCGAGATCGAGCCCGGCCGGCTCTTCTTCGTCGGCGACCCCAAGCAGTCGATCTACCGGTTCCGCCGGGCCGACATCGGCATGTTCCTTGAGGCCCGCGACGAGCTCGTCGGGAGCAGCGAACCGCTCACCAGGAACTTCCGCACCGGCCGACCGATCGTCGAGTGGGTCAACCACACCTTCGGCCAGATCATCCAGGAGGTGCCCGACTCCCAGCCGGCGTACCTTCCCCTCGACGCCGTGCGCCCAGCGCCCGACGTGGGCCCGCCGGTCGCCTTCGTCGGCACGATGCACAGCGCCAAGACCCTGGCGGGCGCGATGCGCGAAGCGGAGGCCCGGGACGTGGTGGCCGCGATCGGCACCGCCATGGCCGACCAATGGTCGGTGGGGGAGCTCGGGAAGGACGGTCGCGAGGCGTGGCGCCCCCCGGGGTGGTCCGACATCGCCATCCTGTTGCCGGCCCGCACGTCGCTGCCGTTCCTCGAGCAGGCGCTCGAAGCGGCCGGGGTGCCGTACCGGGCCGAGACCTCGTCGCTCGTCTACGGCACCCGAGAGGTGCGTGACCTGCTGATGATCGCCCGGGCGGTCGAGGACCCGACCGATGCGCTCGCCGTCGTCGCCGCGCTGCGCACGCCCGGCCTCGCCTGCGGCGACGACGACCTGTTCACCTGGCGGAAGCGCCACGGCGGCCACTGGAACCACCAGGGCCCTGCGCCCGACGGCGCGCCCACCGACCATCCCGTCGCCCTCGGCCTCGGCTGGCTCGGCGAGCTGCACCGCGAGCGGCTGTGGTCCTCGCCCAGCCAGGTGCTGGATCGCATCGTGCGCGACCGCCGGCTCATGGAGCTCGCGCTCGTCGAACGGCGGCCCCGGGACCTGTGGCGGCGCCTGCGGTTCGTGCTCGACCAGTGCCGGGCGTGGGAGGAGGCGGGCGGGGTCACCCTCCGCCAGTACCTGCGCTGGGCCGAGGGCCAGTCGGCCGAAGGATCCCGCGTCGTCGAGACGGTGCTCCCCGAGACCGACGACGACGCCGTGCGCATTCTGACCGTCCACGGCGCCAAGGGCCTCGAGTTCCCGATCGTCGTGTTGTCGGGCCTCACCACCGAGCTGCGCCCCCACGGGCGGGGCGTGGAGGTGCGGTTCCCTCCGACCGAGGCGTGGGCCGTCAAGCTGAAGAAGGGGGTGAGCACCGCCGACTTCGAGCTCACCCAACCCCTCGAGGAGCAGATGGACCACCACGAGCGGCTCCGGCTGCTCTACGTGGCCACCACCCGGGCCCGCGACCACCTGGTCGTGTCCGTCCACCGCAAGGATCGCAAGGAACCCAAGGCCGAGACCGCAGCCGAGGTGCTCCACCGCGCCGGATGGGACCCGGCGCGGGTGACCCACCTCGAGCTCGACCCCCTCGACCATCGCCAGTTCGTGACGTCGTCGCCGCCGCCGGTCGCACCAGCCATGACGACGGACCTGCCCAGCATCGACGAGTGGCGTCGCTCACACGCCGACGCGCTGGCGGTGGCGTCGAAGCCGCTCGCCACCTCGGCCACCCGCCTCGCGGCCGAAGCCGCCGCCGAGCGCGAGGCCGAGGCGGAGGCAGCCCGCGCCGCCGCCGGCGACCCCGGCCTGGCCAAGGGTGCGAAGGACATCGATCTGCCCCCGTGGCAGAAGGGTCGGTACGGCACCGCCGTGGGCCGGGCCGTCCACGGCGTGCTCCAGACCGTCGACCTGGCCACCGGCGCCGGCCTCGCCGAAGCCGTCGCCGCCCAGGCCGCCGCCGAGGGTGTGCTCGGCAAGGAGGCCGTCATCGAGGCGCTCTGCCGCTCCGCCCTCCAGAGCGACGTGGTGAAGCGAGCGGCCGGGCGGCCGCACTGGCGAGAGGTGTACGTCGGCGTCCCCTTCGGCGAGGGCGTGCTCGAGGGCTACATCGACCTGCTCTACCAGGACGACGATGGCCTCGTCGTCGTCGACTACAAGACCGACGCATGGCGCAACCAGGACGATCTCGACGCCAAGGTCGAGCGGTACGCAGTGCAGATGGCCGCCTACGCCGACGCCGTGACCATCGCAGTGGGAGCGGCCGTCACATCGTCCCGGCTCCTCTTCCTGGCCGCTGATGCAGGAGCAACTCGGGAGGTCCGGGTCTGACGGCGGTCGACCGGATGATCAGCGGTCAGCGCATCCAAGGCCAGGCTCATCGCCGGTTCCCGAACGTGTCCCAGCTCGTGAGGGTGGGGGCCGGGCGGCGCGGGGCCACCCCCCACCGGCCGACGGGGCGTCCCAGGGGGAGCAGAGCGGCGATCTCGTAGCGGTCGGGGACCCCACAGACGGCCCGCACCTCTTGCTCGTGGATGCGGAACACGGTGGTGAGGCAGGTGCCGATCCCGAGCGACCGGGCGGCGAGGATCAGGTTCTGCACGGCCGGGAAGACGCTGGCGTACACCGACCCCACGTCCATCTCACCGTGCTCGTCGACCACCGTCATCGAGATGCGCGGCACGAGGACCAGCACCATGGCCGGGACCTGGCCGATCGATTCCGCGAGCTGCCGCGAGAGGCGCCAGTTGCGTTCGTGGCGCCGTCGGGCCTCGTCGTCGGCGATGGGGGGCACCAGGGCGAGCACCGCCGGCTCGTAGCGTTCGTAGGCCCGGAGGTACAGCTCGGCGATCGCCGCCCGCCGCTCGGCGTCGGTGACCACGAGGAACTGGTAGGGCTGGATGTTCCCGCCGCTCGGCGCCTGAACGGCGGCGGCGAGGATCGACTCGATCTCGGTGTAGGTCACCGGCTCGTCGGTGAAGCGGCGCATCGCCCGCGTGGTCATGAGCCCCTCGTATAGCGCGGGCGCCGACTGGTCCCCGGCCAGCGGCGACGTCGTCACAGCTGGCGGGTGTCGGTGGCGAGGCCGAGTCGGAGGCGGCCGGCCAGCTCGAACGTGCGGGGCGCGACCATGGCGTGCTGGGTGGCGACGTGGACGTCGCGGAAGACCCGCGATAGGGCACAGTCGTCGTAGACGGCCGCACCCCCCGCCGCCGTGTAGGTGAGGTCGACGGCCCGGGCCGATTCGTGGGTGGCGTGGGTGGCGGCGAGACGGAGCGACCGGCGGTGCTCGTCGGTCAGCTCGTCGCCCGTGCCGACCACCTCCCATGCGGCTCCGATGGCGTCGGCGACAAAGGCGCGGCTCGACCGGACGATGGCTTCGGCGGCGGCCACGTCGGCCTGCACCGGGGCCCGCTCGGCCAGGGCCCGGCTGCTGCCCTGCGGCCGCTTGTGCCCGGCGAGGCTGACGAGCTCGTCGATGGCGCGGCGGGCCAGACCCAGGCCCACCGATGCGATGCCGAGGGCCAGCACCCCGTAGAACGAGAACCGGTACAGGGCACCCCCGCGCCGGGGCGGTTCGAGGCCGATCTGCACCCAGCGACCCTCGGGGACGAAGGCGGCGTCCACCTCGTAGTCGGTGCTGCCCGTGCCCCGGAGCCCGGACACGTGCCAGGTGTCGAGCAGCTCCACCTGGGCCGGTTCGAACAGCACGAACGGGGCGATCAGCCCGTCGGTCCGGGGTGCGGGCGCGCCGGCGGCGTCCACCAGGAGGCAACCACCGCCGATCCAGGTGCAGTGACGGGTGCCCGAGCCCCACTGCCAGCGCCCGGTGACGACGAGGCCCCCGTCGGTGACCTTGGCTCGGCCCATGGGGGCGGCGAACCCGCCGGTGATGGATGCCGCGTCGCGGTAGATGGCCCCGGCATGGGGGTCGGCCAGGAAGGCGCCCAGCAGCCCGGTGGTGGCAGCGATCATCACGCACCACGCCGCCGCCCCGTCGTGGACGGCCAGCTCCTCGATGGTGTCCATGCCGTCCTGCACCCCGAGCTCGGCCCCACCGAGATCCGAGGGCACGAACATGCGGAACAGGTCGGCCTCGCGCAGGTCGGCCACCACGTCGTCGGGGAGCGTGCGGTTCGCTTCGATGGTGGCGCTGCGCGCCGCGATCGAGGGGCCCAGCCGCCGCGCCGCGCCGAGCAGGTCCGGAACCGAGGACCGCGTCGCCGTCGCCATCGCCGACAACCTAGGACGACGCCTAGTACGGCGAGGCGTCTTCGAAGTAGCGGCGGGGGTTGTCGACGAGCATGGTGGTGATCTGGTCCTCGGTGACACCGTGCTCCCGGAGGTAGGGGAGCACCTCCTGGTCGATGTGCAGGTAGTGCCACTGCGGCAGGAGCGGCATGACGCCGGGGTCCATCCAGTCGATGTAGCAGGACGCGTCGTGGGAGAGGACCATGTGGTCGGCGAGTCCCCGCCGGCACAGCTCCACCACGATGTCGGCGCGGGCCTCGAAGCTGGTCGCCAGGTTGATGCCGAACCGGTCCATGCCCAACAGGAAACCGGCCTCGGCCAGCTCGGTGAGGTGGTCGGCGTCGCTGCTGTCGCCGCTGTGGCCGAGCACCACCCGGCGCGGGTCGACGCCCTCCTCCTCGCACAGCACCCGTTTGGCCTCGAGCCCGTTGCGGCTCTTGGGGTGGGTGTGCACGGTGATGGGCGCACCGGTCCGCCGGTGGGCTCTGGCCACGGCCCGCATCACCCGCTCGACGCCGCTCGTCATGCCCCGCTCGTCGATGGCGCACTTGAGGAACGCGGCCTTCACGCCGGTGCCGGCGATGCCGTCGGTGATGTCGCCCACGAACATGTCGACCATGGGGTCGGGCACCTCCGCACCGACCGCCGCGTTCAGCGCCGGGCCCCGGTGGTGGAAGAAGAACGGCACCTCGTCATAGGTGTAGCAACCGGTGGCCACCACGATGTTGAGGGCGGGCACCTGCTCGGCGATGCGCTGGATGCGGGGGATGTAGCGGCCGAGGCCGATCACGGTGGGGTCGACGATGGTGCGCACGCCCTGGTCGGCCAGGGCGGTCAGCTTCCCGACGGCGTCGGCGATCCGCTCGTGCTCCTGCCCCCACTCCTCCGGGTAGTTCTGCTGCACGTCGGGGGTGAGGACGAAGACGTGCTCGTGCATGTAGGTGCGCCCCAGGCCGGCGGTGTCGATCGGGCCAAGGACGGTCTGGACCTCGGGCAACAGGCTCTCCTCGGGGGCGCGACGGCGGCGGGGGACGCCGGGAGCGTAGGACGTCGGCGTCAGAGCGAGCCGAGCGCAGAGCCGAACCGGTCGCAGTTGTCGCGCCAGGGCGCCGTCAACTGCGACGTGATCGACTCCTGGCCATCTCGACTCGGCATGGCCGACACGATGAACGTGTCCAGCTCGTCAGAGCAGGCGCCAGCCGCCCTCCAGCGGCGCCAGCGCCTCAGGATCGCCGGCGAGCTCGACCCGAGCCCACGCCTGCCGGCCGAGGAGGTAGAGCAGCAGCTCGCCGGGGTCGCCGCACACGGACGCCGACGCTGACCGGTGCCCGTCCACCGTCACCCGATGGCCATCGCCGGCGTCCAGATTGAGGCCCACGCCCGCCGGCGCGGACACCCGCCGAGCGAGGAGCCGCACGGCCGCCCACAGTTGGGCTCGGGTCCGGTCGTCCTGGGGCCGCGGCTCCGGTAGCAGTGGACGGCGTAGGTCCTCGTGGTGGACCCACATCTCGACGATCCGGGTCTGCACGATGACCGGCAGCCCGAAGGACAGCGGTGGTCGGCGCCGGACGATGGCGACCATGTCCTCATCGGTTGCCGACTGGAGCAGTCGTCGCGATGGTCGTTCCAGCACGGCCGCACGAATGCGATCGCGGAACCTCGGCGGCACCGCTACGACGACCGGGCTGGCCAGGAGGAGCGGGACGCCGCCGAGTCGCTCCTGAGCCGCCACGTGCGCCAGCAGATCCCTCGCCGTCCACCCCTCGCAGGCGACGGGTTGGTCGGGATCGGCGACCGCAAACGCATCGGCGAGAAGTGCCCGTTCCCGCCGGAACACCTCGACCGCTGGTCGCACCGGCTCAGCGCATGTGGGGGACGTCGTCGTCGAGCCAGTAGGCGTCGCCGCGCCCCAGCCCGGCGGTGTCGATCGGGCCAAGGACGGTCTGGACCTCGGGCAACGGACCTCCTCGGGGAGCGGCGACGACCGGCTGCGATCGCCCTGGAGCGTAGGGCGCAACGACTCCCCGGGCCCGCCCGGCTCTGACGCTGTCGAGGCGGGCCGGTCACAGCGCGCCGTCGAGGCGGGCCGGTCACAGCGCGCCGTCGAGGCGGGCCGGTCACAGCGCGCCGTCGTCGATCCGGGCGTCGGCCCGCCGCTCCAGGATCTCGGCCACCGTCTCCTCCGGCGTCTGCTCCGAGGTGTCGAGCCACAGACCGATCCTCGGCGTCCGATCGAGGGCCGCGGCCAGTGCCTCGATCGTGAACCCGCCCGGGCGGTACGCCACCTTGCCGGTCTCGGCCCGCCGGGCGGCCTCCCGCTCGGCCACGACGGCCACCGACGGGCGGAGCACGACGAGGTGCCGGGGTCGGGCGGCGACCGACCCGAGCCAGGCGACGACATCATCGGCGAAGACGTTGTCCTGGACCACCACCGAGAAGCCGGCTCGGCAGTACTCGTCGGCCACCAGCGCTGACAGCCGGTACCGGAGGTCGAGGAGGCGGCGGGCCTCGTCCCTGGGCTCCTCGCCGACGTGCACCCAGCCGCGCAGAGCCCACCGGTAGAACTGCCCGCCCCGCACGTGCACGCCCCGCTCGAACCGCCGGGCCAGCAGATCGGCCACCGTCGACTTGCCGGCGGCCTGCACGCCGATGATCAGCCACACGCTGTCGTCGGCCATCGTCGGAGTCTGCGGCACGGCCTCGTTCGCGTCGATCGAGAAGAAATCGCTTGCGCCGAGGGACGAACTGGTGTACGGTGACGGCTGCAGCAACTCGCTCGCCCCGGGGCCTCGAATCGTCTCCCCTGGATGCGTGTGTGATGGATGCGAGCGAGCTGTTGGCGGTGGACCCGGCGTCGTTGTCGGGCGCTGATCTGTCCGAGCACGTGGTGGCCTTGGCGGCGTTCCGGTCGTGTTTCGAAGCGGCCCTGCTGGCCGCCGTCGCGCCGTGGGACTCGGCTCAGGAGTGGGCCGCCGATGCCTGCCCGAACCCGACGGCGTGGTTGGTGCACAACGTGTCGAGGGGCCGGGCCGAGGCCCGGGCCCTGGTCCGCGACGCCCACCGGCTCGTCGCCCACCCGACCACCGGGGCGGCTCTACCCGAGATGGTGTGTGCCGGGCCCGGCTGTTGGTGGGAGCGGTGAACGAGCTGACGGCCGGGGCGTTCACTGCCGATGAGGAGATGCTGGTCGACCACGTGAAGACCCTGACGGTGGACCAGACCGCTCATCTCATCCGGTGGTGGAAGGTGGGCGCCGATCCTGATGGGGCTGAGGAGGATGCGCAGCGGCAGTGGGAGAACCGTCGGCTGCACCTGTCGGTGGGGATGAACGGCACCGGTCACCTGGACGGCTATTTCGACCCGGAGACCACCGCTCTGCTGCGGGGCGCCCTGGAAACCGTGAGTGAGGAGCTGTACCGGGTCGACGCCACTGCGATGACGGCCACACCGTCACCGCCGCGCATGGCCGTGGTCGACCTGCACACCTTGGAGGGCCGGGCCGGGCGGCGCTGTGAGTTCGACGACGGCGGGGCCATCACCCCGGGGGCGGCCCGCCGGTTGGCCTGTGAGGCGAGCCTGGTCCGGGTCATCACCGACGGCGCCTCAGCGGTGTTGGACCTGGGCATGGCCACCCCCACCCCGAACACTGCCCAACGCAGGGCCTTGCGGGTGCGGGACAAGGGCTGTGTGGTGCCCGGCTGTGTGGGAGGCCCCCCGGATGGTGTGAAGCCCACCACATCGTCCCCGTCGACGCCCGAGGACCCACCGATCTGGTCAACCTGTGCCTGCTGTGCCCCCATCATCACCTTCACCCGGGCCGACGGCATCACCATCGACGACCTCCCACGCGCCGCCTGAGGCTGGTTCGCACAAGTGGCCGCCGGCCCCTCGACTGCGCCGCCGCCTTCGGGCCACGTGAGAGCTCGAGCTGGGTGCGCGCTGGCTCACGATGTGCCTTCGATGTGAAGGTGCCACGGGTGGTCGGCGGGGAGAAGGCGTGACAGGCGGTCGCGCCGAGGCGGTTCCAGTCGTGGGATCACCTCGCGGGCATCGACCTCGTCCTTGTCGCGGCGACCTTCGCTCTTGAACAGCAGTTGCAGCTCCGGGGCGAGGTACGGGATCCCGTCGGCCGTTTGGAGCACGGCGTCCTGCCACGGAAGCCGCAGCCGCTGATCGCGCCGGTAGATCCAGGTGGCGGCGTCACCCTCCCCGATCGTGATGTCCAACGACCAGGGCACCGTCTGGCGGCGTCGACACCAGAGGTTGTTCTGGTGGAGCTCCGACCGCAGCTCCCCGCCAGTCCACGGTTGAAGGCGGCCAGCGGCCGCCACGTGGATGTCCCAGCCGGGCAAGACCGACCAGAGTGCGGCGACATCGTGCCGAGCCATTCCGACATCGGTGTCCCCGTGCTCCCGCCAGCTCTGACCGAGGTGAAGCTCGAGCGCAAGGCCCCCGCTGATCCACCAACGGTACGTGGCGCCACTGAACAGCGTCATCGTGTCCGGCAGGGTCAGCGGTTCCCAAGGGCCGAGCTCCGGCGCCGCCATCCGACCGACGCTACGTGCAGGGTGGTCGAGGAAGACCCATCGATCCCGGTGAAGCGGGACTCCTCCGCTACACGACGACGATGTCGAGGAGCGCGTCGACGGTTCCGAAGTCGTCGCCGTTACGGGTGTAGACGGGCAGGCCAGCGGCGAGGGCCGTCGCCGCGATGAGCAGGTCGACGGCTCGGGCGCCCCGAGCCTTGCGGCCCCCGGCCCGGACGGTGGCGAAGATCCGGCCGTAGGCGCGGGCGGCGTCGCCGTCGAAGGGCAGCGGGTCGAAGGCTGCCTCAGCCCGTTGCAGGCGATCCTGTCTGCGCCCGCGCTCGCCGGGGTCGGTCGTCGCGTGTGGCCCTGCGGCGAGCTCGGCCATGGTGATCGCGCTCACGGCGACCTGTTCGGGCAGCAGCGCCGGGTCGAGGCGGTCGAGGTCGATGACCACGGACGTGTCGAGGAGCCCGCGCCGGTGTCGCGCTTCAGCCACGGGGCATCGGGTCCTGGTCGGCACTGGCGTCGAGATCGGCACGAAACTGCTCGTAGGTGACGGGGGGCGCGGCCCGGAACACAGCGACGGCGGTCTCGGCGTCCACGAAGCGATGGCGGCGCAGCGGGGTCAGCTCCGCGACCGGCACGCCGTGACGGGTGACGACGAAGGTCTCACCGTGGTCGAGCTCGCGCATGATTCGACCGCTGTCGTTGCGCAGCTCCCGCTGCGAGATCTCTCGGGCCACCCCGGGCGTTGTAGCACGACGTGCTACGCGGCGCCAGCTTCCTCGCCGGTCAGCGCATGTGGGGCACGTCGTCGTCGAGCCAGTAGGCGTCGTCGTCCTCGATCACGAGGAGCTCCTCCCACTTGACCCCGATGTCGCCCCGACCGAGGTGCGGTTCGACCGCCCACAGGCCGGGAGCGGGGCGGTGGTCCGACGTCGGGCGGTCGTTCCAGGTGGGCGACGGCGTGCCGCGGTCCTGGGCGGCGACGATGCCCTCGATGAACCAGCCGAGCACGGTCGAGTCGAACCCGCTCGGGTCGGGCGGCGGCACCGCGCTCGGGTCGGCGATGCGGACCGCCCGGTGGCCGAGCACGGCCTCGGGGTGGAGCTGGTGGCAGTTGCGGTCACCGCGGCCGGTCATGTCGGCGTCGACGGAGTGGGCGATCTCCCGGAACGTGGCCCCGGAGCGCACCGCCTCGAGGATGGACTTGCGGTAGACGAGGTCGTCGGCCATGGCCGCGGCGTGGGCGGGGCTGGAGCCGACGCTGACCGACATCGACGTGTCGACGACGTAGCCCTCGAAGATCGGGGAGGCGTCGAACAGGACGGCGTCGCCCGGTTCGAGCACACGGTCGGTCGGCCAGAACGACTCGGTCGTCCACGGCTCGGGCAGCCCGGTGCGCTCGCCGAACAGGGCGACGGGGAGGTGGAAGAAGCGGTCGGCGCCCTCCCGGCGGTAGGCCTTCATCGCCCACCGCGCCGCATCCCGCTCGGTGACCCCCGGCTCGAGTTGGGACACCACCTCGCCGAGCACGTCGTAGGACACGGCCTGCCACCGGCGGAACGTCTCGAGCTGGGAGTCGGTGAATCCGGCGGACTCGATCACCGGCGCCGTCATCGATGCTGCTCGGCTGCGATTCGCACGTCCGGAGCCTTCATGGCTGCAGGTACAGCCGTCAATGGCTCATCCGCCCCTGTCCCATGTTCGCTTCGACACGATGCGGCCGTCGGCAGAAATGAGCTCGATGGAGACGGTGCCGGTGTCCGCCGGCGTAGTGAAGGCGGCGAACCGCGGGCCATCCGGCCGCCTGGGCAGGGCGACCGTCGCCACGACCGAGGACGGGTCCTCGTCGACGGTGACCCGGACCCGGGTGATCGTGGGGTGGACGGCGAGGTAGTAGCCCCACGCCGTCGTGTCGTCGCCACCGTCGTCGCTCGGCCCGAGCCGTGTGGAACCCATCGAGAACAGAGGCGGTGCCGCGAGCCAGGCGGCCTCGTCGTGGCACTGCTCCGGAGGCGCCGGCGGTTCGCCGTAGGCGACGCCTCCGGTGTTCCACTCCTGACCGGGTCGATTCGACGCCTCGCTGACGTAGTCGACCGCCGCGGTCGGAGGATCGCAACCGTCGGATCGCTGGCCCGGATGCACGATGGCGGACGGGATGAGCCACCACCGGCCCCCCTCGTCGGCGGTGCCGCTCATCACGGCGGCATCGGTCGGGATCCGGACGATCTCCCCCTCGTCGAGCTGGTTCCAGCCGATGGCGACGCCGATCAACACCGCGACGGCCGCGAGCGCGGCAACGAGCCGCCGACCCGATCGGGCGCGGCCCCGCATCTCCGCCGGAGGGGCCGCCATCGGCACTGGGGAGCCGTCGACCACCGTGTCGGCGACGGCGTGCAGCGTGCGGCGGAGGTGACCGCTGAGCCGGTCGTCGAGGTCGGGATCGTCGAGGGAGCTCATCTGATGGTCCTCCGGAGGTGGTCGAGGGCACGATGGAGGTCCGACCGGACGGTGCCGGCCGGGCAGTCGAGCAGGCGGGCGACCTCGGTCAACGGAAGGTCCTCGTAGAACCGGAGGACGACGACCGCTCGCTGGCGCGACGGCAGGCGACGGAGCTCGGCCCAGGTCTCGTCGAGATCGGGTTGGTGGGTCACGGGCTCGACCGAGGGAAGGGACCGGAGGCGGTAGCTCCGCCGGTGCCCGTCCTTCGCCTGGTTCACCACGACACGGCGGAGGTAGGCACCGTGGTTGTCGATGGATGCCCACCGGGACTGCGCGGCGGCGAACGCGGTCTGGACGATGTCTTCGGCGGCCAGCCGGGACCCGCTGAGCAGGAACGCGAGGCGGAGCAGGGCCACCCGCTCGTCGCGGTAGACCTTCTCGACCTCCACCTCGATCGCCTCGGTGTGCGGACCCACGTCAGTGCTGTCGCCCGGGACGGGGTTTTCGTTGCAACCGGCCTCGAGCCGGATGGCCCGGCCCCGATGTCAGCCGATCGGTTCCAGCACCACCACGGGGATGGTGCGGCCGGCTTTCGCCTCGTACTCGGCGAAGCCGGGGTACTCCTGCTTCTGGCGCTCCCAGATCCGCTGGCGTTCCTCGCCCTTGGCGATCCGGGCGGTGACCGGGACCGTCTCGGTGCCGACCTCGACGGTCGCCCCGGGGTTGGCCTGCAGGTTGTGGAACCAGTCGGGGTTGGTGGGCGCGCCGGCCTTGGAGGCGAAGATGGCCATGCGGTCGCCGTCGGCCTGGTACATCACCGGATGCACCCGCTCCTCGCCGCTCTTGGCGCCGGTGCTGTGCAACAGGAGCAGGGGGGCGCCTTCGAACTGGCCGCCGACCTTGCCGCCGTTGGCGCGGAACTCCTCGATGATCTGGGCGTTGAAGTCGTTCGGGCCGCTCATTGGTTCCTCCTCGGTTCAGACCGGCGCGCCGGGGGCCACCAGCGGCCATGGACGTTCGCGCTCAAGCACATGGGCCAGGTCGAGCAGCAGGGCGTCGGCGTGGTGACGGCCGATGATCTGCATGCCCACGGGCAGCCCGTCGACTTGTTCCACCGGCACCGACACCGCCGGGTTGCCGCTGATGTTCGCCGGGATGGTGAGGGCGCCGTTGTTGCCCGCCGCCACCTGCTGGTCGCCGACCCGGGTGCTCAGGCCGCAGTCAGCAGGGAAGGCGGTGTCGGGGTTGGTGGAGCAGATGAGGAAGTCGACCTCGTCGAACACGGCGGCCATGGCCTCGTTGGCGGCGGTGCGGGCCGCCTCGCCCCGGGCGACGATGTCGAGGTTCACCATGGCGCTCGCCATCTCGAGGCCGAACGCGATCTCGGTGGTGAGGTCGTCCTTGCAACCGGGCCAGAGGTCGCCGAGCTCGAGCTTGAGGCCGGCCAGGTTGGCCAGCGCCCAGGTCATGTCCAGCTCGGGGAGGCCGATATCGAGGTCGACGATCTCCAGCCCGGCGTCGGCGGCCAGCGCTTCGGCGCCCGCCACCACCCGTTCCTGCACCTCGTCGCGGACGACGGCCACGCCCAGGGTGGGCACGATCGCCACCTTCTTCCCCCGGAGGTCCGAGGTGCCGAGGTTGGCCTCCCACCCGTCGATGCGGGGCAGCGAGTACGGGTCGCGGGCGTCGTAGCCGCTGGTCACGTCGTACCAGCGGCAGGCGTCGCGCACCGACCGGGCCATGCACCCGACCACCACCGTCATCGGCGAGATCAGCGTGTGCGGCCCTCGGGGGATCCGGCCGGCGGTGCCCTTCATGCCGAGGAGGCCGCAGAAGCCGGCCGGGATGCGGATCGACCCCCCGCCGTCGCCGCCGCTGGCGATGGTGACCAGCCCGCCGGCCACCGCACCTGCGCTGCCGGCCGAGGAGCCGCCGGTGGTGCGGTCGTGCTGCCAGGGGTTGTGGGTGACGCCGTTCAGGCGGGTGATGCTGACGTTGAGCCCGCCGAACTCGCTGGCCGTGGTCTGGCCCACCGCCACCACACCACCCTGCTCCCGGAGGCGGGCGACCATGGTCGACGTGTAGGTGGCGGTGCGATCGGCGAACACGAGCGACGCCTCGGTGGAGGGCCAGCCCTCCACGTAGTCGAGCTCCTTCACCCCGATGGGGACGCCCCCGAAGGGCAGGTCGACGTCGGCCGACGCCGCGCTGGCCCGGGCGGCGTCGAGGTCGGTGAACGAGAACGTGTTGAGGGTGCTGGCATCGAGGGCGGCGATCGTGGCCTCGAGCTCCTCGGTCGGCGAACGCTCGCCACGGCGGAAGGCGTCGACGAGCGAGCAGGCGTCACCGAGCCAGGGGGAGTCGGACATGGCCGGCAGCCTAGATTCCCCCGGATGGACGCCCGCCGGTTCCTCGGCCTCGAACCGACCCACAACCCCAACCGCTGGTACCTGCCGGTGGTGCCGGGGCTGTCCACCGGCCACGGCTTCCTGTTCGGGGGCTGCGGCCTGGCCGCCGCCATCGAAGCCCTCGAGGGCACCACCGGCCGACCCCTCATCTGGGCCACCGCCCAGTACCTGTCCTACGCCCGGCCGCCGTCGGTGATGGACGTCGACGTCACCGTCCCCGTCACCGGCCGGGCCATCACCCAGGCCCGTGCCGTCGCCCACGTGGCCGACACCGAGATCCTCACCGTCAACGCCGCGCTCGGCCACCGAGACATCGACGCCGAAGGGTCGTGGCCGACCCGGCCCGAGGTGCCCTCGCCCGAGGAGTGCCGGCCCCGAGGCTTCCGCATGGACGTCGAGGACTCCGTCATGCGCCGTCTCGATGTGCGCATGGCCTCGGCCCGGGACATCCCCGACCTCGACGGCGCTCCCTCACCCGACGGCTGCTCGGCCCTCTGGGCCCGGATCCCCGAGCTGGGTGACCCCTCGGCGGCCGCCCTCGCCGTGCTCGGCGACTACGTGCCCTTCGGAATCGGTCAGGCCCTCGGCAAGCCGGCCGGCGGCAACAGCCTCGACAACACCCTGCGCATCGGCCGGCTCGTCCCGACCGAGTGGGTGCTCATCGACGTCCGCATCGACGCCGTCGCCAACGGCTTCGGCCAGGGCCACGTCTACCTGTGGGCCACCGACGGCACCCTGCTCGCCACCGCCAGCCAGTCGACCATCGTCCGCTACTGGGAGGACCCGAGCAACCCTGGGTCGCGGGGTCGGTGAGCTGAGGCGGACGACGCGAACTCTCCGGTAGCACCTGACCCCGCTCCAGGCAGATCTGGCTTCACCCAAAAGATGGGGGGTACGGTCCGACTCGGTACGAGATCGACGAAGCCGAGGTCACCTACTGGGCCTTGCGAGTGCGTCCCGGCACCAGCCAGTTCGAAGGAACCGCCAGACGAGAGGTAGGACCGACGTGTCTGACCAAGGCAGCGAGAGCGAGAACCCGGTCATCGACGCTCCGAGCGTCAAGTCGACTCGGCCGAGGTCGAACCGGGACTGGTGGCCGAACCAGCCGGACCTGCAGGTCCTGAACCAGCACCAGCCCCGGCCGAACCCGTTGGGTGAGAGCTACAGCTACGCCGAGGAGTTCAACCGCCTGGACCTCGACGCGCTGAAGCAGGACGTCATGGACGTGATGACGACGTCGCAGGACTGGTGGCCGGCCGACTACGGCCACTACGGGGGGTTCTTCATCCGGATGGCGTGGCACGCCGCAGGCACGTACCGGATCGCCGACGGCCGGGGGGGTGGCGGCAGCGGCGCCCAGCGCTTCGCCCCGCTCAACAGCTGGCCCGACAACGCCAACCTCGACAAGGCGCGCCGGTTGCTCTGGCCGGTCAAGCAGAAGTACGGCCGGAAGCTGTCCTGGGGCGACTTGATCGTCTTCACCGGCAACTGTGCGCTCGAATCGATGGGGTTCGAGACGTTCGGATTCGGCTTCGGGCGAGAGGACATCTGGGAGCCCGAGGAGATCTTCTGGGGCCCTGAGGACACGTGGCTCGGAGACGAGCGCTACAGCGGCGACCGCGAGCTCACCGGTCCTTTCGGCGCCGTGCAGATGGGCCTCATCTACGTGAACCCGGAGGGCCCGAACGGCAACCCGGATCCGTTGGCGTCCGCCAGGGACATTCGAGAGACCTTCGCTCGCATGGCGATGAACGACGAGGAGACGGCTGCGCTCATCATCGGCGGCCACACGTTCGGCAAATGCCATGGTGCCGCGAGTGCGGACGACGTCGGTCCGGAACCCGAGGGGTGCCCCGTCGAGGCGCAGGGCTTCGGCTGGACGAACACCTTTGGCAGCGGCAAGGGCCCCGACACGATCACCAGCGGGCTCGAAGGAGCATGGACGAACGAGCCGACGAAGTGGGACAACGGGTACCTCGACAACCTGTTCAACTACGAGTACGAGCTGACGACGAGCCCCGCCGGTGCGAATCAGTGGACGCCGACGGATCCCTCCGCCCAGGGCACCGTGCCCGATGCCCATGATCCGTCGAAGCGGCACGCCCCCATGATGCTGACGACGGACCTCGCGCTGAAGGTGGACCCGATCTACGGGCCGATCGCGAAGCGCTTCCACGAGAACCCCGACCAGCTCGCCGACGCGTTCGCCAAGGCGTGGTACAAGCTGTTGCACCGCGACATGGGACCCGTCTCGCGCTACCTGGGCCCGTGGGTTCCGGAGCCGCAACTGTGGCAGGACCCCCTCCCCGAGGTCGATCACGACCTGATTGGCGCCGAGGACATCGCTGCCCTCAAGGGCCAGATCCTCGCATCGGGATCGTCCATCTCCCAGTTGGTGTCCACCGCGTGGGCGTCGGCGGCCAGCTTCCGCGGCACCGACAAGCGGGGCGGGGCCAACGGAGCACGGATCCGCCTCGCGCCGCAGAAGGACTGGGAGGCGAACGAACCGGACGAACTGGCCGGGGTGCTGCAGGCCCTCGAGCAGATCCAGCAGGACTTCGACTCCAAGCAGTCGGGAGGAAAGAAGGTTTCGCTCGCCGATCTGATCGTGCTGGGCGGGTGTGCGGCCGTCGAGCAGGCGGCCAAGGACGCCGGGCACGACGTCACCGTCCCGTTCGTGCCGGGGCGCACGGACGCCTCGCAGGAGCAGACCGACGTGGAGTCGTTCGCCGTGCTCGAACCGAACGCCGACGGGTTCCGCAACCACCTCCAAGCCGGAGAGAAGCTGTCGCCGGAGACCCTGCTGGTGGAGCGGGCCAACCTATTGACGTTGAGCGCCTCCGAGATGACCGTTCTCGTCGGCGGCATGCGGGCTCTGAACGCCAACTTCGGGCGGGCCGCGCACGGCGTCCTCACCGACCGGCCCGAGACGTTGACCAACGACTTCTTCGTGAACCTGCTCGACATGAGCACGGAGTGGAGGACATCGGTCTCGGCCGAGAACGTGTACGAGGGTCGCGATCGTGCCACGGGCGAGGTCAAGTGGACCGGCACCGCCGTCGATCTCGTCTTCGGTTCGAACTCGCAGCTCCGAGCCCTCTCGGAGGTCTACGCCTGTGATGACGCGCAGGACCAGTTCGTGCGTGACTTCGTGGCGGCGTGGGACAAGGTCATGAACCTCGACCGGTTCGATCTCACCTGATCGCCCGTCCCAGGTCACTACGGTTTCGGGTATGCCTGAGAAATCACCACAGAAGCCATCGGCCAAGAAGCCCGGCAAGACCCTCAAGGAGAAGCGGGCGGCCAAGAAGGCCAAGAAGGGGTAGCTGCTAGGCAGGGAGGATGCAGCGCCACGGCATGACCATCCCGTTCGACGGGATTCCGCTCCACGCCCAGCAGGACATGATCGTCGAGCTGGCCGACCTCGGCTACACCGACGTGTGGTCGAGCGAGGCCAACGGCGCCGACGGGTTCACACCGCTCGCACTCGCGTCGGTGTGGGCGCCGTCGTTGCGCCTCGGATCGGCGATCGTGCCGGCCTTCACGCGCGGGCCGGCCTCGTTGGCCCAGTGCGTGGCCTCCCTCGCCGACGCCGCACCCGGGCGGGTGGCGTTCGGCATCGGCACCTCTTCCAACGTGATCGTCGAGCGCTGGAACGGCATCGCCTTCGAGGAGCCTTACAAGAAGGTGCGGGACACGGTGCGGTTCCTGCGCGTCGCCCTGACCGGCGAGAAGGTGAGCGAGGAGTACGACACCTTCACGGTGAAGGGCTTCAAGCTCGGCATCGTCCCCGAGCAGCAGCCCCGCATCCTCATCGCCGCCCTGCGGGAGGGGATGCTGCGCCTGGCCGGCCGGGAGGGCGACGGGGCCATCATCAACTGGTTGTCGGCCGACGACGTCCGCCAGGTGGTCCCCCACGTGCACGCCGGGGGGGAGGACAAGGAGGTGGTGGCCCGCATCTTCGTGGCCCCCACCACCGACACCGAGACCGTGCGGGCCATGGGCCGCTACGCCATCGCCGCCTACCTCACCGTGCCGGTGTACGCCGAGTTCCACCGCTGGCTCGGTCGCGGGGAGCTGCTGCAGCCCATGTGGGACGCGTGGGCGGCGGGTGACCGCAAGGCCGCCCTCGAGGCCATCCCCGACTCCCTAGTCGACGAGCTCATCGTCCACGGCTCGCCCGAGGAGTGCCGGGAGCACGTGGCCCGCTACGTCGAGAACGGCGTCACCTGCCCGGCGCTCGCCCTGCTCCCCTTCGGGATCGACCCGCAGCAGGCGATCCGGGACCTCGCCCCCCGCTAGCAGCCGAGCCGATAGGCGAGGCGACCAGACAAGCACGGCCGCTTGTTGCGGCGTAGCCGCACGACTTCCAGCGACAAGACGTGACCTATCCGCTCAAGTCCTTGCCCTCGCTGCGGCCCGGGGGGTGGACGACCCGGGCGGCGACGATGCCGCCGATGGCACCGAACAGGTGCCCCTGCCAGGAGATGCCGGGGCGGGGGAGCAGGCCCCACAGCACCCCCCCGTAGACGAGCAGGACGACCAGCCCCCCGAGCAGGTAGGCCGGGCGGCGGGCGAAGAGGCCCCGGGTGATCAGGTAGGTGAGGTAGCCGAACACGAGGCCGCTGGCGCCCACCACCACTGAGCGGCTCGAGCCGGTCAGCCAGGTGCCGAGCCCGCCCACGAGGCCGACGATGGCGGTGACGATGACGAACCGGCGGGCGCTGCTGAGGGCGATGGCGCCGCCCAGCACCAGGAACGGCACGGTGTTGGCGACCAGGTGTCCGAACCCGCCGTGCAGGAAGGGGGACAGGACGACGCCGTCGAGGCCGTCGAGGTGACGGGGCCGGATGCCGAACCGGTCGAGGTCCCCGCCGAGAGCGGTGTCGACGATCTCCTCGGCCCACATCACCGCGGCCATGGCCACCACCACCAGCACCGGACGCATCGGCTCGGCCAGGCTGGGTCGCTCCGGGCGGGCCCGGTCGAGGTCGCTCACGGGCCCATCCTGGCCACGCCGATCGTGAGCCCGATGGCGGCGGCGAAGGCGTCGGCCCAGTCGGCGTGGCCGGCGTCGCTCGGGTGGAAGTGGTCCGAGCCGTACTTCCCCTGCCACGGCGGCCCGGTCCGGCCCCAGAGGTCAGCCACCACCAGGCCGTGGCAGGGAGCCTCGTCGACGATCACCTGGTTCAGCGCCCGGGCCCGCCGGGAGCGCAGGCCCTGGGGCAGGGTGGCGACGATGGCGCCAGGGGGGAGGGCGGCCATGAGTCGGTCCAGCTGGCGTTCGTGGGTCGAGCGGGTGGAGCGCAGCAGGTCGTTGCCGCCGACCGCGCAGGTGACGAGGGCGACCGGGGCGAGGTCCTCGAGGTGGGGGAGCTGGCCGTCGATCACGTCGGCGGTGCGGGCCCCGCTGACCGAGAGGTTCACGACCTGCCAGGCCGGGTCGTCGCCGACGCGCAGCCGTTCGAGCAGCTGGCCCACGTAGCCCCGGTCGAACCGGCTGGCGCCCACCCCCTGGGCGGCGGAGTCACCGAGCGCCACCCAACGGGGGCCGGTTCGCTCGACCACCTCGGCGTTCTGCGCCTCCCAGGCGGCCTTGTACTCCGCCACCTGGCGGCGGCGGTCGGCGGCGCCAGGCAGTGCGTTGCGGGCCGACTCGGCCAGGCAGGCCCACCTCGACGTCAACCCGGTGCGGGGGGCGGGCTCGGCCATGGGGGAATCCTGCCACCGCCGACGGCGCCGTAGCCTCCGCCCGTGTACCGCCGACCCGACGTGGTGCTCTTCGACCTCGACGGCACCATCTGCGACTCGGCTCCGGGCATCACCCGGTCGCTGGCCGACGCCCTCGGAGAGGTGGGCGTGGTCATCGATCCTGACCAGCTGCGCTGGTGCGTAGGGCCCCCGCTGGCGGAGAACTTCGCTCGGCTCGGCGTCACCGGCGACCGGGCCGAGACCGCCCGCCTGGCCTACCGGGCCCGCTACGACGCCACCGGCGCGTTCGACAACGCCGTCTTCCCCGGCATGGCCGAGCTCCTCGGCCGCCTGCACGCCGAGGGCCGGACGATGGCGGTGGCCACGGCCAAGGCCGAGCACGCCGCCGAGGTCGTCCTCGACCACTTCGGGCTGGGTTCGTGCTTCGCCGGGGTGGCCGGCTTCATCGCCGGGAAGCGAACCACCAAGCACGAGATCGCGGCGCACGCCCTCGACCTGCTCGGCCGGCCCGACCCGGCCTCGGCGGTACTGGTGGGTGACCGCCGCCACGACGTCGACGGGGCCCGGGCCTGCGGCGTGGCCAGCATCGCGGTCACATGGGGCTACGCGCAGCCCGGGGAGCTGGCGGCGGCCGCGCCGGATCTGACCGTGCGCACGGTCGAGGAGCTGGCCGCCGCGCTCGGCTGATCGACGGGGGACAAACGGTTTCCGTCCGCCGGCCGGGGGTACGACCGACCGGTGGCCCGCCCGAAGCAGATCCTCGTCGCCGCCGTCGCCGTGCTCGCCGCCTGCGGGGGCGGCGACGAGGAGCGGGCCAAGCCGCTGATGCTCAAGAGGGCACCCGCCGAGGTCGGGACGACGATCGACCTGGACATCCCGCTCGACTCGTCCGGCTTCTTCGAGTTCGACCGGTGGCCACGTGCGTGCGATCTCCTCACCGACGCCGACATCAAGGCGGTAGTGCCCCAGACGGTGAACGTGGAACGTACATCGGAGGACCAGGACATCGACATCATCGGTGACATCCCGAGGTCGGTCACCGCCGCGGACGCCAAGTGCAGCTTCGAGCTGGACATCCCCGGAGCCGGGATGTCCCTGGACGACCAGTCGCCCACCCTCCGACTGTGGATCGATTCGGCCGGGACGCCCGAGGTGGTGGAGCAGAACTTCACCGGCGACGTGAACGACCCCTTCGTGGTCCCCGAAGGTGAGTGCTACGTGACCGACGGGAGCTCCGGCGTGGACTGCCGCAAGGGCCAGCTGTCCTTCACCGTCACCAGCAGCTTCCCCCACCAGGACCTGGGCGACGACGGGTGGACCGACCGCTACGTGGTCGACGGGAAGACCACCACGTTCAGCGCCGGCACCGGCCTCAGCGATGCCAACACCAAGGAGTTCACCACCGCCGAGGCGTTCCGCCGCGACGCGCTCGACGTCGAGCTGGCCAAGATCGTCCTGGCCAAGTACTGACCCCGCGCTACACGCCCATGGCGTGGGCGCCGCCGTCGACGTGGACGATCTCGGCGGTGGTGGCGGGGAACCAGTCCGAGAGCAGGGCCACCACCGCCCGGGCCACGGGCTCGGCGTCGGCGATGTCCCAGCCCAGAGGCGCCCGTTCGCCCCAGACGTCCTCGAAGGCGGAGAAGCCGGGGATTCTGCGGGCGGCGGTGGTGCGCACGGGACCGGCCGCCACCAGGTTCACCCGCACGCCGGCCGGCCCGAGGTCGCGGGCCAGGTACCGGGCGACCGACTCCAGGGCGGCCTTGGCCACCCCCATCCAGTCATAGGACGGCCATGCCACCGACGCGTCGAAGTCGAGGCCGACCACGGCGCTGCCGGGCGCTAGCAACGGGCGGAGCGCCCCCGCCAGGGAGGCGAGCGAGTACGCCGACACCTGGAGGGCGGTGGCCACGTCGTCCCAGCCGGCGGCGAGGAGGCCCTCGTCCTGGCCGAGGCAGGAGGGGGGAGCGAAGCCGATGGCGTGCACGACCCCGTCCACCCGGCCCCACCGGCGCTCGAGCTCGGTGCGCAGCGCGTCGAGGTGGGACGCATCGCTCACGTCGAGCTCGAGCACATCGGGTGGTTCGGGGAGGCGCCGGGCCGCCCGTTCGGTGAGCGACCGGGCCCGGCCGAACGAGGTGAGCAGGATCTCGGCGCCCTGCTCCTGGGCCACCCGGGCGCAGTCGAAGGCGATCGATGAGGGGGTGAGCACCCCGGTGACGAGCACCTTCTTGTTCGCGAGCAGCACGGGCCCTCCGGTTCCTTCCGCTCGGCTCAGAGCGGCGTGTTGGTGTGGCGGCGGGCCGGGAGGCCGGCCCGCTTGGTGGCGAGACGCCCGAAGGCGGCGACCACGTGGCGCCGGGTGGCGGCCGGGTCGATCACCGCGTCGACATAGCCGCGCTCGGCGGCGATGCGGGGGTTGCAGAACTGCGAGCGGTACTCGCGTTCAAGGCGGGCACGGGTTGCGTCAGGGTCATGGGCGGCTGCGATCTCGCGCCGGTTGAGAACCGCCACCGCCCCGGGGGCGCCCATCACCGCGATCTCGGCTCGTGGCCACGACAGCACCACGTCGCTGCCCATCTCCTTGGAGTCCATGACGATGTAGGCGCCGCCGTAGGCCTTGCGCACGATGACGCAGACCCTCGGCACCGTCGCCGCCGCATAGGCGTGCACCAGCTCGGCGCCGTGGCGGATCATCCCGTCCCACTCGAGGTCGCGCCCGGGCTCGAACCCGGGCGTGTCGACCACGGTGAGCAGGCCGAGGTTGGCGGCGTCGGCCGCCTGCACGTGGCGGGCCGCCTTGCTCGACGCCTTGATGTCGAGGGTGCCGGCCCGGAAGAGCGGCTGGTTGGCCACGATGGCCACCGGCCGTCCCCCCACCCGGGCATACGCCGTGACCAGGTTGGTGGCGTGGTCGCCGTGGACCTCCAGCAGGGTGGCGTGGTCGACCACGTCGGCCAGCACCGTGCGCACGTCGTAGGCCGCTCGCGGGTCGTCGGGGACGGCGGCGGCGGCCACGTGGCTGGGTCGGTCGACCGGATCGGCGGTGGGCACCGACGGCGCGTCGGCCAGCCAGTTGTCGGGCAGGTGGGACAGCAGGGCGCCCACCGCCGCCATCGCCTCGTCCTCGTCGTCCACCACCAGCGAGGCCAGGCCCGTCCCGGCTGCGTGCACCCATGCGCCGCCCAGACCGGCCGGGCTGACCGAGATCCCGCTGATGGCGGCCACGGCGGCGGGACCGTTGATGTAGGCCGACGCGTCGGCGGTCAGGACCACGTGATCGGCCAACCCCAGCAGGGGTGCCAGGCCGCCGCGGCAGGGCCCGGTGACGACCAGGAGGATGGGCACCACCCCCGACAGCGCCACCGCCCGGCGGGCGACGCGGCCCCAGGCGGCCAGGCCGGCGAGGGAGCGGGGGTCGACGCCCACGGAGTGGATGACGCCGACCACCGGCACGCCCAGCTCGCCGGCCAGGAGCAGCGCCCGTTCCACCGTCTCCGCCTCGCTCTCGCCGTCACGGTCGGCCCGCGTGGGCGACGCCACCCGGAACAGGGCCACGGTGCGGCCGTCCAGCTCGACGAGGCCGGCGCCGGCCGCGCCCGGCCGCCCGGAGCCGAGAGCGGTGGCGGCCCCCCCGGACGCGCCCACCAGGACGCTCACGGAAGGGCCGGCACCAGAACCAAGGTGGCGTTGTGGCCGCCGAAGCCGAACGAGTTCGACAGCACCGGCGCCGGGGCGATCCGGCGGGCGTCTCCGGCCACGACGTCGACCGCCACCTCCGGGTCGGTGTGCTCGAGGTTGGCGGTGGGCGGGACGAGTCCCCGGGCCGCGCAGGCCAGGCCGATCACGGCCTCCACCGCGCCGGCGGCGCCGACCAGGTGGCCGGTGACCCCCTTGGTGGAGGTGACCGGCGGGGCGTCGGCCCCGAACACCTTGGCGATGGCCTCGGCCTCGGCGGCGTCGTTCAGCGGGGTGGATGTGCCGTGGGCGTTGATGTGGCCGACATCGGCGGGGGCCATGCCGGCGTCGGCCAGGGCCTGCTCCATGCACGTGACCGCACCGGCCCCACCGGGGGCGGGGGCGGTGATGTGGTGGGCGTCGCAGGTGCGGCCGTAGCCGGCCAGCTCGCCGTGGATCCGGGCGCCGCGGGCCTCGGCCCGGTCCCAGCGCTCGAGGATCATGAAGCCGGCACCCTCACCCATCACGAAGCCGTCGCGCTCGGTGTCGAACGGGCGGGAGGCGCGCGCCGGGTCGTCATTGCGCCCGCTGAGGGCGCCCATGCGGGCGAACGCGGCCATGGCCGTGGGCGTGATCGAGGCCTCGGTGCCCCCGGCGACGACGACGTCGGCGCTGCCGTCGCGGATCATGCGCAGGCCCTCGCCGATGGCGTTGGCCCCCGACGCGCAGGCGGTGGCCACGCACAGGCTGGCCCCGGTGAAGCCGTGCTTCATCGAGATCAGCCCGGCGGTGGCGTTCACCATCATCATCGGTACGAGGAACGGGCTGACCCGGGAGGGGCCCCGCTCCAGGTGCACGGCGATCTGGGCTTCCAGGGTGGTGAGCCCGCCGACGCCGGTGCCGGCGATGACCGCAACCCGGGCCGGGTCCAGGTCGAGCTCGCCGGCGTCGGCCAAGGCGTCGTCGGCGGCGGCCAGGCCGAGCAGCCCGGCCCGGTCGATGCGGCGAACCTCCTTCGGGCCCACGTGGGCCCCGAAGTCCACTCCCCGCACCTCGCAGGCGAAGCGCACCGGCAACGGCGAGGCGTCGAACGCCTCGATGGGCGCGGCCGCGCTGCGGGCCGAGGTCACCCCGTCGACGGCCTCGTCGACGGTTAGCCCGGCCGGGCAGGCGACGGCCATGCCCGTCACCGCCACCCGCACGCCGGACTTCACGTGCCCGCCCCGCTGCCCACCTTGGCGAGGACCAGCTGGACGGCGTCGCCGACGGTGCGAACGTCCTCGAGGTCGTCCTCGGGGACCTCGATGCTGAACCGGTCCTCGAGCGCCATCACCAGCTCGGTGAGGTCGAGGCTGTCGGCTTCGAGGTCCTCGCCGAACAGCGCGTCCTCGGTGACCCGGTCGGGCTCGACCTTCAGCAGCTCGACGGCGGACTCCTTGACCGCGGCGAAGACGTCGGAACGATCCATTCGGTTCTCCTTGGATTTGGTTGGGGGCATCACGATCCCATGCCGAGGCCACCGTCGACGGGGACGACGGCGCCGGTGACGTAGGCGGCGGCGTCCGAGGCGAGGAAGGCGATCACCGCCGCCACCTCCTCGGGGGTGCCCATCCGGCCGAGGGGCACGGCGCCGGCGATCTGGTCTCGACGGCTCTCGTCGAGGGCGGCGGTCATGTCGGTGGCCACCGCCCCGGGCGTCACCACGTTGGCGGTGATCGCCCTCGGCGCCAGCTCACGGGCCAGGGCGCGGGTGAGGCCGATGAGGCCGGCCTTGGAAGCGGCGTAGTTGGCCTGCCCGGCGGCGCCGACGTAGGCCCCGATCGACGACACCGTGACGATCCGGCCCCAGCGGGCCCGCATCATGGCCGGCACCACCCGGCGGGCGACGTGGAAGGCGCCGTCGAGGTTCGCGGCCAGGACCCGGCGCCAGCGATCCTCGCTCATCCGGGCGAAGAGGCCGTCGGCGGTGATGCCGGCGTTGCTGACGAGCACGGCGACCGGGCCGAGCGCTTCCTCCACCTGGCCGACGGCGGCGTCGACGGCGCCGGCGTCGGTCACGTCCACGCCGACGGCCATCGCCTCACCTTCCGCCGCCTCGATGGCGGTCACGGTGGCCTTGGCCCCGTCGGCGTCGGAGTTCCAGCCCACCGCGACCCGGTGGCCGGCCTCGGCCAGCGCCACCGCGGTGGCGGCGCCGATGCCCCGGGACGCGCCGGTGACGAGGGCCACCCGCCCTTCGGGCTCGCTCACTCGCCCCACCGTAGGACGGCGGTCGCCCAGGCCATGCCGGCGCCGACGCCACAGGTCAGGGCGACCGTGCCCGGCGCCAGGCGACCGTCATCGGCCGCTTCGGCCAGGGCGATGGGCACCGAGGCGGCCGACGTGTTGCCGTAGCGGTCGAGGTTGACGACCACCCGGTCGGCGGCGATCCCCAGCCGCGACGCGGTGGCGTCGATGATCCTGAGGTTGGCCTGGTGGGGGACGAAGAGGTCGACGTCGGCGGCGTCGGCCCCGGCCTGGGCCATGGCGGCCCGGCACGACTCGACCATCCCCCGGGTGGCGCGGCGGAAGACCTCCTGGCCGTCCATGCGCAGGTAACGCTCACCGGGCGGCACCTCGAGCGAGGCCACGGCGGAGCCGTCGCCGCCGAGGTCGACGCCGAGCAGGCCGGGACCGGCCGCTCCCCGATCCGAACGGGCCAGCAGCACCGCCCCGGCGCCGTCGCCGAAGAGGATGGCCGTGCCCCGATCGGTCGGGTCGACCAGCGACGTCAGCCGTTCCGCCCCGATGAGGAGGACGTGGTCGATGCCCGGCGTGGCCAGGGCGGCCGCGCCCAGGTGGAGCGCGTGCACGAACCCGGCGCAGGCGGCGTTGAGGTCGAAAGCGGCGCCGGCCGTGCCCAGCCGGTCCTGCACGGTCGCGGCGGTGGCGGGACAGGTCGAGTCCGGGGTCGTGGTGGCCAGGATCACGAGGTCGACGGCGGCGGCGTCCAGCCCGGCCCGGTCGAGGGCACGGCCGCCGGCGGCGACGGCCAGCGCCGCGGTGGTGTCGCCGGGGGCGACGACCCGTCGCTCCCGGATGCCCGTCCGCTCGGCGATCCATGCGTCGGAGGTGTCGAGCACCCTCTCGAGGTCGGCGTTGGTGACCGTGGTGGGCGGGACGGCGAGTCCCCAGCCGAGGAAGCGGGCGGGGAGCGCGGCGACGAGGTCGACCGTGGCGGTGGCGCCGGCCGCCGTGGCGGTGGCACTCACAGCTCACCGCCGAGGGTGCGCAGCCACGCCACCGGTTGGCCGGGCCGCACCCGTTCGCCCGGTTCGACGAGCATGCCCATCAGGAACCCGGTGAAGAAGCTGTTCACCTCCAGGTCGCAGCCCGGCCCCTGGACCCGTCCGATGGCCTGGCCCTCGTGGACGATCTCGCCCTCGCTGGTGACCGTCTCGGGCGGGAGCGGCCGGAACGTGCCCGCCGCCGGCGCGACCACCAGGCGCTCGGCCAGCCGGAGGTCGTCACCCTGGAGGGCGGTGGCCGGGGCCGCACCGCTCGGGGGGCTCATGCCGCAGCCACGCCGGCGACGTCGCCGGGGCCCGACACGTTGCGGGTCACCACCTCCGGCGCGATGCGGGCGGCCAGGCTCGTGAGGGTCGTCCCCGGGCCCACCTCCAGCAACGTGTCGGCCCCGGCCGCGACCATCGCCTCCACCGACGCCTGCCAGCGGACCGGCTCCACCAGGTGGCGGACCAGCCGGGCGGGCCAGCCGTCCGCATCGGTGGCCCCGACGGCGTCGTGGTTGGCGACCACCGGCACGGTGGTGGCGAAGAAGGGGGTCTGCTCGAAGTGCGGACGGAGGGCCTCGGCCGCCGGGGCCATGAGCGGCGTGTGGAAGGCCCCGCCCACCGCCAGGCGACGGACCCGGCGGATGCCGATCGCCGGGGCGGCGGCGGTCACCGCGTCGAGGCCCACTGGGGTGCCTCCGACCACGACCTGGCCGGGAGCGTTGACGTTGGCCACCCAGGCGTCGGCCTCGGCGCAGGCGGTGGCGGCCTGTTCCTCGGTGGCCCCGAGCAGGGCGGCCAGCCCACCGGGCTGCCCGTCGGCCGCCCGCTGGGTCTCGGTCGCCCGGGCGGCGGCCAGGGCGATCCCGGCCTCGATGGTGAGGGCACCGGCGGCGAGTAGGGCGGTGATCTGGCCGAGGGAGTGCCCGGCGAAGGCGATCGGCTCGCCGATCTCGGAGCGGATCGCCTCCCAGGCCACGAGGGAGAGGAGCAGCACGGAGAGCTGGGACTCCCTGGTGCGGGACAGGTCAGCGTCGGGGTCGACGAGCAGGGGCGCCAGGGGCTCGCCGAGGGCGGTCTCGGCCCGGTCGACCACGGCCCAGGCGGGGTGGTCCAGCCAGGCCCGGCCTGCTCCTGGGGTTTGGCTCCCCTGGCCGGGGAACACGACGGCGACGGGCACC
>JAABUS010000427.1_pt1 | contig 107698 bp, 103 predicted proteins | sample 5560161 | NCBI WGS metagenome assembly JAABUS01 (sample SAMN10711885, study PRJNA513376) | rock metagenome | isolation source: Antarctica rocks | place: Antarctica: Victoria Land, Trio Nunatak nord | collected 2016-01-04
AGATCTGCAAGCGCTGCCTCAATTGAAGCCATATTGAATTTGTAATTGATTTTTGAAGAAAGATGAAAGTAGTAAAGTGGGGTGTGCACGGGACCGGAACGTGCATCGGGCCGGGAATACTCCTATCCCTTCTGCTCAATGTTTACCGACTATTTCATGATCCAGTTGCTTCTGAAGGTTGTTAAGCTTCAACTATGTCCTAAGTATGCCTAAGATGTATAACTCTATTCTTTGAACAACACATTAGTATATGGCTCTTCTCCATCGCAACCTGCCTTTCACTACATATCATAACCGCTCATAGCATCTTGCTTTGAATGCCACCAATCCACCCTCACCCCAGTACCAAAGACCTTTTGTCTTTAATCATTCTCTTTTCTTGGAGGATTAAGTAATCTTCATATACTTCTCTTCGAAAATTCTCACCTCCTTCTAGATGACAATCCCATGGCTTAAATTACAGAGGAGGTAGTTGAAAGGTCGCCGCGTGCTGTGTGGCAGCTAACCCCTATCATGTAACCCGACCTACCATATGTCTCAAAACGCCACTCTTTCGGGAAGTCATAATCCAACGAATTGAGACCATTTGCGGCAATGCTATGTCGTTTCGCTTCGAAGCACTCAAAGAGAATCCTACTTCACAGTATCTTTTACAAACACTCGACCCTACAGCTAAGCTCGCAGTACCGTATAGGCAGTTGTTTGAATCATCAATATCCCGTGGGAATCAATCCTTTCTTCTCGCCGTCATCACTATAATTAACACTGTCATTCGTCAATCAATTTCCTGGTTCATGCTGTTTTCCGTTTAGAAAGTCTCTCAAATTCGTTATTTTTCTTACAGATTACAGATAGCGCAAAGTCTAGAGCTCTCTCCAACATGGGCTGTGCTATATACTCGTAGCATGTTTCTTAATCGGTATTGGCATCATGATGTGTCACAGAGCCAAACAATTGATACACAGTCACGGTAGTACCGCAGCCCAATCAGAGTTGGAAGTCCAATGGAATAATTATTAACTCCCCCCCTCCAAGAAGTTCCCAATTAGAGATTCTAACCATGCCGCTGCGAAGTGGAAATTTGAAAATACAAAAGTCCGCCCCAGGAAAAGTGAACTTTGCTGGTGGAACCCTAATTGTCCAACCACGAAGTCAGTATCTGAAGACTCGAATGAGAGAATACATATTATTTCCACGTTATTTCACGCCAATCTTTTAATACACTGCTCCCAAAAACGTCTCCCCCAGTCCATCCTTTGTTCCTACGAATCCGTCCTCTGCCCTTCCTTTCTCACCAACCCACCTCCTTTAACTCCACCCTGCAATACTTCTCAATTCGCCCCTTACCTGACAATGTCGAACATACCCTCTCAGACGACTGCTTCGACGACGACGACTCCAACACCTACCAAGTAAATTACAATCACGGTCGCAGGTTAGCCAGTCTAGCTATGCCAAGCGACCTTCAGGACGTCGGCGTCCAGTTGAGGAACCTAGTGCCTTACAATAGCAACCCGGATTTCACTTTCTCTTGACCTTTTCTGGAGAGTATACACTCGCCTTCAAACGACGAGCCCACATACTCACGTAAGAAGTCGCGAGCCCCTCCCCAGACGAACGACGACGAACCGCTCTATTCACCGCTCATCACTATCTCGTGTGAAGAACAAAGGGAGGAACGCGCCCAGAGACTTGTAGCGAAATACCCTCGTCGACCAATCTCCCCAACCTACGCCCCACACACTATTTTAAGAAAACCCAAAGGCGGAACAAAGACAAAACTCCCAACCCGGGCCGGGATGGAAAAGGCTCCTCAAGTACCCTCGAAACCCGCATCACACCCTTCTCAACCACGCCCAGGTCGGCCAAGTAAGAAAAGTAAGGCGGCAAAAGAAAGCGCTGTACTTACGAGGAGAAGTGCGCGCATCGCTGCTAAGGAGAAGAAGTAGGCGAACAGGAAATAAATGTGACGCAATAATTGAGCATTGGGGAAGAAGAGTATGAACAGGAGATTGCAGAGGAGAGGAAGAGGTTTGAGGAGTGGATAGTGAAGGGTGGATGGGGGAAGGAGGAGAGGCGATTATAGGACAGAAGGTAGTAAATTTAGAAGGGAATTATGTTTTGGTTTTGTGCTAATTTTCGCCGAAGACTCTTGATATAGATTGTTTAGAGTAGTTGGAGGAAGTGGTGAGAAAAGTGGCTGAGGTTGAGGAGCAGCCAATCATTGGCCATTGAAATCCAAGTCTTGCCCGTTCGCTTACCGTCATATCTTCGTAGCTGACAAGCAGCAGATTGATAACGCCCGCCCCTTTCCCCCAAATCTAGCAATTGACCCAGCTTTTATTTCCCAATAGTCAAAAACAACCTATCCCCCACATCCCCCAACCCAGGCTTGATCATTCCCCTCGCATCCACGTCTCCATCCATCCCTCCAACCCAAATCCCTACCTCCGTATCATCCATGCCCTCCTCACTCGCCCTCTTGATGCCTTCCTCACTTCCCAGCACAGCTATCACAATCACTTTCTTGACGCCCCATTCAAGCAATGTTTGTATAGCGGCGGCGGAGGTACCCCCGGTAGCGATTACGGGATCGAGGATGAGTGCGATGGGAGGCGGTGGGGATGTGGGGCTGTGGTAGGGGAGGTTGTTATAGTATTCAACTGGTTGAAGCGTGGTGGGTTCGCGGAAGAGGCCAAGATGGTGGACTGGTACCGGTGTGGGTAGTAAGGTCTGGATGGCTGTGATTATGGGTAAGACTGAGCTTTTCGTCTTGAGGGAGGGGAACTACATTCGAGCATGCCCAAACCTGAGCGGAGGACGGGGACAAGGCAGACTTGGGGGGAAATAATCTCGGTAGTGTAGGCGTAGCCGAGAGGAGTTTCAGCCTAGAGATTGGATGTCAGCTTCTACCTACTGTAGTAGCATCGCTCTTGTTATCAAGCATAAATATGGAACGCAAGGGTGAATTATAAGAGGCTCACTATACCACTTTGAATGGTTTCGAGGCCTGTTGCTAAAGCCTCACAGCCCACGAGAAGCGCGATCTCGTGGACCAGAGCTTTCGTCTCTCGGGCATTGCAGTCTTTGGATCGCAGCTGGGAGATTTTGGCGCGGACGCATGGGTGCTTGGAGATGTGGACGTTGACGGGTAGTGAGTTTGACGAGGCCATTGCGGTGGGCTTATTCTATGTAATGTTCTACAACTATTTTGTTGAGCTTAATGTAAGATCGATAGCATGGAAATTGGGTTAGCTGGTAGATAATGGGAGAGGTGGACTTTTCTTTGTCCTAAAGTACCTAGATTGATGTTTAGGCTTGGCATTCATCCCACCTTGACGTCACCGATCTTCCCGTCTAGCAAATGCATGTTATATCTCAACAACTTGGGAGCATAAAGCTAGAGGCTTTATAAATCGATCATTGACATAACAGATCTAATTGTCCTAACTTCACTGCAGACTTTGTGGGAGAATTTGGAGCTTGTACGAGGAATATAAGGAGATCAGGGGACGAGTCACAAATACGATCAAAACTCATTCATCTTCAATACTATCATAACGGACATTCCGAGCCTCTGAGTGTGCTCCGTTGGTTTAGAAAAGCACGTGAGCTCGGGACATTGAAAGCATGAATGACCAGGAGCGAAATGGCCATGGTTCCGAAATCACCGACGTTGAAGATGGAGGGACAAAGGAGGATGATGTCGTTCCCAACGACTATGCCAATCTCGATGAGCTAGCATATCCATCTCCTATCGACTGGCCTCATCAACAGCAGCGAAATGGCCATGGTTCCGAAATCACTGACGTTGAAGATGGAGGGACAAAGGAGGATGATGTCGTTCCCAACGACTATGCCAATCTCGATGAGCTAGCAGATCCATCTCCTATCGACTGGCCTCATCAACAGCAGCGAGAGGGATACTTGGAGGACCGTCGGTCATACAATGGTGATCAGCAATGGCGTCAAAGATACGAGTCGCAGCGAAAGGGCTCTGAGGATAAGATCGAGGACAACAGAGTTGGAAATGGTGGGTCGGCATCTACAGCTATAGAAGCTGCTTCACCTCCCTCGAGTCAATCTAGCCCAGAGGTACCTCAAAAGGAGAATTCCTCGCCACTCGATCATCGGCAATCCCAACTCACGACTCAGATATACACGATCTCGTACTTGATCTTTTTTTCTATCCTGGGAACGCTCGCACGTCTCGGCCTACAAGCCTTGACATTTTATCCCGGGGCTCCTGTACAAACCGGCGTTTTGTGGGCCAATTTTGGTGGTAGCTTGATCATGGGTTTCCTTTCCGAAGACCGCGCTCTCTTCTATCACGAGGACTGGGGAGTAACATACACCAAGCCCAGTAAGCGTAATGACGAAGAGCATGGCAATTTGGGCGAAGCTAGGCCACGCAAACTGTCCCACACTGCTTCAGAGAAGAAACAATATGCCACTCTCAAAAAGACAATCCCATTATATATTGGTCTAGCCACCGGCTTTTGCGGCTCTTTTACTTCATTCTCATCATTTATTCGTGATGCTTTTCTTGCTCTCTCGAATGCTTTACCCGTCCCAACCTTCCACACCTCGTCAGGCACTAATTCCTCATCCAATCTTCCACGCAACGAAGGCTACAGCTTTATGGCTGTCCTCGCTGTCATCATCGTCACAGTGGCTATTTGTCTTGGTGCTCTACAGACTGGTGCGCATCTAGCCATTGCTCTTGAACGGTATATTCCATCAATTCCTTACATCTTTGCTCGCAAATTCGTTGATCGGACTATGGTTTTTGTAGCTTGGATGTCCTGGCTAGGCGTTCTATTCATGGCTATATGGCCACCCGACCGACCCGATGGACCTGTTGGTTACCCTATTTGGGCTCAGGAGAGATGGAGAGGTGACGCGCTTTTCGCACTAGTGTTCGCGCCCTTGGGGTGTTTACTCCGATTCTACGCATCATTGCATCTAAACGGGAAGCTGAAGTCATTCCCACTGGGGACCTTTACAGTGAACGTACTCGGCACCGTATTGGAGGGCATGTTCTATGACCTGCAACATGTACCACTGGCTGGTAGAATTGGATGTCAGGTTCTACAAGGGGCTATGGATGGGTTCTGTGGATGTTTAACGACAGTTAGTACTTGGGTTTCGGAGCTTAAGGCGTTGAGATTGAGGCATGCCTATGTCTATGGGCTTGTGAGTGTAGGATCTGGGGTGGGGCTAATGGTGGTTATTATGGGCAGTTTGCAGTGGACACACGGGTTCATCCATCCGTCTTGTGGGAGCTGATACTAACATCGCGCGATTCCTGGTACTATATCCGGAATCTCCGTGTGCCATGCCTTTGAAGAGTGATCAATGTGCCTGTCTCGTACCTTGAGCTGGACCCTATCGTCAGAGCCCGCAATTTTTTCAAAGAATAATCGCCAAGTATATATAGTACAGGAAACCTCGAAGTATTCGGGCCACAAGGTCAAGCAGACGTCTGCGATGAAATTCTTGACATCCAGCACCCCTCTTTTGCGGCATTTGCATGAGCGCTGAAACCTGTTCATGCTGCTAGAGGAGCGTGAAATCGTCATATGGATTTTTCCTATGACGACGCGAGAACTTTTCAAATAATCATGGAACTTTCGAAGGAATTGACAAACACGGTGCGGAAAGCATCGGCAAGATCTTAGAATCCCTTCTACAAGGAGAATCGGACGCAAGCGAGCGAGCTGGGAGAAGTCGGTACACCATGTAGTGAATGGAATGGTTCGAGAGGGTCCAGAACAAATACGAATCTGCTCCTGGATTCATTGGGTCATATTCGAGGACATTGTTGTGAGGATGAATCGAAGTACTGGGAGGAAATCGAATCCTGGATTTCCTTGGTTGCCTCTCAATCCTGTGGTTTACTCTATCACCTCTATGTTATTCGACAAAAGCCATAACAGTATCCGATGCATCTTCGATTGAACCCGGTGGTCCTCCAATCAATCATCTACCACCCCCAGTTACAAAATGCCTACATTGGATACACCTCTTCCTGCCGCTTCTCTTTACACTTCCCCCTTCCCCTCTTACCGTCCTGGCTTCTAACACCCCTCCGCCAACCCACGCAGTCCAACAAGAGATCGGCTGAAATTTGTTTGGGTATCCTCAGCCCGCCATCGTTTCCTTCATTGTCACCTTAGACCTTCTCATCCAAAACACAATGATGTCCAAGCTTTCGCAACGCAGATAGCTTTCTTGACAATTATACGCTTTGACGATCACGCGCTGTTATTACCACAGTTCCTATGCACCTAGGTCCCGCCTAATCTTCATTTCCTGCCTGACATGTGCAGAAGTACTACTCATTAGCGAAAACAACCCTACGAACATACGCGAGTTGTAAGGACATTGAAACGACTTTGCATATCGATGTACCTGCTGACAAACCCACTTATCGCACATACTTTCGTGTACCAGCAACGCTCTTTGCGCGTATCGCGATTCTGCTCTATCAACGGCACAACCACGCTTCTGACGTTGACCTCTGCTCGCATACAATTCTCTACATCCAATGACTTGACTACGATGCTTCAGAAGGCGAGACTTGCTGCATGTCACCCTGGATGCAGCGTTACCGAGATCACGGTCGTTTTTACGTTCGACTAAGCTTGCCCATACAATGTTCTACGAAGTCCACTCACTGTAATGTGTCTATTACTGCGGAAGAAATATTTGTTTCTCAGTGAGTCTCTCCAAGGACTGTTAGCTTGTTTTTTTGGTTGGATATAGTGTGTATGGTTGATAAGCGAGAGCTCGTGGGTTGCTTGGTGAGACTCTTTCCGTTGTTCTGGTTGGTGGGTATGGACGAATCAACGGCTGCGCAAATTCATCGAAGAGTCTATACTGACAACCATGGTAATGGATTCGGAAGAGTTGAGGAATCATGTATGTAGAAGCTAAGCTGGGAAACAGATGGCAACATTCGCACGAGATATATCAGACGAGGCACGAGGTTCTGTACTAATTATAGACATCATAGCCTTCGCAGCTAGAATCGCAGGATCAGCTCCGAAATCCTGTCTTGTTATTTATTAAAACAAGTTTCGGAGTCCTGTCTTTGCTGCGGCAGCTAAAGATGCCGACCAGGCCAACTCCTTCAAGCGAAATGCAGCGGAAGACCAACATTTGAGCAGTGCGCAACAGGGCAATCTAAACGAAACTCTAGAGCAACAATGCTTGAAGGTAAGGTAAATGACACGTTACCTCGATCCTTCTGGCGCTACGCGGCTGTGTTACACAAAGATTAAAAGTATGCATAACTTATCTTGCCACATACTTGCATTATGCAGCCGTTGCTATGCCGGGAGTGTCGCGTGAGGATACTTTAGGAATTGCTGCAGAAGTACGGAATACGGAATACTGCAGCGAAGAATACATATAGGTAACAATACCGTAAGGTAATCAATGTATATGATGATGATGCACAAGTTTCCTGGGAAATTCGTACTGAACCTGTCAAAACAAAGGGCGAATAAGAAGGCAGCTCCAGATTGCTTGCCCCTGAGCTATCCAGGATTATGGAATATTAGATCCTGCGCGAATCCGGTATGGTAACCGGTAAACGGCACTAAATCAAGATCCACCTGTCATGACTGGTCTGGCAGTCTGGGCGCTCAATTCTACGGAGAACCTCGCCAAGGCATTAGGCAAGGTACCGGCCCTAAGGTTAAAGGTACCTTAGTTATTCTAGTTCTAAGGTGCCTTAGGAAGTGAAGTTTTACTGCACCTTCCTTCTACACACCCACAGTCATTCATTCACTCATTCATTCTTTACCTACTACTATTCACTCCTTCAAACAGTCGTTCTTTGCTTCTTCTTACCTACGCTCCTTCCCTCCACCTGCATGGAGTGACTACTAGTCGTTCGTAGCAATCATGTTCGTCGCTCCTTCACTGCTGGCCTCTTTCCTACCACTCCTACTCCCAACGCTCGTGCGCGCCAACTGCGAGTGTGGTTACACGGTCAACTCGACTCTGTACACCGATCTACTCGAGACCGACTTCTTGCACCTCACCAATATCACAAATGACACCGACTGGCTTCCTCAGAAATACCAGATAACACCGGCGCTGGCTCGTGGTCCGTTTGGCAAGGACGCGTCGCCGAGCAATGTCGTTCCGAATCCGCTGGCAAACAAACACGACTGGGCAGGCAATGGGATCAATGGAGGTGATGCCGGGCTGCAGCTGATCGTCAAGGGTGGAACACCGCCACAGGGAGGATTGATACCAATGGCCGAGATTGTCACCAACAGAACCGATTTTCTGTATGGTAGTTTCCGTGTAGGGATGAGAATGACAGCGACAAACGGAACATGCGGTGCTTTTTTCTGGGTATGTTCCCCCAGCCTGTGATGCCAGCGTTGGATCAGCATCTGCCCTCGTCCGGACTAACACTTTCTAGTACTTTAACGATACCCAAGAGATCGACATGGAATTTCTTTCTGCGGAATACAACTCGAGCTCTCATCCTGTCAACCTCGTCCTGCAATCACCCGACTCCGTACGCAACGGTTTCAATGCAGCCAGCACCGGCACCTTTGACATCAACCAACTTCCCTTCAACCCCTCCGACGGCTTTCACGAATACCGTTTCGATTGGTCTCCAACTGCAGTGATCTTTTACGCCGACGGAGTCGCGATTAAAACAATGAACAAAGCCATCCCTACCTCACCCGGCCACATCACGCTATCGCACTGGAGCAATGGTGACCCAGCTTGGAGCGCTGGCCCACCAGAAACGGATGCCATTGTCACCGTCGAATACCTCAAAGGCTACTTCAATTCTTCAGACACAAAACGGCAAAGCGACTGGGCGCATCGTTGTTCAAACGTTGCAGCGCCCAATGCGACTTGTGCCGTGCCAGAATTAAGGGCAGCGCCGAATGGGAACCAGAGCGCGGATACGTACTTCTTTACCCAGCAAAAGAATATGACGAACAACCAGACCGACTCTGGGCTCACGAGTCTGGCGTCATCAATGAAAGGGAACGCGCTTTGGTATCTGCAAGGTGCAACGACGGTATCTGTATTGTTCATGGCTGTGAGGCTGTTTGATTGGTGTTTGTAGATTTCGAGAGCTTGGAGACTGAATAATAGGATACCGCTGTACGGGCGACGAAAATGCCATGTACGGACTCTACCATTTGGGTTGAGCAGATTCAATTCATGTTACATACTTGTATTGTACAAACTTAGTCGAGTATACTTTCTCGAGATACTCAAGCGACCTGAAGCTGGATGCGGACTGCGTACTCTTCATCGATTGTTTGTGAAGTTAACACTATGTTGACTCTGTAGCCGCATAAACGCCCGCCACAGATTGCGCAGTCGTGCCTCAAAGTATAAAATCGTGGTCGTTCAGCCTTGCTATTTGGTGGCGTTGATGCCTTTCTCGCTTGGCAGATCGCCCCCTGATGCCAAATATAAGCATTTGTGACTTCACCTCTCCTCCTAGACCATCAAGCCAAACTACACAACGCTCAACTACTGTCTGTCGCTACAGTCCCATAGCCTCTACAACATCCTTACATTGTCCCATTTCCGAAGACTTGGCCACAAATATACAAGAGAAGGCAGCTGTACATATTGCCGTACAAAGGGCGAGGTGGTTGAAAGAAACTCGGCAACCACAATACACCGTTGAACACCACGGCAACGACAAGGCCATTGTTTCCATCTAATACTGGAACGATTCTTTGGTCAACTCAGAGGATAAAGTTTTGAGTACAGACCGAGTTTTCAAACTTAAATACAAGACTTTCTCGAATCACGTTGTTTCCTTGATTACACGCCGCCCGAACAACGTATCGACTTCACCAAGTGGAAACCATCCATCGAATCAAAAGCGCACCTTCTTAGCCATCGGGAAGGCATCTCATAATTCCATCAGCCTCAAAAATATCTAGAGCGACTCCAAACGATCCATCATGCGCTTCTCAATAACCCCCCTCATCCTCCTCCCCGCCCTCGTCTACTCCCAATCCACCGCCCCCTCTCCATCAACAACATCACCAACCACAACCCCCACGCCAACCCCCAACCTCGAACTCCGCCAAGCCGTCGCACCCGCCCCGGTCCCCGTCGCCCCTGCACCCGTCGGCGGCGCCCCCGTCGGCGGAGCCGCAGCCCCCGTCAACCCCGCCGTCGCACCCCAAGCAGTCAACCCAGCGCCCGCAGCCGCCAACCCCGCAGCGCCCGCGGCCGGGCAGCCCGTCACAACGCCGGCCATGCAGGCGAACCCAGTCACGACAATCATGCAGAACACGGTTGTGGGCGGGGTGTCGAAGCAAGTTCCTGTGGTGTTTACGCAGACGTTTGCAGGGAGCCTGACGAGTGTGGATGCGGCACAGAGTGGGAGTGTGGGGATGGGGTCGTTGACGGGGAGTGTGGGGGTTGTGAAGAGTAGTGCGGCGATGGCGGGGAGGAGGGGGATGGGAGGGGTGGAGGGATGGGGTGGGATGGTGGCGGCGGTCGCGGCGGGAATTGTGGTGGGATGGGTGAGGGTTGTGGGGTTTTAGTGGGCGGGTGGTGAAGAAAGAGGGGGTGTATGCATTTGGGGAAGAGGGAAGGATTTCGTGAGTTTGGCGTTATGGGAATACACGGGCTTTGACAGCAATGATGTGGAAAGGGTTCTGTACACCATCGATTGCTTCATTCTAATCATCATCTATTTAAATCTTACTAGACCCTCACGCCATCTACATATATAGAAATACGTCTAGACATCCCCCATCCCCCCAAAACTCAACCCGAAAAGGCATAAACCGAGCCTCGCATCCCCAACATCGAGCTACATACTGTACACACATATCCAACTCCATGTAAAAAAAAAAAAAAAAAATACTCGGCAACAAAAACGTCAAACGAGAAACAACAACAATATCCAGCTTTGTTTTCCCCTAGCATTAATTACACAGTCTGTAAGCCAGCTTTCCTCGCCAATTCTTCTATCTCTATCCTCCCATACTTATCTCTTCTTTTCTCTCGTTGTATACCGGTAGAAGGAACAAACTCTCGCGTTTTGAGGGTTGGGGTTTGCTGGTTTTGTTTCTGAAGAGTTTTGGGGAAAGCAGTGTTGCCCCGGGAATGTGAGATTGAGGATGTTATATTTTCGGTCGCGGTATCTTTTGTCGTGAAGACCGTGTTATGGATGTAAGTTTTTGATTAAGAGGGGGGTTTATGAAAAGATCTTCACTGGGCTCGATTTGGTTGGAGGGAGTTTTGTGTTTTTGGGGAAGGGAGGTTTGATGCTTTGGGAATATGTGTTTGGTAGATGTGATGGTGTTGAATAGGGTGTGTGTGTCTGTCAGAGTTTTGAAGAATATTGCATCTTTCACACCACTTTACAATTACTGCAGCGAAGAAAAACGATGAGACGTTGACAGTTTGGCTGTGTCATTTCCTTTGTTCAATTAGTCGAAAAACTCCTCCCACTTCCGCTGCTGTAGTAGGTAACTGCATGGTATGAGAACAACTCACTGATGATGTGCCGTAGAGTTCTAAAAGAGATCGAGGGCAAAGAGAAGATTGAGGGTATCAATTCGAGACGATTGTCTGTTGTCGAAATCCAGGAAGACTGGCTCGAGCTTCAACCCTGAGATTAGATGGTTTCATAGGAAGTTGCGAGTTCGTATCACGATGCGAACGTTCTGGAATTTTCTTTGGGACCGCGAGATCGAAGGTGCTATGTATGAGGATGAAATACCAGGTTTCCCGCCTCATCAGTGCTTCCGACTCTTCAGTCGCTAAGATTCCCTGAGTTCGATGGTTGAGTAGAGATTGCTGTTCAAGTCGTGGGTGGACTTTCCCTGTGTGCCACGATGTTTCCGTCTCAAAACTCTTCGGGGTATTGTCGTGTTCCAGACTCGATTTACTTAGATGAGAACGACTATTTTGAGACCTGTCTCTCATTCAATCTTGAGGTATCCCTTTTCTTGTTTGTTAGGAGAAGTAATGCAAGAGCTGTGAGTAATTATTGATTCCCATATATAGATATTTTTTTGAAAAGCGTAATATTCTGTTGTGTTCAAATTTTTGAATTGTCTTTTCTCTTCATACGAGTAATGTCCCTGTTTTATAGACAGAGCGCCTTGAGAGTGTGAATGTGCTACAATAAGATTCAAACCCCATTCTAATCAGCTTCTTTGCAGTGATTATATTCTAGCTCGATTCTAACTTTTAGTGTTCAGTCATTCAGTTTTGTCGTTTTCCTCATTCTGGAAAACAGTCATTCTTGATCTTTCCGATGGCTGCTCAACCCGACTTCCAGAAGTTATCGAATGACATGATCACCACCGGCCAAGAAATGCTAAAGCTTCAGAACATTCCTGCTATTGATCAATCTCGTACGTTATACGATGAAATTGCCGCACTTGAACGAGGAATGAACGAGCAGTTTGAAAGATTGAGCGATAAATTTGAAAGATTAGATCTTCATATGAAAGTCGAGTAAGCATAAACACTATTATAATTTTATTGAAGCTAATATCATGATCAAGTGCGGTAGCTCAAGTCGTCAGAGTTTGTAACTCGCATATCATCAGTCTCGAGACAAAGCTTCGGATCTTGCACAATAAGCGTAATGAGGCAGTATATGAGTTCCCAGAGAACTTGACGGAGTTAGCTAGATTGAATGATAAAAAGTTCTTTCGACTTTAGACATCATCAGATATCCACTAATATATGAAAGATACGTCAATCTCCAATCTCCTCAACGCGTTCAGTTTACCTACGGATGGAGCGGTGGCTATGAAAAAACGTCGCTTCAAGTACTTCATTGAAGTGGTAATTAACGCTTGAAAGAGACAGCGTTACTGAAGGGATCTGCCTCCAAAAACCGAGGCCAAGACACCAAAAAGTAATATTAGCCGTTAAATCATTTAAAAGAAATTAAACAGTTTAAACAGTGTCAAAGTCGAATTCAGTACTAGCGTCAAAACGGAGCTCAGCTAATCCGTAAAAGTCGATGTATCTGCCTGCGAGAATATCCTTCTTACAGCTCGACCACATCCCGCGTGTTCGAGAGCCCGAGACGTTGAAAGTCTCAATGGTCGATTAGCTCCACATGAACCTGACTCCGAGAGAACCAGAACGATGTCAACGATGGCAGTGGAAACGCGTACGCTAAGGTTCTCGATCCCATACAATTAAACTTTTGTACGGTTTGTTCGTACTGAATTTGGAAGCGAAAGGTGATTTCAAGGCGGAATTGTCGCTGGCTACCATTAAAGGGCATTTTCACCTAGGTATTGCGGTGGTTTGGTTGAAAGCCCACATTGAGCGCTTCGGCATCAAGTTCCGTTGCCCAATTTTTGGTTTCGGCGCTGCTTACTTAGGCCCCTGGGGGAAGACTTAGGAGCGGATGTTCTCTATTATCGTTATCAGGCTTTGAAACGCCGCCCTGCAAGCTCTTTCTTTACTCCTGTCTTTATATAGATGAAGGGTCTGTGGATGTCTGGATATGTGATTCCTATAGTGGTATTCGAGAAGACTGTAAGCAATATTTTACCTTTTTCTTGAATGTACCATAATGGCCAACTGAGCGTCTTTGCTTCCGTTAAAGGTACATATATTGCCCTAAAACCTGAATTGTCTTTACGATTCAGTTTGCTCGCCTAGTAAGTCCTTCATCCACTAGCTCTGCATCTTCTGAGTGAAGCCAGAGATATCACGCTCGGCTCAGCTTCCATTTCAGAAAATCTTGACAATTGCTCCTTTGAAAAGACAACGATATATAATCCGTACGTCGCGTGTAAACAAGCTAATAGTATGTTGTCTGATTTGAGTGCTCTCGTCCAAATTCATATCAACCACGAGTAGACAGAACAATCGAATTGAAGACTGTGACGCCTCTGACCACAGCAGCAAAGCAAGAAGTGCCTATTTCAACGTCAGAACCCAGGAATCGAACCATCAGCAGCGGACTCTCTAGAAAGCAACTGGGGCGAAGAGTACTTGTATGCGCTTATGAAAGACGAGTAATCGAGATGGCAACAGCAGAGATGTTACAACGGACTATATTGCACGCCCGTGCAGACGATAGCTCCTCAGATGAAGCAGCGACGGTACCACTCTTTCAACTTTCCTGGGCTTGGTGCTTCACGACCCGAAATAACTGTCTCGAATGTTATGAGATAAAGAAACGCCAGGACATACATTGAGTATAACAACGTCTCTGGACCGTACGTAATATTGACAGCCTGTTCTTTCTTCGGAGAAATCATAAATACAAAGATAGCGTGCAATCGACGTTGTTGTGTCGAATAATTCGAGAAAGGAGGTCTTGAAAAGCAAGAGAGATTCTCCAAAAGTACACTTCGAGTCAGTGGTGTATCTCACCCAAAAAAGCCGAAATCAAAGCCAGCCAGGGATTGGGGGAGCGGACGTTCAAGATTCGTACAGAAATTGGACCCTGCACATGAGCAATACGGTTTAGATACTCTTGTCTAGTCCTTGTTTCTTTCCGTGTTTACGATGGTCTGAAAGCCTACCATCGGGTACTCCAGTCTTTCGTTACGTATTCATCGACATCATATAGACAAGATGCTGTCTTCAAAGTTTACCTCTCCGCCAAGCGAAATTTCAGCAACCCCGCTTGATACACGCTTCAAACTCTCCTTTATATTGTGCCTAGCCGAGTTGATCCGTCATTTGCATCTGAATCTTGTATGGGTAAGCAGGATTTCGGTGCTTCGGAGTAGCTGATGATTTGATTGGGGCATTTTGTTAATTAGGAAAAGGAGGTGAATGCTTTCTTGAGATCTGTTGAGCTCATGGGCTTTTCCTATGCGTCTGATATCTCCCGCAATACTACGGCGTAATGCGATCGCTTTGTTTTGGCTTTTTCCTGCCCTCTGTCTTGAAGGCTTTTCTCGAGCTGGCTGTCTAATTTTAACACAGCCTTTCTTCTTTCTTGTTAGAGCACTTGTATCGCTCACCTCGCGTTTCGTATTGATTATACTGCTTGGTACAGTTTGTGGGATTCCCCAGTCTGACGGTGAGTTATCTCTAGGCGAGAAACCATTGGTAAAGTTGGTTGTTGATGGAACAACGGTATTGGCTGACCTGCTGAATCTTTAAGTAACAAGGGAACACCACCTCCGTTGACTTTCTTTCTTCGTTCTGTTTTTGTGATAGAAACTTGAGAGAACACTTAAAGAAAGATAACGAAGGAAGAAAAGGAAGGATAAGTTTCGGAATCAATCGAGATAACGAAGAACGAGACTTTTCTAATTGATTGTAATTAATTGTATACTAGCGTTTCTGATGGCTTATTATCTTCTTCTATCCCTTCCTATTGCCGCCTTTATCAGCTTTGGTAAATACAGTACGGCCGGTAACGAAACAACGAGGTCTTAAAACAGTTGACGTAGGTCTGCTGCCCGTGTGATAGGCACTCTCTTCATGACTTTGAGTACGAAGCTGTGTGAAAATCTAAGTATATGTATTTCCTTTCGAAGAGATGAGTGACATTATTGTAAAGTAAGATGTTTAATGATGAGATCGACGTGCGAGAAGAAAATTTCGCATTCGACTTTTATAAGGTTGCGAAGCAGCAATTGATCACTCTGTATCGATCTTATCTTCCGTAGCATCAATGACATAATCCGCAGATGGTTGTTGTGTGCGATTATATTCTTTTCTCTATCGAACTCCTTGGCTCCCTCAGGTAGCAACCTAGCACAATTGAAGCTTGTCACCGAAAGCTTTAGTCTCTGTCAGAATTAGGCTCCTCGCCATTCTCTTGCCCGTTTTCAAGCTCGTTATAGAAGGTCTCATTCTTCGTGCCACGTTTGAAACCCATCAACTGCTACTTGGTTAAAGTAATATGGTCTAACCTCCACAATTTTACGTTCGATGTCGTCGATAGCCCTCTAATTCTTTTCGACGCTCGGTTGTGCGAACTCGGTGGTTGTCCCATCCTCCCCTGCCTCCCCCAGCTTTTTCCTTCGTTCAATACCATACTATAAACTTCATCGAAGTTACCCTCCTTCCACCGCATTCCTCTGACGATGTATCCTCTGATATGTTCAGGTTTGAGGTTCGCGTAAGTGTCATATGACGGCAAGGGAGCCTTTGTGTCGCACTCATGGTACTGAAGTTGTTTTTTCCGTCATCCGAGTCCGAGTCATCCCATGACCAAACAATTCCAAGCCTTGCAGCTCGTACAGGTCCGTTGAAAGAACACCTTCGATGATTACCGGGTGACAGCGTGGAAGGTCCGTGGGGCGGGAGCATTTCGACGCTTCCGGACATCGCTGGAGACGACGAAGGCGAGGGGAGAGCGATGGAAGGGAGGAGAGGGGGGAGGAGAGGGTGCGGCGAGGGCAGCATGAAAGAAGAAGACCCCGCCATAGAGAAAATGAAACATCGAAACATTCCTCCATTTTCTTGGACTATCCTACATCACTCATGATGCCTGCGGAGAACCTTCCCCTCAAAGGACCTCGGAACAGTAGCAGGGATCACGGACCAGAAAGCAAAAAGCCTAGAAAGTATATAGTTCGAGATTACATCATGCTAGCCCGCAAACTGCAGAATTGCTCGCCAAGAGGTTGTGCCGGAGACTGTGCTTCTTTATGCCAATGTGAAATTACGAGAACAGCCCTTCGAAAAGGCGGATGTTTGCATTTTTAAGACGGACATTTCCAATAAATAAAATCGCTCACCACGGGTTCAAAGTTGCCATTCTTTAAAACACGGCTCTCCATGTGTGACTATAAAGTCACATAGCACGTACATATTATACATGACGAATGATGATGATCTCATCGCGAGCAGATGTGTGATTCTCGCAATCCGTCATTTGTTGAGCTCTCGCCATGCCGCACAATTCTCCAAGCTCGGCCATTGCGCGCGTCCTGCGATGACCATCTGTTCCATCCACAGGCAGGACAGAGAGATACATCGATCTTGATCGTCGGCGGCCCCGGTGATGCGCATATCGCTGATGGTGATACCATGCTTGCCGAACCAGGTCCAAAGGGCTTTCGCCATCATCAATCCCGAGATTTGACCAATACGTTGTTTCAGCGGCATCGAAGCAGGATCAAAGGCCGGATCGTACACCCATAAGACGGAGCCGATGCGAAGCACACAGATGCAATGCCATGGATAGGTTTCGTCAATGGACCGCGCCGCTCCTTTGGTGTCGTTGGTCATAAGCGCGAATCCTCCTGAAGCCAGCAAGGCTTTGGCAGCGGCGGAGATGGTGGTGCAGTGTCGCTCGTCATCTTTGATGATAGGATCGCTGATGGATTGAACCACATCGCTTTTTGTCTCTTCGACTGCAGTCATAAAGCGCATACATACATAGCTGAGATAGCTTTCTTGGGCAATGCAAAGGTGCGGCCATAATTTTCTGACATCTTCAGTGCTTCATCGGCAGTAAGGTCTTCTAACTCGATCTAAATGTGATCGATTTAAGCAAGTAGTAGATGATATCCCAGGTACCTGTCTTCAATATCGACTATTCACGACCTTGAATCTGTGTCGTACTCCTTCAAGGCCATAATCGATAACGAAGCAGGGTTCCGAAAGCAATCATGCTCAATAGCTTACTGAGATTTTTTATAAGTATAAGTCGAAATTCGACTGTATCGGCAACCAAGGAGGTTATAATGATCAACAGCAGACTTTGACAGTCCACCAGCAGCAAAGAGAAGGTGAATTATCTAAATACTGCCCTACCGTAGGATACACCAGCGTAATGCTCACTAAAAGAGGGCCTGACGACGGTCTGGCTGCTGCCATAGACCCTATAACAATATAAAGTATTAACTCAAGCGGCCAATGATAGAGGCCCTCAATTACTCCATGGCAGCACTAATATCATATACTATGCGCGAACAGCATCAACCCATGATCTTGGAGGTTGATGACCGTGATGACATTCAACTTCAAGGCCACAATCTGGCAGCCATTTTTAAGATTGTCAATCCAGAAACGATGTTGGTGCCAAAGGGTTAACGAAGGAAAAGAATACCGTATCTTGCTCCTTTGACCCCGTTGCGCAAATCGTTTGCACTGCCAGCTAGTTTATGGATTTTCCTGATTCTTTTTGGCTACCTGTTGTTTCTCTTATTGGCTTTCCATCCCGCCAACTTTTCCTCTTGTATATTGGCTCGCTTGTTTGGATTTCAATATTCCAGGGTTGTTAACAAGACCCCCCAAATAAAATAGTCTCTTTCGTTTCGTGGTTTCTCAATCGAATTTTGCAAAGTAGCAACAAAAAATTTCATCGTTGTCAGGTTCGAACGGTCTTTCTCCCTGAGCGATGTTAGACTTTCTCGTCTTGAAGTCATGGAGGTAGCTTCCTGTATGATTGTTCCTGCAAACACAAGATGGATCACTCTTTCAGCATTCTCGTGGGGGGGAAAAGTTCCGCAATTTTTTCAATTCTTCTAGCCTCTTTTAGTATCAACTTCTGTACATCCAGTTGATTCGGTTTTTTCTTCCCACCGAGGCGGTGACTGTTGAATTTCACTCGTTTGAATTCATTTGTAATCATTTACAGCAGCATCTCATAGTTCGATCATCATTCAGCTGCTTGCATTACTTTTGAGACTGCTATGATCATCAATCTGATGCATCTCATTAGTTGCAACTTACACAGAACACAGATGTCGTGACTTGCACTTGTTCTTCATGATCAGATAATTTGAATCATTCTCTTTCTTCAGATCATGTGGAATCTCGTCTGAATCTGATGACAATGACATTAAAGAGTGATCGCTGCTGATCATCATCATCACTATTATTCTTGACCCCATGACCCGCTGTGCGGCTGTCAACTCCTTGTTCAGCTTCTTCTGATTGAAGAAGGCGACGTCTTGCTCATTAGAAGCGACTTGGTAGCTAACTTCAAGGTCAAAGAAGTGGTTCAATGCCACCACGCAAACGTCAGGAATCTCTACAAGCCGGGACGTAAGCTTTTAGCCAACGCATGAACGGGTATGTCGGTTAAATTAAAGAAAGACCCGTTGACTGTCAAAACCTCAAGTAAAGTGTGTAGAAGCGACTGAATAAGGCTAAAAAAAACAATATCGTGATGTTTCTAGTCAGTAAAATCAAAGCCATCGGAAATATTCCGCAATTCTTTATCGATTGCAAATTACTGCTATGCGTTCGATGCCGTAGCAGTTTCAATTTCTCCAACGCTGAAGTTGATTATGGCCGAATTGTGCTAGCCTAAGATGCTGCTGCCCCTTTCTTCCGAAGTCTGTCGATTGACAGAAACAGTTTCCATGATCTTCTGCTGGATCTCCTTGTTTGGTGCCTTCCTCTTGCTTTTCAAAGGCAAGTCTGCTTCTTCATGTTTTTTAACTTCAGCATGCGTCTGACATCTTCTGCGCTCTAGATTGCCGCCGGGATCTCTTCTGAAAGGGGCCCTGGTTTGCTTCTGAATGTCTGCAGACGGAAAAGTCTACGGATGGTGCCAACGACTTTGCCTTTTCATCCTTTCCTTGCTTTAATTATAAACTTGACAGGAAGCCTTGCGTTCGCCCAATTAAAGACTGCGCAATTCAATGTTTGATTCGTAAAACTTGAGATTGAACCACTCATTCGGTTTTTATCTCGCACTAGGATATTGACATCGTCTTTGAGAGCCTGAAGATCCGCGCCTCAAAGAGAGTATCTGATAGTCCTTAGAACGAGCACGTTCCAGAGTTGCGAAGCAACAGAGTGTTGATCGGTTGGATATCTTTCGAAGCTGCACGCTTCTGCTTGTGTGTTTCATGTCTGATAATCCGAGTAAAGCAGCTGTCTGAGCGTGAAAGAACGGTAGAATTGTGAGAGACGAAGGTACTTGGAGCTGAGCTAGGAGAGGTCCGTCTCGGGAAAGTAGGGCTCGAGAAAATGAAACCGTTGTAAGGAGAGCCGTGAATCTGTGGGCTGGGGTTGGTGATAGGGCTCTAAGGAACGGGGTGAGTAGTTGGGCCGTAGGGTATACCAGTCGTGCATGTATGCTACTTGTCTCGTCAACCTTATACGTTTTTTATTCTCACCTCATAAGAGACAATCTGTAACGTGAGAAAATCGAAGTGAACTGGCTGTTCTTTGAATATAGGGCGGACGATTATGAACCGAAGAAAACGTTTCTTTTCATGTCGCTCATGCTATGAAGCACCTTACCGTCGCGGATATGCTGTCCATCAAACTGATATCTCTTAGCGAATGCGGAAGTAGCAAGTCGAATCTGGTCTTCTATCGCGGTGCATCGATATCGTCAAATCTGGATTACTGACAGGGGAATCTTACTTTACTGGATTTTCAAGGCGGAAGAACCTTCTTCATACAATCGGTAACCGTTTGGACTTCTTTACTTGCGACTAGATGCCCGTCAGGACGGCACAGGCAAATCTGGAATACTGATAGGAAGATCCCCCTTTCTGGTGATCTTGGAGACGGAAGGTTTGCGTACAAAGGACTTGTACCCGTCTAGTCTTTCGTGCTCGAAGCAGATGCCTGGCAGCAAGACTCGATGAAGTGGCTGAACCGCTCCTCTAACGTATTTTGATTCATACAAGCTGTTTGCACATCATCATTCATGAAATGCATATTTAGTTTCTTGTCATCTATGAAAAGTCATGATAAATCATTGCACACTTGAAGCATTCTGACTTTGTCAATAATCTTGATGATCTTCATTTTCATAGATCTCTCTTTTTTTTTCTGAAGTCTAGAATCTTCATCTCACTGCATCTGTAAGTGTTGAAGATTTGTTAAAGCTTGATTCTTTCATTTTTGAATCTGTGCTTGATATTCTTCTGCATACTCTGTGAGAAATTGACAGATAACTGTTCTTGAAATTAGAGTCTTCAGTTTCAACAAATGATCATTGAATCAACAACTTTCTTCATCATGATGAATCAAGACATTGAGCAAAGCTGTTGCTTTGCTCTACAAGGAGGATAGTGGTTTGGTGCTGTGCGCTTGTTGTTTTCGGGATGACGCCACCCTACGATCTCTTCCCCCTCCATAACAGCCTCAAAGTCTCCGTTGGTAAAACAGGGTAGCTCGCCGCACTTCGGACAGCCACAGACTGCATTGCCATTTTTGATGAGGTTTTGCGGCGGTCGTTATTTGCAGAGTTCTTGAAGAATTGTTAGATTGATGATGTAGATGTTTCCATTTCTTTGAAGATCGTCCAAGAGCGCAGAGGAAATAAATCCAGGACTATTATCTTAAAGTCGTCTGCGCTCGCTTCGATTTCGCGTTAGTCTTCTTGACTTGCACTCTTTCCCAGCCGGTTTTATTTGACCTTTTTATCGAGGTGTTGAAGGAAATCTCGAAGTCGCTTTCGTTGATGAGCCTCGTCGAAAGGTCGAGATCATCGGATACTGATAGAAATGCTTGCTGCATCAGAATCGCTGACTTCGAAACTCAAACAGAGCCACGTTCCGTCTTTGCGGTCTGTGGGCGTCTCCACGCGTTCGACGGTTGGATTGACAACTACGAATAATTGATGCCAGTAGTAAGTGAATTTGCCCACAATAATGAGGCCCCATTTCGCTTGAGCGCGAGATGTCGTAGAAGATTTCTAAAGCACAACCGCAACATCGTTTCCCAGCCAGCTTCTAGCAGGTACAATTTGAGTTATATATTTTCGCCCATCGTTGTGTCAAATCCTTTTCTCTTGTTGTCTTTAGACCCGTGACGATTGAATAAGAAATTTGTTCAAAATTGAATTGCTTCATGTCGCTTCGAGAAATTAATCTTTTCCATACTAGTATGGAGGAGCGGCAAGCAGCCTTGGCCATGAATTGTGCAGGCAGTGTGGAAGATGACATTTATCTGGTGCTAGGGACTTTGACTTACTTTGTTTCCCTTTTCGCTGCGAATGGTTATCTTAGCGACGAATCTCTCTTCTGCAGATCCAGTTACCAGTGCCGACTCTATATCTTTCCAGGCCAAGAACGGGAGGGGTTGGTCATCATATGTACTGCGGTTGATATCCCCGACACGGCAGCACAGAGATGAACATAACAGAATTGATGTGACTTTCTGTATAGTCACATCCCACGACCGTGTGCCCCGAGTCAATGCGCTTTCAAGCAGTGACGTGGTCATTGCCTCTTACCAGAATGACCCCAACCAATTCCTTCTGCCTCATGGGTTTCTCTGGTCAATAGTCCCTTCTTTGTTAGATCGTCGAGCAACACCGCTATTCGAGTCCGATCGTGGCGCGAGAGGTGGAAGTCCTTGTAAGCGGAAAATCAAAGAGTTACATAAGCAACTCCAGTAGGGGTGGTCTTCGTGCTGTTCGAGATTGTCAGTCGTCATACCAGTAGGGAGAATCAGCTGGCAATAGCTGAGCGATGCACATAGGAATGTGAACTTACTCGCATCGTAGTGTCTTCGACCGGAAACTGTTGAAACGATTATCCCACAACGCGTTCTGATATTGTTGTAGCCCAGAACCCTTTCGAGTTTCGAAGCTGGGTAACAGTCTTCTTGGAAGACAACTCGTTAGGGACTCGATATTCTTTAGACTACTATCCGATAGCAAAAGCGTCATCAGGAAGGAAACCTTGACAACCTTGACAGTACCGAACAAAGCTGCGGTTCTGTTGGTAAGCAGATTTCCGGATGAAAGCCTTGAAGCAGCAGTACACTAGTAAAGAAAAGCAGTACGACTTTCCATCCCTGAACATTTTTTTTCAACAATTAGGAAAAAATCTCCACACCCGCGGTATCGGCGGCGGCGTTATTGCTATCTTGACATGTGGTAGTATTTGCCGCTGCGTCTCCACCGACTATAGCTGTCTAAAGATTGCTTGCAACTGGGAGTATATAGAGGTGGTTTATTTTCAGGTATCATCCATGGATGGCAAAAGCTCGAATGCGTCTGCGTTAGGAGTGAAGGCTAATTGCTTGATAAGTACAAAGGAAATGAAGAGAAGTTTGGGAATGAGAAAATTCAAGAATTTCTGATATCTTTGAGATTGTCAAAAATTTCGAGATAGTGTTGTCGACAGCGGCAATCTAAGATTCGCCTAAAATTGAATATGATAGACAACCTGCGAAGATGAATGTTCACATTGCGTTCATCCGTTGCAGGATGTGAATGCAAGGCAACAAGCCAGTATTTGAAGAAGCGAGTTCTGAGTATTGCATTTTGGCGTATGCATGTGCCCGTAAAAGTAGCCCGCAACAGCAACGCGACAATTGTAACTTCCTCAAATTCTGCACGCTTAGCTGTCGATTCAAACTGTTCGATCTCTGTGCTCACGTGTTGTTGAGGCCTTTCGAAGAAGCTCTCCGAGACTTGATAGATAAGACTTTGACAGCTTGCAGGGGGATGGATATACGTTAGCCAGTTAGGAACCGAAATAGTTCGTAACGAGAAACCACATAATCTCTTGATCTGGCACTCGGAATATATACACGTGCTTTGCCCGGCGAGTGAAGAACCTAGCGGTGTCAAGTGGGATTGGTATAAGGGAATGACCAGAATCTAAGGTCGAAGTTTCAAGTTGTTCGAATTTCCCCATGTTGGTTCTTGGTATGTTTTTCCTATTTGCGTTTTTTCCTCCTCATCAAAGGCATACTGGAGCACGGCAATGTCCATTATATCCGGCCCCGTTCACAAGCGATAAACCGAGCGCCAGTCCAGCGCTGACCTAGAGCAACGTCCATCTTCTAATAACAGTAATCGCACCTGTTGATGCCGGTAGCTTATAGCGACGTTCTATCCATGCATCTCAGTTTAATGTAAGGCCGTCATCAGTCCGAATATCGCCTGCCACAACATTTTCTATTCTCGAGGAAAGCTCGGGTTTGCAGAATTTGATCATGTTATAGGTGTTTGCGCTCGGATGGCGTCAGGGCTGTGGTGTTGTTCTGCAGCAAGCCGCTTATTTGATTCAGTCTTGGGCTTGTCTTGGAAAAGAGGGGTTGGCGTGCCATTTGCGATCAATTCAGCCTGTTCAAAAACATATAAAAATTGAAGCTCACTTGAACGGTTTTGATCTGGTTGATCTTGAGAATATACAGGTACCGATCTTGGATAAGAGCGTCCATACTTCTGACGTGTGATTCCCGAGGTAGAAACTCTGAGCTTTTTCTGCTTTCCTCCAGATACTCATCGCAGTCTTGGGTTGGCATGAAAGCTGATGAGCGGTATTGGATGCTTCTGGCTATGGGACGGCAGACGGAAGCAAAGGTAATAATCTGGGCTCGTCTAGTCATTGCGGATTGGTCTAGGTAACTATGTCTTGAGGAGTGCCGTACTTTTTATCGGCCTTCAAGTGCGTTGCTGCTGGTGCGGAAGAACATCGCAACACGACGATCTAGTTTAATTGCTGTACACCAAAAGTAATTGTCATGTCTTCAGGTCTTATTCGCTTTACTTCATAGGGTTGAGAAAAACTTCCCTCGGCGATTTGTCCAAATACGAAAGAAAGAACGATGCGTAGAGAACACGTTTGCGCTCTGGCTTGTAAACAAAGCACGATGTGAATCGCGATTGAAAATCTTCATTCGTGTATATATAGTGATATATGCGTGAAACATTTTCGATGATAGTAATTAATAATCGAATCAACTAGCTCGAAGTGAGGTGAGATTTGAAAGGAAAAATCTTTGGTGGGTAAAAGGCTGGGTTAATTAGGAGCCTGTCTTTATGCAAGGAAATTGTCTTCAAAGTATTTTTGATAGCAAAGCCATAAGTAGGTATATTGTGTGTTGTATAAGTTCAGAATTTCCAACCGGTTACTACATGAAATCTGCAAAACTTTAATCTTGCATGTCAGTCTTCGTGAGACAATCTGTCTAGATTTACATGTAAGTCTATCGCAGGTAGCGGCTGGGGAGTAGGGTATCTTCATCAAAGATGGTTTGGCCGTAGAGGGTTTCGGGGTTACATAGAACCTCTGTCAAAAGCCGCTTAGGCCGTAAGAAAGGGCTCCATTTGAGACCATCATGTAGACTGCAGAAGTGGCTCCATCGAAATGTGTCTAGACCGTAGAAGCCCGGCTACGCTTCTACGTCCAGACTCGACGATATGCCACGACATAGAGAAGCATATTGACTGGGCACCTAAGATCCTTCTGGAAGACTCCTTGCCTTCTCGCATTCACTTCCAGATCTTTTCCCGTACTTCACCACCTAGTCCGCAACCCACAAAGAAAAAGAAAAAAACGCTCCATACCGCGAAACTCCCGGATGAAGATCCTTGTATGGCCAATGCCTAGGTGGTACAGTGGTTGTGGAGGTTGTATAGGCAGGATTTCCTGAGGGGTCCCAGGTGTCAACATACCAGGCAATTTCCACACGGCTTCTTGAAGACTCTCGTACATTTTTAGTCCAGCAGAATCGTCGTAGTTGCTCGCTACATGCTCACATCCACCAAGAAGTGCACGTATATCTCGTGAAATAACTTTAGCGCTATTCTCCAGACTGTGTTTGATGGATGTGGCAGTTGCGGTGGTCTGCTTCTTTATCGGTGTTTGCATTGGTGTCCGTTCGTCCGTTTTTTTTTCATTTTTAGTGATACAGCGGTTAAGTATTGTGGGAGATGATTTGACTGCGGTAGGTACTTCGAGGAGATTTCGGGTGTATATTATAGATAATGCTCCGGATATGGAAAATATGAAGTGGGTGGGACGAGAGATGGAAAGTATAAGGGGGGAAGAGAAGTGAACTCCTAATCTCGCATGCGTTCACACACCAGTAAACCCCACCGTGGTGAAAGCTGAGACAAAGTCGGTCTTGCGTTGAAAGCCCAATTTTTTTTTTTAGAATTTGCATGTTGGTCCAGAATAAAGTATGAAGGAGTTATAGCAGGTAGAGATTGAACGAAAAAGTGCAGAAGTACCAAGCACCAACACACGCAAACATCTTACCTCGCACGCCAAATCTTTACTTCACAAACCTACCCCTGCATCTTCACCCACTCCTCCATGGTCTGCGCCTTCACCTTCGGATACCTCTCATTCGCAAGATCGTCCCCCAAGCTCGTAACCCCATCATTCATCCAATACACATAAAACCTATCCCCCTCATTAGCCTGTCTCCCCGCTTCCCTCGCAACCAAAATCACTCACAGCATCACATTCGGCCACCCAATCTCCCCTTTCTCCCTCGCCTCATCCATCTTCTCGCGCAGCTCCGCCTGGGTTCCTAATTGCTTCATGTTGGGCTTTTTACCAGTTTGCTTCGTAAAGATGTCTGCGGATTCTTTGAAGCTGACGCGGTCGCCGCGCACTGTGTGGGTTGTTGGTACTTTCTGGCGAAAGTGGGGGCAGGGATTGGGGGGGGGGGGCTGGGGAAGGGACCTTTGATCACGCCTACAGCGCTTGGGTCCATGGCAATAGCGGCGGTATACTCGGCGCAAGTCTCATAGGAAGTGAAATCCCACTTCTCATCCCCACTGCCCCAGTACCCCACCGGATCCTGCTGAAACGCCATCTGGACCAGCTGCATGAACGCGCCGTTCAAGATATGCACACCCTTGATATCCTTCTTCGTCTCCAGATAGGCTTTGATCTCAATCATGGGGTCTTTCGGCGGAAGATCGCCGAGCTTGAGCTTCGTGTAATCCAGCGCCCAGTCCGAGGCGATGTAGCGAGGGACTTTTTCCGCCTCTGCGGCGTCGATGAGGATCTTTTGGCTTTGCACCATGAAGTCGTTGGGGCCCAGGTAGGCGCAGATGACGACGTCGCTGCCTTGGACGGCTTTTCGAGCGGCGGCGGGGTCGTCGCTGGAGCCTTGCAGAATGGTGACGCGCGGGTCTGAGGAGAGGTCAGGTGATAACTTGGATTGGTCTCGACAAAAGCCTCGGATGTTGGCTTGAGGATATCCTAGGACTGCTTTGGCGATTAGTTGGCCTAGCTTGCCTGTGATGCCGGCGATGGCGACGGTAGACAAGGTGGAAGAAGACATTCTGAGGATGATGTTTGAATTCAAAGAAGATTTTATGTAGCTTCTGCCTTGGGGCATAGTCTAACTTATAAGTATTTGCAAATTCGATGGAATTCGTCCGTCGAGGTTTGTCCGTTAGATTCGTCCGATGCGTCGCTATAGATTTCCATCCGACCGGATGAGAGATTACATGATGGTTTTGCCCAACCCAATTGTCATAATTGAAGAATACTTGGCTTTGGGTCTCACGGGGAAGTTTCGCAGTAGCTAGCGCCTTCCGGAGCAATCGCCCTGCCCTTCCAACAGAAAGGCTGAGCCAGTGATTGTGAAGCCACGGCATTTCATTCCCAGCGAATTCCACCGCGGGTAAAAAATGTGAGATAGGACGCTTCGTAATTGAGACGGAGAAAGACGGTTCGAAGCCGGAAAGTGAGGAAAGACCGAATAGAAGGATGCATCAATAACGAGCAGAGAGCTTACCTTGCGAAAAGTGAGAAAAGTGCTCAAAGAAGAAGCACAATTTCGATAAGAATTGCGTTTTGTATGTACAATATCTGCTGAAGCCCTGACGCCGTCACTTTGTTGTTGCTTTGTTATGTGCCAACGAGCTCTATAATACAAGACAGCCGCCACCCTCTCGTCATATCCCGCTGGATCATAGCCATGGACTGGCACGCACACGGAAAAGCAGCTAGCCAAAAGGTATGCAACCCAACTTAGCAACGCTCGAGCAGATATTGGTAGGAAAAACCCGCAAGGAAATTGTATAACGGACAAGGTATCTCTCAAAGCAAATAGTAGTATTAGATAGATTGTAGCAATGCGGCAGAGGTATAGGGAGCAGGAACCAGCCTGGCCGTCCACTTGCACACGCAAAGCAGATTAGAGTTTGTGTCTGTACGTATGTAGCCGGATCAGCCTTGAGAGTGGAGGAAGTGGTATCTTTAAAAGCCAGGACAGCCGGTAAAGGTAGAAAGGGCCGTGACATCGTCAGGTCGAGCGACAGGAAGGGAGGGAGATCAATAAGCGGCCTCCATTTCGAGCGGATCTATGCCTTGGGAGGACATATTTGGAGTGCTAACACTGGTCCCCGAGGCGACGGCCTCTTCGTACCCAACAAGAGCTTGCGCGTGGAGCTTGAAAGATTCTCCCATGAGCTTGGTGATCCTATTAACGGAATCAATATTCATCTCCACTACAACATTCAAGGAACAACTCACCCCCACACAACTACTTCATCAAGCATGCTTCCCCATAATCGAGCGACTGTCGAGCTGAGCTTTGAGCCGTACATTGAGCCATAGGCATCGACCGAGTCATCGTCAAAAAGATTCCTTATTTTGTTATACATAGCGAGCTCTTCCTCATTGGCCGGTTCCTCGTCATGCTCTAGCCTATACAGCCAGAGACTAAGGATGACCATGAGGTCTAGACCACACAAAGGATGCTCGACGCTCCAGTTGGTAGCGCAAGTCCTGCCGACCCATTTAATGCCTTGTAATGCAACAATTTCGATGCAGTTGAAGCATTCCTGAATGACTTTAATCATCTCTTGCGATCTCTTAACCTTATCCCTTGCGGTGCTCATTGCGGCAGCGACTTCGTAGGAGTCGTGGTACCGAAGCGCTTCTTGTATGGACTTCAAGTCAACCTCTAACCTTGCACGAGTATTGCGATATACGGCCATGGCGTTGAATATCAGTGGGTGGCCTTTGTGGGGTGCGCTAAGTTGCACCACTATGGTCTCCGGCTCGCACAATTCAAGTGACTGTTCCCATGTTTCAAGGGCCAAACGCAATTTATATTCGGTAACGACGTCCTGTAGAGCTTCGAAGCTGCGCTTGTGGTACCACACTTCGAGGAACAAGGCATTGATCATGACTCTGGTAGCGAAAGCGCTGTATCGGGTCGCTTCGCCTTGGAAGAGGGAATCGTGGGCTTGTCGGACGGTTATGATTGTTGAGGCCGTCAAGCTTTCCCGCCATGATTCTTCATCCGTGATCTCGAGATTCCATAATGATTCCGAGGACGGAAGTTCCAAGGAGTCGAATTCGTTAAAGCTGATCGCTGGTGTGTGATTGTATGTCAGCGTCAGCATGCCAAAGAATATATAGACAGCGTAGTATGTTCGCCTGCAGCCTTCATCTTCGACCCACTCTTGATGACTAGGTTGTGCGCCTTCTCGTGCTTCCGATCGGTTCTTTAACTCGTATCGATTGCCAGCTACCATCTTCTTTGTGTTAGTAAACCACAGCATGACCGTTTGTCAATGAACTTACGTTGGCAAGAAGACTTTTTATTGAACAAGCCCATTCCAGTCCTTTCGGGTCACCGCTCCAGCTTGCAAAGATCATGTTGAGTAGCGTACTCTGCATTGTCCATAACGGACACTTGCGCGAGCTGAAGCTTTCCTTCTTCTGTAGGAATTGATTGACGAGCGCTTTCGATCCTATATGGAGCATGAACGCCTTTTCTTGGTTAAAGCTGTAGAGTGCCCCAATAGACAGCACGCTGAGAAGCAATGCTGGGGATACTTGGCTCGGACTGAATGACTCGGGATGCAGGAACGGCAAGTGATGATGGAAGAGGTTAAAGTATGATGATAGATACGCATTGATGTCGCCGCGCGTTTGGAGCTGGAGGTTGGTTGCTATCGTGCGGTCGTCGTCATGTTTTCTCATGTTTTCTTGAAGTACGTTGTACTCGTCATCCGACTGGATCTGCGGGGCCTTGGGCGATGTCAGAGTCTGGCTGGGGCCAGGCGAGCGTCGATAGTCTACCGGTGAAACTGGTCCAGTCATGAATGGGTAGGGTGAAAGTCCGTTTGGTGTTGCTGGTCCAGACATGGGCATGGAATTTGTCAACGACTGAAGTGCAGGAGCGAGGGCGTCACTGGCGGAAGGATTTCTCTCCATCATCGGAGGCAGCTGGTTGGGATGGGGCTGGACGGTACTGGCGCTAGCGAAGGAAAGCTGTGATAATTGAGAATCTTGCGAGCCAGAAAGGCTGGAGGAGATTGAATGAGCTTTGGGTTCAATTACCGATTGTGACATGAAATTTTCCCACGGCATCTGCGGTAACGGCAATGCGCTCGAAAGATAAGGCACGGACGAGTCAAACATGGTGGTATGGTCGGGGGAGTAGGGCGTCGCAGCCTCATCAATCTCGTTTTGGTTGGCCATGGCGGCAGTAGCTTTGTGATGAAGGTCGGTCATCAACATCGCAGCAGTCTCGAGATCAACCATACCATCACTGCTTGCTTCTATTTGTTCCATCGTCGCTGCATCCAACTCGATGGGTCGCTTTGAAGCACCAGCCGGTCTGGGTGCAGCCTTTGCGCCCGGTCGTCGCTTGACTTCGCTGTGGAGAGGAATGCCTCCATCTTTGGCATGCACGGTGCGATCGTGTCGTAGAAGAAGGTCTCGCCGTACGAAGGTACTCCGGCACTTGAGACATTTGAAGGGTCGCTCTTTGGTGTCTGCGCGCGATGGAATTAGCCATTTGGCCACAGGAATCCCACGACCCCACCATGAACCATCAACCCCTCGAACCCCACGATAAACTAATGCTCGGAGAAACTTACGCGATCTTTCATGTCTGCTACGATGTTCGCTCCGACTGAACGCTCGATTACAGAATTGGCATTTGTATTTCTTCTCCGGCACCACGGATGCTTTTCGATTTGGAGTCGGTGCGGATGCGGTCGGACTGGTGGCCGTGGCAGCAGCAGGCATGCTGAAGTGCTTTGGGGGGGGTTGTCGGTGAGATCAGGTCTTGTCTCTGCAAAGAAGAGTATCTGATCTAGATACGAGATCGACGATGGTTTGAATAGATTCCAGAAATTGTTCGTCGTTCATCCCTCGGTGTCGGTGAGAAAGGTTTCTGGGGCAAAGGGTGGAAAGTACTGCAGTATTCGTACTTTGCAGCTACGGTTAGTGCTCGCGTAATTAATCCGCGCTGTAAAATGTCGTCTGCGTGGTATTTTGCTTGGTTTATTCGATTTCTATTCCAAAGATGGTTTGTTTGAAGGTATTGAGATGCTTGAATAACGGTTATCCTATCGATGGTGCTGGAGGCCAGGTGTTTTGGAATTTTGGAGGGGTCACATTATTATTCCATCACAAAAGGGGCTTCCCCCGCGATATGCCAATATCCCTCTTCCCGTACTGAATTTCAGGTGTGGCTGCTTTTACCCAGGGATTCTCGATCCCTTCCTTTGATATCTCCTAGCTTATGTCCGTGTATAACAGAAACTTGGCAGGTAGTGCAAACTTATTACTTCACCCTTCAAAGTATCGTGAAATGTCATCCAGCTGTCAACCCAATCCGTCAAGGCAGTGGAGCCACGCGACAGACCGCTAGCATTTTGAGAATCAAGTTACGAAAACGCTAGGAATTATACAAAAGCATTGCTCCAAAGATCTACCAGATGGTATCAGAAAGCATAAATGTGAAGGACCACCGAAGACCTCATGTAGTACTTGGCCATATCTTCCACCAATTTAAAATTGGACAGTTCCGAAGGTACAGGTTCCAGTGACAATCCTCACTACCAATGCTCGCCCATGATGAAAAGAGCGGTAAGTCCAACATGACTATCGCTGACGGTGCTGGGCATTCGCACGACGGACAGAAAAGTGGCGAGTGCTCCATCGCGACCGCGACGATGCACAGACACCAAAGATACCGGCCAACTGTTTTGCATGCCTCGCGTCCATTGTACAAAGCATACGAGGCTTGAGCCACACCCAGCACGACGTTAATTGTAATGTCGACGCCGCTTTTCGAAGCTGAGTTTAGTGGTGATGTATCCATACATGAGTAGTGCCGTGGCGGGACCAGTATCTTTCCACAAGCCCCTCCATTCCGTACTTTGGCCTCGTTTACTTTACCGACCGTGGCACAACCGTAGGACGGATCTCTCCCTCCCGATGCCACCCACTCACTACATGTACCTTATGGATATGTACTACTGTCAGATACGCAGGTTATCAGTGACTGTCTATCCAAGTATCGCTGCCCACTCACATCCTGAATTACTCACAATTAGATGGTTTGTCTTCATCATGGATTACGTTACTCATACTGGAGGTGTACAGTAGATAGGGCCCGATCCAAACATCCAAACATCTAGCAAGAGGGACCATACGATTTCCGCCCGACTTCCCCGGACCCAATGCTGTTGAATCCACGACTAGAGAGTTTTAGCTGCTTCACATCCCCTGTTTGTCGCGTGGCCGGTTGGACAGGAGCTGAACGAAGGTCTTACAGTACTCATTCAGAGAGAGCACTGTGGGTAGATCAGAACATTATGGACTACTCCCCGTGGAGCTGCCGTAATCGTCTTGGGGCCATAGCCTATCATCCACATGAGATATTCGATGTTCTCAATGTTCCGACAGCGGTGTGTAACAAACAGACTGTGGGAGACGAAGATGCCGAGAAGCAGAAACCCCGTTAGATCCGGCATCTCCAATCCAGCGCTTTGGTGCTTCCGTTTCCGCGCGCAGAACCTAGCCAATCACCTTTGCCCACTACCCACAAAACACCGCGAAAAAGATGACCAAAGAAAAAAAAGGAGAAATCTGACAGGCACGTTCTGTTTGCCGAGAGTACTTAATTATAGTAGGTTCGATTCCTAATGGCGCTGGTACAATGGTGTTGTGGTTTTGTTCCTTTCTGCGTTCGTAGCCCCCCAGAATTAATGCTCACAAAACGATCATCAGTGCTTTCTGCAGGTACGCCCATATGAACTCACCCCCCCATCTCCACACCCCTCCTTTTGATATTATTACTGCCCCGCCGATCTCAGTCGGTGAGCCAGCAACCAAGCTGTTGGAGAAAGCTAAGGCGGGCTAGTCGATCAATGTCTACAGTGTACCGTAATACAGTACATACTCACCATAATCAACCTCCCAGAAAGTAACAAGGAGTGACGATCCAACATGACAAAATCCAGGGCTAAGCTAAGATTATGTACTGTACTGTAGCTGGGAGCTTTCCCCAACCCCCCTACCCAACGTCCCAAAACCGCGCACATACATACGTCATACATAACTCCCCGCTCTCGTCCCCCCCCCCAAGGGACGCCGCGGATACATATCAAAAGGGACACCTTTACACACAGAACGCAACGCAGCAGCTACTCTAGCCCCCGTAAAGTACCCTCACCCTTCCCTTCCCTCCCAGCACCCCACCAGCCCCAACAGAAACAAAGGCCCCAGGTACATTACTTACTTCCACATGTTCAAACTGGCAACGAACGGCAACAAAACCAACACACAACAAAAAACCAAATTCAGACTTTAACATTGTTTTGTTTACACCGTAGTTCTACAGTACCTATACTTTATAATCCATGTCAGTGAACGAATGCTACTTAAGGTGAAATACATACTCTACTTAGGTAGCTTCCAAGTCGCCCTTTTTTTCTTCTTCTCAAAAGCTTGGGCGTGCTTCCGAGCAAGTGTCGTGTGACTTTCTGGAAAGTACGGTGGATGACCCTCTTCTTAAGCTTTGAGTGAGTTGGGCAGGTAAGGTAGGCGAGTGCTGGGTAGGTAGGTTTGCGGTGGTTAGTTTGGATGGGGGGGGGGTGAGGATCTTTCGGAATGTACTGTACCTCGAGGGAAGGTAAAGGTTGTGGTCACATCAGATGTGGATCCTTGATTGGGAAGTGATGTGAAATCTTCAGAAATCTACCTCTTGAATTACTTGCTTTTGTAACTTCTATATACTCATATCTTTTCTTTTTAAGCGTGAGCTCCACCAAAGTATACCAATCTATCAATCTTTGCCTACCCTCACCCACCCCGCTCACTATCACACCAACCCTCCCCTTCCCCCAACCTCACTCAGCGCCTCCCTCTGGCCCTCGCCCAACTTCACCGCCGGCAGCTTCCCCTCACCCGGACTTTCCAAAAACCCCACCGCGACCAGATACGCCAGATAGCGTTTCATGATCTCCAAGGTAACGCCGCTGCCGCTCAAAGCATTCTCGATTGTGGACTGAGCATGGATTTGCTGGACGTCGGCTTTCATGATGGCAGCGGCGTTGGTGTCGTCGAGTTCGGGGGACTTGGTGCTGGAGGGGAGGTCGGCGGTTACGAAGTGGTAAAGTGGGAGGCTGGTTGGGAGAGACGAAGGGTTAGTACCGTTGAAAAGGGAAATGGTTCAGAGACAAGGAAGACCATGAGAGGGGGCGTACAGGGCATGCTGAGCTTCTTTGTTGGAGTCCCTGCGGGCTACGTAGCGCTCGAGAGATGCGCGCCAGGGGATATAGTCCACCTAGGGATATCAGATTTGCCTTCTGGGCATCAAATACTCAGGTCAATTAAGGGTATCTCACCTTCGGCACGTTATAGCCGCACGATTGAAGCATGCCGAGGTACTCGTTAAAGCGTAGCCGCGGATGGCTGGTGCATTGTACAACGGTGAGGGAGGAGCCAGGATTCAAGGCAGATGCGACCACGAGGCGAGCTACGAAATCGACGGGTGACATATTGATGCTGTTGTTGATATCTGGTCGAGCAGAGAGTTGTATGCAGCCTATATTGATCAGCCACAGCTCCCTGGACTAGATTCGTGAAGCGGTATAACAGTACCTTTCACCATCCGGATCAAGAAGTCGTCAATATTGGTCACTAGAAGACTTTTTAGCCTCAATTTATGAAGTTGCTTTTCACTGGCGATTGACCTCCTGTTCGCGAGTCTCCACTGATATAGCCAGGCCTTTTGGTCGTCAGTTGAAAGTGAAAGCAGGGTAATTGGAAAGTTTTGATATACCTGACAATCGCCCCTTTCAGACCCCTACGCCCTGCTTCCCTTGTGAGGTATTCACTGACCCATTTGGATTGTCCATAACCGATATCTATAGTCGTTAGATTATCCACCGTGACTTATGATACGAGACTTACCCAGGCCCTTACAACTCCCTTCTAAATCATCATCTTCTGGGACTCCCGCTTCACCCTCGTTACAAAGGCGATCCGAAAGCCGTACGTAATAGTCGTTATCGAGCACAGCGGTCGAGCTGACAAAGAGAAAAGTTTTCGGACGGCCGACGGCGCAGAGCTCAAGAGCGTCAATCGTACCTTGAACATTTGGCGCTTTAAGTGTCGAGTACGGGTATCTGAGATGCATTAACAAGAGAATACTAGCAGAAATCTCGGGCATACACCCAATGGACGAGCGCGCCGTTATGGATAACGATGTCAACCGACTGAGACAGCTCTTCCCAGACATCCTTAGAGAGCCCTAATTCAGGATCTCCAAGATTACCAGTCACACATCGAAGTCTGGGCTCCCAATTTGTGGACCAGACACCATAAGCCTATAAAAATCTGTGGTCAGTAAGCGATGCTGAAATTGAATGCGTGGACTTACTCTGCAAGTCTGTTTGACCCTTGAAAGCGCTGACTCTGGGGACTTCGACCGCACATGGGCCACAACATTTAGCAGTGGTCCCCGAGACAACAATTCGCGCAAAATGTAGGCACCAAGAAAGCCAGTCGCACCTGTGAGAAAGACGGTCATCGGCTGTAACAGGTTGGCCTTTTCTGCGGACGGAAAACTCTTGGAGAGTTTCTTGGTCAGTGTCCGGCCATCAGCGGCGTAGTCCTTTTCATGCTGCTTTACGCCATTCTGGTTACCGTCAGCATCAGCACCCTGGTTTTGATGGCTAGCTTCGAACGCGTCAGGATCCCGCAGTCTATCAATTGCTAAAGCAAAGCCCTTCAACTTAGGGCTCTGGAAGACAGCACTCATGCTGATGTTTACTCCCCGCCAGGTTCTCCTGACTTCGAGAACCATTCTGTTCCCTTTGATACTGTCACCACCCAAATCAAAGAACGAATCTTCACCGCCTATCATTTTCTTGGGTAGTCCAAGCAGATCGGCCCAGATTGACGTTAGAGTGCTTTCTGTCTCTGACAACGCGGACAAAGATGTGGAGGGTCGCCGAGGTGCTGCAGCAGAAATTTCTGAGATATCCGGGAAAGGCAGAGCAGGTTTCGAAATCTTCCCATTTGGATTCAACGGCATCTTTCTCAGTGGAATTACAGTGGTAGGAACTGCATACACGGGCAGTTTTGTCTTAAGGTAGGCTCTCACATCGTCTCTCAAAGGGCGGAACCGTCGCAAGAGGCCTACCATGCCTTCTGCATCTGTCTCATCCTTCATTCCGCGCTCCCCTAGCCAGAAAGACCATGCGTTCATCTGTGGCACGATATAACTGACAAGAGTAGGTTCTTCGTCTTTGTCCCTGCGCACCAGAGTTACGTTCTCACGAACCAGAGGGTGCTTAGATAGATGCGTGTCAATTTCTCCTAATTCTATACGAAAGCCTCGAATCTGGTGTTCGACAAATTAGTTGGAGCAAGGAGCAGCTTCTTCGCAATGGCTACTTACCTTGACTTGATCGTCAGCTCGTCCGGAGCATTCAACATCTATACAACTCAACATATTAGCGGTGGAAAAGAAGACCGCCCAGAGCTGACTCACCCCCTGAAGGGGTATACCGGCCCAAGTCTCCAGATCGATAAAGTCGGTCTCGGGGTCCCTTATAGTGTTCTCTCCACGGTTCTTTCTCAGAGGTCGCTACCTTTTCATTGTCTTCCATGATCCATTTCTGGGCATCAATAAACCAATTCAGCACAAATTTCTTATTAGTGAGCTCTGGGAGTCCCAGATAGCCTTCTGCCAGACCGCCGGCTCGTACATAGATTTCGCCTATTTCACCTATTCCGCATACTTTGGTTGGGTCTGCCCGATTGATTACAAGAAGTTGAACGTCTTCCGACATGCCTTTGCCAGCTGGTATGACATCCTTCATGTTATCAAGGTAAGTCGAATCATCATTGAAGCTGGGAATCTCGTAGTAGCTAACAGCCCGCTGTGTTTCCGTTGTACCATACATATTTACAACCCTGACATTCGGAGCAAGTCTTTGCAGAGACTTGCAGTCACGCTTAATCAAAATATCACCAACGAAAAAAGCGTGGTGCAGCTGGGGAAACTCAGCTATGGCGTTCCCAAGTAGAATTTGGCCCATCGCTGGGGTTAGGTGCGTGATTGTAGCACCATAAGTTTGCATCCACTCCGCAAGCTTCTCGTTTTGTATATCGTCTCTCGAAGGGACTAGAAGCTGTGCACCAAGGAAAAGAGGGGTAAATATGTCTCTCTGTATGGGATCATGAGCAATACCTGACAACATTGTGAAACGATCGTTTTCTCCGAGATTGAACCGTTGCGCCATCCAAGGAAAGTAATACGCTAGAGAAAAATGACGTCCTCGTACACCTTTGGGTATGCCTTCTGAACCAGAGGTGAAGCTCAGAGTTGGAATGTCATCAGGTCCAACAACGACATTAGTAGGCATCGTCCTGGACGCTTGCTGGTCCTGAAGCACATCTCGTCCTTCGATTGTCCCTCCATGCAAAGTACCATCATCCTTGATCACAAGAGCTGGTATTTCCGTTCTCAGATGCAGGTTATCCCTGATAAAGGACCTAACGTGATTGGTCAGCTCTCCGGCTTCAAGAGTCGCCTTTTCTAAATTTATCAGCGCCCGGGGCTTCGCGACGTCTAGATAAATGGTCTGACGGTCTGGTGGGTACAGTGGGTCAAGCACAGAAAATGTGGCCCCAGCTTTCAAGGCACCCAGAACAGCCACAACCAAATCTACACCTCTGTGTGCATAAACCATTACGACCTCTCCTCTCTGTATACCTGACTGTATGAGATGGTGGGCTACAATGTTAGAGGCCTCATCGATCTGCCTGTATGTGAATTCTCGTTGCGGAGTGGAATTAGACATTGTTTCCTTAACGCACAGTCTTTCCGGATATCGATGTGCATTAGCAGCAAAAATGTCATGAATAGGGCCTATAAAGTGCGACCAGTGAAGGTCCTTGCGTGGATCTGGTAAAACCATGCGTTGAGCCTCTGTCATAAGATCAATCGTACCAATGCATTCTTGAGGACTTGAGGACGCATTAAGAACGAGTTGAAGCAATTGACTAAGGATAGTAGATATTCGAGAAGAGGCAAAAAATCTCTGGTTGTAGACGGCTCGCAATTCTGGCACCTGATCATGTACTGTCCCACCAATCCCTTTCGATTGTGGAATGTCTCCACTCTTTTCTACGTAATAAATCGTCAGGTCCGTGGCATTTAAGGTTGTAGTAGGAGGGTCCGAGAAAGAGTACAACTCAATACGGTAGAGACTTGACGTGCCGAGGCCGTCCAGCAGCTTCTCCATCGGCACTGCATCTGAAGCGTATTCGGAGGAAATCTTTGCCACTCTAACCAACAGCTGAGTAAAAGATTCTTTTGCATCCACAGCTGTACGTAGGACAAATGGAAACCCATGGCCATAGCTTGATCCAAGAGCAATATCTTCATCACCGGTCAGTCGGCTTGTAAGCACTACCAGTGCGGTGAGCAGAACAACAAAACTAGAGTGTTTATGATTTTCAAGGTTCTGCAGCTGCTGCAATGCAGCCACAGCATCGGATGACAGCTGAAGCGTTTCACAGGCTTCAATGGGCCGTTGGGCCGACTCCGGAGCTGACTGCAGGGGCTCAGGGTAGTCGCCTTAAAGCCTCATCAGCCGGATACCCATTCTTGGGCAACTGCCGAGTACTTACGGGTCAGTGGAGATACAGTGAGGTTGGAGAGTCGTTCTCTCCAACGTGAAAGTTGGTCCATTGTATCCGTTCTCATTGCCTGAACAACCGGGTAGGATCAACACCCCTGGATGGAATGAGAAACGCAGCGTCCCTGGTGTAGGTATACAGCCCCCACGCACATTGCATTATACAGCAGCTTTTTGTGACAAGACCGCCCGGCTTCTTTCTAAAGGATTCAGCAACACAACATAAAAGCTACCGCTGAAAGGTTAATAGAGAATGACACTGAAACTACTATTCACCGTGCTGACACCTCAGGTAGTCGTGAATCGTGCAACCAATGTGATGGACTACACCCTTCGGGTACTCAGCGCCGCAGTGCAATTGGAGTTGTGTGGGAGATCACGTGATCCTCATGCAATGCAGCACCTTGCCTAGTGTGGCTTAGATCTTGCCCTGTCATGAGGGCGAAGGGCTGATAAGGCTCATCATCGGATATTACCCACTAAGGTACCTTATTTATTCCGTACTAGGTTCCTTACCACGCTTACGTAGTACTTCCGTACTGCCCACTGGATTTGCCTACTGTGTTACGTGTAAGGTACTCCATATATTAACGACGGAATACTCCGTCTATCTTGTTGCGGTGCTCAAGCGACTATACAACGTATGACCTATTAATTCAGTCATTCCCAGGACAACAGGTTGGGACTTTGGTAAAGCGTAGCAACTGTAACCGGCCACGCTTCGATAGCCCCGAGACCGAGAGGCCCCTTCGGAAACAGCAATCGATCTAATAGTACCCTGCCGCAAGCATGAAGCAGGCACGGCAGGATGGGCGAGGTACGGTACTTTCCCTGTGCTGTTGCTTGTTTGTGCTGTATCATTCTTCCGACTCCGTGTGGAGACTCGTCATGAAGCAAGGAGGAGGATGGAGTAAGGTAGTGATAGATAACTGCAGTATTTCGTAGTCTCAATATGAACAAATATGGAGCGTTTTTGCGATCCTTGGACCGTCTCGCTTCCCCGAGAGTCTCGCCCAAGCCCCACTGCCGCTGCCCGCATCAAGGCTACATACGAAAGGATTGTGATTGTACCACCTTGCTTGCCTCATCTGCACCCTCTGCTTCTGTGATGGCGGCACGAGTACGACAAGAAGTACAACAATCCTACCCTCGCAGTTCTGTATGAACCAACAAATCCCACGTACTTTGTTTTCCCCCCAAGTCAGCCTCCACAGTTGTGTCGTTACCAAACCCCCCCCCCAGCGCAAAAGAGGAAGTAGGCACGGCTCGACGCTGGACATACCCACCCACGAGTACAAGGTAACACACATCGCCTGTCACTGCCAATAATCGTTGTGGGCAGCCTCTCTACAGGGGATCGGCGCTTGGGGCTGACGACCGAGGCACCAGTAGGACGCTGCTTCGCGATTGTATACCTAACGCTATCACTATCGTCTACCTATCACGCTCCTATCCATTTCACGGTACCCGACTCAACAAGCCAGCATTTGCTGTTGTCCATACCCTTTCTCAACCGTTCGCTGGTCTACGGATTTGAATGACTGTGCGACAGCTCTCTCGAAACCTTCCTAAAACTCGCCCGGTCCTATTTGATCACCATGACCACAAGGGAAACCATCGCACCGTTGACCATCAATACGAAAAGTACAAATGGTAAACCAGGGGTTTTCAGTGCGGCTGCATTTCAATATACCGAAGAATCATCGTTACGGACGGCAGCCACCATAGATCAAACGCATCAGCAGCAACTCGGAGTCAACGGGTCGCCGTCAAGAAAACGGGTCAATTCCCAGACCGTTGGCATGAGTGTACCATTGGTCAATGTTGCACCACCGACAGTACTATACGTTCGCGCATTATATGACTATGAAGCGGACGACAGGACAAGCCTAAGCTTTCACCAAGGCGACACCATCCAAGTCATCACACAGCTCGCGAGCGGATGGTGGGATGGCATTATCCATGGAGTCCGAGGTTGGTTTCCGAGCAATTACTGCGCAGTGATCAACGGCCCAGGCGATTCAATCGTGGGAGGAGAACAACAGCCTGCACATGGCGACGATCTCTCTGGGGATTCTGGCACCGACGACAACAGCAAAGAGTATGGGGAGGCACCGGTCGCAAATGGGTCATCGAGAAGCGACAGGGTGAACAACGACGCCACAGAAGACCAAGATCCGGAGGTGGCGGCTTTTTGGATACCGCAGGCTACGCCAGATGGAAGACTTTATTACTTCAACACTCTCACGGGTGTATCCACGATGGAGCTTCCTTTAGAGACGCCGACCTCAGCGAACGAACCAGGCCCATCTGACCGTCTTAATATCCATGTTCCTGGTCAAACGAGGGCACCTCCAGAGATTTTGGCTCGGGGCATTGAACGAGAGGACTATGATTACTACGAGGAAAATTCGGCTTCAGAAATTGATGGTGACTCAGTAATGCTCACATCCCGGGGTTCTCGGTCAACAAAAAGGAGGTCAGACATATCCGATGGGGTATCACCATCTGCGTCTACCGACTCCTTAGAGATTTCACCGAATATTCGGGGTCGAGGGGATTCTTACGACCTGGATAATTCTAATCCTTCCCTCAGTGCGATTCATACTTCCTCGGCGTCGATGTCGGCGATCGGCAGGAATCAGACATCGTTCTTGGGAAATCCTATTGGCCAAATGTCTGTTGCTGTCATACCTCGGTCGTTCTTCGATGACGGCGATACCGCGCCTTTAACTTGGAATAAGCTCGTTGAGAATATGCGCCGATCGGTTGAACTTTACAGACAGGCGATCAATAATTCCGATCGTTCAGAATACGTTCGCCGGGCAGAAGACATCTCGGACCATCTTCGAATGTTGCTCGCAGCTGCTTCAGGCACGACCGATAACCACTCGGGTAACCCTTCAATCATCTCAACCAACAAGGCTCTATATCCGCATTTCCGGGATATGATGTCTCGGTTCTCGAAGCTCGTGCTATCCTCACACATCGCTGCGGCAGACTGGCCAGCCCCAGATTCATACTCCAAATGCCTTCAGGAAGCAGAAGGGGTATTACATGGTGTTTATGGCTACGTTGAGGTGGCGCGTTCTCAGCGTGGTGAAGAAATCCCCCGCTTAACCCCTGGATTTGTACTGGGCACCAACAACGGTGGCAGCTGGCAAAACAACAATTTAGCAACACGAGATCCCATGTTATCCACGTCGTTCATGGACCAGGACGAATACGACCCCTCTATCGAACCAACGACGAAGTTGGACGGCAACCTTCTGGAACGGCTAGATAATCTAAAGAGAATGATTGTCTCAAGTATACGCCGACTCGAGGAGCAGCTGGCAGTCACGGAAAAGCTCATCTCACCTTTCAGACATGAGCGGATTGGCAATGCTGTTTGTGGTGCCGCTGCAAAAGTTGTTGACTTGTTCCGTCCGTGGATATCTACGGTCGAATCTGTAGACCTCGCACCCTTGGGTTCCTCTTCCCAAACACCGCACATTAACGACTTCACAAATCATAAGCAAAGACTTTATGATTTGGTAATGCATCTACTGATAGCATGCCAAGCTGTTGCCGCGCCACTGGGTGACGAATGGGCTGAGTCAAGGGGTGATCCATTAGAAGACCGACTCAACGAAGTCCGTACGACGTTGAGACAATTAGAGACCCTCACTACTCAGATCGGCTTCTCTCTACAGGTCTTACATGACATGTTACCCCAGGAACCAACGACGCAGCAGATGAGAGATACACCACTGTCCAACGACTACCGACGGCCAGAAATTGGATCCGACTATAACTCACTACATCCACAAGGATCCTCGAGCCAGACGCGGCTTCCTCTGATAGACGGGGTGGGTTCGAGGTCTTATACGCAAGGCGTGGACCCTGCAACGGAGAACCACCACCACAAAGGTAATACAAAGGTCAAGAAGTTCTTTGGAGAAGTTCCTAACCATCCCGAAGAAACGCCTTACTTTCTCAAGCTTGAGTATGAAGGGGAGATCGCCTACGATATGAAAGTCACCCCACCACAGTTGCGCGGAGGTACTTTAATCGCACTTGTGGAGCAACTAACGAGACATGATAAATACGATGCTGGTTTCCACAATACATTTCTCTTGACTTACAAATCTTTCACGACCGCGTCGGAATTCTTCGAGTTGCTAGTCAAGCGCTTCAGTATCCAGCCACCTCGAGGCATATCCGAGGAGGACTATAAGACATGGGTTGACCAGAAGCAAAGATTGATTAGGTTCAGAGTGGTCAATATATTAAAGAGTTGGTTTGATACTTATTGGATGGAGAATGCCGACGAGGCCAGCGACAAGCTCCTTCGAAGGATTTACGCGTTCGCCAAAGATATTATAGCAACGACAAGCACACCGGGATCTGGTCCATTGATGGCAGCGATTGAGCTAAGACTTCGGGGCCAAGACACAAACGCGAAGAGATTGGTGCCTACGCCTAGCACCTCAACTCCAACCCCAATTATGCCGAAGAACATGAAGAAGCTCAAGTTCTTGGATATTGATGCTACTGAGTTCGCGAGACAGCTAACGATTATCGAATCTCGACTCTATGGCAAGATCAAACCTACCGAATGTCTGAATAAGACCTGGCAGAAGAAGGTATCCCCAGATGATCCGGAGCCCGCAGCCAATGTCAAGGCACTTATACTACATTCGAATCAACTAACTAATTGGGTTGCGGAAATGATACTGAACCAGTCAGATGTCAAAAAGAGGGTGGTCGTAATTAAGCACTTCGTACAAGTTGCCGATGTAGGTCGGTCCTTTCAAGGTTCTTGGTCAGGTACTAACTGAAGTAGAAATGTCGATCTATGAACAATTTCTCTACGCTGACTTCTATCATTTCAGCGCTCGGCACGGCTCCCATACACAGGTTGAGCCGCACATGGACCCAAGTGAACGCTCGAACCCTGACGGTTCTGGAATCGATGAGAAGACTCATGGGTAGTACTAAAAACTTTGGTGAATATCGAGAGACGTTACATTGCGCAAATCCTCCATGTATCCCCTTCTTTGGTATGTTTGCTCCTGACCTTACCCATAACGTACATTACTGATCTCCTTCTCAAGGTGTTTACCTTACCGACTTGACGTTCATCGAGGACGGTATTCCATCGGTCATCAAGAAGACCAATTTGATCAACTTTACCAAAAGGGCTAAGACAGCTGAGGTTATCCGTGACATCCAACAATATCAAAATGTGCCATACCCACTTAAACCGGTCGGCGACCTCCAAGACTATATATTGAGCAACATGCAAGCGGCAGGCGACGTACACGAAATGTACGAAAAGAGCTTGATAGTAGAGCCGAGAGAGAGGGAAGATGAGAAGATTACAAGGTGAGATCTTTGTTTGATGGCTCATAAGCACACCGCGAGCTACTGGTGGTCCGTCCATGATTGACATAACGTCGCCTTGGCCCTGAGGTAATCGCTTGGGTTATAACGGGCGTCTCCTCTTACGCTTTGCTACGAGGGTATCGTGTAATCGCGCACAATGGCTGATAGCTATAAAATTCAGACTACTTTCAGAATCCGGCTTTTTATGACACCAACATATGGTGCCACGACATCACGAATTTCTACTTCAATCGCATGCGCCAAAATTCTACTCCACAACCTTATCAGTCATGACCACGAATGCGGCTGGGATGTTTATACGATCTCTTACCTCTTAACGCCTCCTATGAGATCCATTTTTATCAATCTAACCTATCTACTCTCCTGGCTTTTTCGGCCAACGAGTACAGAGTCGAGCGATCCGCAAACGCAAACACTCGACTTATGGCCGCCAAACATATAGCTACCTTCCGTCACGTATATTTTTGCCATATACTACGATACCCACTTTTCGCTGAGAAATAGCACCAACTCATCACATATTATCATAATCTTGTCCAAGGAACCAGCAGTTACCATTTAGCTAGGCGGCTCACTTGAAGGGTTAGTCAGTGAGGGCACCTCATGTGTATAGATTATCTAGGAGATACTATGCCTAGAATCAATTCAGAGTTTTCCTAGACTGTTTCCTGTTCAACACGCCATACTCTGTTGTATTGTAGGCACCTGGCCTGTGCTCTAGCACTAACCTCAATCCTGATCGACATATGCAGCATTGTGGGACAGCTGTCGCAAAGACCATGGGGCGGGGCAGTAGCCGCTGTGCGAGTATCGCGAATCTGATACCAAGTTCGATAGTGGAGACTCTTTCGGGGGAGTCTGGGTGCTGCAGCATCGTCGAAAGCCGTAGCCGCGGGTGCATATGCAAGGTTGGCCAGAGATCCTAAAAGGCCATTTGAAAGGGGGAATCGAGTCGACCGAAAATGATGGCTGAAAATTTGTGACGGCGGCTGGCTGCAGCGGCCGGGTATGAAGGGGCCGGATGGTACTGTATTTCAAGTGACACAAGGACCCAAGCACGGTACTGAAGAAAGGACGGTTGTAGCCCTGCCAATGCCGCCAATCGATAGACCGGATAAAGGATCCCCAGTGCAGTTGCATGACAGGTGTTTATCATGCAAGGACATCGTATGCCAGACTCCACAACTACACTTGATAGTTCTGACAATGAACAGACCTTGACAGTATAGTAACCAGGACACTGGTTAAATAGATGCAGTCCCATACCAAGGCACTGGCACGTAAAAGACTCCCGAGCACCTAGAATGGGGCCTTGCAGGGTTTTCTCCTACCGTCGGGAGCTGATGCAAACGCTCCCCTCGTCAAGATGTCTTATACTCGTTATATCCCATCCCGCAGTGGATCAGTTTCTGACGTTTTTTCTGGTGATGCCGAAAAGCTACGTGACTTCCATGTAAGGGAGATGATGGTTTGAAAATCGGGGCAGCGCCCTTACTTCCGAATTGGGCGGTCACAACACCGAATTTTCAATTCTTCAACACCCACTTTGCTTCACTGGTTGTCGCGACCTCTTCTTGCGCTTTCTTCACGTAAGGATTTAAGCTGTCGTTGAAGTTGGTGATCTTCCTCTTTCGTCGCATCTTCTGCACATCAGCTACCGTCCCATCTTCTTGACATCAGCTACTGTCCTGTCTTTGTGACATCAGCTACTGTACTGTCTTCTTGACATCAGCTACCGTCGCATCTTCTTGACATCAGCTACCGTCCTGTCTTTGTGACATCAGCTACTGTCCTGTCTTCTTGACACCAGCTACCGTCCTATCTTCTTGACATCAGCTACCGTCCTGTCTTTGTGACATCAGCTACTGTCCTGTCTTCTTGACACCAGCTACCGTCCTGTCTTCTTGACATCAGCTACCGTCCTGTCTTTGTGACATCAGCTACCGTCCTGTCTTTGTGACATCAGCTACCAACCCATCTTCCTGACATCAGCTACCGTCCTACCTTTGTGACATCAGCTATTCGTCCTGTCTTCGCTCAAGATCATCTTTGCACTCGATCGTCTTCGCACAACACCTCACGTTCAAGCTCCAAGCAACAACCTTCCATCTACCCTTTCGTCGCAATTCCAACCCCAGCTCCAACAATGGCTGTACTCAAAGGCACAGAGCTTGGCTTTCATCATCGTGGCATTAATCTCGTCATAATTACTCTCATCTTCAGTGCTTTGGCAACTGTCTTGGTCGTCGGGCGGGTGATCTCTCGCCTGAAGAGTGGTCGTAAGCTTCATGCTGATGACTATATCGTTATTGTATCTTTGGTAAGTTGTATTCAGTTGTATTTATGAGCTTGTAAAGATAGCGAAGGCTCAACCAGGCTATCGCTATCTTATCGACCGGATCAACTTCTCGGATCTGATATCGACTGGAAGAACTTCCAGATCCGAATGCTCACTAACATGGGTCACTAGATAATCTCTATCGGCCTGACTACAGCGAGTTGTGTTGGTAAGTCTGAACCAGACCTCTTTGGGCACTGGGCATGTGGTTGATCTTTCTCTAGCTGTTGACTATGGATACGGCGACGCCTCAGCTACATTGTCTTTAGATGATACGCACGTTTCTCTTGAGGTGAGCTGTAATCCTTGCTTCGTTTGATGCAGCTTAGCTAATTATATACCGTAGGCCTTCTTTGCCGTCCAAATCCTGTACAAGATGACAATCAGTTTGACGAAGACTTCCATCCTCCTCCTCTATCTCCGCATCTTTGCCCCTGCCACGACCACCGGAACCATTTTCCAGCGACGTGTTTATATCATTTTGGTCCTTGTCATCGGTTACGCAATCGCCAGCATTATCGCTACGATCTTCCAATGCATGCCGATCAACCGGGTGTTCGACAAGACTTTGCCTGGGACCTGCATCAACTTAACCGTTTTCTGGTTCTCAAACGGAACAGCCAACGTCTTGGGCGATGCCATCATCTTGGTCTTGCCACTGAGAGAAATAAATAACCTGCACCTCCCGCGCCGCCAAAAGTGGGGTCTCTATCTCGTCTTCACCCTCGGGGCTTTGTACGTCCCTCCCTTTTCTCCCAAATCCCACCCTATCTAAACTGATAACGCCTCTTTAGTGTATGCATAACCTCAATCCTCCGCATGGGGACCCTCAAACCTTCCTCAAAATCGCAGGATCAAACGTACGGGACCCTCGTTTCCACCATCTGGACGGCTATCGAAGCGTCCACCGCTATCATCTGCGCTTGCTTGCCAATGCTCAAAGCGCCCCTCGCCCACCTCTTCCCACGCCTGTTCCCGCGCGGCTCCCGTGGCTACACCAGTAGCAACACCCGGGGGACCCTGCTCTGGCCCTCCCGAGGCAGAGCGGGGACCCCGTCAACCGTGGCGGGGACCAAGAGCTCAAGAGATATGGACGAGGGTGCGGTGGCCATGGAGCCCGACGATCTTCCGTTGGGCACGATATCCAAGACGACGGATGTGGAGGTCGTAGTCGGGCCCGGCTTGGGCGGTGGAGAGGCTTCGGCCTTTCCACGCGCGCACCTCGTCGGGCCCGACTACGGGTTTGTGTGAGCGACGGTGGCGTTGGGCCTGTTGTGCTTGTTTGCACAACACCACACCTCGCCACCAGGGGTGGCCTGTCCGGGAGGAGGGGGAGGGGGCGCGTGTACATTTGGCGGCGCGTACACATACTACAAGCATCGATTAGTACATATTTTTTAGGGACTGAATAAAAGGGATTTTTCGTTGAGCTAATCACTTACATACCATGCTGGTGAATATGCATTGTAAGCAACAAGCCTGGCCATATTTGATTAAGTGACTTCTCCAATCGCAGAACTGCAAGGGGGATCCTGGTGAATTCTATCAGGCAGTTAGTGGTTGCTCAATGTGCTGGCTTGAAGAAGAGGAGAAGTAGCAGCTAGCAGTGAAGCAGAAGAGAGTAGGTAAGAGAACGGCTTCTCCATCTCTCTTTTCTTTCACGTACCATACGAGTCGACATGCACAAAGTCAGTAAGGGGTTTTTTCTTTATTGTACAATTATATAGCCGAATCATCCCTTTCCATTTCTCTTTTCTTTCATCTGTCATTTTTGCCAGGATGTTGATAAGTTTTTGACCTTTTTTAAGAGGTTTTGTGGCAGGGTTTTCGGGATGGCAAGGGAGGGTTAGAGCTGATGGGTTTTGAGCGAATCAGTAAAAGATTATTTTTTTGTTCTTTCATATAGTACAGTATGTTAGGCAATATATGTGGAGTTGGGCGAGTCTTTTTTTTACAGATATCGTGCAGAGGTTCCAAAGGGAAACGAAGCAAGCATTCTTAGGTTAGCTAAAGTTTTGCCATGTATTTCATTTTCCCCACTCCCAAAAATCTGAGGAGGAGAAAAATGTAAAACGGAGGCATGAGGGGGGGTGAGTGTGGGGTGGCGAACCAAGGCACAGTGATCAGGCTAGAATGTATTATGACCTGTTTAGATAGCTTAACTCCCTTCCCCTCTCATTCTCAATCTCCAGACTTTCAAAACCAAACCCCTCAAAATCGAATGTCCTACGTGAAGGAGACGAGACATTGAGAGACAAGACACCTTATCTAAAATGCTTAACACCCACCGAATAAATCAACATTTTCCCCAAACCCAAAACGGCACAATAGGAATCTTTAGTAAGTGAAAGAACTGGCCTCTTGCAGCGTACAGTTCCTCAAACTGCTGACTCGAAGAGACATATCCAGCAGCCACGTTCTCAAGCAAGCATACAGTACCTGCACCCCCCTTCCCCCTACAGAATTTCTCCCCCCTCACACCACAGACGTCATACTTCTCCAACCTCCCAACTCGAACATACCCAAGACCACCAAGAATCTTCTACACCTCACCAATCTATTCACGCACCCAAACCCTCCTTTCCTCCACCCCGAATATCCCTAAATCCCCATCCCCATCCCAAACCCAACCCCCATCTCAGCCCTCAGACCTCAACAAGACAAGGAAACTGCTGGTTTTCTGATAGGGTTGGGACGGATGGGGTGGCTGGGACGCTGAAAGAGTGCAGGTTGGATGAATGGTGGTTTCGCTTGGATTGTGTGGGTGGTGGATGGAGGATTGTGAGGGGTGGGTGTTGGAGGTGTAGGTGTGATAAACTCGGATTTTTCGATTCGGGATCCACTACCCTCATGGCGTTGGAGCTTTATATACATAGCCTCACCTCTGTATCTGGATAGATGCCTAGATGGGAATGAGGATCTAGGGCACATTCTCACGATTCCTCTGCCACAGCCTTTTACCCCTCCACCAGTCCACTATCCACTAGTCCGCAATACATAGATTGCCACTCATGCCGCTAACTCGTATATATTGACTACATCTCCCTTCTTGAATTTCTCTCTAGCTTCTTCCTCTCTCGCGGTTTCATTCTTGGCAGTGCCTTTTCTCCTTCCAGACCTTTATTTCCAACCCTTTTCTTCCTTCCTTCATTTTCTCGGTCGTTGTTTCTTCTTCCCTTTTTTTCTCCTCTTTTTTTTCAGTTCAGAGAGTGGAGATGAATCGAGGTCTCGCCCAGGGTATTCCTCGATATGCTACATTCTCATCTCGTTCTCGTCGTCCTCCTAGACTTCAACCTCGACCTCGTCCATCCCCCCTGACCCTCTCTCTTCTTTAACCCCCATCCAACTTCCTCAATCCCGAGAAACACCAAATCCCCCAACCCTCCCACATTCGTTCAAAGTAGCGCGCTAGGGAAATGGAATTCATCGGCATGGTTTGTTGTTTCTGATAGTCAGATGTATCAGTCGACTTAGCATGTTGGGCCACGATTTCGTTTATATTATGGAGAAGGGTTGGTGCAAACTTGTGATCCGGGTGGAACATTTGTGGGGTTGGGATGGTGGGTCGTGCTGGTTGAAGCGGTAAATCTTCCATCATTATTCCTCTACTAAGGGTTCTCATCATCCCCCCTTTCCCCCTCTCTCCCTCTTTCCCCCAACCCACTCCAAACCCTTCCAACACCCAACCCACAGCAGCATACTCAAACTCACACTTTTGAAAACGGCGACCGGTTTCTGGTTTCGGGCGGATGCGTGGTAGGTAATGATCCTTATAGGAGAAAAAAGATAGAACAACTCACTTTGTTCCCGGGAGGAAGGGTTTGGGAAAGAGGGATGCTGTGGTGAAGTAGATAGGAAAGCGGTGGGAAAGGAGAGTATGGAAAAGATCGACTATTCTAAAGCTTTGGATTCTTCGTGGCTGACTGGCAGGAACTGGGTTGGCTTGGAGTGGTGGATGTTATCATTTGAAAATGATAAGTGCTGGAAACGCAAGACACTGCCTACTTTGGTCACTCTTGCATGTCTGTCAAGCCTTTCCGCTCATGCTCAAGAAGGCGGTGAACTCAAGTTCAAAGACAAATCGAGGAGACGAACTAAACTAAGGTTACGTTCATTGAAGAATCGAACCAGAAGATTTACAATCTCTCAGAAGCGTGCCATTGTATCATGGTAAAATATGCTAGGCATGTCTCCTCGCTACCTTATCTAACAAAAGCATCGAATGAATTACCTAATCCCAGCTCTCCCTCTAATCCTCTTTTTCAGACTACTATACTCTAGCAGCCAGAGCGTGAAAGCCGCCAGCGCCGCCAGTAGTCCCAAAGCCTAACTCTTCCACCCAGAAAGCCGACTCCAGCAACGCCCCTGCTGCCGCCAAAGCCAGAACACCACCGGGTTAAAATGCGAAAGGAAAGGCCTGCTGCACAGTTTGCTGGGAAGGGAAGTCCGAGTGATCGAAAGTGATGTGTTCTATGTACCAGTCGTGAAGCGCGTAAAGTTCGTTTGTCTCGTTGGAGATGATTTTCGCGCCGTGGTTATGCTAGTGAAATGGGTATACCGAAAAAAGGAGGGTAAAAAAAGCCCAGTGTCAGCCACAGGGGCTGGAGTAAGCATGATGACCGAATAATGCTGCTATTCAAGACGTCTAGTGAAGGTGTCGGTTGACACAAAGCCTTGTATTTGTACTGAGCAATCGTACAGCAAGTCCCGAGCAAGGTAATCGTCCGATATGGTACACCAGCACAAGAGCGATTCAGCACCTGCAGGAACAGGTTTCAGGATGAGCCAGCGCTACCGAGCAATCACTTGTGGCTCCAGATATGGCGATCATCGTACAAGCTATTATACGATCCGATACCATGGTTAAGGTCCAGAATCTGGAAGCCGTTTTTCATCTCATTCTCTACGAATTGAGAAGCGCGCTTATAACGCTTATCGGTGTACTTGTCAAAGACGGCGTAATGATGCTTTCGCGGGTCTTCACAGCAGTCCACCAGGAGCAGGACCAGGCTGTAGAGCTGTGAGTAGGTGTAGTTCGAATAATAAACGTGTGCAGGCGACTAGGAACACATTAGCTTGTTGTATACGCATAGATGAACATCGACCAGAATTGCTTACCCAATGCCCTTTCTTCAGCATCATTCTCGCAAGACAGTGTGCACCAGCAGCTGCAAAACTTGGTGGGCTACCAACGAAACGCTCATCCATGATGGTGATTTCAAGAAAGTACTTTGCAAGCGTTCGAGTCTCGAGATCGTAGTCATCGGCCTTGCTAATTCTTCGTAGAAAACTCATCGGACCGGGCCACCCAAGTTCGAATTGGAGCATGCTTAGCATGAACCGCTCTGCCTTTAGAATCTCATCCACGGTGTAACCACTGTCGACCATGTAGACAATTTCCGACACAGAGGGACAGTTGATCTCTTCGTACTTGGCGGCAACGAATATAGCGGTTGCACCAACAAGCTGTAACTTGCCGAGCGACACAATCTTGCAAGACAGGAACCGATCGATGTAGTTGACACAAAGAAACAGAGTCTCTGGTAGAAGGCCGAAGCGGTGGTGGACCTGCACTAACCAGTCCATTAATACGGAGCGCATTGACCATTGGATCTCGGCTTGGTTGTCCATGTAATGAGCGTTGGGCAGCATCTTGATCTGCAAGAGCCAGTCAGTGATGGCCCGACCATGGCATTCGTCCCTACATTACCTCAAGATCTCTCATGTACTGGAATATCTCATCCCCGTACTCAGCAACCATTGTGGTATCCCAAGTCTCATCGTCTATCTCCTCTTTTGTTCTCGAGCCCTCGATCAAGTCCTTGGCGGCAGCAATCTCCTTCTTCGCTTTTTGATTCAGCTTGGGGAACAAGACAGTAGTAGCACCACTGGTGGTATTGTCTCCACGAGACTTGTACGACCGAGCAGTCACGTAACCCTCCTCCTCGTAGTTACCTTCCTCGTCCTCGTCATCCCAGTATTCTTCCGGTTCCAACAGAGGTGCAAGCTTGTGTTTATGAACTGGTACTTGCTCTGCTTGCTTGAGCTGTGCCTCCAGAAGCATGTCCAATTGGGCATGGGTCATGTTGTGTTTCGTCTCCGCGGGAATAGAAACACCGTTGTCTGATACAATGGCTTGGTCTTCTAGATAGCCATTTCCGTCCATATACTGGTACACTTGCACTTCGCCATGATCGTCAATATAGATACCGTCTGATCGAATGGCTGCAGCGTCTTCGAATGCTTCCGGTACGCCTAAAGGCTCTGCTGTATGCCCTTTTTGCTCAGGTTCCACATCGTACTTGCTTTGTGTTCCCTTTGACTTCACTTGCGGCTCCTCATTGACTTTAGGTAGACTCGGTTGCGTTTGGGGTAGAAGGTCACGGTGAACGGGAACAACAGATGCTGTAGATAAGAGATGTTTCTGTAAAGTTGGTATGGGATGTTCGGCGGGTATTACTGCTTGATCTTTGAAGATTGCGGTGCTCAGCTTGGTCAAGACTTTTAGCGTATTGGCAGCCTGAGAAACTGGCTGTATTAACTGATGACTTTCAAGAAGAGGCTGCTTAGTTGTTTGATTGTTGGAGTTTGTGACATTGTTTAAGAGGCCTTTTAATCCGGACACTGTCAAAGGACGTTGGGCTGGTCGTAGCAGTGCCGTTGTCTTCTTGTCCTGTATCAATAGAACAGGCTTCTCCATGCCATAGTCTTCGACTTTGGCACCAATGACCGAGTCATCCTTGCTAGGCCGAGAAATATTGGCTGTGTTGCTGACATCCCCAAAGGCTGTTCGCTTTGCAGCAGCCTTCATGTTCCCCGCATGTATCATCGACGAGAGTGCAGGACTGGACTTGTTGCGCTGATGTATCGTCTTCTGGCCACCAATAGTTGGCTTTTGGAGCCCAAGGATAGGCACCGCGTTCTCGTCTGCGTACACGCGTGCACGCATTGGTCGCTGAGGCTGTAGCAGCAATCACACGTCAGCATACACGGACCACTACCTACAGAGAACCAACTTAGATGCTTGAGGATAAATCGTTCGAACAGTACCTGGCGTTGGACGCTAGGGCCATTATCTTGCTTGATTTGCAATTGCCAGCATTGGCAGAGACCGCCAACATTACTTCTGGTGCTTGAATGGAGGTAAAGACGAGCACAAGTTGCTTACCTTGGCGTCCATGATGACTTGACGCGTTCACAGCAGTTCTTAGGATTCTTTAGCTGCCAGCAGACCTCGACTGCACACCATTCACGAGTAGCCGGTCTGGCGAGGTTCCCAATTAGCAACAAGCTTTGCAATTGCAATCACAAAGTGTGCCTGTGAGCTGGAGAAGATACCGTATGAGGTCGAGATACGATATGCAGACTCGATATGAGATGGTGGCGGTAAGAGGTGCTGGGTAAGAGTGGGAGAAGCTTTGTTGACAATCCCCTTTACAGCTTTGGAGTCAAGTTAGTAAAGGCGTTGCCCTGTCTCCCTAAGCGACAGGACGCGCTAGTGCTAGCTTACCCGTGCCCTCAACAAACGTCACGTCACCCTAAGGAAAGAACTCTACAGTTATATCGAGTACAGAGCATCAACATAAGACTATGGCGAGTCGAACTTCTACAGTCATGAAGTCAGAACTGTGATGCGACACACATCCGAGAACTTTACCCCTTCAGACCCTTTGCTGCAATACGAAACTAGGATTGGAAGCAAATCGACGATTGCGCGACATCGACACGCCACACTCTCGCGCTATCACATGACCAAGGCTTTGATTTTTAGAATCATTATTATGTGCTCGACCTCCCAACATAAAGTACCGTCTCATCTGGATTTTCGAGAATGGTTTATAAATGAAGGACTCTCGTCCATACTTAACCCGTTATGTTATGATTATAAGAAATAACCGCCATGGTTGCCGAAGATCTGAACCATGGTGGGGCTTTCCCCGTTGACCTATCAATCGCACATCCTGCTTGAGGCTCGAAACCTTCTCTACAGGAATTATTTTAACACGCTGCGCAAGGGGGCTCACAGTAAGCCAATCGGCTCCCCAAACTTTGCGACGCCTTTGCGCTCAGGTACACCAGCCAGAAGTTGACGGAGATGGTACAATTCCATCATTGCCAATTACCCAGCGAAAACGCACCCATCATCAACGCCAAGATCATTCGCAATGCCGAGATTTTGCGCTTGAGCTTGCCTCCGCACAACATAGTCTTGACACTGGGGGACTAAGGCGGAAGTGCGGAGCTCTTCGCAGTCTAGATGTGCAAAGAAACCTGCCATAGATCTGGCGGAGGAAATTTGGCGACTCACCGACTCAGCACATTAGTGCGATGCGCTCCCTAACCTACTTCATGGAAGGCGCAGATCCTTCCTACCAAGCGAGCCGTAAACCTACCTTATCATGGCAGTACATCTATCTCAGCTTCGTTTGCTGTATTTTGTGGCCCCAATCCTGCTCTGCCCTCGGCCGTTTGAGGCAGCACGGTGAAACCTAATGGCGCTGCAGCGAAAGAAAGGTCATCGCAGACGGTTCGCTAAGAAGATTATTGGGACATGTTTTGGATGTGAGAAACCGTCTGCGCCGTGTTGTCCTGTTTGAGAAGTAGATAGTACTTCGTAGTAAGTCACAGAGACGGCGAATCCTTGCCCTGATTCGTAGGGGTCGTATTTGTAGATAGTAGGTGGATGAACTTGGCGCATAAGGTAGAATAGGGCCAAGAGACGCGATTATCTAATTCCCACCCCGTTCCTCGAGCGGCTTGAAATTCCATTGGTATGCAGCCTTTAAGAAAAGGATTGGTTCGATTGCACGCCTTTTCTATTCACCGACAACCCAGCTCCTCGCCAAGTGACCAGCTTGTACCTCAGTAGGCCTGACCACTGAACCAGACTACCGCATAGTAATCAATTGAACGAACGAGCCATCCAATCGCTACGTACCTATGGCCATGCGTGCGAGCATGCGATTCCACTTGGAATGATGTCTTTCGTAACTTGTAACTTGGGCATGTGAACGAAGCGCTTCAAGCTTCTCACCGGACATAGCCAGTACCCTGAGAATAGATACTCCTTGTACAGCATCATTCTTGAAAGAATTCTATATTGCATGATCAGTACAGACCGCAAATTGCGTCCATTCTTCAAGTTGTGCCGATTGCATAATTCAGCCAGTGCAGGGCTGCTGTGTGACTTGTGAGTTGTGAAGCGCTTTCGCTTCTCATATTTTAGTTCCTCTTCTCCTCACTCATCGCCGAAGCGTCAACAGCCATCAGTAGAGGCCTTGCACCACGTAAGTTTCTTTCTTGCATTGCTATCGGCCCTGGCTTACTTCTCAATCATCTTGCATACCTCAAATATCTCGTTTCCTTTTCGAGATCTATTGTGACTCTTGCTAACAATCTAGTACTGAGCTGATCTCAGGAACTTCGGAAGAACCGTCCAGCCAGCCACTTCAGACAATCCGGGGACATTTCCAGTAAGTAGATTTTGTCTTGCACAGACTTGCGATCAAGTAGAACGTATCGTACTGCCTTTCCATTCCATCGTCCGTCTTAGCCCTTGGCTTGCGAGCGGCTCGAGCTGTCAGCAGATCGTCCAGGCCACCGCACCCATTCGCAAGTCTCTGCTGCACAACGAACCGATAACGCACTTTCGAGCATGATTGATATCGTAACCTCTCACGCTTTTATGCAAATCACTAATTCTATGTTCAATGAATAGACTGTCACTTGCTTGGGCCTGTTGAAGCTCATGCGACAACACACACAATCGAACTTGCCGTCCGACCGCCCCAACGCAAATCCCTACAATTAGCTTCCCATACGCTCTGATAATACTCTCAACAGTCGCTATATTACAAGCGTGGGTACTATGGACGTATCCAACCTCCTCTCCTATGATGCACCCCAGCATACTCGTCCTCAGCAGGGAAGCGAAGTCACACAGTCAGAGCAACAACGATCCCATCAATACCCTACTCGTCGTTCGCTGTCAAGCAACAACCAGTCCCAGAGTGACCAGCGTTACGGGGTCTCCCCACCGAGCCATCTCTACGGTATGGGTAATCAAGGTATTCAGAGCAACTACGATCTTTCGCCAGCTGTTCCAATACCAAAGAATGTTACTTTCGAGCTTCTTTTCGATGGCGAAACCCAGTATCGAGCACGTCTACCTATGCGGGTTCAAATTTTTCCTCACGACACAACCGATTCCATTGTGACTACAGTAAAGAACTTCTATGGGCTTTACGAAGGTGCGACGAAAGGTGTCAGTTTCGAGGATGAGCGAGGAAATACTCTCATAGCGAGGCATGAGAACTTCAAAAATCACATGGTTATATACGTTAGAGTCATTCCCGATTATTCCCAACCGTCGCACTCACACGCACAACCCGGGTACAACTCTGCTTCCCCCATCAGTGCCAACCGCGTCAGCCACCAACTTGAGGAGTCTCCTCGAATGCTTCCGCCTCACCCTGCACAGATACTAAATTACGGCCAGCCATCGTCTCGGCCGGCATCTCGAGTTGCTAACAAACGGAGTGCATCCCCTCGCTCCAAGAGTCGACGAAGCGAATCCGCACACAAAGGTCATGCACGATCAGGCATCAAAGCTCGTGAGGCAAGCGCTCATGGAAGTTTTGACGATCTGAACAGCGATGCTATCAACGGATATAGTAGTGGCGATGGCGGGGCAGGTTCAGTAACAAGTTCCCGCAAGGCTCGAAATGAGCAACTCGCAAGCGCCGAAATCAGTCTGGATAACATACTGGAGGGTGGCAGAAGGAAGAGGGCTAAATTCGAAAGCTCTGTGAGTTTGGCCCAGAGCCGATCCTTGTGTTTTGTTTTACCCCTAATACATGATCTTTGTATAGGAACTACCTTTATTTGTGCCGCCTCAAGTGCCAGCACCAAATTCCATCTCCTCAATCTCGCCTCAGAGACGGACAAATCTTCAGGACAACCCCTCTCCTTTCGCCAGACCAGCACAGCGTCCCTTCGCGTACAACCAGTCACTTCAGTCTCCACAGAGCTATGGGCACAGTGAGCAGCCCTATAGTATGGTGCCCCTAAACAATGCACCACATGCAATCGCATCCTCGAATCAGCATGGACATCGGCTTCGTGATCGTGTGAACCTACCATCTATCGCCACCCGGTCAATTACTGGGATGACGCCTCGAGGTCAAGGTTTTGGCATTCTCCCTACGCCTGATCCAACCGTTGCCAGCTGCATATCTGATGAAGATGTCGCTCTGCAATTAATGCGACTTGGAGACACCTCGAACATTTCACGTGGGCGTACTTCAGCTTCGACATTGGACGACGCCCTCAGTGGTCGCGCTGACGCTGCTTCATCTGCAACGAGTGATAGCGGCGATGAATGCGACACTCTCGATCAGCCTTCGCTGCCACTGCCACACCTCCATCCAAAACGAGAGGGAAGCCCTAATGTTCAACCAGGTTCGATCAAGAAGCATTACAAGCATGTCAATGATGGCCTTCCCAGCTTTGATAGCACCGAGCGCAGCGGCGACGAGCGAGACGGTGAATACTTTTATGACGAGAGAAAAGATGGCGTGTTCAGGAGCGATCCTGACGATCTGGTCAATGAATATGGTCAAGCCATTGACTCGACTATTACAGGCTCCAAGTCTGCCCAAGGCGCTGCAGTAAAGGTACGTAACAATAGCTCTTCAAAGAAGAGTACCAAAACCTTGAAGCCCAAATCTACGGGTGTCACAAAGAAGGCTAAACCTTCGCCACTCTCTGCCGGATCCAAGCTTCCCATGTCTCCAGCCTCGGTGGTCCCACACTCACGTAAGACGTCATCCGCTTCTACCTTGAACTTCCAGCACCACCTCGGCGTTGATGAAGAGGACCTCTCATCCAAGCCACGCTGCCAGCGATGCCGCAAGAGTAAGAAAGGCTGTGATCGTCAACGACCTTGCCAGCGCTGTAAGGACGCCGGTATTGGTGCTGATGGCTGTCTTAGTGAGGATGAGGGCAATGGCCGGAAAGGACGCTTTGGTCGCCATATGGGTGTCTCAGTCAAGAAGGACAACCAAGAGCTCGCACTGACCAATGACTCGGAGAGTGCTGGCGCCATACAGAACGGTATGTCTGTAAGTCCAGAGAAGAGCAAAAAGAGGAAGCGCTAGAATTTACGACTAAGGGCGTCATTGATTCCGACTATTGCTTGACATCTTGCCTACGTACTTGCTGCATCTTGTGTGATTCTCCTTACCAGCTATTGAGAGTGGTATCGACGGTGCTCAAAGGACTGCGGATTCCGGGACCTTGACGATAACACCATGCGATAAGCCTACTGGACAGCAAACAAACGTCAGAACCGTGTTCGACAGTTTTCCCCTCTCGACCAGGCGCTATTGTAGTGCTCCCGCTCCTATTTGAGCGACCCACACTCCTTTGCAATGCGATTCTCGTTCCGGGTGGTCGGGATAGTATTGTTGGATAGGTGCCGTGGATTGGGTGTCTCCAACGCAAAGCCCTAATTCCTTGACTGATTTTTGAGCCTTTTACTCCATTTCGCTGCCAAAAGCAATTTCCTTCGTATTTGCACGTTTCCGATATCTAGCGTGGAGGGGATGAGCCATAGGGAGGTTTACGATGGCGCATTGTTGTCACAGGGGACTCTATCAATTTTTCGGTAACGACTGTGTACGAATCTCCAAACTTGTTCTGTTACACAGCTCGTCTTTGGCGGTGGCTTTTAGGTAGTTTCAGCAACAATCAGCAATCACAACGATTTTGGGTTTACTTTCATGCCCTCTGTATTTGAAGTACCACACAGGTCACCCAGTAGAAACAGATGATCCTTCGACCTGAGGCCATCAGTTCGCGCTCGTTTCCCCTACGCTATCGAAGGTATCGGTCAAAGTGCTACAAACAGTAACATTTTCGATCAGATCAGGGGTAGTCAAACCCTCCATGGGGCGCCGGTAGATCCCAAATCGTCTACTCCAGGATTTTCGTGGCTTTCTCTTCATTGTCACATGCTATGCACGATGACGCCGTCGTCAATTTAAGGTTGTTTCATCTTGCGTGGGGTGCATGAAGTGGGGCTTCGCTCGATCAATTAGCGCGTAAATCTTTCTAGCTCTATGGTTTCGGTACTTGGCTTATCAATCCTGGCATCCGTTGAATATTTTGTCATGCTCGCCATCCAAGAAATAGAATATAAACATGCCTCCAAAGCCGAAGGCTCAGCCTCGCCGGCAGCCGACACGGGGTGCTGCCAAAGCACAGACGGAGGATACCGCCTACGAGATACCGCCAAACGAGGCAGTTGCAGAAGATGTCGATATGACAGACGAAGTTTCTGCGGCATCAGAACAAATACCGCCTGAACCTACCACTCCTAGACTGTTATTAGAATCTACTGCGAAGCCAGTTTCATCACCTGCGCAAAAAGCAGCGCAACCTACCAAACGTCCGGTGCAACGCCTTACGTCTCTTAACTCACGAAGTAGTGCATCTGGCGCTTCAGGAACCAGGCCAACAGGTAGCCTGAAATTTCAGCCAAAATCATTCATTCGCCGGAGTAAGGAAGAGCGAGAAGCTCAAGAACGAGCAGAAGCCGAGCGTAGACGAGCCAGGCTTGCGGCTGCCGAAACCTCAAGCTCAGCGGCAACTCAGCGGGGAGGTTCCAATGGCAGAGGGGCTGGGCGGGGTAGCTTCAGCGGAGGCATGAACAAATGGAATTCGATGAGATATTCCGGGGGCCAAGCCAGCGGGCACTTGGGAGGTGGCACCGTTGGCGAAGGTGCGAGAAAGAAGAGGCCTGGCCTAGGGTCATTGTTCTCAGGGGCTTCTACCTCTACAAGTAAGGGGTCTTCTACATCGAGAGTGAAGCATGAGCCAACCCCTAAATCCGAAAGGGACAAAGATGGAGATGTGGTTATGGTTGCCACTAGGACACGGCCTACTGTCAAGAAAGAAGAGTCAGGGCTTAATTATATCTCTTCCGAAGAGGAGTTCGATAGTACTGGAGGTCCACGAGTCAACATTGAACACATCAATCTAATTAGCGATGAAGATACCGAAGATGACAAGCCTAAAGAAACTAGGCAGAAGCAACCGAGGCGGCTTGGGAGAGACCCTAAAGTACACATCTCCGGTCTCAAACCAGTTCGAATCGACCGTCACGAACACATCGAGCGAGCCGTGGGTGTCAATACAGAAGCTAGCTCCAGGACTATGGCCGAAGTCCGGCGCAAAGCGAAAGAGCGCGCGCTCGCAGAAGGCGGTTTGTTCCTTTCCGAGAACGAGGCAGAAATCACCAAAATCCCCAAAGCCAAAGGCAAGGGGAAAGCCAAAGACGTCGAATTCGTAAAGGACGAACGAAAATGGCACGGCGTATGGTCTGATGAAGAAGACATCCACAGCATACCTAGGATAAAAGAAGAACCGGGGGATGATATTGACCCCATGATGATCGACGGCGCAGAATCTAGAGCACTGACCGCATCAGACGTAGCTAAAATCGCACATCAGCTGTCCTCCCCCAAAACATCTCGCAAAGTCGAGAAGCTTCCCCTCCGATGGAAACACAAACGTCGCCGGACTACTCGCTCCAGAACCCGAAAACCCGTTCTCCAAACCGCCGAAGACCGCCAAGAATGGGCTCGATATCAGGAAGATCTCTACATCTTGACGGAAGAACTCGGTCCTCGAACCACTACCATTCCTCCTGTAGCGACAGGAATTTCAACAGATGCGGAAGAAGGCGATGACAAAGCTGATACCGACGCTAAGAACGAGACAAAGAAAGACAGAAAACAAGGCCTCGTCTACCTCTTCCAGCTCCCGCCCATCATTCCTTCCCTTATCACTCCTACTGAGAAGGAGGAATCGGAGGCTGTTGCCGCCAAACAATTGTCTCCACCACCCGCCAAGCCTGAACAGCAACCCTCCGCGTCCTCAATGCCCCCTCCTCCCGGCAACCCGTTCTCTGCCCCCCACAAGACCCACCCCAAGATCAAACCCGACCCCGACTCGAAGCCCACTCTCACCTCCACCACCCCCATCAGCGCCAGCTTAGGCAAAGCTGGTAAAATCACCGTCCTCGCCACTGGCCGCGTCATAGCTACTTGGGGAGGCGTAGGTATAGAAGTGGGGAGGGGAGGGGAGGGAGGAATTCTGCAGGAGGTGGTGCTTTGGGAGGTCGGGATGAAGGGGGCGGAGGCGATGGGGCAGGTTGCGGGAGGGTTTGTGGGTGCGCCGGAGTTGGGGCGGATGGTTAGGGAAAAGCCAGCGAAAGGGAAGATGTCGGGGGGACAGGATGGGTAATAATAGGTAGATATAGTTACAGACACCCGCCACCCAGCACCACAGTAGAGGAATGTTACTCTCAACAAGTAGTCCTAACTTATCTTCAAACCGCAGTTTGTCCAGTGAAGCGATAGCGAGTCGGAAATCCCTCATCATCTCAATCCTTACCGAAGCAGGGGTTGTACCGGATGTCACTGCATCAAGTGATCCGTTATAATCAGGTCGTCACCAACCTCCATAGGAGATATACCTTGCACACCGCCATTGAATCTATACCTACCTATTATGTTTGACAGATCAGATATTCTCAAGTTTTGATCTAACTGGTTGTTTATGTCAAAAATTTGAGGTTCAATACCGAGACTACTTGGTTCCCTGTTTCAATCAACGAAGCATCGCAGTGACCGAAAACAAGACACCATGATGGGTGTCGGGTCTCTATTTGGGTCGATAGTAACCTGAAATCAGTCTCCGACATGTCTAAAGCGCAATGCCCTCTCCATTCCCCACGGCCTCTCTTCCTCCAGGCCATGGCGCAATTCATCTCTCGCTGCTACCCCCCTCCAACCCCACCTTCTCAACCCTGACATACAGTTACCCTCTCAAGCTTGTCCCGTCCACGCCTCACATTATTCTACCGCTCCCTTCCAAAGCACTGGAGGAACGTTCGAAATGCTCTGAGAGCTCGACGGTTCCATTGGCCCACCTTACCCCAACGACAGTGCCCCTCCTATTCCTACTAAGCTATGGCGGCGGCATCGTCGCAGGCGATACGATCTCACTCTCTATAGCCCTAGATCCGTCTACCCGCCTCACGGTTGCCACTCAAGGCAGCACTAAAATCTTCAAAGCCAGCCTACAGCCTCTGCTTCACTCCCCTTCCCCCTCCACTCTGATCCCCGAATACCAGTATCTCACCAGCCATCAAAACCTCGATGTCAATATCGGCGCCAATGCCGCACTCTGGCTAGGTCCAGACCCAATAATGCCCTTCGCTGGATCGGCATTTGCTCAGAAGCAGATCTTTCATGTCGCCCACGGAGGGAGCGTGGGAATTGTGGATTGGGTGAGTGAAGGGAGGAGAGCGAGGGGAGAGAGTTGGGATTTCACGGCATGGAGAGGCAGGAATGAGATATGGTCCACCTGGGAACGTGAAGGCGAACCAGTGAGGAGGTTGCTCGTGAGGGACAGCGTGATCTTAGCGGGTGAGAATATTAGGGGACGAATGGATAATATGGGAATTCTCGCTACCGTCATTCTCCATGGCCCTGTCTTTGAACTTCTCACGCAATTCTTCCTCGAAGAGTTCAAGCTCTTGCCACGTATTGGCGGCAGGAATTGGGATCCGGATGGGCAGGTAGCCAGAGAGATGACGGGGCAGGAGAAGTGGAGAGAAGGGAGACTACAGAGGGAAGGAAGGGATGGCTTGGTTTGGACTGCGGCGAGGGTCAGACAGTGTACGGTTATAAAGTTCGGGGCCAGGGAGGTTGAAGGGGCGAAGGTATGGCTGGAGGCAATGTTGAAGGAGGACGGGAGCGTGGGAAGGGAGTTTGGGGAAGGGGGCCTGATGTGCGTGAGATGATGAATCAACATCGTTCAATTACTGCAAGAAGTCGTCACAGATTTTGAAAGATAGACTTGTGGCATAAGGTAGTGAGCACTCAAGCCAGTCCACCCAATTATGCCAGCTGTGCCACTTATTTTGACCAAGCGGACCGTGAATATTACGGCACTAGCGTTACACTAGGGGCTTCGGCTCATGATAATATTTCGCGTTGGGGATAAACTTACGGCATAACATTCGACAACGCGCCCTCGCAATCCGCTGAGTATTTATCAAGCAACTACACGACAATTGAGCCCCCAACAACCTAGATGCCTGGTAGGCTTTTGAGTATGGAGCGCTCTGACCCCGCGACACCAGATCCCACTTCCAGTACAAATGGCGCGACCAATCGAAGAAGATCAGGGCGAACAGTACGCAAGCCCGTACTCTTACAGGAAGATCCAAATATGTCGCAAGTCACCAATGGCACCGGCAAGAGGAAAAGGACGGACCTACGCGGTGGAGACATGACAGACGCGCAGGACGATGACTCGGAGGAAGAGACCAGCCCCGAAAATAGCGATGGCGACGCGGACGAAGAAGAAGCGAAGGAGAAAAACAGAAGAGCGGCAAAATCGAAGAAAATACAGAGCAAGCCTGCTGCTAAAAAGCCCAAAACTGCCGCTGCGATGACTACGAAGCTTGCAGTGCGACCCGCTACGAATGGTATTAAGAAGCCCGCAAAACCAAAGAAGCCACGAGCTCGCGCAAATTTTACTATTGCCGATGATGGTACAGGGCTTTACTGTAAGTTCTGCATACTGGTGGTTAGTTTACGCGATCCTAACTTTTGAAAAGCGGAGGTCTTTTCTCAAGGGCATACCCTCGATGCAGTTGCGGCAGACTGGATCACGCGCTACGAGCAGCACAATACCAACGCCATGTGCGACTTGATCAACTTCGTTTTGAAGTGTACTGGATGTGATTCACAGGTGGATGTCCACGATATTGAGGATCCCGACAATGTCACCAGCAAGCTCACCGATCTGCAAGACGAGTATCAGCGGAAGAGGCCTACCGATTATCCACTAATATCAAAAGTTAAAGGCAACACTTCCTTTCGCGCTACCATGACAGGCTTCTTTCACTCCCTCATTTCTACAGCCCACGCAGCAGGCATTCTGTACAGCGACATGGCGATGATCGAGAACATCGAGGTCTGGGTGACCACTATGTCGTCCTCCGCAATTCGGCCCTTCAGGCACACAGCAACCGTAATCTCGCTGGCCATTGGAACGACGTTGTGTGGCCTAGCTACAGAAAATGCAGAAAGTATAGCAAAGACCATGAGGCAAAAAGAAGGGGAGCAGAAGAAAAAGACTGTCAACAAGGACAGGGTCGCAGCTTTACAAGCAAAGGTTGGTGAAGGAGAGAGGAAACGCGCTGCTACTGAAAGCGTCCTCACTGACCTATTCGATACTGTCTACGTCCACCGATACCGGGATGTTGATCCGAAAATTCGCGTTGATTGTGTCGCAGCTTTAGGTACTTGGATTACCACGGCCCCAGACATCTTCTTTGGGGGCCAATACCTTCGATACCTGGGCTGGGTACTGTCAGATACGTCTGCGCCTACACGAGCTGAAGTCATCAAGCAGCTCACTAAGCTCTTTAAGAACAAGGAAGATGTTGGTAGGCTTCGAGCTTTCACAGAACGTTTTCGGCCTCGGCTTGTCGAAATGGCCACCAGAGACGCTGAACCTGGTATCAGAGCGGCAACCGTAGACCTGCTTGACTTGATACGCGATACTGGACTGCTTGAACCGGATGATATCGATGCCATTGGTAGACTCGTCTTCGATACCGAGCCGCGCGTTCGAAAGGCCGTGGCGGGATTCTTTGCTGAGAACATCAACGACTTGTTCGAATCTGCTGTAGAAGATCTTGGTGGCGAGGAAGGCCTCGTAGAAGCCCTAGGCGAGGAAGTTGAAGACGAATACGACACGCCGCGAATAGCATGGTTGAAGCTGAAATGCCTGGTAGAAGTCTTACGATCATACGACCAAGAGGATGAGGAAACTCAAGCTGTTGGGACTGAAAGCCTGAACGCTCCTGGTGTCGATTCGAGGTTTTCATTGGCCGCGCAGGCGATTTACGATGGTGTTCCAGAGGTCAAAGACTGGGAAGTTCTAGCAGGATATCTTCTCTATGACCATTCGAGCGTACCACAGGATGTGAATGATACGGATGTGACGTTCAAGGCACGATGCCAAATGAATGAGAGAGAAGAGATATTGCTGCTCGAAGTACTCAACGTAGCTGTGAAATCGAGACTCACCGAGGCGATTGACTCGGAAAAAGACAAGAAAGGCAAGATCACCAAGGCCAGGAAAGAGGAATCTCGCGAGATTCAAGAGATGACAGCTCTTCACTTGGCTCAAGCCATTCCTCGATTACTAAAGAAGTTTGGCGCAAGTCCTGCTACTGCCTCAGCAGTATTACGGCTGGAGCATGTCCTAAATCTCGAGATATTCCAAGAGCTGCGTCAGGATTCGACAACATATGCTGCGCTACTGGACGATATCAACAAGCAATTCATGACCCACGTCGATCAAGGCGTACTTACTGAAGCCAGTACTGCACTCCTTCATGCACGGAGCTTTGGAGATTTGGAGGAAGTCACCGAGGAGAAAGTCTCGGCGCTCTGGGAAGATGTCATCGCCACCTTTCGAGAGCTCGAGGACCGCAAAGACCCTGACGTTTCCGAAGATCTCTCAGAACACATCAACACAGTACGACGCATGTCAAATCTCGCCAGCATCTCCGATTGTGTTGCCTTTCTCAACTCTCAACCGCCACCTCCTTCAGAGAAGGGAAAAGCATCAGGCATTACCACGGTCGCAACTCCATACGCCCTCCTTTTAGACCTAATCAACGATTTCGGTGCACCAGACTCTGACAACAACACCTCCGGCGAAGCAGATGAGCTTACGACAGCCGCTATGAAAACCCTCCTCTTCTATTTCATGTGGCTCGTCCGCTCCCTGCAAACCTCGCTCGCCGCCAACGACTTCATCCATTCTCTCCCAGACTATACCCCTTTCGCTACCACACTTCTCTCCGTCATCTCCTCCCGCCCCGGCACCGACCCAGTCCGCCTCGCAGCCGCAGGCACATACCTAGACTTACACACCCTCTTCGCCACCTTCCGCCACATAGCCCCCTCACCAAAACAAACCATCAACATCCACTCCCTCATCCATCGAATCCCCCCCGAAGCCCAGTCCGCACTTTTAAAAACTTTCACAGCGGCGGAAAAGCAATTTGCAAAGAAATCCCGCAAAACCCTCTCAGCGCCTACGGACTCGGACCTCTCTCTCGCTTCCGACCCCGAGGATTCCGACGACGACGACGATGACGCCGCCTCGGACGCGCACAAAGCCGAGGTCCTGCACGCCGAGAAAACCCTCTGCGAACTCTCCGGCAAACTCGTCCTAGCGGCCCTCGGCCGCATCTTCGATAAACCCGGCGAAGACAAAGTGAGGAAACGCCTCGTGCGCAATCGAACGCACTTGGGCGGGAATTTCAGCCAGGTGCTTGGGTTTCTGGAGGAGAAGAAGACGAAGAAGGGGAAGGCGAGGGGTAGGGGGAAGAAGGAGGAGGTGCTTGTGGTTGACGATGAGGAGGATCAGGAAGAGGAGGAGGAGGAAGACGGGGGAGAGGTAGAGGAAGGAGGGGAGGAGGATTTGAGGGCTAGGGAGTTAGATGGGGTTGAGCAGCCGGAAGATTCCCCAGACGTTGATGCGCCGCCGCTGGATGAGGATGAGGAGGATATCATGGGTGACTGATCCCCATAAATCGGGTGAATGGGCGTCTGTAATACTAGACTCTCATAGCCATGTTTCGCGCGCTGGCTCTTTCGATTCTATTTTTTGCTCAGCGCTCCTGCTGCTGCGATGGTTGGATGCAGCTACGGATCTGAGTCAGCTACCTGCACTCACACACTTTATCATAACAAAATCCAACGCCTCCTTGCTCTCTCACTTCCAAAACAAAAAAAAGCAGAGACGCTTGCTTACTGGGAGCAAGAATAGTCGTTTGAGAAAATACTAACCGTACCTGGTCGTTCGTTGGTTCTTCTTGCAAAGCTGCCCCCCCCGAGCAAGGGTTTTTTCGTTTTGCATTAGTAGGGTTTTTATGGCGGAATACATAGAACAGTACACCGCCTTTGTTTTTGTTTTTTCTATTTTTTCGAACCGGCTTTATCGTTCGTTCCCCCCCCCCCATCCATTCCCATCTTCCCACCCCACTAAAGTCCATTTCCCCCAATCCCGCATTTCTATGTACTTCATCCGGATGACTTTATGTATATGTATATTAAAGCAGAGAATAGGTGGGGTATGATATTAGTAGGTGTTATAAGAGAGAATGTGAGAGAGAGAGAGAGAGAGAGAGAGAGAGAGAGAGAGAGAGAGAGTGAGTGAGAGAGAGAGAGTGAGTGAGAGAGAGAGAGTGTGAGAGTGTGTGTGTGCTTTGAAGAGAAGGGAGGGGATGGGAGGGGATGGGATGGGGATGGGATGGGATGGGGATGGGGAGGGGGGAGGCTTCAGAGAGTTCGAGGGAAGTTGGAGGAAGCGAGGGAGGATGATGATGATGAGGGTGAGGGGGATGAGAAAGTTGCGGACGGGTGGAAGATTGGGAAGGGTGTGTGGGCGGTAAAACATCGTTTGACAGGGGGGGAGAAGTTTAGAGAGTTGGGGGATAGGGGGTGGTGGGAGAGATTGGGAGGGTGAGGTATGATGGATTGATTTGAGGTAAAGTGGTTAGGATGGCGGATGAGAGTTGTATACATAATGTGGTGGGCGTGATCGGAAAAGTATCAGTCTTGCGATTTGCGTAGGTTGGGGACGATGGTTGGGTATGAAGATCTTTGCGTTGGAGTTGGTGGTGTTTGGGCTCGGTTGGTAGGAGTGGTGTGAAGTGAGGTTTGCCGATTTGCTGGCGAGCGTTTGGATTGTTGGGAATGTTTTGATGGATGAAAAGTAGGTAGAGCAGCGCTATATACAGGGTTTTATACACTTTTTCCTGCAAGGCTCCCCCCCCCCTACTCCACAGCCCCATTCGGGTGCAACAACACCTTCGTGTACCCTTCCACCCTCTGATCAAACTTGCGATACGCCTCCGGCGCCTCATCGATGCCGACATCGTGGCTGACCACAAAACTGGGTCGGCGCGGCCGGAGATGATCAGGTCGCGCAGGTAGCGGTTGTATTTTTTGACGTTGCATTGGCCGGTGCCGATTGTGAGACCCTGTGGAAGGTTAGACAGAGTCAGAAAGGGCGAGATGAGGGAGGGAGCAAGAAGGGGGGAAATTTACTTTTTCAAAGAGTTTGCCAAAACTCATAGCCAGCATGCCTTTCCCGCTCTTCTCGTCCGGCGCACCAGGATCGCTAGGTACGTACAACCCAGGCACCCCAATCCCACCCGTCGGTCTCGTAACGCGGATACAGCTCTCCAGCACCACATTCGGCACCTCCCCCGATTCCTCCCCCTTGCCCATCCCCGACGCTTGATACCCTACGGCATCTATACTGCGATCCACCATCTTTCCATCATTCTCCCGTATAATCACCTCCACCGCATCGTCTCCCTTGCTGAAGTCCACTGGCGTACAGCCTGGGATTTTTTTGGCGGTTGCGAGACGTTCAGGGACCCTGTCGACGACAAAGACACGGGAGGCCCCACGTAGTGAGGCGGAATAGGCGGCCATGAGACCAACGGGGCCGGCGCCGAAGACGGCTACGGTTTCGCCTGGTTTGAAGCCTGAGAGGGTAACGCCGTGCCAGCCGGTGGGAAAGATGTCGGCGAGGAGGGCGAAAGATGATTCGCGTTTGGTGCCCGAGGGGAGAGGGAGGGCGTTGAAGTCGGCGAACGGGACGCGGAGGTATTGGGCCTAAGTTGCGAGGGATGTGGTTAGTGACAACGTGGCAGAGGGACCGGGCACAAGGATGCTGGAACATGTAGGACGTACCTGACCGCCTTGGTACGGGCCCATTGAGACGTAGCCGAACGCCCCGCCTGCGAAGCCTGGGTTCACGCCTGTACAGAATGCGGTGTTCCCTTCTTCGCAGTTGAGGCAGCGTCCATCAGCAACATTGAATGGAAGGACGACTCTGTCGCCTTTCTTGAGGAGAGTCACGCCGCTACCGACCTCCTCGATGATGCCCATGTTTTCATGGCCTGATATCCGTGGGAGTTAGTTCGTTGCGTTGGAGGTACAGCAAGATGGGGGGGGGTGGTCTTGAGTGAGTTAGGTTTTGCGACTGGCATACCGAAGATGAGACCGCCCTCAGCTGCTGTACGTCCTTGGTACATGTGCAGGTCAGAGCCGCAGATAGCTGGAAAGAATGTCAGTTTCATCCCAACTCGCTTGTTTACTTTAGAAGCTGCCTACCAGCGGTGGTGACCTTCAGTATAGCGTCATCCGGATGCTCGATTCTCGGTAAGGGAACTTCTTTCACGGCCACCTCAAAAGGCTTCACGTAGTGAACTGCCTTCATCGTGGTAGTGCTGGTGGATGGCATTTTGATCCGGATTCGGTGATTATGGTAGAAAGATGAGTCTTAGATCTGTGACATTGGAGAGCACTTCAATGGGAGTCGACCCCTCGAGTCGTTGCCTCTTAAATGTTGACGGTGATACGGTACATGATCATCGCAGCCTGGGCCAGACTCCATGTCCCCTCTGAACCCCACAACAAACAATGCGGGGCCGGTCCGCGGGGTAAAGCCATTTTCCATGACGTAGTAAATCCGACCTGCGTTCATCCGAGAAGGATGTTTGGCTCAATAAATGTTGATGGCACAATACAAGGGGTAAGAAGTGGATGTCAATACCTTACTTTATGTTTGACGGACGCTGTTGATATGGGCACATCGGTTATGGTTAGTGTTTGACCATCTCCGTCGTCTTTAGCGCCGGATTTGACAACGAGAAAGCCGCTGAGCGGATGATTGTCTTTGGAAATGGTATGTAGTCTCTTCGTAACCCCCAATATTGAGGAACGAATCATGAAAGGGTTATTGGGTTGTCGACTCTTTGACTGAACGCTAAAGTTCTCTAGTAGCTCGCCCTTCTCCTTCGAACTCCTTGTCAGTAATGTCCTATGTGCACTAGAATTGGCGGAGGATCGGGGGCGGTTGGAATGAGAGACATCATTGCTGCGGGCAGTAAAGTTTGGAAAATTGTAACAATATAGTAGCAAGGCAGCAAGTCACGCAGTTAATGATCTGATTTTCTTCATATTTTTGATTCTTTGGTAAGCTGGGAGATACTTCAAGTACCGTTGCTAGCATAAATCTCTTCTTTAGACAGTGCCAAATCGCCAATCGCAGGGGGAGTAGCAAGGGAAGCCGGTCCGGAGGATCTGTGAACGCCTTGGTGACTTATGCTGTGCCGGTGCCAGGGATACATGACGGTGAATCTCGTAGTCGTGAAGGGTTCGTAACAAACAAAGGGGATGCGTGTCGGAATGGTGGGGTATGGTGTAAAGAGTTGATTTCGTGTACGGCCAAGGTAGACATGAAAGGGGTATTGATCGGTGTTGAGGGGTCGAACACAAGAAAAGGCCGTCTGGTATTCGGTATCGGTTCCGCAGCCTTATTCCAAACCGAAGATTGCTTGACTCGACGAGGAGAGCAACAGGAGATACAGAACTTCGGCGGTGTCTGTGCTGAACAAGGCTTTACCAAAGGTTTGAGTTTGGTAGAGCGTTACAGGCGGTAGTGCGGATTTCACTACGTTTTTTATTTTTACATGTCCATGGAGTCACCTCCATTGGCAAAGTTGAATCCTCCTTGTTGCTGTTGCTGCTGCTGGCCAAATCCAAAGCCACCTTCACCTGGCTGAGGTGCGTTCATGTCCACACCGGCTTCTTCTTCATCAGAAAAGTATTTTCCGATAATGTTGAAAGCCTTCATGTAAATTTCCTCATTGATATTGTTTTGGCAATCATGGATCTTCTCCATGCCCCCTGCTTCTTCAATGTAAAGTGCGAATTTATTAACGTTTTGGTCGGCAGCTACTTCCGAGGCTTCTTTATCCATGTCTCCTACCTTTAGTATATTCTCCAACCCGTCCAGAGCAACTTGGATGATCTTGTTATCGGGGCAAGATAATAAGTCACACAGAGGTTTGATACATCCTTGTTGGACCAAATAGCGGATTTGATCTGGTTTCTGGAGGCCACCCGAGGTTGCATTTGAGATCGCCCAACACGCTTCTTTTCTGGTCTTGAAGTCCCCGTTGGACAACAAATTGATCAAGGGAGGAATGATGTTTGCATCAATAACGGCCTGGATCTGTGTCGAATTCCCGGCGGTCACGTTGGAGATTGTCCAGCATGCTTCCTTGCGGATGCCATCCTTGCTCGACCCGAGGAGAGAGAGTAAAGCCGGTAGCGATCCGCAATTGATGATGATCTGAGTTTGCACATCGTCGCCAGTCACGATGTTTCCAACAGACCGGAGTGCGGGAGTTTGCACAGATGTAGAGGCATGCATAAGCAGCTCCACTAAGCGACGGGGAATACCTGCTTCGATGACCGCCTGGATCTTGTCATTGGGACCATCGGAAAGGTATGAGATTGCCCAACAGGCATCGATAAGGACCTCGTCATCGAGAGAGTACACAAGTTTGGCAAGGACCGGGAGTGCGGGAAAGATCTGCTATAACAATCAGCCAATTCAACCTCAAAATATTGGACGGAGGGCTCACTGTTTGCCAATCGGGCTGTGGGGTTTTACCACGGCAGAAATTGCTTAATGTCCATGTAGCATTTCGGAGCATACTTAATTTACGGCTGTCTCCCAGAAGCGCAAGCAGAGGCCGCAATGCACCGGCTGATAAGACAAAGTCCCGGCAATGCGGGCTGTCACCAGCAATGTTTCCCAAAGCCCACACTGCCTGCTCTCTGACATCCGGCTCATGGCTGCTAAGGAGTTCGACGAAGATGGGTACAGCTCCAGCATTGATTACAACCTGGGTTTGCTGTGCCGAACCAGAGGCAATGTTGGTCAACGCCCAAGCTGCTTCAAACTGGACCAAAGTATGGGGTGAGCGAAGAAATTCCACAAATCGGCTTACGACGCCGGTCTCGATGACCTTCTCGATGGGGGGATTCCGTTCTTTGGATAGTAGTTTCCTGAATTTGGTTGTAGCTTGAATTTGGGCATCAATCTCATTCGAGAACACCCCCTCTACCATCTGTGGGAGTTCGGTGTTGAGCTGGTTTGAACAGAAAGAGTTAGCTGGTCCTTCGTTTTCTCTGCTTATGCGACAAGAGTAGATCTGATTGTACGGTGCGAATCGAATGATAGAATTAGGCAGAAAGATCGCAAATGCTCTGGGAAACGCTGGAAAAATGCATTCGATTTTGGAGAAATGAGCGAGGACATTAGCATTGCGCGCCTCACGACACATCAAAAACAGCATGGCATGACCCGAAAGTAAGTGAAGTATTGGGGACAAACCTGACTCTCGATTGTACCGCCCTCATCATCACTGTCCACAGAAGCACCCAAAGACGCACCAGGCGCAGAACTTGGTCCTCCATCCCTACCAGCTATGCCTCGTCGTTTTGCCAAGTTCTCCTCTCGCTTTGCCTTACGAATCTCTACCTGCTGCTCTTCACGACGGCGGCGGAGTTCATCCGGCTTGAAGGTGTTCTTCGCCTTGAATTGCGTGCGACGATGCTCTGGAATGTATCGTTCCGACATATTCGTGTTCTATTACTTGTCTTGCGTTGAAATCCAATGCTTCTTGTACAGCAGTCAAGGCTGCGGTAAGGATTGCTGTGTGTTAGAGGGGTGGTATGTTGGAGAGGGTCGAGGATGTTGAAAGTGAGATCAGATCTGGCGGCTGCTAGCGTGGATGATAGGCCCTCACTAAGCGAGCGGCTCACGTGATATCGTGACGTGTTAGTTCCACTGCATTATTTCACTTACGCAGGTATCCCACTGCTGCAGTGTATCTTCTGAAAGGAGATCTAATATATCAAAGAAGTTCTGTGCATACCAATCAGTACCAAACAGTTTTGTGCGATTGGAGACAGCTCCAAGTACAATTTCCATCATCTACTGTCGCGTCGCGTCTTTTGATAATCGCACTTCTATACAAGCCAACGTTCACTTTCATATACTAGAATCTTTCCTTTGCGACTCTAGGGTCTACTTATTGTTACTACGGGCAAAATGTCAGCTGTTCCTTCGGGTTTTGTTGATCTCTTCGCCGCCTCCAGTCGACTCAGTACACAAGTCGACGTCATAGGTGTAGTAACCGATATCATGCCACCTAGTCGCTCAAAAGGTACGGATTGGATCTGCACATTTTCAATCGCCGACTCTACCTTTGGCGGTGACTACGATCAAGGGCTTAAAATTCGTTTCTTCAAACCCACGGAAAGTGAGCTACCCAAAATCCAAGGAACTGGCGATGTCATCGTGCTTAGAAGCATGAAGATCACGCAATGGAGTGGCACGACCATGGCGATATCCAACCGACATAGCACCTGGACCATATTTCCGGCCAGCTCAATCCCAGGAAGAGCGCCCTCCAACAATATCCAGCTCAAGCACATCAAGGAGGCCCGTGCTACTATACCGTCTCCGGAGATCATGTTATATGCAACTTGCCTGTGCAATGCTCGCGACAGAAGCTCATTTAGTGAACCTATATCGAAACCACAGACTCTGCCCCAAGCCATGTCAGCAAATACCTCGCCTTCGGCAGCCAATAGTATTACACCAGCACCACATAGTAGACGAGACAAGTTCTCTTTGATCAAGGACGTTGTGATTGACGTCTTTTACGATGTCGTTGGCCAAGTGGTGAAAATCTTTCCAAGTAATGGTTGTGTTGAACTCTACATTACGGATTACACCTCCAATAATCTTCTATACAACTACGAATGGGGTCAAGACGATAGCGAAGCTATATCCCGGGACGGAGACGATTATGGCTACGTTCCTCGGGCATCATCGCGAAGACAATGGCCAGGACCCTTTGGGAAGATGACTATGACCGTCACTTTGTGGCCTCCACATTCTTACTTTGCGAATGGGAATGTGAAAGAGCTAGATTTTGTCCATCTCCGCAACATGCGTGTCAAAAACAATAAAGACGTCAAAATGGAAGGGAGTCTGCACTCGGATAAATTGTGGCCTGACCGCGTTGATGTCATGATTCTTAAAGATAATAGAGAAGACGACCGGGTCAAGGATGTACTCCGCCGGAAATTAGAGTATACGAAAAGATTCAAATCACAGAGCCAGGCGTTTGTTGAAGAAGTTAGAGGTCAGAAAAGAAAAGCAACTGGGGATGACAAACCGCTCTCAAAAGCTCAAGCAAAGAAGAGGCGGAAGCAAGAGATGGAAAAGCTTGCTGAAGCCAAGCGTCAAGAGGCCTTGAACATAAAGAAACCACACGGTAAAGAAAACACAACCATTGATTCGAAGCGCAACGAAGGGCACGACGGCAGGCATCAAACGCCCGATACCTCTCCACCTCCCGCGCGACCACCAAAGCTAGAATTGAATAAAAACGGTAAGCCCACTCACCGCGCCCACAGTCAAACCCCCAACTCCTTGACTAACACTCTCATTTCCCAGTCAAATGCTCCCATTCAGCCATTTCCCCCCGCCCCCTTTCATCCATCCTCTCCCTCTCCACCCACGCCCTCACCACCCCCAACGGCACCCCCTATACCCTCCCTTTCCAAAACATCAAATGCCGCACCACTGCCCGCGTCATCGACTTCTTCCCCTCGAACCTCGCAGACTTCGCCATTCGGTCCCGCAAACCTTCCGAATTCGACGTCCTGTCTGACCAAGAGGACAGTGGTAGCGGGAGCAGCCGAAGAAATTCCGAGAACGAAGACACCGAAAAAGACGACCAGCAATGGGAATGGCGCTTCGCACTCCTCCTCGAAGAAGCCGGCACCCCGGTACCCAAAGGCTTAGCTAAATCTACAATGACCGTCTATATCGCCAACGGCGACGCAGAATTCTTGCTCAAACTCGATGCCGAAAACCTCCACACCAACCCCCAAGCCCTCGCCGCTCTCCGCGAGAAACTGTTCCTTCTCTGGGGCGATCTCGAGGAACAAAAAACAGCCGAGGCGCTGGAGCAGAATCAGACGAGGAAGGCTATGGGGCAGATCGAGTGGAATGGGCAGGGGAAGACGGAGTGCGGAGAGGCGCCGAGGCGGAAGGCGTTTCAGTGCTGTTTGAAGGAGTATGGGGTTCGAAGTCGGAGGAGGAGAAACTTGGAGGGTGGCGATGAGAGTGGAGAGGAGGACCTGGGCTGGGAGAGAAGATGGAGGATGTTCGGGACAACGATCATCTGAATTCGGGACCTGTGTAGGATACAATTTTGAGTATTTTCTACTACACTTCGATGTTTGCTTTAGCGGCGATGGATACCCAGGAGACATCTAACAGCCATGTACTAAACGTTCTACACCAGAACTTTTGAGTATTATACAATAATTGGACCCAAGTGGACGATATCGCCTGATATCTCCGTGTGTGAACCCATGCAACATACACCTCGCATCCCTCAACCCAACCTCTTTCTACCCACATGCCCTCCTCCACCCACCTCTACTCCGCCTTACTCCTACTCTTCGGCCTTGCCGCGCTCTGTACCCTTTTCGCCTTTGGCCTGTCCAAGTGGCCCGCTGGGATCCAGCTTTCATCATACGCCTTAGCCCCGCTCGTCACCGCCGGGCCATCAGCCCCAACAACACTGACCTGGTCGGCGGGATCGACTTTCTTGGAGCCGCCAGAGGACTTTTTGGCGCGCTCGCCGCCTTTGCCGCCGCGGCGCTTTTGTGGGAAAAGAGTGCTGATCCAGGTGCTATAGATGAAGTAACAGGTGCCAGTAAAGGCCGCGAGGAGGAAGAGATAGAGGAAGATTCTGTAGATCAGATATTATGGTTAGTCGGAATGACGAAACAGGCCGAGGAAAGACATGGGGATTTCAATTTTGAGATGGTGTCAAGATGTGTGGTAAGAATAAGTGCGGGTAAGTAGTCACCTACATTTGAGGGTCAAAGATACTCGTATCCTGTTCCACGACACTAACAGTCTCATTGAAGGCTTGCAGCGTGTACGCTGTACCTGCTTTATCGGTAACCACAGCCGCCAAGTTAAGCTTCAGATCCTGCGGCTGCAGCTCCGTTGCGAAGCTATAGCTAATGCTATCCTTCTCTCCACCCGGGATTTCAACATTGTATCTCGTAGTCGTGAGATTACGAATGATTGTAGGTCCTTGACCGCTGACTTCAGGCGCCCAGAGATTGCCCCCAATGAAGACGACGGTAATGGGCTCCGGCTCTTCATTGCTAATGGAGAGCAGGGCTTGGGTTGGGTGGCCGTTGATGAGCTTGATGCCAAAGATTTCGGATGAGGGGAACGAGGTAGAAACTTTTACGGCGAGGTTGGCGGAGGTGGAGGGCTGTTCTGCTTCTGCTTCTTCCGCCTGCATGATAATTAGTGGATTGGTAATAGGTGGCCTGTTGGGGGAATTACATCTTGAGCTACGGCCCTCAAGGCTTGCAGTGAGAGCAGCGCTAGGGTAGCGAGAAATTTGAAGACCATTGCGAGGTTGAGAAGAGTAACGAGTTGGGAACCTGTGTGCGTACAACTGTCAAGTGGGAGAGGTTGGCGTAGTTAGATGATAGCGGTTGTCACTTTCAAAAGTCCCAATGGGAATTTTCTTATGCATGCATATGATCAACGCGGCATAAACTTTATTTTCGAGTGAGCATAAAAAGCCCTGCGACACGTCAACAGTTCAAGTACGCGCCCTCAACCAGCTAAGATTGAAGACAGCATCAGTTCCTTAACTGCACTATCGCACTTCCATTTCCTATTCAACCCGAACGCCCGTACTTCTAAGCTGTCGTTCTCTGTGAGCTTAAACAAATCTACAGCTATGGCTCAGGAAGACACGTCTCAGCTACGTTTGCTGTACCAAGATCTAAGAGGTGCCGAGCACCACAAGAATTCTCTAATCGAAGTACTACTCCTACTAGACCTGAAAGTTCCATCCCTGACATTAAGTAGGAGCTTTTACGTCGTCTTGATAAACTGAACGGCGATTTTAAGCAAGAAGCGCTGGATCATAGTAGGGAGAAACAATTTAATCGAGATATTCAAGTACGTGAGCTCCTACTACAAGAGGAAATTCGTTCTATGAAAGCTATAATCGTAAGTCATCCGCCGAAGCAAATCCTTCTACTCCTTTGCGACAGCCATCAAGAATCTGGAAAAGCAAGAGCTGTTGCAGTTGCTGAGTGTATTCCAGGAACGCGACGCTTTTATTCTCATTCTCATTGACGGCGATGGTATGATATTTGACGACCAATATATTCAAAAAGGTGAGAATGGTGGTAAAGAAGCTGCTGCCTTACTCTGGGGCTTTGTTCGAGATTACGTTACCCAGAAAATTCCCAATCTTTCATCAGACTATAAGATTGTGACTCGTGTTTATGCCAATCTCAAAGGCCTCGGCGATGCTTGTCATCGATCTGGAATACTGGAGAGACCTTCTTTGATTGAAGAATTTGCTCGCGGATTTACTGGAAGCAAACAATTGTTCGACTTTGTGGACGTGGGTATGGGTAAAGACCGTGCTGACGACAAGATATCTGGTACGTCTTCTCCAAGTCCATTTCTCACGTATCTGACATTGGTTACCAAATAGAGATATTCAAGGTTCATCTTTATGACTGTCACTGCCGTCACATATTGTTCGGCTGCTCTCATGACAATGGCTATGCTCGTCTACTTGAAGATGTCGCGGACCGTCAGAATCTGAATCGTATAACACTCTTAGAAGGCGTTCCGTTTGAACGAGAGCTCGCCCTGCTTAAGACCAAATACGAAGCCACTCGTTTCCAAGGCTTATTTCGTACCGCAAAGGTCGTTGTCTATCCACAGCAGCACCCTCCTCTGCAACAGCCACTGTCAATCTTGCAGCCACAGCCTCAGTCTAATCCAGTGGCACTGCCGGCTCCGCAGTATCAGTCCCCATACCAGCCCATTGTGGCGCGTTCATCATCGGTATCAACGTCGAATTCCTCAACGATGAACCCTATGGCGACTTCATGGGCTACTGCTGCAAACTCAGTGCCAGCTCACGTAGCGTCTCCGCCTCCTACGCCTCAACCAACGCCACCGACTACCAAAATTATTCCACGTAATCGCTATGGCCAACGCGTTGATCCAGTAATGAGTTATGATAAGACGGAGGTCTATAGAGTCAAGAAAATCAAGATGTGCAACGTCCACTATCTCCGTAAAGATTGTCCTTTTGGTGACGGTTGTACTCATGATCATTCCTATGAACCAAGCAAAAACGAACTTCACACTTTGAGATGTGTTGCGCGCATGACACCTTGCAAATATGGATCGGATTGTGATGACATCCAATGCATTTATGGCCATAGGTAAGAGGCTTCCCCAACGTGCAGGTTTGGTGGACCGGACCACAAGCTAATACGCATCTCAGATGCCCAACTGGGTCAGAAGGTTCTAAGGATTGTGTATTCGGGGATAGATGCAGGTTTGGTCCCGAATTGCATGGCATCAATATGGCTGTAGTCAAAACATTGAAGGTCGGGGGCAAATGAACAAAGATAACGCTACTGATTGGAACAAATTTGCTTTTACAAACTTCTACCTTCGGGGACGAGAGGAAGCACAGCGGGAATATTAATATGAGGGTCTCTGGTGCGCAGGTTGATTGCCTAGATTGAAGTATTTGCATCTCCCAAATCTTCACTTAAGCTTAGGTCCTACTACATACTCAAACCAAATATTGTCAATTTACTCCTTTGAACTCTGTTGCAGTGACTCGATACGAATGACGAGTGATTAGTCTTATAAACATATCGACCATACGGTCGTTGTGAAGTACATGGTAGACAGTGGCAGGCAAGACGATAGACCGTCCAAGGGTTTTTGTAGTTTGATGCCTAGCGCCGTAGGGCTAAAGGGCCAGGGTAACTTATCACGCTCGTCGTCCCTCAAACCACCCGTCGGGTCTTCACTAATGAGTCCTAGCAAGATATCTTCACGTTTCCGAGCTGATCTATCAAAGTCCAAAGGGATAGTCAAAGGAACAACTGCGAGAATCATGGATAAAGAAGGAGCAAGTCAGGATGCCTTTCCTGGGGAACAGATTGCTGGTACCACGCTTCCAGCAATGTCCACCTTTCAATCGCCAGCCAAAGCTCAAAAACGAAACGCATGTACTACCATCTACTTATACTTCTCAGCTACGCCCTAGGCTAACCAGCTCTCAGTTACGGAAATGTCAACGCCGCCCAAGAAACGCCAATCAATAGATGATAGTCGCTCTTTGCACAAGAACTCATTGGCCACCACAACAACCACTTCAGCGGTTTCATTCCCAGGCAAAAATGGGCTAGGTGCCTACATTGCCTCACCCACCTCTTTCCCTTCCTCCCGCGTAGTTATTCACTCCTCCGACTTCGTCACAATCCATGATCTTTATCCCAAATCCTCCATCCACCTATTGTTTATTCCTCGTTTGTCGTCTAAAAGCTCTCTTCACCCCTTCATTGCCTTCGAAGATTCCACTTTCCTTGCCTTGGTGCAGGAAGGAGTGCGAGAATTGCGGGTTCTGGTCGCCAAAGAATTGAAGCGGACATACGGGCGTTTCTCGGCATTGGAGAAAGCTAGAGAAGCGGCGCTAGAGGCAGGGACAGAAGGAGACAAAGTGCCGGCTGGCAGAGACTGGTCAAAAGATGTCATGTCTGGCATCCACGCACATCCAAGCATGAATCATTTGCACGTACATGTGCTGTCCAGGGATCGGTATAGCGAATGCATGCGGCATCGGAAACACTACAACAGTTTTGCAACGCCCTTTCTTATCGATATTGAAGATTTTCCATTGAGCAAGGGCGATGTGAGGAGACATCCAGGGGGAGAAGGCTATTTGCAGAGGGACCTAAAGTGCTGGAGGTGTGGGAAGAATTTTAAAAACAAGTTCAAAGCATTGAAAGATCATCTGGAGGAGGAATTTGAGGAGTGGAAGAAAGAATGAGAGAGGTAGAGAATTGATCCTGGGACGATGATGCATGAGTGTAAGATATTATCACTGCACTATACGATTTACAGCACGATCAAATCAAGACTTGGGACTCTTCTCAGTCGCTTCAAGAGAGGGGTCAAGCAGGCGGCTCAAATCCACTCAATGCTTCATTGGTCAAGGAATCATCGCGTAAGCCTTTCTCTTGTCTCCGTCTAACGTTCGTGGTGTCGTTCAGCCCAGCTCTCTTCCACGAAAAGCATTCATACAAACACACAAATATAAAACCTCTCTCAAATCATACTGCGCCACCGAATTAAGGCCCTGAGCTGGTGGGGAAAATACCTCGCGCTTGGCTACGTCTTAGCAAGAATGAGTTCGGCGAGATCAAGTCTATACGCGCTTGAGGCTTAGAGTAGGTGCAGTTATGCTTTAGTGAGCACAGCCCCCTATCGCCACGATGTGACACCAATGAAACATTGCGCTGACGACCTTGCCGGTCAGGTTAACCTTAAGCGAGGAAACGGGGAGCACGCGACTTGATATGGGAATCTAGACAAGAGTTGTGGCGGTTTCTACAGGCACCAAACAATGCTCAAGTCTCGCGCTACTGCACCCCGCAATCTTATCAATCAGTGGCCTGAGAGCTCTAAGCTGAAAAAGAGATCGGTGATGCTCCCTCGTATTAGGTGTCCCCCTTCAACAATCCATGGCTTGGCGAATGTCTCCGGACTTGAGCTTGGCTACGACCTCGGGCTCGTGTGTTTAAGTACCTATGTTCCGTCTATAAGAAGACCAAGATTCTTCGATTTCTTACCCCCTGTCAAGAGCGTTCCCATCTGGTGCTACGAGTCACCTCTCAACGCAAACTTCTGTTTCTATCACAAAATCGCAAGCATGAAACCATCCCTCCTCCTCCCCCTCGCCGCCCTCACAACCCTAACCTCCGCCGCCGTCAGCAGCAAATGCACCTCCAACGGCGTACACCCCTACCTCCCTACCCACCAACCCCACCACTAACACCCCCACCTTCCTAGCACACCGGCACATGCCAGTACACAACCAACTGCCCCAACGCCATCTCCTTCCGCGGCGCCTGCCCCAACGGTATTCCCCCACCCCAACCCCAAAAACCCCTCATCCCACCGACTAAAACCCCCCCTTCACCACTCCCACTAACCACCGCCCCATCTTCTTCGCCAAACCCACAGACCCCGCCGACGTCCAATGCTGCATCACCGCCCACTGCTCCGCGCCGTTCCAGACCAGCTACTGCCAGAACACATACAAAAAGTGCTACAGCCCGGATACGGGCGGGTTTCAGACGTGGGTGTTCTCCTTTTTTGTTTGTGTTTTTGAATTTTTCTTTGTTGTTTTCTTTGGGGTTTGAAAGCTTTTGTGGTTTTTTGAGTTTGGATATGGGATGATTAGTTTTGGGCGGGAGAGTGTAGGGGACATTGTATTGGGGATAGTACGGTGCAGTGTTTTGTTTATCGGGGGTATTGAGGTGGGGGATCGGGAAGTGGGGTGGGGGGTTAGGGTTTAGGGAGTAGGTGGTGGATGATGAGTTGGGCGGGTAGGCAATGGTATACCGCATCCATCAACAATTTGATTACTCTCATGGAAGGAGAACTATCACACGGCTCAGGAATGGCAGTGTGATGCATAGCAACACGATTCGAAAACAACCAAGACCATGACCAAAGCCACCAGCACCCTCCAAACAAGCCACCCCGCCCCGCCTCTGCCCCACTCCCGCACTCGCACTCCCCCAAACATCTACCCCCCCCCCCCCCAAAAAAACACACCCACAAGCTCCATATACCACCCCCTTTGATCCACATACAAGAAATGCGCCGCATTGTCCAGCGTCACCCACTTGACCTTTGCAATGTGCCCCAAGAAACTGGCGCGCACGCACGGATCTTGCGCCTCATCGTGGTAGTAGTTGTTGACCAGCAACGATCTTGTGTGGGGAGGTCGAATGCGAGGGGGGGCCGGTTATGTAGAGAGCCGGTTGTGAGAAGCGACCCAGGGGTTATGGGTGGGATAGGGGTGGATTGGTTGGGAATGGATGAACTGGGGCGGATTGCAAAGGGGGTTTTTAGATAGATAATGTGAGGGACGAAACGGATTGAAAACGTACAAGATCCCTCACAAATTTGTTAGATCCTCGCCCGAACACATTCAGCGCCACGTGCCACCTCGGGGCGCCGGCCACGGCGTGGCGAGGCATAAGTGCCGCTTGTAAAACGCCTCCACCGCGACAACGTACTCCCTAGGTACTCTCAAAACCCTTCTCCTCCTCGCATCTCGTTAGCGTGTCCTGGACGCCCTGCGACAGCTTGGCGCGTATGGCGCGCATGGCGTTGGTACTAGTTCGCCACAGCGCTATGCTCGCAAGGCTGTTGGAGATGATCATTTTCCGCAAAGGGGGGGGTAGAGCGGCGTAGCCGGCGCTGAGCATGTCGTCTCGGGAGTGGCCGTAGAGAGCAAAGCCGCGGGTGCGTAGACCGAGGTGAGAGATTAAGCTGTCGAGTTCGGAGATGAAGAGCGCTTCGGTCCAAAAAGCGTCGTCGCCGTTTTTTGAGGGGAGATGGGTGGAGTGACCGTTGCCGATTCGGTCGTAGAAGATTGTTGGGATGGCGTGGGTTCGCCGTGAGATCTGTGAGGGGGGTAAGATGGTGGTAGCAGGCGTCTAGACCGTCGTGGAGGATGATGAGAGGGCTTTTGCTTGGGTCGAGGCTGCCGATGGCTTTGTACCAGGTGCTGCAGAGCTTCTGAAGGCCGGGCACGGAGGAGGATATTTTGCCTTCTTGGACTTGAAGGTTTATGGTTACTGATTGCAGGCTGTTGGCTTTGTTGAAGGAATTGTGGATCTGACAGGAAAAGGGATTACGCGGAGGGTTTGCTCCGAAACTTGGCATATCAAACATTCGCTTTTCGAAACCGCATCCAGGACCATATTCCGTCGTTGATGTCTTACCTGGTTCAGATGCCTTATGGTTTTGCCAAGACAGAATGCAGCGTAGGAATGATATTGATATCTGGTAAACCTGAGAGCGCAGATTATGTATCACAAAAGCCTTTGAGAATATTGGCCTTCCTATTCTACACTTCAGCTCCGCTTTGACTGCAAGCTGTTGTGGAGTGAGTCATATTACTTACTTACGGCGTAGACATGTATTAAGAGTTTCTACAAGCACAAGAACATGCCCATGTTTGACGCATCCGAGTCCTGATCCTTACTATTCGTTGGAACTCTAATCTCCTATCACCCTGCAGTCCCTTCGGTGATGGTGTTCCCAGATACCATTGCCGGCATGCCTATTTAGCAAATGTGCGTTGTCTCAATTTTGGCTTGAAGATGCAACGCTAATGGTGAAAAATTCCAAAGTGGTTGGAAAATCCTCCGGCACTAAAATCCCAACATCCTTTAGGCTGCGTTTATTCTCTCGAAAGGTCCGGGCCTTATCAGAAATTTATTTCGCGGAGAGTGCCTCTTATGTGCCCAAGCATCGGTTGCATCCCAGTGTCCACAAACAGTGTCAGCTTCCGAACGAAGCTCCTAGCTAGGAAAAACTTTCTAGTCTGGCATATAGAAGTTGCTATACATGGCGATATCTGCTCTGCACATGACATTCAGTCTCAATTTATCGATGCAGTGACAAAGTCATTAGAAGTAGTGGTAGGAGGTAGCACGTAGTGTAGACATCATTGCAAGTGACTTCAAACAAAAGAAAGAAACGACTTACTCATGTGGGCCACAATGTAAGCCTCACCTCTCTCCGTTGCATTCGAATATTAATAATTTATATAATTGTCCATCCTGAGAGGTTTCTGTTTATTCAAGTGCAGTTACTTGCTGAATGTAGTTGCTGGGTACGTCGCAATGACTTATAAGACGACGAAGCTTATGGTATACGGAGAGCAAAGCCACGTAGTCTTTGTCAGCTACATAGCTATACCGCGCTATTATAATTTTTATGTGCAAACGATAAATCTTCTTAGGAAATCGTAACTAAGAACGAGATCTTGATGCTGACTCTCTTAAAATAGCAGCACTAGGGAACGGATGTTTGCTGGCACGAAAACCGAGAGAAGAGGTTAAGGATCAATGGCCGATGTAAGGACTGGGTAGGAGGGCCAGAAGAGCTGGATGACAGGTATGAGGATTTGAAAATGCTGTTGATGTTGTAGGTGTTGAAGACATTGGCGTCGCCAGTGGTTGCTGATGCCCTTGGCTGTCTGAAAGTTGTGCCGTAATCTTGGATTATCGTAGTTAAAGCTTCTTCTACAGTATATAGTATTGAGGTGTGGGTGGAGGGTAAGGATGACCACTCTGTTGCTGCTGCTACACAGTGGCTGTTATTGATTGGTTCGTTGGTGGATAATATTCAACAGGTATCAAGCTCTTGGCTTAAGGACCGGGGTTGCGCATGCAGATGCAACGGCAATGCTGGGAAAGCAACACGATCCAAACACACCATCACGTACTATCGAGACAATTCTCCTGAAATGGCAAATGACCATTTCTGCGATGTGGTTCAGATGAGTTGTTGGTGAAAATCAATATGTTGTAGGCAAAGATACAAGAGAAAAGCTTGTAAGGCGAAAAACTCCGGGTATTCCGATCCAACAACGCCAACCTGTAGAAATTCTTCAAGCGATTGTTCGAACCGAATGTGCTGCATGTTCCCATCGTTATAGACGCCCCTGCTTAGCGAATTGCAGCATGTTCTAACGACGGCCGAACTGTGCCCTTGCTCTCCTCCTTCGTTCCTGCACCGTTGACTGTCGAAAGAAATCTGCCTTGACAGAGCCATTGAACTTCTCGTTCTCGGCATCCAACGCATCACGACTTGGGAAAGCGGCATCAATTTCCGGGCTCAGGAGATCCTGGTCAATACATTGGATAGCTGGTAGCTGCTGTGCATCAAACATGCTATCATGTCGGGGTATCAGCGTTGAAGAACATGAGGAAGGGGAAGTTGGCTCAAATGTTTTTAAAGCCAGGGACGAGACGGATTGCCATGTTGGAGAGGCATCGAAAACAGTATACCACTGGGAGTACTCCAGCGGCTCTTGAGGTAAAATGGTAGTCTTCTTGGTGGTAGAATCAATCTCGACGGGTAGGATGCTAAGATCAGATCCGGAAGCCTTGTTCGTACTTCGCTTCGGCCTCCGTGCAGCAGGACTTTTCAGCGTCGGCATGGAGTGCAACGTGATTGCTTCTTCCCCTAGCAGGTCCTCGTAAGCCATTGGGGACGTCGTAGCTCCAGTCGTGGCCTGGAGAGTGTGCAGAGCATTTATCGCAACCAATAACGAGGCATGGCAAGTCCTCAGCACTGATTCCAGCGTATGAATCTTCTGATGGTTCCGTAGCACCCATTCAAAGCGATGCTTCAGCGTCACGCTCCTTCCACTCTGGATATCTACCCTTGCGCCCTCGACCTGAGCGCCAGTATCACTCAAGGCGCGTCGAGTGTCAAATATGGCGCCGTCAATCCAGGCTTTCTTACCAGGGCAGGACTCCAGAGTGGATTGTTTTTCGCATCTTTCACGCAAGGCTTCATCCAGGTCGGCGCGCACACGGTTGAGGACAGTAAGGAATTGCGCACTTTGGGCGGGAACGGCTTTGAGGGTGCGACCAAAGTCGACAAATTTGAGTGCGGTAGCGATCGAGGGGATTTCCATGGCTGAAAGGGTCGTTCGTTCCCTGAATAGAGTTTCAGGTTTTGACTGAGCAAATGAAGAGCGAAGCGTTCCTCTTGCGATACGCTTCATTCATTAGCTGATGGATTAACTCAGGACGCGCAAGACTCACATGACCGAAATTGTAGTTCTACTACGCACTGCGTCGTAGTAGATTGTTATGCTCAGGTTGATGATTGCACTTGTGCTGCAAGGCTGTGGGTTTGGAAACGCTAGTGGCTTGTTCCATTGCGGCACAACCACACCTAAATGGCAACAGAAGGATTCTGTGGTACAGGTCCTTCCTGCAGGCTGGACATTGCATTAGCAAAAAGCCTCTTAACAAGGATTATTTGTATGAGGGCGTAAGCCAGCTATACCTGAACAAGCCCGGCAACGCTTAAGCAATGTCCAGCCCGCTGCAGGAAGGACCTGTACATAGTACTCGTACTGGGCCCACAATTATGATTGATCCTTGAAGCCCACCTCAAGTCCTTAACCTCGTCTATGAATGGTCACTAGGCGTTGACGACACAATCCAGCCGCACGTCTCTGCAGCCTGTTTGACTGGAACCAATCGAAAGTACGACGCTGCCGCCCTCTAAAGTCTACCACTGGCTAGCGGATTGCATATCCCGTCATGAAAATTGGCTTGTGGGTTGCGGCCCGCGGATCAAAATTCAGTTCCGTAGTCTGATATCTAATGGACAGTAGTCCGTTCAAGTAGTCCGTTCATGATGTGATCGTGTGGTTGTTTCCTTCTGTCTTTGCTGTCGACAAGCTGAAAATCCCAATACTCTCCCTTTGTGACGGCTTACATGATCGAGAGCAGACCTCCCTACGTAAGACCCTGCACAACCTCAATCATCTCTTGCTCTTCCAATACCCTAGGCTTCTGTAACGGTATTCCATCCTCATCGGCAACCAGCAAGAGCGCCGGGAATATGGTAAGACCGTTTCTCGCGGCACTTTGGGCATTGTCCCATTTGAACTCCCATTGACTTGGCTGGGAAAAGAGTAAGTATCCGAAGCGAGCCGCACGTTTCAACAGATCCTCAAGTTTGCGCAGACGTTCATCATCGTCAAACGGTTCCTTAGCGTATGGGCGAAAAATGGAATCTAGGGACCGTCGTGCATGGATAACGTTAGGAAGACGAGGGTCACTCCGAGAAAAGGAGCTTTGGCCATAAATCTTCGGCAGAAGAACACCTGAGATTGTGCGCCATTTACTCAGGAGTACCATTCGCTCTATTTCCTCATTAGAATCTGCTACTATGTTCCCGAAGCCTTGACAACCTACTTCGGTCTTCGGTCTTCACATCGATCATGGAGTTGATACAGCTTACGACCTCTGGCGGCAGAAAGGATGTATCCGAACTGCACGTGAGTTCTATTCTCGAGGTCATCGCCCAGGCAAGACACGAACGAATGGTTACGAGTCTTGTCTTAGGGTTTAGAAGGAGAGAAGTGAGCATCGATGGCGATAGATGGCCGTGAGAGAAATCAGCCAAAGCGGCTTGATTGGCGTCAACAGCGCTCATAAGCGAGGGTTCGAGAGGCGCAGTATGGTAGTAGCTTTGAACATGGTGTTTGATCAATGTCCGTAACCTAGACATTTCTCCTCCAATCGCTTGATCTTCTTCTGGTTGTGGGAGAGAATCCTGTATAATCGTTGCAGCACTTGGCTCCCCACCCATGACATCCTTAGCTCCCAAATGTCCAGGTATTGAGGCGCGTTTCTCCCTTCGAAGAGACTCGTGTATGGGTTCTTCTTCGTGGTGAGTCCTATGGCGTTTGCGTAAAGCTCTCATGACGAGCCACACGATGATTGATGCCAAGAGAGCACCAGCGGCGGCACTTCCGACGCCAATACCGGCGACTGCACCAGGACTGATTGAATTGGTAGATGGATTATGAGGGACGGTGCTGTTGATATTAGTTGAGTTATTGATAGGTGCTGAACTGCCACTGGACGCGGCTGAAATTGTGGTTGGAGACACAGTTGTCGGTGGAGACGAAGTCGTCGTTGGACCAGATGACAGAACAGCTGAGGTGGTTACCGAACTGGCATTGGACGCGTTTGCAACTGTTGAACTTGGAGTCGCCGTTGGATATAAAGTTGTCGTTGGATATAAAGTCGTCGTTGAGCCTAAAAGTGTCGTTATATATGAAGTCGCCGTTGAAGTCGAGATCGTCGTTGAAGTCGTCGTTGAGACAGACGGTGTGGGTGAAACAGATGCCATGGCTATAGAACAAAACACCAAAGACTTCTCTTCTGGAAAACCGAGGCCCAGACTATTCCCACTGTTTATGGATGTCAAAAGTACGTATATAAATACATCTTAAGGCATATTGATGTATAGAATTGTCGCGCTTTACAAAAGCCTTTACCTCCGCAGGAAAATATTACGATTCGAAAGGGTGTCAGCAACGCATTAAGTGTTAAGCCCAAAGTGTAAGGCATAGGCAAACAGTAACAAGGCAAACCTCATAGAGATACCTTAATAATGGTTTTTCGAGAGGGCGTTACAGGTAGATCAATTCCTTGCTGGCTGCGGCAAAGCTTCCAGTAATAGGTTAGTCTTCCAGAGGCCCGAACGCGCCAGGACTTTATCACCCAGATCTCAGCAGTCAAGCTGATAGGTTTCGGGCAGCTGATCTGCTATCTCCAGCGATCTCCACTCAGAACCCCAGAATTGACCAACATCACGTAGAATGGCTAGCACTTAGGAAAAGTAGTATACATAGGCCTCAATCGGTGCTGTATATCGGCTTTACCGCTAACTTGCTTCATTGATGCAAATAGCAGGCATGAAATACAGACCATAAGCCAGGAGAAGCAATGCCACCGAGAGGTCGCTGTTTCAGGGGTGGAAAATTGAACGGAAGAAATCCCTGGCGGGTCACACTGCATATGCACATCCATGCCGCCGAAATCACTTTTTGTCGATGATCTGCCGTAAATGAGGCCCTAGTAATTGCTCACAGCCTTGTCTAGAGAATACATACCTTACCTTAGCAACAATAATAAAAGGATGGCCTGTTAGGGGCAAGGCCAACCTGCGGGCTGGAAGACCTAGAACTTTTGCAATCGCCTCGGCACAACTGTCTTCGTTGCTGCACAGCAGCGGTCCACTAATAACTACTGAAGATAATGGATGAAGCAAAGCCTCATCTCATTGTTGGTGTTGATTTTGGCATGACATGTACAGGTACGTTCTTCAAGAAGAGCAGCGGTGTCGACAAGCTTCGATTCGCGACACTAGCCGCCGCGCACCCGAGTAGACCGAGTAGAATCTCTGTTGGCAGCCGCAAGCGAGTGCTGACCTTCAACCTCTCGTACTAGGTGTCTCTTATACGAATCTGTCTATTGGCTCTCATTCAGTGAAATGGATCCAGAAATGGCCAGGAAGGGGTCAAGCAAACGAGAACAAAGTCCCCACAATCCTTGTGTATCCCGGCAACAATCACCAAACTCCATGCTCATGGGGCTTCCTTTCCGAGACGGCGGCAGAACAGAACGCAGAGGATAAAGATTATATAGAGTGGTTTAAGACCTTTTTAGACCCTATCCGTCTCCACAAAAAGCAGGTGGAAGATAGCACAGACGCTCCGAAGTCTATTGACGACGTCGAGAAATGGTATGAGGATTATCTTCGGTTGCTGTATAGGCATATCGAGTTCAAACTATCGCCAGAATTGTCAGGTATCGCGTGGCAGGATGCTAGAATCGAGTTTTTGTTCAGTGTGCCTACAACGTGGAAACCGGAGATTGTAGAAAATTTGAGATCAATCGCTCAACGAGCTGGTTTTGGATGCGGCAACAAACATTTAATGAGCATTGGTCTTACCGAAGCCGAAGCAGCCGCGGTCCATACTTCAATCGAAGCTTCCGGTATCTTTCAAGTGCGCTTCTAGCAATTTAAACCATGTCATCGTCTCTTTGAGGAATGTTCTTATTCGATTTCTTTCTTAGGAGCGCGATATTCTTCTAGTCTGTGACGCAGGAGGTGGCACTACGGTATGTTGTCATTCTTCCATCGCAATTTGGGTTGTTCTAATGGCGGACGGAGGAAGGATCTCTCCGTTCTTCGAGTGACTGACACTCGGAGTGAAGCGCTTTCCTTGGAGCAGCTCGATGTGGTGTTTGGTGAATTCAGCTGCTCTAGATTGCCTATATTTCTAGCCTGCTGATTCCAGTACATCTTGAAGGTGGTACAATTGGCTCGGCAGCCATAGACTTGGATTTCGAAGAACTCGCCAAACAGCGCCTCGAGCATGCTGACCGTACCGAAAAGCTCAACGTTACTCCGGAAGAAGTCGCTTGGGAGATGATGAAAAGCAGAGATTTTCAAAACACAAAGTGTGAACATGGAGGTCCTGATGACACCCCAGTTTTCTCAGTTCCTGTTCCCCGAATCAGCCCTGCATATACCAATACGGCTGTGGGACTTGAGAATGGAGAGATGCAATTCACTAGGTTTGTACTTCTCTACCACATCCGCTTCGTCATTATACCGAGATTGACCTTACCTAAAGAGCGGAACTCCAGAAATTATTTGACAGTCAGGTGGACAAGCTAGTAACATTGATTGATTCCCAGTTACAGAACATGCAGCGGAAGTTTCCGAATGGGCAAGTGGTACGTTAGAATCGTCCGTACCTATGTATTGCATGTCTGACTCCAAAAGGCTCATCTGGTCCTTTCGGGTGGGCTAGGCCATTCCCCGTATGTTCAGGAAGAGCTCAGATCTCGTTTCAATTTCAACACGAGACATCCCAATGCAAGGAACATGCAAATAAGAATATCACCAGACCCACAATTAGCTGTTTGTAAAGGACTCGTAGCCGATCGTGTTCGCAAGCTCAAGGCCGGTAGGGCCATTCTTAAATGGCGATGCTGCCGTGCCTCTTATGGTACGGTTTGCAAGGAGTTATACAGCCCCAAGAATCCACAGCACATTGGGCGTAGAACGCACAAAGATCCCCATAACGGGAAGCTTTATCTTCATCGAACAATCGCTTGGTTTATCAAAAAGGTGCGTCACCCTTTCTGATTCAATTGAAGGCTGTCACCCTAAGACGGCGGCAGGGCGAGCCAGTCTCCGCAGATCAACCAATAATCCAAAAGTTCACCCGAATGGCCAAACCTGGGGATCCTCGAAGAGCGTTCCCTACAAACATCATTGTCTCATACGCTGACCTGGATATCCTGCCCTATCAAATGACCGATCGTATGTCTCACACGAGTATAGGGCTTGGGGAAAAAGTACTGCTAACGCGATTTCCAGCCTCGGATGCCCGAGAACTCTGCGAAGTCGAATCCGACCTCTCGACCGCCGACGAGAAAAAGTTCAAGGAGAAAAACCACCGCTTCTGGAACAAAGGAGAGCGCTACTTCAAAGTCGAATACCAAGTCAAGGTCGTGATAGGCCCAGCTGATATTCGTTTCGAGCTCTGTAAGATTATTTTTGCCTCTAAAGTTCTCTCTGCTGGCTGCTCTTAGATATGCATTTGGCTAATATTTTGGGACTAGGGTTTGACGGACAGAAGCTGAGTAAGGATAGATCGATTCGTGTTGAATGGCTTGCGTCTTCTGGTCCTAGTCTTGCGCAACCAGGTCCGGATGATGAGGGGGTGCTTTTGGTTCAGAACCATAAACAGAGGTGGTCCAGTTGAGACACTGCTTGTGGGCTGGCAATTTTATCAGGAAAGCCTCCTTTGCGGGTGGTGTCAACTAAATGTGGCGATTGCTACAAGTCTGGTAGGATTCATTATACTGTTACGTATCAGATTGAATTTGAGATTACCTACTTTGGCTAGGTATATGTACTGACTGATCGACGATTGTTGAGCCCCGTCCTTGCATATCTTCCGCTCATGAAGCCAAACGCCAATCGCTGTTGTACTCCCTCAGTTTATAAAATTACTTCTTCATAAACAGATACAGATCCCAAAATCGTTGTTCATGAAGGTTTTTCCATTCATTTATCAAAAATATTATATCTTTTCCTTTGGGAGACTTGAGACTTACTTCACTATCATTCCGCCTCCCACCGCTCTTCCTTCCATCCCCCCCCCCCCCCGCCCCCGGGCTACAACTACCATCCACCCACCTTCCCTTCTGCCCCTCCTCCCTCTCCCCAATCAACCCAATCAACCCAATCAACTCAACCAACTCAACCATCAAAACTCAAAACTCCTTCCTCACCCACCTCCGCCCAACGCTTCTTCAACTCACATCCTCCCACCTACTCGCCCACCCGTCATCTCCTAGCCTTTGTACGTTGTGAAAAGACTAAAAGAGAGAAAGTTTTGGGTTTTTCTGGTTGTAGATTGAGTGTCATGAGTGAACGCTGAAAGTGCTTGAAGCTTGACATACGGTGGGAAAGATTATGTGTTGCTGTATGGGTGGTTGTAGGTTGGTGTGTGCATCGGGGAACTGGTTAGTAGGCGGTGAGGGGGTTGGGATGGTGTGTCGGTGGGGAGAGTGAGGGTGGTTAGCTGGAATTAGTTGTTCAGGGAGATGGTGTTGTTTTACGAATCGGCCAAAATGTGAACACACTTTGGAACAATCCTATTCAGGTATCTATAGCATATTTCAACAGATGGTACTTGGTTTTTCGGGACAAGGGACATGTGGTGGAGGGGTTCGGTAGTTCATGAATAGGGATGTTGATTGGTGATAATCATCGGTTTGTTTTGATTAAGAACAGTATGGAATTGTCCGTGATCAAGAGCTCATTGATGCCTTTTGCGCACAAATTAAACCCAAAGATCCCGACAGCGAAAATGGGCGTTGATAGAAACTTGGGGCCTTTTGGCAATTAGGTATGGAAGGACTTCCTGGCACGAGCAGACTGAGGTGGTGAAGTCGACGTTTTGAACAAGTGCCAGAGTACTCATAGTAATCTACGTCAGCGATCTTCCCAAGGTGAATGCGACCTAAGGCGAAAAGTATCTCAAGTATCTACAAGAGGTGAGATGCGTCGCTTAAAGGAAGGAAGAAACTTTGGGAGGAGGGTACAGTCTATGTTCTTCTATGTGGTTGTGGCCTGCTCGGCACCTCTGAGCAGCTCGCAGGGCCTACAAGAGTCTCGCACCGCTCTGTATTCTTGAGAAATGTCTCTCTGAAGATGACTGAGACCACAGTAATAGATAAGAGCGAGTGGGTGAAAGAAGCTTTCTGGCTGATTCCGATACGATTAATCTATGTTGAGTTTAAGAATCGGCCAAAACATGAACATACTTTGGAACAATCCTATTCAGGTATCTATAGCATATTTCAACAATCTATTGGCTGTGCTTCCGCAGTTGGCCCCTGCTGCTCGCATACCCTGCTGCGTCGTTTCGCTTGCCGATAGGCTCCAAGGCTCCATCAAGGCCGGCTCGAGATTCGAGAATCGAGATCTATTAATGCATGCAGTTAAGCGCCTGCCATTGTCGGCGGTGGGCACAATGCGACCCGCCTCCGCAAGACTGGCCCCTACAATTTTCTAGATATTGAAGACTTGACGGAATTCGAAATAGATCCGGCCGATCATGCCAAATGTCGAGTATTGATCGTACGAAGCCTTCGCTCGGGTGCAGAGTGCTGCATCCTACTCCCAACAGCCATCACGCTGAATGTACGGTCGAGTAAGTTGTCTTGAGGTTCCAACACCCAGCTTGTGCTATTCACTGATTCTATGTGTACTTCAGTGTTGTCGCCGTTTCAGGCCTTGGTGCTGACCCAGATCGGACATGGACTTACAATGACAAGAATGCGAGGCAGGTCAATTGGCTGGAAGACGAAGACATGCTCCCGGCAGCAATACCAAATGCGAGAATAATGCGATTTGGATATGAGTCTACGTGGTTCGGTGCAGGGTCTATACACCAGAGATTATCTCTTATTGGCGAACAGCTCTTGAGGAGCCTGGAAGACCAGAGACGCGTGAGTAGACAATGAAAGACGACGGGGTCTCACAATGCTGAACATCCAAAAAAAAAAACAGGAATGTAGGGGGCGCCCTATTATTTTTGTCGCGCATTCTATGGGAGGCAACGTTCTCCAGAAGGTATTTGAGGAAAAGAGGAAATTAACCGGGATCGCTAGTACCGGTCTAATAATGCTATAGGCTTTGCTTTCGGCCAGTAGCCAAAGCTTTAACGATGTGCTCAAGTCTACCGCCGGAGTCGTCTTCCTAGGGACACCTTTCAGAGGCTCCAAAACTGCGAGGATAGCAGAGATATTTGCCCGAATTGCTCGTATCATTATCCCTTCGGATACAAGCTTAATCAAGGAGATTGGATCGGAGTCCGAATCTCTAAGAGATCTACTCAACGACTTCTGCTTGTTGATCAACCGCAAATCCATCACTCTCTTCTGTTTCTTTGAGCAACGTGATACGGATATTGCGAAGATTCCGAGGCGAAAATTTTCCTTGTTTCCAGCCTATCAGGTGAGCATTGTAGTCATTATTTAAAGATATCTGTCTCATGATCAGTCAGGATGTCATGGTAGACGAAGTCTCTGCCTGTATAGACGGATTTCCCAAGCTTGGCTTAGCATCAGATCACCTGAACATGAACAAATTTCAGTCTTCACAAGATAATAATTATAGACTGGTAAGTCAAGAGATAAGAAGACTCGTTGATCAATCTGCCAGCTCTATCCAAGCTCGCTTAAGTTGTAAGTACTTCCTTCTTACTATTCAGGTTCATACAATGTGTCTGCTAATACCGTCTTTCTAGCCCGAAAGATTGTCCAGGACGAGTCCTGTGAGTACCATTAAGTCTAGGCCTAGATGACGATGGATCCAAACTGACGCTTCGTATGACAGTGGTGGAAAAGGGACATCTGGAATGTCTACACGCATTGTTCGTTACAAACCCCTTAGACGACATAAGCAGAATACAAACGGATAAAGATAATCTGTTAGAGGGAAGCTGCTCTTGGATCTTTGGTGATATGACCTACACCGAGTGGTTAAACAGCGAAGAGTCCCAGGTACTGCTTGTCCATGGGGGGCCTGGTATGGGCAAGACGATGATCACCATCGCCATGGTTGCTGAATTGTCGACACGGCTTGAACAGTCTGACAGCTCGAACAGTGTCTTAGCTTGTTTCTTCTGCGATAACAAAGACATCAATACGAACAATGCTGTCGCCATCCTTCGAAGTCTGCTGTATCAAATCCTTTGCCAGCAGCCGAAACTGTTTTGTCACATCCAAGACGAGTACAAGAAACAAGGATCCCAGCTCTTGAATTCTAGAAATGCCCTACAAACGCTATGGCGGATACTGCAGAACATGCTTCTACAGTCTACGCTCAACAGGGTTTACTTCGTTGTTGATGCGCTGGATGAATGTGATCCAGAGTCCCGTGAGACATTGCTGAGGTTGATGGAGGTATACACTGGTAAAGATAAGACTGGATCGACAGCTGGATCAGCAACAAAGTGGATACTGACTAGTCGAAATAATGAAGTCGATATCAACGAAGCATTTATTAATAGTCCCGATATTAGCTTGGAGAACAATTCAGCGTCAGTAGATCACGCCGTGTCGAGGTATATAGGCTGGAAAGTAGACAGACTGCTGGAGAAAAAGCGGTATTCTGAGGAACAACGAGATGTGGTGCTAAAAGTTCTGAAAGAAAAAGCCGGAGGAACGTTTCTCTGGGTCTCTTTGGCATGTGCAGAGCTCAATAAGACCTTCAAAACCAACGGGACTATCAGGAGAGCGCTTGACCGTCTGCCTCGTGGTCTTGCCGAAATGTATACCCAAATCCTAGATGAAGCTTTCGCGGACGACGCTAGTGATGGAGCAGACATTACTAAAGAAATCCTGAAAGCTGTCGTAGTTGCGATACGTCCGCTCACTTTATACGAACTGGCTGTTGCAGCGGATATACCTAAAGAAGACTGGAATGACGGCAGTTCGCTGAAAGAGTACGTCTCTCAATGTCGATCACTTTTGACGGTTCGCACGGACGTTGAACGTAAGAATGGTCGTGGCGTATTGATTCAAAATATAACAGTTCATTTGGTGCATCAATCAGCCAAAGATTTTCTTACCTCATCCAAATGCAAGCTGTTTCTCTCACCGGAACTGGCAGAAGAGCATGGCAATATGACGAGAAGGTCTATATCGTATTTTTGCAGTGGCGTGTTTGCGAATGGACCCATTAACCCGAGAGACCCAGAAGTAATTGAACCGTTGGCGAGCCAAAGTGACGATCAGTCGTCAACTCAGGACGAGAGCGAGGTTTCATCAGACGAAGGTGGTTCTTGGCGATCACCTATAGAGGACGAGCATGCAGGCAATGACAATGGACCTGCACTAGAACACGTTCCTGATCTTGAACCTCCAACGATTTTGCATTATCAGATGGACAATTGGATGTTCCATGGAAGACAAGCGTCTCCAAATATAGGAGACCTTTTTGACCTGTATCGTGAGTTTTTCGAACCAAATTCAGACATTAGAGAATCCTGGTTAGCCTCAAATACGACTTCTTCGATGAGGTACCGGTCGTATGGGGTGCCAGATAATTTCACTCCATTGCATCTCGGAGCTTACTCTGGGATTTATGCATTAGTCAAGAAGATACTGGATTTTAATGCAGAGGTGCAACTTTCACAACCAGAGAGTCCAATTGATACAAGAGATTCGATAGGTAGGACAGCATTAATGTGGGCAGCAGAAGATGGGTATGAAATGGTGACGAAATTACTGCTGGAGAGGGGGGCTGGTGTTGACGTGGTAAACAATTATGGAGCCACGGCGCTGATTATTGCCTCATCCAGTGGGAGCAAAGCTGTAGTTCAAATGCTGCTAAACTCGGGGACCTTTGTGAATGCTCAGAATAATTCTGGACAAACAGCTTTGCTTGCAGCCTCATGCAAGGGTCATGACGAAGTAATTAAGCTTTTGTTGCAGCATAATGCTGATATTGAGATGAGTGACGATCATTTTAGAACAGCTCTTTGGTGGGGAGCGCGTATTGGGAATGAGATACTAGTCAAACTACTTTTGCACCATGAAGCCAGAACAGACACACAAGATGTACACGGATATACAGCGTTGATAGTAGCTGCTCATGGGGGTCATGACAGAGTGGTGAAGATCTTGCTACAATCTAAGGCTGATATCGAGCAGAAAAATTCAGACGGATGTACAGCATTGGTGCATGCTGTTTCATGGGGTCATAACAAAGTGATCGAGCTCTTGCTGCAACACGGGGCTGATATCGAGCAAAAGAATACAGACGGATCTACAGCTTTGATGAAAGCTGCTCTCGAGGATCGTGACTCAGTGGTGGACATCTTGCTGCGACATGAGGCTGATGTCGAGCAGAAAGATTCAGACGGATGTACAGCATTGATGCATGCTTCTTCAAGGGGTCATAACAAAGTGATCGAGCTCTTGCTGCAACATGGGGCTGATATCGAGCAAAAGAATACAGACGGATCTACAGCTTTGATGAAAGCTGCTCTCGGGGATCATGACACAGTGATGAAGATCTTGCTGCAACAAGGGGCGAATATTAAGTCCACAGATAGAAGAGGGTTCTCAATTCTGTGGCACGCCGCTGTCAGAGGATATGAAGAGACCGTGAAAATCTTGTTGGAGCACGGAGCGAACCTTGGAACATGTCGACAGGAGCAGGAAGGTGATGCAATCTCTGCGCTCTGTTTCGCAGCATTGAAGTACAGCGAGGCAGGTATAGACTACATCGTCAAGACGCACCGCCAGATATTCGGCCATATAGACGACCACGACCCGTATATACTCTCCACCAGAGAAGCTGACCGTCTGCATCTCACCGCTAAAAAAGGTTATGAAGCTTCGTTGGAAGCCCTACTAGAACATGAAATCAAGCCAGAGGACATGGTAGACTATCATATGGAGATTGATGTTGACTATACCTATAAAAAATGGCTGTTTGATAGTAAGTACTATATCGTCGCAAGATTCCTGGCCTTGATAGACAGTCAACAAAGCGTAGTACGTCTACTTCTGCATGACAGAGCAAAGAAGTTAAGCAAGGCAGAAGGAATTGAAGAAAAAGACAGAGCAACCGAATCTAGAGAGGGATACCGACTAGCAGAACGGCTGAATCACTGGAAGAATTCTGCATGGCGAAGCGATTCTCGTGAAAGACTTACGTTAGTCTCCACCAAGATCTGTCTCCGAAAAGGGCTTACTGACTAAGATTGACGAAACAGAATTTCGGACCTAATTCCCAATTTCAATCGGGAGAGTTCCGCGGAGCGAAGGATGTCGTCGGACTCGGTTGATTGAAATGGGGATTCGTTTACTTTGTTTGCGAATTTCTGTATTTACTTATCGAAGAGAAGGTCAAGAAGAATGAGCTGTTTGGCAGGCCATCCGCTCTTTCTCTGCCCTCTACTCGTGACGGGTGTTATCGCAGCTTCTGGTCGTACATATCATATACTGAGTATTTCGTATGTGATTTATTCACTACTTTATGTGCTGTACTCAGCATTCTATCTACTCACCTACCTACTCATCTATCTACTCGTCACCCCACTCTGCAATATATCTACTGCCCTATCTACTTCCCTATCTACTGATCACTTTACTCAGCTACTCACCTGTTTACCCCTCTACCTGCTTGTCTACCTGCTTCTCTACCAACTCATCTATCTACTCACCAGTCTACTCAGCACTCTATTTATTTACCTGTTCACTCACCATTCTTTGGACTTATCTAGGTACTTAGTTATCTCTTCACCCGACACTTTATTTACTGAACATTTCTATCTACACATCTACACATTTATTTATATACTCGCTTCAAAGCATTCTTTAAAACACGTCCTCAGTGTCTAGCAAAAGTCAACGTACAACAAGCGAAAAGGCATAATAACAAAGTGGACTGACTATACGCATCAACTCATGTTCATGAAGTCGACCCAATAGATCTATCGATAGACCTGAGGACTGAGATGCTAGTTGATCAATTACCTTGCTAATCTTGCTTTGAGAGGGCCACTTGCTGTTGGAAATAGGGGAGTTGGTAACCTTCGCCTCATAGGGCTGGTAGGGCTGGGGCCAGCTAGTAGAGTTTTTCAGTTGGAGTAGTATTTAAAGCATCCCTGTTTGTCTAGGCAGCCTCCTAACAGCTTCAACCTACTAAATGCCCCCATATGACCTCGTTTTCCAACACTTGCTTAAGGGGGACTGCGTTTTCTAAAAGTAGACGAGGTACAAGGACGCCATGAGTTTCAAGTATCCTAATTGCGATGATATTGCTATGATTTGAGGTCTTGACTGGTAATTACTTCAAATTTTTACTGGCCCACTCCTTCAAACTTACTACATTCATGTTCTTCCTCGCATTGTACGTCTTCCCAATGTCCCAAGCTACACCTTTGCCCTTGGCAAAGACGATTCGATACTTGCGAATTAGATTACTGGGGTCGGATTTCAGTTCTTCCTCCAATATCTTTACAGTCCATTCTGTCCTCTTTATATTTCTACCCAATACGCTTTCAACAATATCTGCGAGTTGACCGTATGACACAGTGTCACCAGCAACAAAGACGACCTCATTCGCAGTCCTAGGCCCGTCCACAAAGAGGATGTCAGCCGTCAAATTTCCAATGTCCTCCGGCGTCGTCAAAGTAACCTGGTTCTCCAAACTCCCCAAAGCATGGACGGTGTCTGTTTCCAAATCCACTACACCAAACCAAGGCTCGAAAAGGAAACTGGTGAACATGCCAGTTGAGACAATGACCCACTCCGTCTTGCTCTGTCCTCGCAGCAGATCTCGTACGTCGAGTTGTTCGTCAAAAAGGTCCTGTGCACTACCACGGCCAATAACATCGTAATCGACGCCAAACTGCCAAGGAAAATAACGGGCGACTCGTGCATCCAGCACCGCATGCGCGAGTTTGACCTGGATGGAACGGCCTGCAGAGAATCCAGTACAACCGACGATTGTGTGAAATGGCTCAAAGAGCTTGGAAAGTTCGATGGTAGAAGCTGTCACGATATCGCCAGCTAGTAGGGAGATCCCCAGGGCGTGAAGCTCAGCTGTGGTTTTTCTTTTTTGTGGATCATGAGAATCGATCGTTGCGGATTTTAGAAGAACGGTTATCTTGGTACTCGAATACGAAGGCGTCTTCTTGGCTAAGCTCCGAAGTATCTCCATACCTAGCTCACCGGCGCCAATCACGAGGATGGTTTCATTGGTGGACATATTTGTGGAGCTTGAGATGGCCTGAACCTGTGAGTATTGATTTGTTTGGGAATGAAAGCTAAAGGCGTCAGAACAGCAAGGCAGTATGCATTGTTTGTACTCCATAGCTGGAGGTCGTTTGTAATCCATTCGCCATTGACTAATCGACGCATTCATCAGCGAACCTCTTCTGCAACGGACTTTGAGGTAGATCCTCCTTATCTCCATTATCTTGGCATGCATATATGTGACGTCAGCAAGCAGACGTGCATTTAGATCTACCTGTGATATCGCTAACATGGAGGAGATATTCCATGCATACTGTAGGCGTTAATGAACCTGACTTGCTTTGGCAGCTGTACTCCGGATGAAAGTGAGGGACATCTCGCCTTCTACAATGATCCACCTACATTAATGATCAAGGGAGCAAGGACTCGTCAGGAAGCATTATGAATGATATTGCGCAGTGAGTTTCTCCTCTTTCCATGCTACAAAACTACAAGCCCACGAGAAATAAACGGTTCTACCAATTAGATAAATGACAACCAGGCCTCTCGAAGTAGTAATAAACAAGACATCGAAGCGAACATCTCAATCACCATAACCGGCCCACCCACCTTTCCCCTTGGGGAAGAAAGCAATTATATACTAAGAGCAACCTTACACTACCACAACGCTTCATCTACTCCAACATCCTCTTGTCCACCCCTGCCGTCCTTCACCTTTAAGGAAGACGGATCTCCCATCTCCAGCGCAGCCTCTATGACAGGCACATATCGCCTGTATCCCTCCTCACCACCAAACGCTGAAGCCATCCATTTCGACTCCATCGACTTCGATCTGGATGATGACCCGAAACCAATCACTGCCGCCAATGGCTTCTCAACAGTTCGTCCAGGGGAGAGTATAACAAGGGACTTGACTATAGTGCCTATTTGCTTTGAAGCTAAATCGGGCGCAAAGTATGTGCTTAGAATGCCGGAAGGGTACGGACTCATCCAGTGGTGGGGTGTTGGAGAGATGGAGGCATTCAAGGGGGTAGAGGTCAGATGTACGGAGTGGAGTGAGGATGGGGGATTGAAGGTTGGGATGAGCAATGAGATTGAAGTCCTCGCAGTTACACCAGACAGCCATAGTTCTTCTGTTTTTTTTTATGAAGACGAGGAAAAGCGCGTGAAACGTTATCAGCTTCCGGGTACGAAACAGTGTGAAGACGACCTGCGCGGCTGCACCAAAAAGGTTATTTAAAAGGACGAGTAAAACCGCGTGAAACGTTAGCAACCCTCTCCCCCCTCCCCCCCAAAACTCACTTGTCGGCTCTCAGCATATCGTTACAGCCGGTAACTTGCACGCCATGCTACTTGCCCCACATATCACCTTTCTTCGCCTGGCTCATCACCACCAGATCGAGCAGTTCGCACAGCTGCATCGTCGGCTCCGATGCCTTCTCGACCCTGCGTGCTGCACCATTCTCGTTTTTGCTGCATCAACACTGCCCCTTTCGAGCCTCCCACAATGTGCGTCGAGCACCGGGGGTTGACTGGCGGTTTCATGCTCTTCTGAGAGCAAATCTATTAATGTACAGCCTTGTGCTGGGCGTAGAAGGGCAGCTTTTATAAATGGCCTCTTTTGCTCTCCATTCTTCTCTCTCATTCAATGCTCTTGACTCGGTGCAGCTGGTGCAATATCAGCATTATCGCTCTCGGCGATGCGGACTATATGGACTTCGTTTGCCTTTCAGTTGACTTGTTTTGCGCTCAAATCTCCACCGTTAAAGGTATTCAGCTGTCAAGGTCGGGACCCCATTAACGCGGTAGAATACCCAGTCTTTGGCCTCCAAGATGCCCTCAACAGCTTTTACAATGGCGCCAAGGACAGTGACAGTACCACTCTCTTTTCTGCTTGCGGTAATGAGACTCCAAATTGCACGGCCGCTTACCTTGATCCCACACAGATGTTCGGAAACCTGTAAACCTTGCATAACTGTGGGTTGTATCAAAACGTTTCCGAACTGTGGGCTGGGGGGAATCTGCATGCCGAGAGCATTAGTGTCCTGAAAGATCTCGGCTTCAAGAAAAGTAGTCGGAATTCATCTTTGCCTTCCGATATCAACAACGCAATCCATGTTTGTCTGCTCGACATCTGTGGTGACAACCCAGATTATCCCAACAGGACTAAAGCCCCTTACACCGACATTTGCGCCGACATCTCAGCTCCGGTAATTGCAGACGTGGGTGGTATAGGGGTAACATGAAGTCCGCCGCGTTTTTAGAATTCCTGCTCAAATTGGGTATAGGTATATATATCCTACGCCATGCAGATGGGGTTAGCATTGCTCGCGTTTATTTTCGCTATCCCCTGGATGCCAATCAAGTACGCTATATATAGCATGAGCCATACTTGCCTCGGCGTTCTATCAACACAATACAAATCAAGTATAGCAAAAGAGCGATTTAGAAAATCATTGAATGAAGAGAAAGCCTACCTCGAAGCCCTCACGACCGCAGTGGTCGATTTCCAGAAAGCGCAATGCTTCTTCATGTTAGCAACAAACATTGCAGGACTAGTCACACAAATGAGAGGCGGCCTTCAACCGAAAAGCTTCCAACAAGTTTACAACACATATATCTTCATCAAAATCATTGCTATTGGTGGATTTCTCCCGATCTCGTTCACCCTACTTACCTTGCACATGATCCACAAGCTATCATGGTACCTCCTCACCCTATCCGCGACAACCATCGGGGTCGCAGCAGCGACTCTGCTCACAAAGAGCCGCATAAAGAGCGACACTTTCACGCTAGATGCTAAAGATCTCAACCACATCATGGAGACCGCTTCTACGGGTGGACCAGCCACTTGCGCATCGAAGAGCCTAATTGCATGGTGTTACGATCCCCAAAGCGGCTCCGACTTTGGTTTCAATTCGCCAAACAGCGAAGTCGGCGCTAACACCATACTCGTATTCTGTCTCGTCACATCAGTCATCCTCATTGTCGATCACTTCTGCCGCTCCACGGATAAAACTCAGCGAAGATTAAACGATTGGATTTTGAAAAAGCTCCATATTGCGTCGAAAAAGAAACTGTTCGGACACGCCAAGGAGGTGCTGGATTTCGTTACTGCCGTTTTCCACCTGACATTCTTCTGCATATACATTTACTGCTTCTACATTTTTGCCTCTCACTTGCAATGGTTCCAACAATACAACACCTACGAAAGTACGTGGGGATTCGGCCAGATCGTGGCGATTCTCGTGTGGGCACCGACGCTGTGCGATTACTTTTGGGATCAGGCACGTATGTCGCACGGTTTACAACTCTCCTCATTCCTCCTCCATGACCTATCTTTTGCGCTACCTCTATTTGGAAAATTAGATTGGACAAAGCTGACTTTTGGTGCTTCTTCTCTCTGTAGTTGGGGTTAAAAAAGGCTCGGAGCATCGATTTCCTAACCACTTGGAAGTCAGTCTTAAAAAGAAGCCAGGTGCGGGATATACGGGTGGTCAGGCAGGTGCTGCAAGCATGGAGGCTGCTACGGACGTCCATGAGCAGGAGAAATTAGTGTAGGCAGCAGTGAGTGTATGGAGACTCATTTTGGCCTCTTTTTGAGCAAAGATGAATGTGCGCAGATGGATGACTTTACCGGGATATCTGGACAAAAAAATATCGTTGTTGCAAGAAGAACGTCGCTATCATAGGGCAGTCTAGACAATTAGTTCACAGACATTATAATCCGATTAAAAAATGATAAAGGGGGGTCAGAACTGAAAGTGCAGATCCGAGGCGATGTTCGACCCAACTTTTTCAACCCATTGTAAATACCTATGGTAGCTCTCTGTGTGCTACTCGTGGGCAAAGAGGAGAGAATTGAAGGAGAATGTCCCAAGAGTTAACGAAGGCAAGAGTTGAATGTTGAGAAAGGTCGAGAAACCAAGGGTTAAACCCTAACCTTAAGCGGATGCGCAAGCATGCGGACTCGATTGGGCTACTTCCTCATGCGTCCTGGACATGGAGATGGTCCAAGTTAGGATTCGAGGTTGACATCAGATCGATGCTTTCCCAAGCGGACGGAGAATACTATGTACTAACAGAACACATGAGAATACTGTTAGCCCAGTGACGTGGACAATGCAGCCATTCGACGGTGATGCTCTCATACTGCGATTATTCCTATTCCCACGGAAAGACTCGGATGTGCGCATAATTATGATTACAAACCAGCGAATGTGGGTATTTGAATCAACGACTCCCTTTCACGAACTCTAGACAATGGCTCTTACCTTCAACGGCAAACCTCCCGTCATCGCGTCCGGCTCCTGGATCCTTGTGACAGGCGCAAACGGATTCATTGCTGGCCATGTCGCCGACCAGTTTCTCAAAATCGGCTACAAGGTTCGAGGCACAGTAAGAGATGCTATAAAGAGCAGTTGGCTGCAAGAACTTTTTGACAAAAAGTATGGCCCTGGAAAGTTCGAGATGGTGGTCGTGGAGGACATGGTTGTCCCCGGCGCATTTGACGAAGTTACTAAAGGTATACAACCTCATTCGCTCAATTGAGGCTCTCAAAACCCACTTACTAACACCACCCCTTGACTAGACGTCTCCGGAGTGGCCCACGTCGCTTCCATTATCGCCTTTGACGTTGGGGACCCCCATAAAGTCGTCACCCCCACCATCGCTGGCGCAGTCAACGCCCTGACCGCAGCCGAGAAAAGCCCCTCGGTGAAACGCCTCGTCTACACCTCCTCCTCTACCGCCATGACCAGGCCCAAACCCACCAAAGTCTTCTCAGTCGACACCAACACCTGGAACCAAGAAGACGTCGACGACGCCTGGAAACCACCCCCATACGAGCCCTCACGAGCAATGGCCGTCTACGGTGCCAGCAAAACCCAAGCAGAGCAGGAAGTCTGGAAATTCGTCAAAGAGCACCATCCTAACTTCACCGTCAATGCCGTTCTCCCCAATGCAAACTTCGGCGAGATCCTCAGCGCCGAACAAGCCACCTCCACAGGCGCCTGGGTCCCCACCATCTACAACGCCGCCACCTTCCCCGAGCAGTACAAACCCTTTCCCCCGCAATGGATGGTCAACGTCACCGACACCGCGCTCCTGCACGTCGCCGCTCTGCTCGACCCCGAAGTCCAGAACGAGCGCATCATGGCCTTCGCCGAACCATACAGTTGGAACGATATCCTAGCTGTGCTGCGGAAACTGGAGCCCGGGAAGACGTTTCCGGAGGATTTGGAGGGGTGTCCGAGGGATTTGATGGAGGTGCCGAATCAGCGGGGAGCGGAGCTTTTGCGGAGGTTGGGGAGGAGTGGGTGGACGGGGTTGGAGGAGAGTGTTAGGGAGAATCTTAAGCATTTGAGGGGGTGAGGGGGTGGTTTTTGGGCACGAGGATTGAAGGATTACTGTTAGTCCTTGCGAAAGCGACGTTTCCATATAGACAGATAACTTACACGCTTAATGAAATTTCATGTTTTTATTTAAAATATCCACCGTTCCGTTCCGTCCATCATCCCATTCCAAATCAGCCCCAAGTTAAGTGGGTTCACCACACGTGGGTGCTATGTACCTGGTGGATTTATACATACATACAGTACATAGAGAAGTCGCTTTTCCTACCTTAATCTCCACACCACTGCCCAGCCTTTTTGTAGCTAGCTCTTCTCCGCGTGTAAGCCCCCCCCCCTCTCTGTGTCCAAGTCTGCCCCCCCCCCCCCCTATCCATGCCTTTTACAGACACTTCCCCCCCCCCAAACCCTAACCCCCTATTCTACCTCCCTCACTCAGCACAGCCAAACCGCTATCACCGGAAAAAATCACAGAGGGTGCGATGAGCACATCTTGTCTCTTTTGGTTTGAAAACACGGTTGATGGCACGGTGGGGATTTGTCGCTCTTTTGGGAGGAGTCGTGGGTTCAGGGCGAATATGTATAGTAGATTGCAGGAATTGATTTGATAGTGGTGGGGAGATGGGATTGCTGAGTGTGTTAGGCGCTGAGTAGTATCGGTACGAGGCTAGTGGCTGGGAAATATGCAGAGAGGATGTGTAGCAGGTTCTGTCACTGGACTTGTGTTACACGGTGATTTCGTACATGAGAGATTGCTTTCCTACGACATTTACCTAACCCCCCTCCTTCTCCGTCAGCGTCCTCACATACTCCGCCGCCAACGCCTTCACCCTCTCCCTACTCTTCGCATCCCCCTCTTTCTCCTCATACTCTAACCACCTCTTGAAGAAAAACTTCGCCTTCTTGCTCTTAAGCTTCTGCGACGTAACCCTCTCTAACAACCGCCGAACCTGCTCCCGATCCCCCTGCTTCATCTCCAAATCTAGCAGCACGTTCCACAGATCCCACCGTTTCGGCCACGTGGCCAATAAGCCCTCGAACATCGTTCTGCCCCTTTCCGCCGAGCCGTGGGGGCTGTTGAATTCGAGTTGCGCGAATTTGGTGGTGAGGGACAAGTGGGTGTGGGGGAAGAGGGATTGCAAGGCGCGGGGGAGGAGGGCCCGGGCACGGTCGGGGGAGGCGAGGGTGGTGGAGAGGAAGGTGGCGTAGTTGAGCCAGAGGGAGGGGGTTTGGGAGAATCTTTTGAGAGCGGTTTGGAAGAGGGTGTCGGCTTTCTGGGTTGGGATTAGTGGGTGTGATAGCTAGGGTATGCGGGGAGAGGAGCTTACATTGTTGTTGCCGGATTGGATGTGGATGCTTATTAAACGTTCGTGGATTTCTTGGGCATCGTTGTACTGGCAGGCACGTTGGAAGACTGCTTCGAGAGAATCGTCCGTGCCGTAGGCGTTTTCGAGGTTGAGCAGGGCCACCCAGACATTCATTTTCTCGGATTCTTCCCTGATATTGATGGTTCTGATTGCTCGCTCGGCGATTTCGCGGGCTCTAGTTACCTCGCTTAGTTGAAGTTGGAAAGCCATGTAGCTGAGCCATAACATGGAGGAGTTGGGTTGTCCCATCAAGAGACGTTCGAAATCGGCTATGGATTGGGGACCATTAGCGTCGAGGTCGCCTGTTCTGTCGATTTTGATCTCTGCCTTTCTTCGCCTCTTTTTCTTAATTTGGGGTTGCTCTCCATCTGTCTCTGATAGCGCATCTTTCTCGTTCTGGGCAAATGTTTCCCCTGTCCAATCAAACCCCCCAGTGCTGAGGCCCGTGAGTCGGTCTGGTATGGTAAGGTGTTCTCCGCTGTTTTCGGATGTGTCAAAGCCACTATCTTCGCCTTCCATTTCAGCATCACTATCAATGTCTCGAACATTTTCGAGATCAATCCCTTCTTCTCCTTCTTCATCTTCCTGATCGTTTTCGTCGTCAAGCGTCACACCTTTCGTTTCAAGCATGTCTTCGTCGCTTTCATCAGCGTTTTCCCCTTCATCATCTTCAAAAAACGAAGCCTTCAGCCCCAGAGAGATTTGCCTTTTATCTTGATCGATTTTCAGAATTTTAGCCTTGACGATATCTCCTTCGTTGTAGAGCTTCTTCGGGTTTGGGGATTTCTGGTCGGCCATCTGGCTTCGGTGACACAGACCACTTACATTCGCAGAAT